>ERZ772956.1455-NODE-1455-length-16117-cov-4.945835_pt1 | contig 16117 bp, 10 predicted proteins | sample MGYA00580683_ERZ772956 | MGnify/ENA primary metagenome ERZ772956 (study PRJEB29015, sample SAMEA2738077) | human oral metagenome | biome: human oral; feature: human-associated habitat; material: saliva | place: China | collected 2212 ... | reverse complement strand
AATAACGGAACCCATAGGATTTCCTCACTTTTCTAGACCCGGCCAAACCAAACCGGTTTGGTAGCTACCCGGGTATGTTTATACCGGTATAAACGCTCTAAAAGGCATTTTAGGCACAGCAGTGCCCGGACGTTTTGAGAACGCTACCTTCCTAGGGTACAAGGTAATAGCCCATTTTCACCATTTGAAGGGCAGAAAACCTTCGATTTTGCGAGCTTTCTCTCCCCTGGTGTCTTTTCCACCGCAGCAGATATACCATGAGGCGGCGAGAACCACGGGTACATAATCCCGAGTTCCCGCCGCCCCAGATGGTGGCGCGATAGCGCTAGTGGCGCCTCTTGCGGTTCTTCTTACCCTTCGAGAGGGCACTGGCGCCCTTAGAAGTACCGTTCTGAGCCGGTTTTTTAGCTTCGCTTGCGGGGTTCTGCTTCTTTGCCTGCTCCTTCTGGGCAGCAGCCGCTTCCGCTGCGTGAGCACGCTCGACAGCTCCCAGGACGTCGAAGCCCTCAAAAGGATTCGGAGCACCGTTAGCGTCTACCGCCGTCAGAGCCTTCTTGTTAGCGGATGCAGACTTTGAGGCGCTGCCTGCTACGGGCGCAGGCTTTTTCGTCTCGGGTTTCTTCGAAGCCGGTTTTGCCGATGCCTGGGCAATCTCCGAAGGTGACGGGGCGGGTTTTACCGGTGCTTTCTCGGTATCTGCCTGAGCCTTCTGCTTGGGTTGAGATTCCACAGGCTTATTCTCAGTTTCGTTCACCGCAGGAGCAACCGGAGTCGAATCGACACCGCTCAAATTAGCCGTTTCCGGGCGGGCAACCGCTGGAACGGGCTGCGGTATGGCTGCAGCCGCAACCGAAACATTCTTCGCCGGAGCCTGAGAATCTGAAGCCTTGCGATTGGGGCGTTTAACCGCCACGGGCTCAGCGGTCGGGGTCGGCACCGAATCGGGCGAAGGCTCGTCCAGAGTAATCGCGCTCTGCAGCTCAGAACGTATCTCTTCCGGAGTTTCCTCCAACTCGACATTCGCCGCCGCCCTCTGAACGGGGGCATCCGAAGGTTCTGCCTTCACAGAGTCAGAAGAATCCATCTGAGGGGTCTCTGCGGCGGGTTTCTCGTGCTTCGCCGAATCTACGCTCTGTGCGGGGGCGGATGCGGGCTTTTCCGCAGGTGTAGCAGCCTTCGAACCTGTCTTATCCGAAGGTGCTGACTCCGGCGCGGGCTCGGCGCTCTTAGAAGTTGCATCACTCGATGGCTTCGAGGGTTTCGACGCCTCAGCAGGCTTGGGAGCCTCTGCCGCCTTCGCGGGCAAGGGCTCCGCCGCTGGTTCCTTCGGTTCTGTGGAGACTTTCCGCTCTTGCTCAGCCGCCGAAGATTTAGAGGTCTCAGCGGAGGCAACGGCAGGAGCATCCTCAGGCGATGAAGCAGAAGCGGACTTAGGCTCTACCTTGGGAGGTTCTGTCGCAAATTTCGCGTTGTCTGCGGCTTTCTGCTCGGCCGCCTCCTGCGCCTCAACCAGCTTGACCGCCTGGGTATGCGGCAAATCAAGACCGAAGTAATGGCGAACGCGGCGAATCAGGCTGATGCGCTCGCTCGCGGGCTTCTCCGCTTTCTCTGGCTTTTCGGACTTGCGCGGCGAAAACTGCGCGGGTCGCACGGGCGGCACGTTTCGGCGCAGGGGTGCACGAATAACATCGTCCTCCCCCTCAGCTTCGGCCTGGGTTGAGGTTCCGTTCTCGGCCTGCTGTCCCATGGTGCGCCACGGAATAAGGCCGGTCGCCACAAGCTCTTCGGCGGAGATTTTACCTACCGGAGCCTTCTCGACATAGACTTCCCTGACGGGTTCTTGTTCGTCGGGTGTCTCTTCAGCGTCCTTATCGTCGGTGCTTTCGGTTGAGTCTTCGTGAGAGGCAGAGTCGTCCTGTGATTTGCCCTGTGCCTCTTCCGAAGACTTGGATTTTTCGGATCCGTCAGCAGACTTGTCGGGAGCCTTTTCTGCCGTTATCTCTTCAGCAGACCCTTTGTCCTGTGCATCGTCAGATGCAGACTCACCGGGTTCGTCAACCGGCAGAACGTCATCCTCAAATTCGGGCTGCACGCTCTCAAGCTGGGGTTCGTGTGCCGCGGTTTCCTCAAGGGGATCGATCGGAGACTCGTGGGTGCTCTCATCGGTTTCCTGCTGCTCGGGAATGTCAGCCGTGGGAGTATCACCCGTGTTCTCGGCGGATGCGGTTTCTTCTGCCTCATCTTCCTCGAAGCCCACGGCCACCGGGGTCGGCACGCGCATACGTCCTTGACGACGGCGTGAAACGGTGGTTCCTTCACGAATAATTTTTGGAAGCTGCGCGGCCGGAGATTTCTCCTGCTCAGCCTTATATTCTGATTCGGGAATATTCTCGTCGGTATCCTGCTCCGGTTCTGTTTCCTCGTGTTCTTCCAGGTCAGCGTCGGATTCGGGCTCTTCGGAAGAATCAGTGCTTTCCTCGGAGTATTCCTCCTCCTGGAATTCCTCGTCGTCCTCGGAGGGGTCACCAGGCATACCGTTCGGGGTATTTGCTGCCTGATCCAGCTCTATGCCAGCCTCAGAATATAGCTCTTGCAGCTGATGGGCAATGAGTTCGCGCGCGGTGCGGGCATCACCGTCTTTAACAGCATCTACAATGGCACGGTTTTCCACCCGGATGCGCGTCATCGTGCTGCTCCACAGCGGCAAACGTCCCATAAGCGACAGCAGTGAATCGAAGGAAGACTGGCGGATCGCAACCAGCAAGCCCACGACCAGTTCGTTACCCGCCAAACGCACCAGCCGGTGGTGGAAGGTCAAAAGCTGATCAAGAAACTCGCCAATACTCAGAGTATCGTCTTGGAGCGTCTCAAGGGCCTCATCAACCTCATCAAATGAGACCTTGTCGGGGTCAATATTAGATACCGCCCAACTCTCAAGCAGGATGCGGGTCTGCAGCATATCGCGGGTTGGGTAACGCGATGTAGACATGTGCAGACGAATGGGCCCCGCAGCCGCAGCCGCCGGTTCCTCATAGAGATAAGGAATGATCTCTTTACCGCGCCCAGAGTACAGGCGCATCAATTCCATATCTTCAAGGGTTTTGAGTGCATCTCGGGTTCGGGAACGCCCCACACCGATGGCGTGGGCAATCCGCTGATCGTCAGGAAGGCTTTGACCGAGCTGAATATTGCCTTCAAAAAGCTCGGTCTCAAGCCAGCGCAGAATCTTGCGATGAATAGCCAATGAGAACTCCGTTTATACGAGTTAGAGGTGGGATGCTATGAGAACCGTCGTGCACGCGTGCGGTCTATACCGCACAACACCACGAGACGTATGCTGTGAAATATCCATGTTACCGGCGCCTTCCGAAAACGCGTGAAAGCAGCCCGCGCGGGGGTTCTTTCGGGGTATCTGCAGTGCCGAATGCTGAGGTGTATTCCGTCTGTGTCTGGTACGGAAGTTCCTCGTTCTTACCGGATTTTTCGGATGCCGCACTCTTCGTCTTGTCAGAGGCATCGGCTGCCTCTTCGTCCTCTTGAGGACGGGCACCCTGCACGGAACTCATTTCCGGGGTAACGACGGGCAGCACCGCCGTGAAGGTCACGGAATCTGATTTGACCGGCGCATTCTCGGCGAGTTTAGCTTCCACGGCCTTAGCTTCTTCGGATTGTGCCTGCGTCATATTCTGTGCGGCGGCAGGGGCGGCTTCCGCTGGGGTTTCAGCACCCGATTTTTGCGGTTCCTGAGCGGTTGACGATGACTCTTCCACCTGAGCCGCCGACTTTTTCTCGGGCTCCTGAGTTTTTGCTGCAGCACCTGTGGAGGCGGTACCTTTAGCAGACCTAACCGTTGCGGGTTTTGCGGGTTCCTTGGTATCGGGCGAGCCAGCGTTCCCCTGACCTTTCTCGGTCTGCTTTTTCTGCGCAGTACCCTGTACCGCACGTTCCCCATTTTCCGTGCTCTTTTCGGCAGTGTCGATGCCGTAGCTCACGGTAGAAGATGTGCCGGGCTGGGTGGCGGTTTGTGCGTTGGTCGCGGTGGTTTCGGCGGGCTTATCCTCGGGTTTCTTCTCGGATGCAGCCGCAGGCATCGGAGATTCGGCGGGTTTCGCAGCCTGGGCTGGGGTTTCTTGAGAGCCCGCGTGCGCTTCGGTTTTCGCACCGGGTTTTCCGGTATGCGCCTGCACCGCCCGTTCCGAACCCGGCTTCGGGGCAGAAACCTCTTCACGGACCGATTGTGCCTGAGCCGATTCTGTTTTCGCGGCAGTGTGAGCCTGCGGCGAAGGTGATTCGGGTTTCTGAGGCTTTGCCTGAGAGCTCTTGTGAGCATCCTTCACGGGCTTTTGCGCTTCGGCCTTCGCGGCGTGAGAGGTCTGTTTAGACTCGGCGGAGCTCGGCTTCACAGGCTTAGCACCCTCGGATTGCTGGGCAGGCTGCTGAGCGCCTGAAACGTGCGCGCGTTCTTGAGTCTGTGCCTCAGCGTGGAGCTGTTTCGTATCGTACGAACGCGCGGGAGCCTTAGTCTGCTCGGTGCCCTTCACAGACGATTCAGTGTCCTTCTGAGCTGACGCGTCCTTGTCGGTCTTCACTGCCTCCGGCTTTGCCTGTGCGGTGGTCCTATCCTGCGACTTTGACCGGGGAACAAAGCCGCGAGCCTCGGGTGAGAACCCCTGCTGACCGTCATCAATTCCGTCGTCATACCCATAGGACTGCTGCGGTTTCTCCTGATAGGAAGACCCCGAAGGCGTGAAAGGACGCATGGGAATAAATTCGTTTTCTTCAACGGTTCCGGCGGTTTCTGTGCCCTCTTCCGATGCGGCGGGTGCCGCCTGCTGGGCAGGTTTTGACACGATGCGCGCAGCGGATTTAGTCGAGGTCTTCGGTCCCAGACCGGAGGTCACCGAGCTCTCGGCAGAACGTGCCTCTTCATCAAAAATGGCGGGTTTTGCAATCGCGGCAGTCGTCGTCTTCTTCTTAGCCGACGATTCGCCCTCAGCGTGCGAATCATGAGCGCCAGTCTCGTGGGAAGCGCCCTGCCCATCGCGATCTTTCTGCCCGGAAGCCTTCTCGGCATCCCGCTCGCCCGAAAGGCTCGCTCCGGGCTTCACACCAGCGTTCGCGGAACCGGTAGAACCGGGGAAAGCCTCGAAACGCTTACGCTGCGAAAGGGTCTTGGATACACGTTCCTGAGGCGTCGGCTCGGGCTGCTCAACGACGGAGGAGGATTCTACAGGCTGGGCGGGCGCATCCGAATCCGAGGTCTTATCTCGATCTTGTACATCTTGAGCATGGGCAGTGGCAGCTTCACCAGCGGTTTCATCGGTGGTTTTACCGGTAGCTTTAGGGCGCTGCTCTGTATCTTGCTGTTTTTGCTCGTCGCTCTCAGACTCGCCAGCGTGCGCAGTTTTCTCAGCCTTAGCCTCGGCGCTGGGCTTTTCAGTCTTTTCGGTTTTCGCGGTGTCATCGTCTGAGGACTCGACAACATCGACAACCTCAATCACGGAAGCCTGTTTAATCTGCGACTCCCGCTGTTCCTTCGTGCTGTGTGCAATCGCCTGTATATCGGCAACCCAGGCGGTGATCTCGTCAAATACTTCAGGGTTCAGCGAATAGAGGCGGCGCTGCCCCTCGACCAGCACGGTGACTGCCCGTGCCTCACGTAGAACCTTAAGGTGCTTTGAGATAGTGGGTTGACTCATGTTCAAGTGCTCAACAACGGCACCAACAGTACGTGTTTGTTCAGCCAGAAGATGAACGATATTGCGGCGGGTGGGGTCCGCGATCACTGAAAAAACGTCTGATTGCATATAGCGATTATGACATATTTCGGCGTATGCTCGATACCTGTTTTATGGGTTCTAGCCCGAAACTACGCGGTTTTTCGCTAAGCTTTCCGCGTATATTACCAAATGCTCATAATATTCCGTTCTAGCTATATATCGTTTATGGCATATACACGCCCACACAGTGCATGCATCACAACAACCGTTCCAACATTATCCCTAGAAATACCTATGATGTTCCGCTCAGCTGCATGCCTGGGCGATACACTAGAGAAAGCTAAACATCCCCACCAAGACCGTACCCCGCCCAAACTCTGCGCACGATCGGAAAGGAGGAACCCGTGGGACGCTATCTACGTCGTCTGCGCGCGCATCAGCGCAAACGGGTGCGCGATTTTTCTGAGGGTCGCATCTCCACCGCTATCGGCAAAGTTCCGTCTACATCGCCGATGATGTATGAACAGGAAGAGGTCACTCGCCGCTTCAACCCCTTCGATATCCGAAGCTACGAGAAGCTGCGCAACCTTATTGATACGACTGTCTTCTCCTCACCTTCGCGAACCGCTATCGCATCCTTCTTTCTGGTGATCATTTTCTTCACCGTAACGTTGAGCCTGCCGATTTCTTCGGTCACAGGCGAACCTGCACCATTTCACCACGCATTCTTCACCGCCACCAGTGCGGTGACCGTGACCGGTTTGACGACCGTTTCAACAGCGGCCCAATGGTCAGTATTCGGGCAGGTTATGATTCTGCTCGCCTGTCAGATTGGTGGTTTAGGTGCGCTGACCATGACCTCGCTTCTTGCCCTGGCGATCGGGCGGAAAATGGGTTTGCGCTCTAAACTTATCGCGCAGGAAGAGCTCAGTATCGGGCGTCTTGGTGAGGTCGGCAGCGTGCTTCGTACCGTCGCTTATACCTCAATCGGGATCGAATCGACGATCGCCCTCGTTCTTACCCCGCGTTTTCTGCTTCTTGGCGAGAATCTGCCCACCAGCCTGTGGCACGGTATTTTCTACGCCATTTCGTCCTTTAATAACGCCGGGTTCACCCCGCATTCCGATGGCTTAGTACCCTATGGACACGATTTTTTCGTGCTCGCACCCGTCAGTATCGCCGTGTTCTTGGGGGCACTCGGATTCCCCGTGCTGATGACGATTCAGCAGAAACCCTTCCGCCCCCGCGACTGGACCCTAACGACCAAACTCACGGTGACGACCACGAGCATCCTGTTCGTGCTGGGTGCCCTGCTCTGGGGCATAGCCGAATGGGCAAATCCGCGTACTATCGGCAATTACGGCGCGGGCGAGAAGATTCTCAGCTCGATTTTCGCTTCCATCATGACGCGCTCGGGCGGGTTCAACCTGGTCGATATGAACGATATTCGCCCGGTCACCGGCCTCATAACCGACGTGCTCATGTTTATTGGCGGCGGCTCAGCATCTACCGCAGGCGGCGTGAAAGTCACCACGATTGCCGTGATTATGCTTGCAATTATTGCGGAGGCACGCGGCGATCAATTTGTGATGACCTTCGGGCGCACTATCCCGGTGTCGGCGCTGCGCATCGCTATTTCGGTGACGATGATGAGTACCGGAATTGTGCTTGTGGGCACCGGAGTTCTGCTGGCGATAACAGACCAGCCGCTCGTGCGCGTGCTCTTTGAAGTCATTTCCGCCTACGCAACCTGTGGACTGTCAAATGGGCTCTCTACGGAGCTGCCGCCCTCGGGCATCTATGTGCTCTCTCTGCTCATGTTTATTGGGCGAATCGGCACCATTACCGCCGCCACCGGTTTGGCGCTGAGGTCTCGCCGCCGCCTGTATAAGTACCCCGAAGAAAGGCCCGTCATTGGCTAGTAACCATAACGCCCCCGTACTGATTATTGGGTTGGGACGGTTCGGTTCGGCGACCGCTGCCCAGCTTCACGCCCAGAATAAAGAGGTTCTCGCCATTGAGAAAGACCCCGAAATTGCGCAGAAATGGACGGGCGTGCTCACCCACGTGGTCTCAGCAGATGCTCGCGATATTGACGCGCTCAGGCAGCTGGGTGCAAGCGATTTTGGGTCTGCGGTTGTGGGTGTGGGTACCTCAATTGAGGCTTCCGTGCTGATTACCGCGAACCTGGTCGATCTGGGGGTTGAGCGGATTTGGGCGAAGGCGATCACCCCCTCACACGGCAAGATTCTAGAGCGTATTGGCGCGCATCATGTGGTCTACCCGGAGGCGGATGCGGGCCGCCGCGCCGCGCACCTGGTGTCGGGGCGCATGCTGGACTATATCGAATTCGACGACGATTTCGCGATCGCCAAGATGCGCCCGCCAAAGGAAACTCACGGGTTCACCTTGGCGGAGTCGGATATTCGCGCGAAATACGGGGTGTCTGTGGTGGGTATTAAGTCTCCTGGCGAGGAGTTTACCTATGCGGATGCGGCAACGCGCATCCATTCCCGGGATATTCTGATTGTCTCGGGGCAGGTGGATCTGATCGAGCGTTTCGCGGCCCGCCCGTAGGTTCTGTCTTCCCCTTCTTCGTCATAAAAAGAGCCTTTATGTGAATAAAGCTGAATTTTTAACGCTTTATTCACATAAAGGCTCTTTTTATGTAGGGAGAGGTAGGCAGGAGGCGGGGGCTAGTCAGCCGTGTACTGTTCGCTCAGCTCGGCGGAGCGGGCGGCGCAGGCGCGCATCGCGTCCTCGGTGAGATCGAAAAGTCCCTTGTCAATAAAGGTATTGATAGCGCGCTCAGTGGTTCCGTTCGGGCTGGTAACAGCCTTACGCAGGGCAGCGGCATCCGGGTTACTATCCAGCAGGTACCCTGCTCCCGCAATCGTTGCGGATGCGAGCCTCTGTGCGGTCTCTTCATCCAGACCGAGCTTCACACCGGCACTCGCCATAGTCTCCGCCAGCAGGAACCCGTAGGCGGGGCCGGATCCCGAAACGGCGGTGACAGCATCCATCTGATCTTCTCGCACCTGCACTACTAGGCCTACGGTCTCTAGGATCTTCTCGGCGAGCGCAAGCTGCTTCTCAGTCACTGCCTCACTCACAGAGATCGCCAGCACGCCTTTACCCACGCTTGAGGGCGTATTGGGCATGCAGCGGATAACCGGCTGCCCCGCAGGAAGAGCCTTCTGCAGCGTATCGAGGGTGACTCCTGCCGCCACCGAAATAACGAGCGCATCCGGGGCGAGAGCGGGCGAAATTTCGCGTGCCAATTCAACGATTCCATAGGGTTTAACCCCCAACAACACTACGGATGCGCCGCTGACCGCCTCACGGTTGGCTTCGGGCTTGAGCTCGCACCCGATCACGACGGCATCTCGCCCGTTAGGCCCTAACTGATGGCGCAGGCGGTCTATGGAGTTTTTGCTGCGCACGGTGGCGCGGATAGCTTCTGCGGGGTATCCGCCCGCGATGAGCCCGGCAGCGATGGAACCGTTCATGGAGCCGGTGCCGAGGAATGCTATATGTTCGGTCATCTTCGATCCTTACTGTCTGCTTCGTTCGTGTCGCGGGGCGCATGCCGCCCGCATCACAGGGTTTGTTATCTAGCATACAATCCAACACCAGTTCCGGCTGTTTCCCGCATGTACTCCGTTACAAAAAGGGTTGCGGTTCGCGGCTAGAATGTAAAACGATGAAAACACGTCTGATTCGCTGTGCCCACCTTCTGCTGTGCACCGTGCTGATTGGCACGGCCACTGGTGGCGGGGCGATTATTCTGCACTACCTCCTGGATATCATGCAGGAGCTCACGTTCGGGCATACGGAGGCGGAGCATCCGATCGTGACGGATCACAGCGATACTGTTCGACGTGTGCTGGTGTTGATCGCGGTGGGCGTGGCGGTCTCTATCATCTGGTTTTTGCTTCAGCGGCGCACTAAGCTGGTGTCCGTTAAGGCGCAGATTCGCGGCGAAACTCCGCAGGAGCGCCGCCCGGGATTTCTACGGCAAACCCTGCACAGCCTCACTCAGATTGTGGCCGTGGGTGCGGGTGCGCCGGTGGGTAAAGAGGTTGCCCCGCGCGAGCTGGGCGCACTGTTTGCTGGGCGTCTGGCGGATCTGATGCGCATCCCGCAGACCGTGCGCCCGGTGCTGGTAGCCTCGGCTGCGGCGGCGGGTTTAGCGGCTGTGTACCAGGTTCCGGTGGGCGGTTTTGTTTTCCTGTTTGAGGCTCTCGGTTTAGCGCTGTCGCTGCGCAATATTTTCACGGGTGCGATCCTGGTTCTTGTGGCAACCTGCACCGCGCATCTGGTGATTCCGGATGCGCCCACCTACCCCGTCCCGCAGCTGCAGACCACCGGTGAATCGCTGCTGCTCGCGGTTGTTCTTGGTCTGGCTATCACTCCCCTGGCGCTGTGGTTCCGGGCGGCGTCTCAACGCGCAGAGAGCCTCAAGACCACGAATCGGAACGTGCTCTGGCGGCTTCCCCTGGTACTTGTATTGGTGGCGGTGACCTCGATTTTCCTGCCGGAGATTCTGGGGAACGGCCGCCCGTTGACCCAGCATATTTTCGATGCCGCATCCGGTTTATCTTCGAGCTCCAGCAGGCTTGACGCTACCGCCTTAAGCCAGGCGCTTCTCTATGCCCTCGCGTTGCTGGCAGCTAAAGCGATCCTGGTGGTGGCGAGCCTGCGCAACGGTGCCTACGGAGGCACGCTCACACCGGGGTTAGCCTTGGGTTCCGCCTGCGGTTTCGTGCTTACAGGCACTCTAATCCTCGTGTTCCCGACGCTGACTCAACTTCAACCGGGCGCGGGAGCGCTTCATGCATCAGAACTTCTCGGGACCGCCGGGCTGCTGGGCGCGGTCACTTTCCTGAGCCTGTCGATGAACGCCCCGCTAAGTGCCTGCGCCCTGATTCTCGGGTTCGCCGGGCAAGACTGGCGGGCGTATGCACCTTTCGCGGTAGCGGTCGGCACGGCATGGGGTGTCAAATACCTGTGGATGCGCTTGGGCAACAAAACACAGCACACCCCGCAGACCGTAACGCCTAGTCAGCGTTAAGACTCGGCTGGCTGAGCGCCTGTAAGGGAATTTCGCGTGCTTTACGCGTGTCGCACAGGTGGCATGCACAGGTTTCTTGCGTGGATGCGGCTATAATAATTTACTTTACAGTGCATCTATTTTAGGTGTGTTCAGATTCTTCTACCCGCCGTCGGTTTCATAACTACAGTACTGCGGGCGAAGATTCACCGGGCTTTCCGGGCTATACACACACCCGAAAAAGGGTGCCTGCCGCGCATCCGACTGCAGACTCAAGCTCGACTATACATATGGTGTTGTGCAAGGTAACTTCGTGTTGTACGCTGACTTGGAGATATCTCTCGCTATCCTTAAAGAGCCCAATATTTCCGGGGTGTTTAGGCAACTCGTGCCCGTTTTGGGTACTATTGCAGAGGTTATCCCGCGAAATTCCAGTTCGCAGCCTAGCCATACCGCTAACCGCGCCTTAGCTGAGCTCTTACCGGTGCCTAGCACCCGCTGGATTTTCTAGGCGGAAAACCACCCCGCCCGCACCGGCTCAACACCTGCCCACAGACTTTAACACCAGCCACAGCATCCGAGGGAGACACGATGAGCGATAAGAATCCTCATACCTCTGAGCGCATACAGGATTCGCACCACCAGGGAGGTGCGCCTTTCAGCAATCCTCGACGCTCTCAGACTTCGACGACTGTGCAGCACGCGCAGGAAGAATCACCTGCCCAAAACTCGCTGCCCCCTCAGGATGCCGGGCCGGATGCGCGTGGCCAGGCTCAGCAGGCAGCGCAGGATCCGCAAGACGCGAAGACTCAAGAGTCCGCTCAGAAACCTGCCGAGGATTCCCCGACCGAGAGCGCTCACGCTACCCAGTCCACACCGTGGGGCTCACAGACCTCAAAGCCCCAGCCTGCCGAGGCCGAGAGCGCTCAACCCGCCGCCGTTGAGATCGATACGAACACCCCTGCGGAGGCGCTTCCCCAAAGCATTTCGCGCCCGGACGCTGACGAGGCTGTTCACCACGAAAATACGCAGACCCGTCAGCTGCCGGTGCAGAGCCGACCTGAGCAGGGTCCGCTAAGCTCGTATCTTTCGGAGAAACCACAGGATTCTGAGGCTCCTGAACCCGCCGCCGCACACGCGGAGGCGCTGGAGGCCGAACCTGCCGATAACATTCCGCAGTCCATCTCGCGCCCGGACGCTGACGAGGCTGGCGACGCGGAAGACGTGAGGACCCGCCAGCTTCCTGCCCAGGCCCAGGAACAGGGCGCATTCCCGTCCATCGCCGATACGATGTCTGCCGCTCGGGCAGAGCGCGGGTCTAGTACACCTGCCGACTCCGCTGCATCCGAGGCACAGGCTTCCACAGAGAAAACCGGGGCTAAGAAGGTGTATGAAGACACCATGCCCGCATCCGCAATTCCGATCATTACGGCAAACACCCCAGCGGTATCGGTAGGGGCACCGGCAAGCGGTCAGATAGCCGCAACTACAGGGGCGGTGCCTGCGGGTGCCGAGAAAACCCCCGAGCAGAAACGTTCGCGCGAGCTCAAGACCATTGTTACGGTAACCGCGATTCGTACCGTTCTGCTTGCCGCATGCCTGGTGATGTATGGCTTCGGCTTTGGTGGCGGCGGAACCTTCAACATGATGCTCGGCTACGGCGGCGCAGTGTATATGCTCGTGCAGATTGCGGCGTGCATTTTCGCGGTGCGCTCGAAGTCTACGAAGGGCATGCGCATCCTGAATGGAATTAGCGCCGGATTGGGTATTATTCTGCTGATCGTCACGGCGATCGTCTATGCTGGCTGGTCGGGTGAAGATTCTTCAGCCGGAGCCTATATCTTCATCATGGCGGATATTATTCTGAGCGTGATTATTGCTTCGGCTCGGTCAATCATCGAGCAGCCGAAGGACGACGTTGAACCCGAGAGGTTAGCGCGCGAATAGGCGATCGCTCCCCCTAATCTAAAGTCGGATGCGCCGGGTACGATCCTGGCGCATCCGACTTTTGTATACACCCTTGTGAAAATGCCAGGCTCTACGGCGGAAAACTATCGGCTGGCACGGTTTGGGACTAAATGCCTGTGTACCCCGTCAAAAGGCTGCAGACACTTCTAGTCCTAGAAAAACCTGCCTAATCGGCCGATTTGTTACAGACTGTGACGTCATGCCTTATTTACTAGACACTCGTGCTTCTTCCCCGGTATAACGCCTTCAAACCCTCGGTTGAACATGTGTATATCTGAGCTGTATTTAGCTTACGAACATTAAGTTTTGATAAATCATCCCTGAGTATGAGGGTTTTTAATGCCGCAAAGGCATAGTATAGAAACTCAACCTATACACCAGACATGCTTGCGAACCATATTTTGGGGGAATCATGAGCACACGAGCAGCATCTGCGGGAGCGTACACCGCCCTAGGCGGCGTTGAGCGTGCGCACGGCATCCCGCAGCGTGGCTCGGGTGAGGTTACCTTCAGGCATACGTTGGCATCCGTGGGGTACACGGTACGCGTTCTGTTTATGGTACTCCCGTATGTGATGACGTTCTTCGCGCTTCTGGTGAGTGGCGATTTGACTAGCGACTGGAGCCACATACTGTTCCACCCGATGGGGCAGTTCATTCTGGTATACGCGCTGGGGCATATTGTTGCGAACGTGTGCTTCAATTTTCGGATGGGCACCGGGCTGGTGCGGTCCGTCAATGCTTTGGGCGCGGTACTGTGTGTGGCGGTTTCTCCGCTGTGGTTCCGACTGCTTACGAGCGGTAACCTGGCGCTGGATGCGCTGTGGACGCTCACGATCGTGCCCCTTGAGTTTGTGGCGTGCTTGACGTTTTACATGCACGCGGTACGGAGGGATGGGTAGACCCCTCCAGACCCTCGCACAGTGTCAGTGAGAGCACCTCCCTAGTGAGCACCCGACGTTCGTTCTTCCGTCGGGTGCTCACTCTCTGTCCAAAACTTTTCGCAGCGGCGCCAAAACGGGAGCGAAAAATTGCATGGGGAACACGGTCTTCTCTTCTGGATTTTAGCCACCCCGCATATTCTCGCGTGTAACGGCGCATGCGAACGGGTAAAAGTATCGCCTGTTAAGTGCAGTGTTACCAAAATAACGCCTTGTCACGGAATATTGAAACACTGTTTATGTGGCGTGGGGTGTCTCAGATTCAACTTAAAGGTGTAAAATTCCTGCTGAAGACTAGCTCTACGACAAGTACGGCATTAGACACCCACTCGCCACAAGGAGCCCCGTCATGGACGACCACCGCCTCAACGCAGAGTCACGCATACAAAGCATTACAGAGCCGCCGCTTTTAGAACCTTCTAAGCCGCGGACTGCCAGACCTATCGCCTGGTCGATTCTTATATGCGCGATTCTCTGCGTAATAGCCGCAATTATTATTCCATTCCTCACCAAACAAACCACTCTCTCACTTGTGCTGTATGCGATCGGCGGTGTGCTCACAGTTCTCGCACTCATCATATTCACCCGCCGGAACCGGCCAAGCGTGGCGACGGTCGCCCACAAAAGCGTTGATATTTTTGGCGTTACACGTGCAGAACGCGAGTCTATTTACCAGCAAGCTACCGCTCAGCTTGAGGATCAGCAGGCGAAAACGCGGCAGAAAAGTCTCTATACCCTGCTTGCGCTCGTCGATAAATGCCTTGAGGACGAAACTTTAAGCTACGAAGACCGCAATAAGGAGGGGCAGCGCATCGTCAATAAGATCAGCGGGTACATTCAGTCTCCGCCGATTTTTGACCCGCACGCCCTGGAGCTTGCACACGGCGCATTTCACGCGAAGAGCGCCCTTCTGCGTGAAGAAGCTGAGCTGCGTTTCGGTTTGATGCAGCAGATTCGCGACCGTCTGCGTGCCCCTTCGGATGCGGGCGGCTACCAAGACGGCCCGTGGACGAACTTTGAATACGATTTTTCGGGAAGCACCTTCTTCTACCCCATCGAATTCAGCCGAGTCTTCTTCAATAAGACCGCTGATTTCAGCGGGTGCACCTACATGTACGAAGCCGATTTTAGCGGCACAATCTACCGTAACTGGGCGGATTTCCGCGGTTCTACCTATCTGGCGCACGCAAACTTTAGTGGGTCTTCGTACCACGGCGCGGCATCGTTGAACGATTCCGTATACCGCAGCACCGCAGACTTTAGCGGCAACCTGTACCTGGATCAGGCGAACTTTAGCGGGTCTACGTACCATGAGGCGGTAACTTTCGTGAATTCCACGTACCGCAACTGGGCGGTGTTCCGTAACTCAACGTACCTTGGCGCGGTGGATTTCAGCCGCTCTGAGTACCATAATCAGGCGAACTTCCATAACTCCGTCTACACCGGTACCGTGACCTTCAACAACTCCGTTTATCATAATCAGGCGAACTTCCATAACTCCGTCTACACGCGGGTGGCAAGTTTTGGCGACTGCACCTATCATCGGGCGGATTTCAGCGGGTCTGTCTACACGGACGACGTGCATTTCAATAACTGCCGTTACGGTGGCGATGTGTATTTCCGCCGGTCTGTTTATAACGGTTGGGCTGATTTTCAGGGTTCGGTGTACAGCAAGTGGGCGAATTACACGAGCTCGCTGTACTACGGTCTGGCGGGGTTCCAGAACTCGACGTATGCCGACAAGGCGCTCTTTAGGGGTTCCGTGTATGGTAATGCGGTGACCTTCCAGGGTTCTGTCTTTACCGGCGCGGCGCCCGCTTTCATGAATGTTGAGGCGTGGGCGCAGTACATTTCGTTCTTCGCACCGACGGAGAATGTCTTCTCGCTGGGGCAGGGCTACGCTATCGATACCGGTGCCTCCGGGCTGCCGAGCGAGTGCCCGCCGCTGGCTGTGGAGCATCGGCAGTATTTGGCGCATAAAAACGGGGAGCTGCAGGAGATCACCCAGCATCTTCACGGCGACGATGCGCGCAGCACCGATAAGCTGGGCCTTACCAAGGAACTTTCGGGCAGGCTGAAGTCTACAGTTGAGGAACTGCACGCCTGGCGCGAGAAAATCACGACAATCCCGCTGCAGGAGCAAGACCGCCAGCAGGTAGGGGTTTAGGGGCTCTCTCCCCTGTCTCTTGCGCGTCCTGCATAAAAAGGCTCTTTGTCCGAATAAAGCGTACTTTTCGCCTCTTTATTCGGATAAAGAGCCTTTTTTAGCGGCTGAAATCTGGAGGCGGTAAACAAGGATGCGGTAGGGTGAAGGGGCACGCCTCCAACCACCACGCAAGGAGTCACCCGCCATGACCGCCAGCAGCAAGAACACATTGAATGCTTCACGGCAGGAGCGATTTCTAAAAGCCGTTGAGCTGCTTAGCTCTGTCCACT
>ERZ772956.1452-NODE-1452-length-16137-cov-5.423579_pt1 | contig 16137 bp, 20 predicted proteins | sample MGYA00580683_ERZ772956 | MGnify/ENA primary metagenome ERZ772956 (study PRJEB29015, sample SAMEA2738077) | human oral metagenome | biome: human oral; feature: human-associated habitat; material: saliva | place: China | collected 2212 ... | reverse complement strand
CTTCAATATATAATGCTGTTATGAAGGTTATTATTGATAATAAAGAAATTGTTTTATATGAGAGAAATAATGTTAAAAGATATAATAGGGATGGTGTAGAATTTAAATTTAGAATGAGTAATTTAAATTATATTTTAATTATTGAATTTGAAGATGATACACATTATTATGATTGTTCTTTTTTAGGAAAAAAACAATTTATAGAGATTCTAAATAAGTTAAAAATAAATAAAGGAGTATAGGAATGAATTTTGATTTTAATAATACATTGGGAGTGGGATTAAGAGTTTTTGCTTTATTTATTCCAATTATAGTAATTTATACATCGATTCTTACAGTTGCTAGTAAGAAATTAAATTTTTTACAAAAATTAGGCATAATTATAATGAAAGTAATTGCAGGTCTTGGTTTGTTGTTCTTTTTAACTAATTATGTTTTTGCAAATTAATTTTAGAAAGCATGTGCTGTAATGTACATGCTTTTTTTGGAGAAGTGGAATGGAGAGAATTGATAAATTTATTACGAATCATACTGAATATTCTAGAAGTGAAGTTAAATTATTGATTAGTAAAAAAAGAGTTTTTGTTAATGATGAAGTTATCAAGAAATCGGATATTAAGATTGATGAAAATTTGGATATTATTAAAATTGATGGAGAAATAATTAAAGCTCAAAAATATGTATATTTGATTTTAAATAAACCAATGGGGTATGTTTCTGCAACTAAGGATGGTAGGGATAAAACTGTTCTTGATTTAGTACCAAAGGAGTATTCGTGGAGGAACTTGTTTCCTGCAGGTAGGCTTGATAAGAATACTACTGGTATGATGCTTATTACGGATGATCGGTGTTTTTGCACATAATATCTTGTCACCACGTAAGCATATTTCTAAAACATACATTGTGGAGATAGATATTCCTTTGACTGAGGAAATGGTTTTGGGATTTAAAAATGGTGTAGAATTGATTGATGGGGTTTGTAAAGCTTCGCAGCTTGAGATATTGGATAAATATAGGGGAAAAGTGATATTGACAGAAGGAAGATACCATCAAATTAAGAGAATGTTTGGAAATTATGGTGCGAAAGTTGTAAGTTTAAATAGAGTTGCTATGGGGAATCTTGAGTTACCTAAAGATTTAGGTGTTGGAGAAATAAGAGAACTTAATGAGGATGAAATTGATAAAATTAGGGGAAATAGTATTACAAAGTGAAAGTCTTGTGAATTTTATGTTGTAATAAAGTGAAGAGAGTAATATAATATTGACATTTTTTTGTAAGTTATATATATTGGAAATGATTTTCAATAAACTTGAGGAGGTTTTATGTTTAAGGATATTTCAGTGTTATTTATCTCAATAATATTAGAGGCTTTGCCATTTTTATTATTGGGGTCATTAATATCTGCTTTTATACAGGAATATATTAGTGATGATTTTTTTAAAAAGGTTATACCTAAGAATCCAGTGCTTGGTTCTATAGTTGGCGTAATCTTGGGATTTTTTATACCGGCATGTGATTGTGCAGTAATACCAATTGCACTTAGATTAAAGAAAAAGAAGGTACCTTTAAATGTTTGTATTTCATTTATGTTGGCATCTCCTATAATTAATCCAGTTGCTATTTTAAGTGTTGTATATGCTTTTAAATCAACGATGCCAGAAATTATTATTTGGAGATTGATTGGTGGTGTAATAGTTTCAATTGTAGTTGGAATTATTATGAGCATTATGTATAAGAAGGATGAGGATATTTTTTATGGTAATGCAGTAATTGAAGATGGATGTAGTCATTGTGGTCATGATCATTCTCATGAATCCCATAAAAAAGAAGTTCATAGCTGTGCTTGTCATAGTGATGATGAATCAAAAAATCATGATGAACATGAATGTCATTGTCATAGTGAAGAACATGAATGTGGTTGTCATGATGAACATCATGGAGAAACAAAAAAGACTTTTACTAGAAGAATGCTTAATGTAATTGATCATACAAAAGCTGATTTTTTAGATGTTATTAAATATATGATATTTGGTAGTTTGATTACTGCTGTTATTCAAATATTAATGGCTAAATTTAATATTACACTTGGATCAAATAATTCAATTTTACAAATGATTATTATGATGGCTTTTGCATATATTGTTAGTTTGTGTTCAACAGCAGATTCTTTTATTGCTAAAACATTTATTTATGAGATGAGTAAATCTTCAATATTAGCTTATTTAATATTTGGCCCAATGATTGATATTAAAAATACTTTATATTTGGCAGAAAAATGTAAGAAATCTTTTGTTACGAAGTTTATTATTGTATTATCTTTAGTAACATTTGTTGTTTCATTGATAATTGGTTATAAGGTATTGGGAGGATAATGATGAGTGATAAAAAATATAATTATTGTATATTATTGTTTCTTATTGCAGTAATGGGTATGATAATTGCTACTGGTAATATTGGAAATTTTATTAATGAAAAAATGTTTATATATACTTATATTTCTTTGGGAGTATTGATTGTTTTTTTTATAAGAGAGGTTTTCACAGAGGAACATGGTAGCACAAGAAAGAAATTTTTAAATTTAATTTGTTTTGTGTTTTTAGTTTTGGGTATTGTGGCTTATAATGGAAATTTAAGTCAAGAATACTTAAACTTTATTAAAAACAATAGGGATGGTAGAACAACTAAGGTAGTGACTAAGTCAAATGTTGTTGATATAAAAAAACAGGAAAGTGAAAATGCAAATAAGGAAGAATTAATTATTAATGATGAAAATTACATTTCTACACTTAATGATATGTATGACAATATTAATAATTATGTTGGTAGAAAAATAAGAGTTCAAGGGCAGGTATTTAAGAGTGAAAGTATGAAGGAAAATGAATTAGCAATTGGAAAATACTATATGTATTGCTGTGCAGTAGATATGTCTTTAACGGGGTTTATGTTTAATAAGGATCCTAATTTTAATCTTGTTGAAAATAATTGGTATGAAGTTGAAGCGGTGATTTCATCACATAAATATGAAATGAGTCCTGGACAAATAATTGATGAACCTATACTTAAAATAATTAATTATAAAAAAATTGATAAACCTGCGAACACTTTAGTTTATTAATGGGGAGAATTTTATGAAATATAATGGGCTGACAAGTGATGAAGTAAAAGAATTGATAAAACAGGGTAAAACTAACTATGTAAAAAGACAGAGTAATCAGACTTATCTGAGTATTTTTGTTAAGAATATTTTTACGTATTTTAACTTTATATTTGCTTTAATATCAATTTTATTAATACTTGCTGGAGCGTATAGAAATTTAACTTTTTTACCAGTTGTAATTGCAAATATTTTAATTGGTATATTTCAACAGATTAGATCAAAAATAGTTTTGGATAGATTATCTTTATTGGACAAGAATGAATATTATGTATTAAGGGATGGTAAAGAAGTTAAAGTTACTATGGAGGAATTAGTGCTTGGTGATTTAGTTAAAGTTTCTTCTGGTAAGCAAATTCCTGCTGATGGAATTATAATTGATGGTAATGTTCTTGTTAATGAGTCTTTACTTACAGGTGAAGCGGATGAAATTGAGAAGAGTGTTGATGATGAATTGAAATCTGGAAGTTTTATTATTTCTGGTGAAGCATATATTAAATTAATTAGAGTTGGTGTTGATTCATATTCTGCAAAGTTAATGCTTCAAGCTAAGGAAATAAAAGAACAACAATCTGAAATGGTTTTATCTATTAATAGAATAGTTAAGTTTTTTGGAATTATAATTATTCCAATTGGTGCTTTATTATTTTCACAGTCTTATTTTATTAAGCATTTATCTTATTCGGAATCAATTGTTGCTGCAATTGGTGCAGTGATTGGTATGATTCCAGAGGGAATGTATTTGCTTACAACCATTACATTGGCACTTAGTGCAATGAGATTGGCTAAAAAGCAAGTTTTACTTCATGATATGAGAAGTGTTGAGACTTTAGCTAGAGTAGATGTTTTATGTGTGGATAAGACAGGTACAATTACTGAAAGCAAAATGATAATTGATGATATTGTATTTGCTAATGGAATTGATGAATGTGAATTTAATGATATTGAGAAAGTTTTTTCTAAATATGTAAATACAATTACTGATACAAATATTACGATGAAGGTGTTAAAGGAAAAATATGTATCGGATGATATTTTTGAATACACTTTAATGAAGAATTTTGATTCGAAAACAAAATATTCAATGATGGAAACAAGTGAAGGTATTTATAAGTTTGGAGCTCCTGATGTTTTACTTGATGTAGATGTTTATAAACATAATGAGGAAGTTATAAATTCGTACATGAATGATGGAAAGAGAGTATTGGTATTTTGTAGAGAAGTTGATGAGAAAAATGTTCCATTATTATTCACTGTTTTAGTTAATAAAATTAGAAAGAATGCTAAAGAAATTTTCTCTTATTTTGAAGAACAGGGTGTTGAAGTTAAAGTAATTTCTGGCGATAACCCTATTACAGTGTCTAAAGTTGCTATTGCAGCTGGAATTAAAAATGCTGAAAAATATATTGATATGAATACTATTACTTTGGATTCTGAAATTGATGAAGTTGTTAAAAAATATACGGTTTTTGGAAGGGTTAAGCCTGAACAAAAGAAGCAAATTATCAAAAGTTTAAAATCACTTAATTTGAAGGTTGCTATGACTGGTGATGGTGTTAATGATATTTTAGCAATGAAAGAAGCGGATTGTTCTATTGCAATGGGAACTGGTAGTGATGCTGCGAGGGAAGCTTCGAAAGTTGTTCTGATGGATTCTGATTTTGCACATATGAAAAAAATTGTCTCAGAGGGTAGAAGAAATATTAACAATATTACAAGATCTGCTACATTGTTTTTATATAAGAATATATTTTCAATAATATTGGCATTATTCTCAATAGTTAGTTTCTTCGTATATCCATTATCGCCTTCGCAAGTGTCACTTGTATCTGCATTTAATATTGGCTTACCTGCCTTCTTATTGGCTCTTGAAGCTAATGAAAAAAAGCAGAAAAAGAAATTTATTAGAACAACGATATTGAGGGCTTTACCTTCTGCAATTACAACATTTATTGCAATTATTGGATTAATGAAATTTGCTAAATTATTTGATTTACCTGCTAATGATATTAGTACTGCTTGTACTTATTTAATGTTGGTTGGTGGATATATAATTTTATATAGAATAATTAGACCACTTAATTTATATAGAAGTATGGTTATTTTAGTTAGTATAGTTGGGGTATTTATTTCTGTTAAATATCTTCATACATTATTTGATATTACAAAAGTTTCAATTCAAAGTACTGGACTTTGTGTATTATTTGCTATTGCACAGGCATCTGTTATTAGATGGATTTCGTTGATAGTTGATAAACTTGATAGAAATGTCCCTAAAATAGCTGATAGATTAAAAAATTAATGGAGGAATATTAATGCTAATTGCTTTAGCGGGTGTTACAGGAGTTGGAAAGAGTTTTTATTCTCAAGAAATTGAGAATAATTTTAAGATTAAAAAGATTCACACAATTAGAACTAGACAAATGAGGGCTGGTGAGATTAATGGTGTTACGGGATATTTTATGACTGAAGATGAACTTGATAATGAAAATGCAAAAGGTAATATTGCAATTGATTTTTCAGAGTTTGGTGGTAGATATGCTTATTTGAAATCAGAAGTATTTTCTAATGATGATTATGTTTTTGAAATGCATTATACTCATATTGATGGTTGGAAGAAGATTAAACCTGATATGGTTTCAATTTATATATTACCTACTAATATTGAAGATGCTATCAAAAATATTAAGCAGAGAAATTTGCCTAAAGATAAAGAAGATGAGAGAATTAAAGAAGTTTATGAACAGTATAATAATTTTATAAATGATGAAAAATTACAGAAAAAATATGATTATATTGTGTATAATGATTTTAATAAGGATTCTAGAAATAAATTAATGAATCTTATAGAAAGGATTATTGATAAATGAAGTTTTTTGCTGTAAATGAGGATTTTGAAAGTATTATTAAAAAATCATTGGAAAGTGTTAATGATGAATTAAAATCTATGAAGCCTATTTCTACTGGATGGACTAATATTGTTTATAAAGTTTATGGGAATAAAGGTGAATATTATTTTAGATTTCCAAGGGATGAATTTTGGACTAGAACTATTGTGAAAGATTGCCAATTTGCTCAATATATTCACGGTAAAACTGATTTTGATACGGTTGATTTAAAATTAATGGATGATGGTAATGGTAGATTTTATTCTTTTCATAAAGAAATACCTGGAAAGCCTTTGACTGATGTTATGAATGAGTTGACTGATGAAGAACTTGATGATGTTTCAAAGGATATTTCAAAGTTTATGTTTCAATTGCATAAACTAGAGAAAAGTAATGAAATTTTTGATGTTCATGATATTCCAACTGATTTGCAAGGTTTTGTAGATGAACTTCTTAATACACATCTTTCAAAAGAAGATATGGAGTTCTGGAAAATTCATAATTTTAAGGCATTGGATCATGATTGTTTAGTTCATGGTGATTTTAATGCAAGTAATGTGTTGGTGGATGATAATAATAAATTTAAAGCGGTAATTGATTTTGGTTTTGGGGGATATGGTAATAAATATCATGATATTTCTAGAATTATTGGAAGATGTCCTGCTAGATTTAAAAATCCAATTGTTATGCATTATGAGAATATTTCTGGTAATAAGCTTGATATGGATATTTTGGATGAAAATATTGATATTTGGTCTAATATTGATCAGGGATATATTAATTATATGGAGAAAAATTTAGGAAAATAATATGTTTGATATAGATGAGAGTATTCGATTAAATCAGGATTTAGTTAATAGAGTTAATGAAATTGGTAATACAATTAAAATTGATGATATTACTGATAGATTGAATGGATTAGAAAAAAAGACTGAAGATAATGATTTTTGGAATAATACTGAGGAGTCATCAGTTGTTTTAGCTGAAATTAGTAGTTTAAAAAGTAGGATTTCTAAATATAATGATGTTAAAGATTCTATTTTAAATGATTCTGAAATATTGGAAATGCTTAAAATGGAATCTGATGAAGAATTGGAAAAAGAAATTGTAAAAAGTATTGCCGAAAATACTGAGAAATTGGAGAGCTTAGAGATTCAAGTTCTTTTTTCGGATAAATATGATAATTCCAATGCTATTATTACAATTCATCCGGGTGCAGGTGGTACTGAGGCGATGGATTGGGCTGATATGCTTTATAGGATGTATTCTAGATGGGCTGATAAACATGGTTTTAAGCTTGAGGAATTGGATTATTTAGCGGGTGAAGAAGCTGGAATTAAATCTGTTACTTTTTTGGTTTCTGGTGAATATGCATATGGATATCTAAAATCTGAACATGGAGTTCATAGACTTGTAAGAATTTCTCCTTTTGATTCTGGTGGTAGAAGGCATACATCTTTTGCATCTGTTGAAATCTTACCTGAAATTAAATCAATTAATGATGTTGAGATTAGACCGGATGATATTAAAATGGATGTTTATAGGGCTTCTGGAGCAGGTGGTCAACATGTTAATAAGACTTCATCTGCAGTTAGATTGACTCATATTCCAACAGGTATAGTGGTTGCTTGTCAAACTCAGAGAAGCCAATTTCAAAATAAGGATTATGCGATGAAAATGCTGGTTTCTAAGTTGATTCATATTAAGGAACAGGAGCATAGGGAGACTATTAATGATTTAAAGGGTGTTCAAATGGATATTGCATGGGGAAGTCAAATTCGTTCATATGTATTTTGTCCATATACACTGGTTAAAGATCATAGAACAAACTATGAAATTGGTGATGTTCAAAAAGTTATGGATGGTTATATAGATCCTTTTATTTTTGAATATTTAAAATATAATAAGCAAAGTACTTAACTTTTATATTTTGTTATGGTATTATACAGGTATGAAACAAAGGAGGAAATTTTTTATGGAAAATTATTTTAAAAAATCAAGTTTAATTTCATTAATTTTATCTGTAGTAATATTTGTTATTGCTGCTAGTTTAATAGTTGCACCAATTAATGTTGCATCTAATTTAGTTGTTACTTTGGGATATGTTTTAATTGCAGCAGCTGTATCACATTGCTTGTCATATTTCTTAACAAGAAATGAAACTAATTTATTAAATTTTGAGCTTGCACAATCAATACTTTCATTAATTTTAGGGTTTGTATTAGTATTTAACCCAACTGGGACTATAACAGCAATAGCAGCTTTTGTTGGAATTTACTTAATTGTTAATTCAGTGTTCAAAATTCAATTGTCTTTAAATATTGCAACAAAGAAAGTAAATAAATGGGGAGTGCTATTAGCAGCTGGAATAATTGAATTAGTATTTGCGTTATTATTAATGTTTATGCCATTTCAAACAATTAGATTTTTATTGATGATAGTTGGCTCATTCTTAGCTATAACACAGTTATTTGATATTTATAGTGACTTTTTTGTATTATATAGACTTAATGAAAAATTATAAAATAAAAAACCAGGATGTTAGAAATAACATTCTGATTTTTTTATTATGGGAAGTTCTTTGAACTTCCTATTTATTTTTTTGTAAAATTTGCAAGAGGATTACTTTCAATTGCATTTCTTACTTGTTCATTATCAACATGTGTATATATTTCAGTTGTTGATATACTTTGATGTCCAAGTAATTCTTGCAATGCGCGGATATCTACTTGACCATATTTATACATTAGAGTTGCTGCAGTATGTCTAAGTTTATGTGTTGAGTATTTGGTTGAGTCTAGACCGGCGCGATCAAGCTCTTTTTTTACTATTAGTTCTACTGTTCTTTTGCTAATACGTTTTCTATAATTGCTAAGGAATAGGGCCTTATCCGAATTTAAATTATCTTTTTTAGGCATTTTAGGACGAACTGATAGATAATTATTGATTGCATTAATACATGCTTTATTTAAGTAAATTGTACGTTCTTTATTTCCTTTACCAATAACGGTCAATAGTGATTCATCAAATTTAATATCGGAAATATTGATTCCTACTAATTCTGATAAACGCATGCCACAGTTTAAAAATAGAGTAATTATGGCAAAGTCTCGTTCCGAGTTTTTAGAGTCATCGCTACCTGAGGATTGGAGTAATTTTTGAGAATCTTCAAGTGTTAAATATTTTGGAAGTCTTTTATCTAATTTTGGTGTTTCTAAGTTTTGTGCTGGATTGTTTGCTAGTACTTGTGTTGTTATTGTTAAATATTTAAAAAAGATTCTAATTGTTGATATTTTTCTAGCGCAGGTTGCAGGACCACATTTTCTTGTTATTGACATATATGAAATGAATGCATGTATATCATCTTGTTTAATTTGACTTAAGTAGTTTGCATCAATTCCTTTAATTTTAATTTCTGAAAGTTCTTTTGAATTATCATCATGGAAGTGATATCTCATATATTTTAAGAATAAATTTAGGTCTGAATTGTATTGTTCTACTGAGTTTGGTGATTTTTTTTGATACACTAAACAATAATCTAAAAATTTATTTAATAATTGTGGATTTTCTTCTGTTCTAATCATTTATACACCTCTTTTGTTTATATGTTTGAGTATATATTAATGTTGAATTAAATTCAATTCAATAGGTGGACTTTTTTTAGATTTTTTTATATAATTGTTTTGGAGGTATTTATGAAAGGAATTGATATTTTAGTAGAACAACACGAAAATGTTTTGGTTTTTGTAGATGTTGTTAAAGATAAATGTTTAAAAATTTTTAATAAGGAAGAGGAGGTTGACTTAGAATTCTTTAATAAGGTTATTGATTTTGGTAAAAATTATGTTGATGCACATCATCATAAAGAAGAGGAAGATATCTTATTTAGAGTTATGGTTGATACTCTTGGAGAATCAATTGCTCATATTATTAATGATGCAATGTTATTTGAGCATAATGTTGGTAGAATGTATTTAATGAATTTAAAATATGCTATTCAAGAATATGAAATGTTTAATGAAGATGTTTATAAGTTAGCAATTGTATCAAATGCATTTGGCTATGTTTCTATGATGGAAGAACATATCAACAAAGAAAATGAAGTGTTATATCCATATGCTGATAAAAATTTGGATGCAAAAGATCAAGATTTTGTTAATGATGAAATTGATAAATATGAAATTAATGCTGATAAAGTTGGAATTCAATCTCAATATTTATCGATTTTAAATGAGTTAAAAAACATGTAATTGACAAATCTTAAGTATTATGTTAATATATAATTATCTTGTTTAGTTACATGATTGCTCAAGTGAGCAGAAAGGAGAAACATGGAAAACGTGTCTCGGGTCTCTTATGCAAATTTGAAGGCTTTTCGCCACTATGATACTCTTTTTGGAGAGGATTTGGGTCGAGAAGAGTGCAAGATTGAAAGGGACTTTGACAAGAACAGGATTGCAGTGAACTGCGAGTTCACTACGAATCCGGATGAGGAGCGTCTTCTTAGAAGTTATCATCTTCATTTTGCTAAATTGACTGAGGATAATATCCAAAGTAAGTTTAGTGTGAGTTTGAAGATGATCCATGCTATTACGGTTAATGGAACTGCTCGTCAGCCTATTACGATTGTGTTTAAGAAAATCGGAAAGGGTGAGATGGTTTCAAGTAAGGTATGGCTGGAAGTTGGAAAGGTTACTAATATCTCTTATTGTGATGAGCCGCTTGAGTGGGTGGCGATATATTTTAATCGCAAGAGGGATGGGTTTACTGTTTTAGCTTCTAGAATTGAGATGGAGATTGCTACTTGATGTTTTTTGTGTTTTTGACGCTGGGTTTCCAGCGTCTTTTTTATTTGATTGACAAAATTGCGATAAAGTGGTAACATAAAGATTGGCGTAAATGTGTTTTTTTTCATCCTCGAGTGAGGAGAAAGGAGAAAAATGAATCACGAATCATTGGTATCCTCGCAGCATCTTGCTGTGTGGGAAATTGTTAAGCCGGAGGCACATGAGCCTATCAAGAAGAGCAAGCAAGTGGAGCGTAATCTTGAAGAAAATAAAATTTCTTTGGATTGGGGATTTTCCATCAAGCGTAGGGATGATGCTTTTCGTTCATATGAGGTGGAGCTAGGAGAGGTGTTTCGAAGAAAGATTTCTGTTGAGATTTTTCAAGAGGAGGTTACTAAGATTTCGTCTAAGTATGATAAAAAGGTGGAAATCTTAGTAAGGGTAAAAAAGGCAGAAAGTAAGAAACTGCTGGATTATACCTATGTAATATCAGAAGGGGAGAATATGGTATTAAATTTCTCATCATTGTTCAGAATCGACTATGTAAAGATTGTTTTCAATGAGGAGAGAAATCCTTTTGTGGATATTGCTAGGACGACTCTTAAATTTTCGATTTGAAGTCTTTAGGACATTGACAGAATTTGTCAATGTCCTTTTTTGTTATTTATAAGTGAATGAATAAATTATACTAATTATTTTCAATTTTTATTATTATAAAAAATTGGCAAATGCACAATAAAATAGATAGAGATAGGGAGGAAGTCGTTAGTAAACGACTATTTTTTATACAAGTATAAGTATTATGCGGTGAAAATCTGGCAAAAATAAAAATATAACAAGAATGGTGTTGAAAAAAATCTAAAAGGGGTGTATAATATAAAGTATTATATGGTGAAAAAGTGGTATAAAATAAATAAAAAATTTAGCGTTTGCAATAAAAAATAACCACGAATAAGAAAGGAATACTAAGTATGATTATTACTAATGATGTAATGAAGGATAAATTAAAACATTACTCAAACAAAAATAATAAAATTAGTCGAGACGTAAAAAATAATGAGATTACAAGAATTATAAAAGGATTATATGAAACGGAAGACGATATTGAAGGATATTTGATTGCTAGTACAATTTATGGGCCATCATATTTATCTTTTAATTATGCTTTAATCTGTCATGAATTAGTAGATGGGGAGATTGATAGATATACTTGTGCTACTTATGGGAAAAAGAAGAAGAAGAGATATGATACGCCCTTTGGTTATTTCGAATATAGGGATGTTCCTAGTGAAGTATTTTATATGGGTGTTGATGTGATTAGTAAGGGTAAGTATTCATTTCAAATGGCATGTCCAGAAAAAGCTTTATGTGATACTTTATATACTAAGAGTCCTGTTGGAAATATGGAAGAATTAAGAGAGTTATTGATTAATGAAATTGGCATTAATCTGGATAAATTGGTTAAATTGGATATTGATGCTATTTTTGAACTTAGTGAAGTTTATCATTCTACTAATGTTACGATGTTATATAAATATTTGAGGAGAAATGTTAATGATTAATGTTATACAATCGATGTTAAACGATTATAAAGTAGAGAATTTTGATCAAGGGGTTAATGCAGTTCGTGAGATTATTCAAAAGATTATATTGGCTGGATTGAGTAGATGCGGATTTTTTGATGTTGCAATTTTATGTGGGGAAACTGCATCTAGAATTTATTATAAATTGGATAGATTTTCACGTGATTTGAATTTTATTTTAATGGCACCTAATGAGTATTTTATGGCAAACAAATATCTTGATTTTATGGCTAGGGAGCTTAATGCATATGGTTTGTATGTTGAATTTATAACTAAGGATGATAATCAGAGATATGTGTTAAAGTTTAATCCTAAGCCATATTTAGGAATTAATTTGGATATTTTTAATGAAATTAGATTGAAGTTTGAAATTGATACTGAGTCACAGAATTTTGGGATATATGAGTTTAAATTTAAAGAGTTACCATCTCCACATAAGATTAGGTTATTTGATCAAGAATCGCTTTTTAATGATGTAATTTGTGATATTTTGAATCAAAAGTCAAATTATAAAGTAAGTGGGCGTATTTTGTACGATTTTGCTTATTATGTGGGGAAGAAGAAGAAAATTAATCTATTTTCGATAAATGAAAAATTAATTGAGATGGAGGTAATATCTGAGGACGAGTCGTTAAATTTAGAAGGTTTAAAAGACATGTTAATTAAGAAATTTGAACGTATTAACTATATTAATGCTAAAAAAGATGTTTCTTCTTTGGTTGAGGATGAGTCTGAACTTGATGTATGGGATGAAAATTATTTTGTAGAGTTGACTGAGAAAATAAAGGAGGATTAGAAAAATAGGATATGCTTTGTTGCATATCCTATTTTTCGTATAAGTTAAAGTCTTCGTATTCTAAATCATCAAAAGGAATATATTCGATGGATAATGGTTTATTGTTTTTATCAAATATTAATTTAAATACTTCTGGAGAATTTAAACGCTTATTATAAATAATTTTATTATTGAATTCTAAAGTAATTTCTTTATTTTTTGTTACATTTGTTATTTTACACCATTCTTGTAACAGAAATGAAATTGCTATTCCATGTGAGAAGATTGCGACTCGTTTTCCTCGATTAGATGCTAATACGTCTAATAATCCTTCAAGCATTCTAGTGCGTACTTCTTTTTGACTTTCTCCACCTATTGTTTTATAGTTTGGATTCATAAATTGTTCAGAAAACCAATTTGGAATAGTGTCTTCATTAGCCTGACCTAAAACTCTTTCGTCAAATCTTGAATCAAGTGATATATTTAAATTTTGCTTTTCCATCATGTATTTAGCAGTTTGTAAAGTTCTAACACAATTACTTGCATAAATTTTATTAATATTCTGTAATTCCGCTTCATTTGCTAAAATTTCTGCTCGTTTTTCGCCATTAACTGAAAGAACTATTTTTTCTCTTTTGATTGTTTGTGAATCATTACTCTTATATTCTTCTATTCGTTGATTGCTAAGTCTTGTAGAGTGCCTGATTAAATATATAGTTGTATTCATAAAACCTCCTTTATTTATGAAGATATTATAATGTATATTATTATATTTTAAAATATGATATTATATTTATGAATATTAATTTGTGGAGGGAATGATGGATATTAGATTACAACAAGAGGCTTTGAGAAAAGTTGAAAATACTTTGAATGATTTAGAAAATCAGCTTAATTTATTAAATGAGGGAGAAGATTATAATCGTTTAAAAGGTGTAATTAACAAGTTGGATGATATTAAAAATAAGGTTATTAATGGTAGTGAAGTAGCAATTCAAATTGTTTTAAATGAAATGTAAATAAAAAAGGACCACTTGAAAATAAGTGGTCTTTTGTTATTTATTGAAGAATTGTTTTATTTTTAAGGCGATTTTGTCGAATATTGTCTTTTTATGGTAGGGAATGATGTTTACAGGTGGTGTAGTTTGTTTTGAATCTGATGATGTTTTTTTATTTTTAAATATATCAATTGTTGTTGCTTCTTCGTATATTTTATCATTTTGTTGCCAGATATTTAGAATATCTTTCTTTTCTTGTGGTGTTGCTATATATGTGTAATATAAACCAGAAATAAAGTCTTTAGTTTCTTCTGATATATTTTGTTCTTTTAATTTTTTATTTGGTAATAGAGTGATTTTTTTAGAACAGTCTTTTGCTATCTGCTTTAAGTTTTGTAATATTTGATTTGGGATTTTGGAAACAAATGATTTATCACAATGTTTTAAAATATATAGAGTTTCATATGCTGTATTAATATATTTTGTTTCATTTATCATCTTTTTTCACCTCTTGTTTATCTTCTTTAGTAGTTGTTTTGCTTTTATTTTTTGAGAAAATATTAAATTTTGATAGTAGGTTTAATATTTTTTCAAATCTTCGACCAGTTTTTCCTTGTTCAGTAGTCATTTCTTTTATATCATTTATGGGGAATAGTGGTGGATTGGGCTGTGAAGTTGGAATATCTTTAACTATATTTAAGCTGTTTAAGTTTGAACCTGACCCGTATGGGGAATCGATTGGTGGCATATCGCTGTCTGTTGGTACTTTTTCAATGAATGAAAATAGTTTATCTGTGAATTCTTTATTATTACATATGAAGCTACCTGATGCACCATTGCTTGATATATTATCCTTATTTATTCCAGGAAGTGCTTTAATCATATCTTCATTACATAATTTTGGAACAAAATATTTTACGAAGTAATCATCTTTTGATGTATCAATATCAATTGTTAGGGCATGTCCGCGGTCTCTAATCATCATAAAGATTTGATCTTCTAATGATATTATATCAGTCCAGCCAACATCTAAATCCATTGGAAATTTTTTGAATAGTTCTTCAGCTTGTTTTGTGTTTTCACCATATAGCATGATTGGATAGTTGAATTTATTTTGTTTTTCTGAGATTTTGGTAATTGAGCTTAATAATTCTTTGTTATTCATTACATAAGAGTGGCATGAATGCAATAGCTCGTTTACAGTTTTAGCGTCTTTTATAGAATTGTTTAGGTCACCTAAATTGAATGAAGTATATCCAACAAAAGTCTTTTTTACATTTTCTATAAAGTCTTTTGACATGTTTGAAAAGTTCTTTTGAAATATTTCATGGCAATCAGTATTTTTATAATTTCCGATTGCTAGTTGCTCTCTTGTTTTGTTAAAGAAATCTGTTAATGATTCGTTAACTGCTTCACTAAGACCGAATCCTTCGAAGCTTGATTTAAAATCAAATTCTAAATATTTTAAACTTTGGTATAGTTTATCTGTATAGTTGATTTTACTTGCTTCATCGAAGTTGTCGGCATTATTTGGAGCAAGTTGTAATAAATCATTTTTTATACTTAAGTCAGTTTTTATAAATTTTTTTAACGCTTTTAAGTTTTGATCAGCTGAATTAGACATATACATAATTTTACCTCATTATTTTCTAATTAATTTATATTATTTATATATTAAAATGTTTTATTTATCAATAATGCAGGAAAAAAGAATTATTTTCTTAATACTATTGCAAAAAACAGTAAAATGTGTTAACATAAATATATTAACCTTATAGGAGGACATTTTAATGAAAATGGGAAAGCTACTGAGTAGTAAGCGGATGTTAACAGCTGAGATTTCTTTAGTTGACTATCACATTGGCTTATTAAACGCCGATGTAGAAGACTTCGAAGAGAAATTTCCTGCAGTTAAAGGAATAGACGATTTTTCAAAGGCAAAGTTCCTGGT
>ERZ772956.1451-NODE-1451-length-16141-cov-2.496208_pt1 | contig 16141 bp, 9 predicted proteins | sample MGYA00580683_ERZ772956 | MGnify/ENA primary metagenome ERZ772956 (study PRJEB29015, sample SAMEA2738077) | human oral metagenome | biome: human oral; feature: human-associated habitat; material: saliva | place: China | collected 2212 ... | reverse complement strand
CCCGAAGACAGCCCCATACTGCATCAGAGCGCACTGTGCAAGGAAAACAGTCCCTCACTACGAAGGTGAAGTTAACAGGAGCGTTCCCGATTTCATGCCTATACTGCATTGGAGCTTCTTTCTTCAATAGTTACAGCTCCCTCTCTACAATCCATCTCGCAGCTTCCTCTAAATTTTCAAAGTATGGAGGGCAAGGCTTCCCTTCCTCTTCCAGCTTCTTTTTCTCCTCTTTCCCGTAGCCGGTAGCCAGAAGGATAGGCTGTACGCCAAAGTTTTCTCCGGCTTCACAGTCCAAAATTTTATCGCCAATCATATAGGAGTGGGAAAGCCAAGCTTTTCGCTCTGCTAGCCGGTGTCCCTGCTCCAACGCCTCCCGTTCTTCTCGGCTTAAGCGGTAAGGGCTTTGAATGGGAAACTCTGCTTCATTTCCCTGCAATAAATCCCACTCGGCCTGATAGAGCATTCCGGGATTGGGCTTTCGGCAATCACATTCCCTTTGGTATGCTCCTATCCCCTTCGGATGGTGGGGACAGTAATAGATGCCTTTCAGGAAAATCTCTCTCTTCCGAAGCTCATCTCGAAGATAACTATGGAGCACCTCTGCATCCTTTTCTCCGTAATAGCCACGCCCGATTCCTGCCTGATTCGTCACCACCACCAGCTGAAAGCCGGCTTTTGACAGGATAGATAGGCCCTCTAAAACATGGGGGAGAAAACGAAAATCCTCTACCTTATGTAGGTAAGACACTTCCTCATTGATGGTGCCATCCCGATCCAGAAAAATGGTTTTTTGCAACGCTTTATCTTCCATGTTTTCCCTGCTCCACGTCCGTAATAAACTGCTGATAGTCCTTGGGAATGCCGATATCCATGAAATAGCCATCGAAGGGAAGGCCGAAAATTCGCTTTCCTTCGGAGAGCCATTTGGGGATGCAGTCCTGCTCCAGACTTTGCTTTCCTTCAGGGATTTCCGCAATCAGGCTCTTCTTCATCACATAGATGCCTCCATTGATTTCCCCGGCTAAGGGCTGCCCACCATCTTCCAGCTTCTCATTCCATGCCAAAATCCGGCCTGCTGCATCTCTTCGTACTGCGCCGTAGCGGGAAATATCCGGTACCCCTCTGGTGGCCAGACTAAAGTCCCCGTCATTTTCCTGATGAAAACAGAGAAGTCCCTGATAATCCATGGGGAAATAGGTGTCCGCATTCAGCACCAGCACCTCTTCCTCCAAAATCTTCGGAAGGGCGTTTCGGATGGCGCCCCCGGTGCCTAGTGGCTCTTCCTCATAGGAATAGGCAATCTTTAAGCCGAAGACGGAGCCATCCTGAAAATACTCTTCAATCATCTCCCCCATATAGCCCAGGGCGAAAATCACTTCCGTAATGCCCTTGTCCCGGAGCATTTCCAAAAGGTACTGTAAAAAGGGCTTTCCGCAAATATCCGCCATGGGCTTGGGACGATCTGAAACTACGGAACGAAGTCTGGTGCCCATTCCTCCACATAATAAGATTGCTTGCATTTTCCCTCCTTACAAAATATTTCGCCACCGGCATGGTGTTTACAGAACTTTCTCAAGTTTATGCCGGTGGCTTAATTTCTACTTCCTTGCTTGATTGCTTGGTACAAGTGGCTTGATTTCCACTACTTTTCTTCTTGAATTTGTGCCGGAAACTTTCTTTTCGGCACTGAATTTACTTTAATCGTTTCGACTACTTTACTTCTATAAGATGACTGCTATAACTTTGCTTCTATTTCTTCCAGTCCAGCACTTCTCCATCTTTTCCAAGACCGAAGTCTTCCCGAATGCCATCAAATACCGCCTCTGTGGAAAATGCTTTTTCCACAAATTCCAGGGACTTCTGTCCCATTTCCCGAAGTTTAGGTATGTTTTGGTACAGCAGTGCTCCGGTTTTGGCAAATTCTCTTTCTTCTCCCTCGATAGCCACCACTTCTTCAATGCCCGGGATGCCTTCCGCTCCGCAGGGGGTGGTCAGGATGGCGGCGCCTTCGTGGAGGGCTTCCACCACCTTGCCCTTCACGCCTGCTCCGTAGCGCAGGGGTACGATGACCATTCGGCTTTCCTGATAGAGGCTATGAAGCTTTTCATCGCTGACAAAGCCCAGCACCTCGATGCCTTCCTGCTGTCCCAGAGCCAAAACCCTCTCTGTCGGCTTACTGCCCACGATGCGGAAGGAAATGTTCGGAAGCTGCCTTCGCATTAAGGGGAAGATTTCCTTGGCAAACCAAAGCACGCCGTCCTCATTGGGCGGGTGGGCAAAGCCTCCCACAAAGAGCATTCCTTCCCGGCCTTCCGTCATTTTCTCCACCTGCACGGAGTCGGAGAACACATAGGCGGTAATGGCCTTTACCGGAATGCTGTCGTCAATCTTATGGATTTCCTCCACCTCTAAGTTGGAGGGGTAATAGCTGATGTCCGCCTTTTGCAAGACGGAAAGCTCCATGCTCTTAAAGTAGGCGATTTCCTCTAAAAGCTCCGGTCTTGGCTTCAGGGCATACTCCCTTTGCAGACGGAGAAAATGCAGGTCATGGCCGTAGAAAATAATCTTCCAGTCCGTATTATCCTTGATATAGTCAATGTACTTGGCGGCGATGTGGGGGCGGTTCAGATAAGCAATCTGAATCATCTCCTTATTGTCTTCCATCCACTTCCAAATGCCCCCCTGCATCTTACTGCCGTAGAGAACTTCGATGCCCATTTGCTCCAAAGCTTCCGTGTAGGGCTCTTCCTTTAGGAAATTGTCTCCTAAGAACTTTATCTGCACGCCCTTTTCCGCCAGCATTTTCAGGTACTGGTAGGTGGTTTTGGAGCCTGCGTCCTTGTCAAAGGTAGGTACATAGTGGTCTACGAAGAGCACATAGCGCTTGCCCATGCCCCGTTCTCTGGCCTGGAAGGGGTTGGGACTTCCGATATTGACGCACTGCTTTTTCAGCTCTTCCTTCCATTTTTCCTTGAATTTTTCCTGGTTAACCTTCTGGTAACGCTTCAGGCCGCTGCCTTCCACATCCGTTCCGTTGGAAATGCCTTCATAGTGGATGACCTTGGACTTGGGCTGGTACAGCACCTTCTTGCCCATTTTCCGCACGGAAAATGCCAGGTCGGAATCTTCGCAGTAGGCGGGAGCAAAGAGCTCGTCAAAGCCTCCCAGCTCCTTCCAAATGCTTGTCCGCACCAAAATGGCGGCACCGGAAATGTAGTCCACTTCCTTCACATAGTTGTACTCCGGATCCTCCGGGTCTTGCAGTCTGCCGTAGTTCCAGCCGGAAGCATCGGACCAGATGATGCCCCCTGCCTCCTGCAATCTTCCGTCCGGGTACACCAGCTTGGAGCCTACGATTCCCGCATCCGGTCGTCTTTCCATCAGCTCCACCAAGGAGGACAGCCAGCCCTCCGTCACTTCCGTATCATTGTTTAGGAAGAAAATGTATTCTCCCTTAGCTAAAGCGGCTGCCTGATTGCAGTTTTTCAAAAAGCCCATATTTTCCTTGTTCCGGGCAATCACCAGATTTTCCGAAAAGAGCCGTAAATCTCTGGTGGCATCCGTGGACACATCATCCGCAATAATTACCTCATAAGGCGTCTCCACGGAACTTGTGAAACGGAGAATGGACTGTAAGCAACGGTAGGTATAGTGAATCTGGTTATAACAGGGAATCACGATGCTGACTTTGGGATTCTCTACCTTGGGAAGGCAAACCTTTCCCCCGTCAAAATAGGCCTGTCCGATCTTAAAATGTCCGGAAATCCGATTTCTTCCCTCTGCCGTGAAATATAAAGGCAGGGTTTTAAAGGGGTGGAGGACTGTTCGTCCCATGTAATGAAGAATCAATCTTCTCTTACTGTCCTTTGGAAAACGGCGGTTAAAGGCGGCGGAAAGCCGTCTTCTGATTTTCGAAGGCAGGCTTTGGTGCCGTTCAAAGTAATTTCGCTCCTCCTGCAGCTGGGCAATATCCCGCTCATGGGCACGAATCACATTTTCCAGATTGCCTACATGCACATTGGTCAGGCGATTGACCTCCCGCTCTTTCTTTACGGAAATTTCCTTTTCCTTCAGCTCTTCCTGCAAATATTGAATCTGCTCCCGGCGTAGGGCGATTTCTTCCTTCTGCTTTTGGAAATTCTCCGGGCTCATACGACTTTGCTGGTAAGCCCAGACATTTTCCTCCCGTCCCTCTCCATGAACCTCTTCCTGGAAAATGGCTTCTTTTCGCTCGCAGGAAAGAAGCTCCGGCTTGTTGATGGAAAACAGGCGGAAGAAGCTTTCTTCGTCCTTGTATTTTAATTTGTCCTTATATTCTTCGTACCAGTAATGGAGGATGCGGTACAGGAGGAAAAGCCGTTCCTCTCCCTCTTCCTTCACCCACTCGCAGTCAATGAGCACCGCCTGTTCTCCGTCCATGATGACATTTTCAAAAAGTAAATCCAAGTTGGCAGGCTTTATAAAGCTTTCCTCTCCCAAAAGAAGATGCAGGGCTTCCTGGATTTCCTTTACCGGCGCCTTTCCTTGGGAAATCAAGTCTCCCAGAATTTCTCCGATGCTCTTTCCCTTTACAAAGGGGTACAAAATGCTGGAGGGGGACTGGGAACCGGCATAGGCCCGCCAAAAGCCTTCTTCCTCCAAAACCTGAATCTTCCGCTGTGCAAAGCTTTCGCTAAGGAGCTTCCGCTTCTTCGGCAAGGAATCAATGTGGGCATTGGCCTCCGCCCCGATGCCTTCTTTTAAGACCTTTTTAACACCCTCTTTATCCCGAAGAATCTCGGTTTTCAGGGCGTACTCCGGCTTTCTGCCGGAGTTGTATTTAATATACTCCACTTCCTCGCTATGCACATCCTTCATGGAAAGGATAGCCGTGGCATCCCCTCGGAAACGGTAGAGAAAGCTGGGGGCAAATTGGGGGAAAACCCCTTTCTTTCCCAGGGCCACATAGCCGTAGCTCTCCTCGCCCTCCTTGGGAAGTCTTTTTTCTGTATAAAAATGGATGGGATAGTCCAGGGAAGGCATGGGAAAGTAAAGACTTGCCCTGGCCTTTGGGTAGTCCTTTTTCAGGCTCTCTTCCAGCATTTTCAAAGCGTCATAGCTTTGGTAAGCCGGCTCCTTCTCGTAGTAGCCGGTGGAAATGCGCTCCAGAGCATTCTCATTTTCCATACCCAAAATCACTTCGCCCCCGGGAAGCAACCACTTCTCCAGGAAGGTCCGAAGCATCTCCTCCAGGGAGCCCTGGAAGAGCATCAAATGCCGCTTGGTCAGAAGCGGAATGATGATATAGTCAAAGCGGTCTTCCTCCAAACGGAGACTGATGCTTTTTACTCTTTTTCGTAGTAGCTTTTCAAAAAGCTCCTGGCTGTCCTTTTCTGCCAGAAGCAGGACCTTGCTGTCCTTCTCCAGCCCCCCTTCTCCGGGGAAAAACGAAATCCATTCGATTAAGTTGGATTGCACCTTCGAAAAACTCATGCCTCATGCCTTTCCAGAGTCACTTCCGACTCCATATCATAAATTCCTACGGTGTTTTTATTGGATAAAACGGTGATACTGGTAATGTCGTATTTTCTGTCGTAAACCGTGTGCTCCCCCTCTTCGAAGCCGGTGCAGGAAATGGACAGAAGATACTCCCCTCCTTGCAGATTCATCCTCTGGGTGAAGGTACAGTAATACTCGTCCCCCTTCTTCACCGCCGGAATTTCCTTGCCTTCAAAAAGGGTATTGGTGCCGCTTAAGTCCATGCCTCGCTTGTCCTTGATGGTGAAGGTGAAAATGGGGGCAGCGATATCATCATGAAAGACAATCCGTTCTTTGATGGAAAATTCTTCGCCCTTTAGTAGCACATTGCCGGGGCGCCCGTCCTTATCCAGCACGCCGAAGTCCAGAATCTCCGCCTTACCGTTGCCGTACTGCTGGCTGGAGGGGTTTAAGGTCAAATGGTCTTTCATAAAGCCGACAGGCTTTGGGGAAGATTGGCCGGCTTCGGGGGATGCGGGTTCGGCGGTTCCTGAGGCTATGCCTGTGCCGACGTTTTTTTCGGTGGTTCCGACTGTACCGGCGGTGGCGGCTCCGGTGGTTTTGGCAGTGCCGGCAGATTCTTCATCTACATTTCCAAGGAAGTTCTGCTCCTCCATAAACTGCTCGGCATGAGGATCCTTTCCTGCCAAAATCTTCTTATACTTGTCCACCATTTGCCCTGGAAGACCTTCCCCAACCTTTTCTCCCTTGTGGAAAAGCACCACCCTGTCGCAGTACTTCATTACCGAGCCTAAGTCATGGGTTACCATCAAAATGGTGGTACCCTTCCGCTTTAATTCATCCATGCGGTGATAGCATTTGGCCTGAAAGAACACATCTCCCACGGACAGGGCCTCGTCCACAATCAAGACCTCCGGGTCAATGGAGATATACAGGGCAAAGGCCAGACGAACGAACATACCGCTGGAATAGGACTTTACGGGCTGGTAAACGAAGTCTCCAATATCCGCAAACTCCAAAATGGCAGGGAGCTTCTCATCCATCTCTGCCTTGCTAAAGCCCATCATGGTGCCGTTCATATAGATGTTTTCAATACCGGTATAGTCCTGGTTAAAGCCGGCGCCCAGCTCCAAAAGGGCGCAGATGCTTCCCCGGCTTTCCACCTTTCCCGTGGTGGCACTGAGTACCCCGGTAATAATCTTCAGCATGGTGGACTTACCGGAGCCGTTGGTGCCGATAATCCCCACTGCCTCTCCTCTCCCCACGGAAAAGGAAATGTCTCTCAGGGCATAGAAATCCTTATGGTAAGATTTTTTCCGAAGGCTAATGCTTTCCAGTAGCCGGTCTATGGGCTTATCGTATAAACGATAGACCTTGCTTACCTGATCCACCGAAATGATTTTCTCTGCTTCTTCCATAGTCCCCCTTAAAATCTTATAACAATCGCTTTATCTGTACTTTACATCTGCATTTCTGCTTGGCAAAAGTCTTCCAATGTTTCCGGAAATCCCTTACTCTCAAACGAAAAGTATACCATAAAATGAAAATGTTTTCTCTATAAAGCAATGAGCTTACTTACTATTTTTCCCACCTTTTTCCGCAATACTTTCGATATTTTTTATCTCAGTAAGATAATCCCTTTCTACTTGTGATAAGGTTTTCGCACTGTATTTTCTGTATTCCTGATTCACTTTATCCACCATCATGTCCCTGGACACTCTTCCGTTTCCTATGAGTAAGTCCTCTCCTGTGGCACTAAGAATCCGATCCACATGTTCTCTCCAGTCCTTCATAGTCATCTTTACTTCTCTTTGTGCCTGTCTTTCAGCAAAATCCAAATAGCCGGAAACTAAGGCATTGAGACCCTTCAATTCTTCTGCACTAAGATAATTCTTCGCCACTTTCGCTTCCTCTAAAGTAGGTAATTCCCCTTTAAATGTGCTAAGTCCCATAAAATCCTTATCACCATCTACTCGGCTGTAGATAAGCTCACTGGCAGTCTGGTGATGAATGGCAAAATGCATCTTATTTTGCACGGTAGCAAAAAACTTCTTGGCTTCTTCATTTTTCGCATCATAATCAATGCTTGTAGCAAACAGATCCAGTACTTGACGATAGAACACCTTCTCGCTGGAACGAATGTCTCTAATCCGTTCTAACAGCTCTTTGAAGTAATTTCCTCCTCCAAGATTCTTCAGTCTTTCGTCATCCATGGCAAAGCCTTTAATGAGGTATTCTTTCAATATGCTACTGGCATAGTTTCGAAATTGTATGCCGCGAATAGAACGGACTCTGTAGCCAATAGCCAAAATCATGTCTAAGTTGTAGTAGGCCAATTGTCTACTAATCTTTCTGTTTCCCTCTTTTTGAACTGTCAACTTATAGTTGACAGTTGCCCTTTCCTCTAATTCTCCCTCTAAATAAATAGCTTTAACATGCTTACTGACGTTCTGCTTTGTAGTCTGAAATAACTCTGCTATCTCCAATTGACTAAGCCATACCGTACCATCTGCATACTGTAAATTTATCTTAGCCTTACCATCTTCTGTATTATAAATAATGATATCATTCCCCATCATCCAGCCCCTTTACGATTTCATTTATGGACACTCTCAAAGCATCTGTTCATTTATCCTCTTCCACAAATATATGAGCACATTATATTGATTCATTTGCCTCAATGCTTTTTAATTTTAGACTAATATAGTTTAGCTATATACATCAGTGCTCCATCTTTTCCAATGCCAACCCAATCAATTGTTCCGCCTGATCTGCCATGAACAGCGGGATATTCAGCACATCATCGTCCAGTTTCAGATTGTCCAATGAGAAACGGATGCGGAGCTTGACCTTATCAGGGAAGAGTTCCTTGAACTTCTTCATACTCTTGCTGCTTGTGTTGGTTTCAGATTTAACCTCCACGGGGAAGATGTCATTCTCCCGCTGAATGAGGAAGTCCACTTCGTAAGGCGGGTTGTTTTGGCTCCAATAACGGGGCATGACTTCAAACTGAGTAATTAAAGTCTGCAACACAAAATTTTCGGTTAATGCGCCTTTGAATTCAGTAAAAAGGCGCTTACCTTCGCCAAAGGCAGTGGGAGCTAACTGTGCCAGACGGCGGAGCAGTCCCACATCCACCAGATAAATCTTGAAGGCAGACAAGTCATCGTAAGCTGCAATTGGCAGACCGGGAGCTGAGCTGCGATAAATTTTATGCACTAAACGGGCATCTACCAGCCATTGCAAGGCATCCTCGTACTCACGGGCTCGTGCTCCTTCCTTGACCGCTTTATAGATGAACTTCTTGTTCTCTTTTGCTAGTTGAGAAGGAATAGATTTCCAGATCATTGAGATTTTCGGGAACTCGCTGAGATTAGGATGTTTTGCAAAATCTCGCTCATAGGCTCCGATGATTCCGGACAATGCTTCCTGCATGGCAGAAACATCCCGCGCCTCCGTCCACATCAATACCGACTCCGGCATACCACCAGTGACATAGTACATTTTCAGCTTCTCATACAGCGGATTAAAGAAGGCATCGGGGATGGGTTCAAGAGTGTCCACCTGTTCCAGATACTGTGCCAGATTTTCATCACCGTTGGCAAGTAGGAATTCATTAAAGGTCATCGGGTCAATCTGCATAAAGTTGACCTTACCCACCGGAAAAGAAGAGGGTTTCGCTAGAGCAATACCCAACAGAGAACCGGCGCAGGCAAGGTGATACTGCGGTGCGTTCTCGCAAAAATACTTCATGGAGTTGATGACCTTCGGGCAATCCTGTACCTCATCAAAAATGATAAGGGTTTTTTCAGGCACAATTTTTTGACCGCTTGCCAGCATAAGGTTTTGTAGAATCCGATCCACGTCCTTAGTCGTTTCAAAAAAGTTAAAGTAAGCCGTATTTTCATAATAGCGCCTGCCAAACTCTTTCAGAATCCAAGTCTTACCCACCTGACGTACGCCCTTCAAGATTAATGGCTTGCGATAGGGAGAATTCTTCCAAGACAGCAATTTTTTTAAGATAAACCGTTCCATAAAAACAATCCTCACATTTTTATTGGAATTTTTGTGCTATATAATCACATTTTTATTGTATTTTTAATCCGTGAAAATTACAAGTAAAAATACAAAATTATTTGATTCACCTAAACCGCTTGTCAGAAAAATTCTTATACCTGCGCATAACCAAAGATTGGGGCATCTCTATACCTGCGCATAATCAAAGATTGGGGTATCTCTATACCTGCGCATAATCAAAAAAATAGCAGAAAGGACTGTAAGTTCCCCTTCTGCTATCTTCATTTTTCCTTATCTTAACAAGCGCCTCTTATGAAACACAAGCCATCTTTATTAAACCACCGCCGCAGTTAGTTTTCCGTCCTGCAAACGGATTTCTATATTGTCACCTTCTTTTACCCTGTCTTCCAGGATTTCCTTAGCCACCAAAGTTTCCACATGCTTTTGCATATAACGCTTCAGCGGTCTTGCACCGAAGCCGGGCTCATAGGCATTTTCCAAGATGAAGTCCAAGGCTTCCTTCTGAAGATGGATGTGCAAACGACGCTCCTGCAAACGCTTGTTGATGTCCTTCAGAATCAAATCGGCGATTCTTTCCATATCCTTCTGTACCAAAGGCTTGAAGAGAATGATTTCATCCAAACGGTTCAGGAACTCCGGACGGAAATGGTCGTGAAGAGCTTCCATAACTTCCTTCCGTACATTCTCCGGAATGTCTCCATTTTCAGAGATACCGTCCAGAAGCGTCTGGGCACCGATATTGGAGGTCAGGATAATGATGGTGTTCTTAAAGTCTACCGTCCGTCCCTGAGAATCGGTGATTCGTCCGTCATCCAGCACCTGTAAAAGAATGTTCAGCACATCCGGATGGGCCTTCTCAATCTCATCAAAGAGAATGACAGAGTAGGGATTTCTTCTTACCTTCTCGGAAAGCTGTCCCCCCTCATCATAACCCACATATCCGGGAGGGGAACCAATCATCTTGGAAACACTGTATTTTTCCATGTACTCCGACATATCTACACGGATAAGATTTTGTTCAGAGCCGAAAATCACCTCCGCAATAGCTTTGGACAGCTCTGTCTTTCCCACTCCGGTAGGCCCAAGGAACATAAAGGAACCGATGGGGCGCTTAGGATCCTTTAAGCCTACACGGCCTCTCTTGATGGCTTGCGCAACAGCCTTCACCGCCTCATTCTGACCAATCACTCTTTCGTGAAGAAGATTTTCAAGATTCTTCAATCTTTCCGTCTCCGTTTCTTCCAGCTTCTTGGTAGGAATCTTCGTCCAATCGGAAACTACCTGGGCAATGTCCGACTCCCTAACATGAAGACGATTCTCTTCCCTTTCCTTCTTCCAAAGCTCCAGTTCCTTGCTCAGGCGCTTTCTTTTCTGTTCCTGTTTTCTCTTAATCTGAGAAGCCCCTTCAAAATCTTCCCTACGAATGCAATCTTCCTTTTCTTCTTCAAATTCTGCAATCTGGGCTCTTAGTTTTTTAATGGCTGCAGGCTCTCCGCTATTTAAAATGCGAATTTTAGAAGCAGCCTCATCGATTAAATCAATGGCCTTATCCGGCAAATATCGATCGTTAATATAGCGGGCACTAAGCTTTACCGCCGCTAAAATAGCCTCTTCTTCAATCACTACCTGATGATGCTCTTCGTAGCGCTCTTTGATCCCTTCCAGAATCTTTATGCTTTCTTCTTCTGTTGGTTCTTCAATCGTAATCGGCTGAAAACGTCTTTCCAGTGCTGCATCCTTTTCGATATGCTTTCTATACTCCTCCAGGGTGGTTGCACCGATAATCTGCAGCTCTCCCCTGGCCAAAGCAGGCTTTAAAATATTGGCAGCATCCAGTGCTCCCTCAGCACCTCCCGCTCCGATAATGGTATGAATCTCATCAATAAAAAGGAGCACCTCACCGTCTGTTCTTGCCTCTTGAATAACCTTCTTAATCCTTTCCTCGAACTCTCCACGGTATTTGGAGCCTGCCACCATGGCAGATAAGTCCAAGGTTAATAAACGCTTTTTCAAAATACTGTCCGGAACATCCTTTGCCGCAATTTTATTGGCCAGACCTTCCACCACAGCAGTCTTTCCTACTCCCGGTTCTCCCACAAGGCAGGGATTATTCTTGGTTCTTCTGGAAAGAATCTGAATCATCCGCATAATTTCCTGTCCGCGACCAACCACAGGATCTAACTTTCCTTCCTTTGCCAACGCGGTAAGATCCCGGGAATACTGATCCAATGTCGGTGTCTGCACGGATCGTACTTCCTTCTCTCTATTATTTCTCTCTTCCACCAGATTGTCTCTTCCAATGGCGGAATTCAACTGGGTATAAATCTTCTGCATGGAAACACCCAAAGTTGAAATAATTCGGGATGCCACACAGTTTCCATCCTTCAAAATGGCCATCAAAAGATGCTCGGTTCCCACCAGACGGGACTGTCCCTCTCTGGCTTCCTGCATCGCCTGCTCCAGAACTCTCTTGGCAGATGGGGTATAACCGCTGGGGTCTGCAAGGGAAACACCGCTTTCTCCGCTAACCATAAACTTGGCAATCATATCCGAAATCTTTTCTTCCGTAACGCCATTTGCCTTTAAAACCTTCCCTGCAACGGCTGTACCTTCTCGTACAAGACCTAAGAGGATATGCTCTGTTCCAATATATTGATGATGACACTCTTCAGCCACCTCTATGGCAAGTTGTAAAGACCTTTGCGCCTGTATCGTAAACTGATTCATTTTCTCCACCTTATCCTTTTCTATACAATACTGTTTCTGCTTTTATAGTCCCTAAAAGCAGTGTTGTCCAGTTAAAATTTTCTGATTGAATCTAAATATTTTATCATGATAGCAAAGCTTTTTGAATAATCTGTGAAGGAGTCCTATGAGAAAAATTTTCATGGATAAAAAAATTCATGCAGTATAGCTCTAGGATAAATCCTACTTTTATGGCTATACTGCATGATAAACAGTCTCTTACAGTTCTTCGATTTCCAGCTCTACTTCTTTGGTATGCTCCAAAGAATCCTCTTTTTTATGCTTCTCTTTATCCGCCAATCGCTTCTTATCTTCCGCAGATAAAGAAATCGCTCTGGTGGCTCCTAAATCCGCATCTTCAATATCGGATCCGTTTTCACCCTCATGATGCACATTGGGTCTGCGTCCAATCAGCTTGGTTCTTCCCTCTTCTTCCTCTTCCTCGGGAAAATCATTTTCCTTTATAGGAAATTCCTCCTTTAAAGAGAAACGCTCCACATTGGGTCGGCTTTCCTTTCGCTCTCGCTCCAAGGTTTCTTTCTGGAAGGCAATGACTTTTTTCAATCTGCTACGTGTCTGCCACAGGAAGATGGATAGGGCGGCAAGGAGCAAAGCCACTAAGGCAAAAACTATGCTTAAGATGGTCTGAACATTATATTTTCCTACCAAAGTATCATATTGAGTCAATAAAGTCGGATAGCTTTCCGCATTTTTCTTCTGCTCAGCCTCTAAAGGATCCTGAAAATACCGTTGAATGGTTTTTTCCTTTAAGTCATAACGATAAAAATGTAAATCTCCCGCATCATTCATTCCATAAACAATGATGTACTGATGCTCTGTATCGGCCTTCCATACCCATCCCTTTACCTGATGACCGTCTACATCAATGGTGCTTTCCCAAAAGCCATCCGGAATCTTTACATCGGAGCCGGGATTCATAATGGTAATACTCTTATCCTTTGCGGTAAGCTTAACCCCCTCGTTCTTGGTCTCCGCCTCTTCACTTTCTTCTGCAGAGGCTGAAGTTTCTGCCGCACTTTCACTGCTTGTTTCTTCTGCAGTAATATTTACGGCACCCTTTCCCACATGGGTAAGGTTTAATAGACTTTCATCCCCGCTGTATATTTCCTGTTTTTCTACCGTAATACTGGACTGTCCTGCGGAAGCTGCCTTGAATTTCAAAGCAAAGGCCAAGGTATTTGCTACGGAATTATCGCCGGTACCGTGTACACGCAGAGTTCCTGCACCTCCATCAGTATTCGTTCCGCTGACAAACTGCAAAGAATTACTGTCGTAGCGAAGGGTAATATCTACTCTGGCTAAGGGAGTATCACTTTTAATCTTCATATTCACCGTGATTTCTTCTCCCACCTTGGCAGTCGGATCGGAAAAGCTCAGTTGTCCGTCTGCCGCAAACACAGCCATGGAAAACAGAAGGCTGAGCAGGCAAGTATATAGTATATATTGTAATGATTTCATTATTATTTCCTCAAATTCCTCTGATTCGAGTCTTTCCATCCTCTGACAGTACCCGAAGTTTTACTCGACATATTCCGTTATATTTTACTGAAAGAAGAGAATTCTTTCAAGACTTTTTAACCAAGAGGACTCTTCCCAATCTCCACTACTTCTACACCGCTCTCTGTCTTCCCTGCTGAGCTGTTTGTGTTGCTTCCATTTCCATTAGCACCTGCATTTCCTGCATTGCTTACTGTGCTATTACCGCTGCCCGAGCTATCTCCGGAACTGTTGCCACTGTCTTTTCTTGTGGGCTTCTCATCTCCGGTAGGAATCGGTTCTTTCTGTCCCGGCATATCCTTATATACGGGGATGGAGAAAACCAGAGCTTTATTCTTCATATCTTTGCTGTAAGCTGAAGATAACTTTGCCCCTTCCTCGGCAGCTCCCTGTACATTGGTCATATATTGATGCTTAAACAGGTTGGAGCCTTGTACATTCCACTTCTTCAGGTACAATGTATTCTGTCCCGCATTCATATAATTTTCCGCAAAGAACTGAGCACCGCCCACAATAGACTTTTCTCTGCTATTCCAGGGACGCATATAGCTGCCACTTTGCTTGGCATACCAGATACCTCTCTCGATGGCTCCCATCTTTCCGTCCTGGTAAGCACCGATATTAAAATAATTATAATGTCCGCTACTTCCGGAAATAGAACCGCTGGTTCCTTTTCCCTGCTCCTGTAAAATCATGGAAGCCAGAACATAGGGATTCTGCTTAGACTGCTCTGCAGCCTTCATAATAATACTCACGTAATCCACACCGCCTGCATTTGTTCCGTTACTTGTATTGGAATTGTCTGCAGATGCCGCTGTGGTTCCGGAAGGAATAACCGTTCCTTCCGCATTTGATAAGTTTGTTCCCGGTCCTTCGTTGGAAATGACTACTGTTTCCGTTGAAGACTGGATAGAGGAAGCATCTCCTCCGCTGTTTCCGCTGTTTCCCCCATTTCCACCGGCTTGACTTCCGCTATCCATAAAGCTGCCCTTTAGCATAGCTACCAAACCGTCTCTCGTTTGCTCATCCGGATTATAGCTATGGAGTAAGAATTGGAAAATGTAGGACTCATCCAAAAAGTTTCTGGGATCCATATAGTATGCTGTTAATTGTCTGGAGGCACCAACCCAGGTAGGACCGTCAAATCCTACCCATGTTCCTGTATTCCAGTCATATTTTCCCTGATCGGTGGACTTCCAGGATGAAATAGCATTCTTGTCTACAAGACTGCCTGTTCCTTCCATTTCACCGTCTAAAACTCTCTGCCAATCCAAATTGGTATGTAAAGCCTTAAACTGCCAGTTGGGGAACTCTGCATGAAGAGCTCTTAAGCCATCCTTATAGGCTTCCGGAAAGCCCTGTTGATTCAAGGCGTTCTCAAAGGCCTCATCCCTTTGGTATTGAACCGGAAATTTTACAAAATCGGAACGAATATATCCGCTTCCCCCTTGGAAATTAACCGGATACCAGCTTTCTCCGGAGGAGTTTTGCACCGGATCCCCTACTTTAACGGCTGTATTGGAATAAAGGTTCGTCACCTTTTTACTGTTTTTATTGGCTTCAGCCCTTACATTGACCATACTGCCTTTAATTACGGCATCCTTTTCTGCAGCAAAAGCTTGCGTAGCAAAAACGCTGCTCAAGATTAATCCTAAACTTATAAAACGTCTCCAACTTGTTTTTCTCATTTTTCTCCCTGCCCTTTACGCCAAAGAAGGATGTTCTCGAAGAAGCATCTCTTTGTGATCCATCAGGGAAAAAATCCCTGTCTTTATACATCTGCAATTCTATCGGAAATTATAAAGATTAAAAAATAATTTTCAATGAAGATTTTCTTGCATCATTTTAATTTTTTTATTTCCTTCCGTCAATGCTTCTTGGAATTATTCAGACAAATGACAAAGAAACGTAATGAACGAGGATATAAAGAGATTATAGCTGGAATGAATTTATCCTCTAACGTATAGCTTTTGGAACGGGACACGCTCTCGCTAACCTCGCCACGTAGCGGCACTAAGCTTTTACATAACAAAAGCTAAGTGCCGACGGGCTCAGATTGTCCCTTATCAAAAGCTATACGGTAGAGGATAAGCCAGCTAATATCTCTTTAAAGTAAAAAAGAGGCTGTAAAAAATCAAATTAACAAAGAGATTTTCGGCAATATAGGTCTGAATGCGGGGTAGTCTGAGCCCATCAGTACTTACTGAAAGCGAGCCAAGCGAAGCTTGAAGTTAGTGCTGTAAGGACAGACTTTTCATCAGAAAAGTCGTCCTGATACAGACCAACTTCCGAAGGAATTTGCTTTGCGATCGAGTAGGAGGCGGCGACTAACCGCCGTCCTCTCACAGCACTGTACGTACGG
>ERZ772956.1450-NODE-1450-length-16149-cov-6.265689_pt1 | contig 16149 bp, 14 predicted proteins | sample MGYA00580683_ERZ772956 | MGnify/ENA primary metagenome ERZ772956 (study PRJEB29015, sample SAMEA2738077) | human oral metagenome | biome: human oral; feature: human-associated habitat; material: saliva | place: China | collected 2212 ... | reverse complement strand
TGACGATTTTTCTAGTAATACTACTTTTTGTAATACTTATTTTTCCACACGAACTCGGACATTTTGTCGCAGCAAAGCTATGTGGCGTACAGGTTAATGAGTTTGCTTTTGGTATGGGACCGGTGATTCTAAAGAAACAGGGTAAGGAAACCCTATATTCGATAAGAGCATTTCCTGTCGGTGGCTTTTGCGCAATGGAAGGCGAGGATACCGAGGAGGCTACGGAAAATCCCAGAGCCTTTAACAACAAGAGCTGGTGGAAGAAGATTATAATCCTGGTTGCGGGAGCTGCTATGAACATTATTATAGCATTCCTTGTGATGATATTTGCAGCAGTTTATATGGGAACACCTACTACGACAATAAATAGTGTCACGGATGGCGGTGCGGCTTCGATGGCAGGCATCCAAGCAGGAGACAAGATTGTAAGGGTCTCTGACAGTAGGGTTGACAGCTGGGAAGAATTTGTAGGCTGTATGCAGAAGGAAATCAAAGCTGATAAGACTATATCAATAACCGTAGAAAGAAACGGTAAGGAAAAGACATTCAGCCTAAGTCCGCAGAGGCAAAAGAACGGAAAGTATGTAATAGGTGTAGTATCAAAGCAAAGACACAATCTTTTCATAGGCATGAAGAACGGAATGGCATCGACTGTCAAAATGACAAAGGCTTTGTTTGAATCATTTAAAATGCTCTTCACATCAAAGGAAGCGATCAATCAGGTTTCCGGTCCGGTTGGAATGATAAAGATAGTCAGCGATGCTGCAGGACTTGGTGTATTCTACTACTTATACCTTGTAGCCTTGATAAGCCTTAACCTTGCGATTTTCAATCTCTTGCCGCTTCCTGCACTAGATGGAGGAAGAATCATATTTGTAATTATAAGGATGTTCACCGGTAGGGCAATAAGCGATAAAGTAGAAGCTAGAGTTCACATGATAGGTATGGCTTTATTACTGACACTTACGGTATTTGTGACCTGGAATGATATTATGAGGTTGATAAGACGATGAGTTTAAAATCAGTGATGATAAGGGATGTCAAAGTAGGAGGCGGTGCACCTGTAAGCATTCAATCTATGACTAATGTAGATGCACATGACGAGGGACTTTTGTTAAATCAAATCGAGGAACTGGAAAATGCCGGATGCGAGATTGTAAGGCTTGCCATTCCCGATATGGAGGCCGCAGGAACACTGAAGAAACTGAGAAGCAAGACGAATATGCCGATAGTTGCGGATATTCACTTTGATTATAAGCTTGCTCTTGCAGCCATAGATTCAGGAGCAGATAAGATCAGAATTAATCCGGGCAACATCGGAAGCATAGATAGGGTAAGAGCTGTTGTTAATGAAGCAAGGATGGCTCATATACCTATCAGGGTTGGGGTAAACTCTGGTTCACTGGAAAAGGATATACTCGAGAAATACGGCAAGGTTACGGCAAGAGGGCTTTGTGACAGCGCACTAAGAAATGTTGCTGTTATAGAGGATATGGATTTTGATGATATAGTCATATCGCTAAAATCATCCGATGTAAGGATGAACTACGAGGCACACAGGATGATAGCCAAGGAAACGAAACACCCTATTCACATTGGAATTACTGAGGCCGGTACGGTCAAAAGAGGGAAGCTCAAGTCTGCAATCGGCATAGGAAGCCTGCTTCTTGAAGGTGTTGGTGATACTATGAGAGTATCGCTGACAGCAAATCCTGTCGAGGAGGTTTTGTTTGCAAGGGAGATTCTGGAGACCTTAGGTCTGAGAAAAGCCGGTTATGATTTAGTTTCATGTCCTACATGCGGAAGGACCTCTGTAAACCTTGAGGAACTTGCCGAAAAAATTGATAGAAGGCTATCCGATGAAAACATTAGAGAAGGAATAAAGGTAGCGGTAATGGGCTGTGTTGTAAATGGTCCGGGAGAGGCTAAGGGTGCTGACTACGGTGTTGCCGGCGGAATGCATAAGGGTGTTATCTTCGAAAAAGGAAAAGTTGTAAAGACTGTCAAGGAAGAGGACATCATAGAAGAACTTTTTAATCTAATTTATGAGCGCGAGGGGAAAACTGTTTGATGAAGGAGTTGTTTTACAACTATATAGATTGGGATAATATTGGTGAGAAATATAGAGACAGAGCCGTGGCACAGGTCGACGACGCTGTTATTTTGAGTGAAAAAAATGTGCTGAGGCTTTCTATAAGACTCAACTATATTGTTCCCTCAAAAGATGAGGATAAGATAAAGAGCATCATTCTGAATTCTGTAGGAAACCTCAAGGATGTTGAATTTGAATATGCATATAAAGAACTCATTCTTTCAGACTGTGATGCGCTAAGGCTGATACTACCTAGGATTTTGAGAAGACTCAACGAGAAAAACCACTATGTGGCAGGAAGTATAGATATTTCATCGCTCAAATTTGAAGACGGAAGGGTAATTATAAGCACAGTAGGTGAGCTTGCCTGCAAGAAGTTAAATGAGAATGCTTCAAGACAAATTTCCGCAATGATTAATGAAGAAATAGGTCTGAACTATGAATTTACTTTTGAAAAAGACGACAAGCTCTATGCTAAGGCTCATGAGTCTCTGCTTAAGAGAAACGATGAAGAGCTTAAGGAACTAACTGAGCAAGCAAAGGAGGCGGCTAAGGCTGCAGCTGCAAAGCCGAGAGCTGAGGAGCAGAAGTTTCATGGAGCTGGTGGAAGCGGAGGATACAGACGCAAGAAGAATACTAAGGAACTTCCTGCAAAGGGAAATATCATAATGGGAGAAAATCCTATAACACTTGAGATTACTCCGATATCCAAGATTTCACCGGAGCAAAAACAGGTTGTGGTGGCAGGAATAATCTTTAATAAGGAAGCCAGAACCGTAAGACACGAGAATGTTTTGATGTCTCTTTCGATTACGGATAGAAAGACCAGCACCTGCCTAAAAACCTTTGTTAGTAAGCAGAAATGGGACGAAGTAAACAGCCTTCTGAAGGAAGGTGCATATATAAAAGCCATAGGTGCGCCTGAGTGGGACACATACGAGAATGCTATAACTGTGAGGGTAGACGGCATAGAAAAGTGTAAAATGGAGCTTCGTGAGGATAATTATGATGGAACAAAGAGGGTTGAGCTTCACTGTCATACAAAGATGAGTGCCATGGATGGTTTAAACGATGTTGAAACAATAGTAAAGACTGCGGCAAGATGGGGACACCCGGCTGTTGCAATTACCGATCACGGTGTAGTTCAGAGCTTTCCGGATGCAGCGAGCGCTGCGGCAAAGCTTGCAAAGGACGATAAGAATCCGGTAAATATAAAGATCATTTATGGTATGGAGGGCTATGTATTTGACGATAGCGACTGTATAAATGAAGATGGTAGCATAGATTACAAGAAGAAGGGAACTAATCATATAATTCTTCTTGCAGCGACCCAGGAGGGGCTGAAGAACATCTACAAGATGGTGTCTATATCGCATATAGAATACTTCTACAGAAAGCCAAGACTCCCGAAGTCGGTAATAAGCAAGTATAGGGAAGGTGTAATTATAGGATCTGCCTGTGAGGCGGGCGAAGTCTATAGAGCTGTATCAAATAGGGCAAGTGATGCTGAACTTGATGAAATTGCAAGTTTTTACGACTATCTGGAAATTCAGCCTTTGATTAATAATCAGTTCATGATAGAAAAGCGTATAGTCGAGTCTAGGGAAGATATAAGGAACTTTAACCGCCGGGTTTTGGAATGCGGAAATAGACTCGGAAAGATGGTTGTCGCGACTACCGATGCGCACTATGACGAGCCGGAGTCAGCTATCTTCAGAAACATAATCATGGCCGGAATGGGATATAAAGACGCTGAGAACGGTCAAGGTCTATACATGAGGACTACCGAGGAGATGCTTGAGGAATTTTCATATCTTGGAGAGGATACAGCCTATGAGATTGTCGTGAAAAATCCCAACAAGATAGCAGATATGATTGCAGATGATATATTGCCTGTTCCTAAGGGAAAGTATCCGCCTAAGATTGAAGGCGCTGAGGAGACTCTTCGCAAGACCTGTATGGAAAAAGTTCATGAAATGTATGGTGAGAAGCTTCCGGTAGAGATAGAAGAAAGACTGAACAAGGAGCTCGATTCCATTATCGGTAACGGCTATGCCGTGATGTATGTATCTGCGCAGATGCTGGTTAATAAATCGCTAGAGGATGGATATCTCGTAGGGTCACGAGGTTCGGTAGGATCTTCTCTTGCCGCCACAATGGCCGGAATAACCGAGGTTAATCCGCTTGAACCACACTATATCTGCCCTAATTGTAAACATATAGAATGGGGAGATATGAACCTTTACGACTGTGGCATTGATATGCCTGTTAAAGACTGTCCTGAGTGTGGTACTGAGATGAAGAGGGATGGCTTTACAATCCCGTTCGCTACTTTCCTTGGCTTTAACGGAGACAAGGAACCTGATATAGACCTTAACTTTGCCGGAGAATATCAATCGAGAGCTCACAGCTATGTCGGTGAGATTTTTGGTGAAAAAAATGTATATAAGGCAGGTACGGTAAGTACTGTAGCAGATAAAACTGCATATGGATATGTGTTAAAGTTTGCAGAGGAAAAGAACATACCAATAAATAAATTTGACACGCTAAGGCTTGCAAAGGGCTGTACGGGGGTCAAAAAAACGACGGGTCAGCATCCGGGAGGAATTGTCATAGTTCCGGAGGATCACGAGATATATGAGTTTTGTCCGGTACAAAGACCGGCAAATGATACCAAGTCTGATGTTGTCACGACACACTTCGATTATCACAAGATAGATCAAAACCTATTAAAGCTTGATATACTTGGACATAATGTGCCTTCAATGATAAGGCAGCTTCAAGACATGACGGGGGTGGATCCGCTCAAAATAGATTTGACGGATAGAAAGGTACTTAGTATCTTTAATGGTATAAAAGCTCTGGATATAAAGGATGAAAACTACCGGTTCACGCATGGAACCTATGCGATACCTGAATTTGGTACAGCCTTCGTTCGCCAGATGCTGGATGATACCAAGCCCGATAAATTCGCTGATTTGGTTAGAATATCGGGCTTCTCACATGGCACAGACGTTTGGCTAAACAACGCGCAAGATTATATAAAAAATGGAACAGCAACAATGAGAGAGGTGATTTCTACTCGAGACGATATCATGAACTACCTCATACTCAAGGGCATCGAAAACAAGACTTCATTTGAAATCATGGAAAAAGTTAGAAAAAATAAACCGCTTAGCGATGAGCTTCTAGCAATCATGAAGGAACACGGGGTTCCCGATTGGTACATCGATTCCTGTATTAAAATTCAGTACATGTTCCCTAGAGCTCACGCAGTCGCCTATGTAATGATGTCATTCAGAATGGCATGGTATAAGGTTTATTATCCTCAGGAATTCTATGCGACGCACTTTACGTCGGTTGCGGGAGACTTTAACGCTTATGTAATCCTTCAAGGACCTTCCGCATGCTTAAGCAAGATAGAAGAAACAGTAGCCAAGGGCAAGAACGCGACAGCTAAGGAGATGGCGGAAATTCTCGTCTACGAGGTTGCCTATGAAATGTATGCTAGAGGATTTAAGTTCCGCTTGCCAAAGCTGGGACATTCTAAGGCGTTGAAGTTTTGGGTTGAGGATGGCGAGGTTCTGCTACCCTTTGTCGTTATAGATGGAATGGGTGAATCTGCCGCTAAATCCCTTGTTGAGGCATATGATGAGAAAGCTTTTGATACAGTAGAAGATGCTATAATAAGATCAAAGGTTAACAGCACTGCAATTGAGGCACTTAGGGAATACGGCATATTCGACGGACTTCCTGAGACTGATCAGTTAAGTTTCTTTTAGAGATGTTTAAATATGCGCATAAAAGTCATATAAATCGTATAATCTACAATAAATATGTATAATCGATAAAAATTTGCATAAATGTTGGAAATCCTGTCAAAATGACGGGATTTCCAACATTATGTCGTAAATTCCGTCAAAATGTCGGAATTTCAAGCAAAATGACAGGAATACGTACATATTTTTCCCTTAAAACTATTATATAATTAGCTTAGAGATGTTATATATTAGGAGGAAGGGTTATGGAAGACAGATATATTGTTTATAAGACGAACAAGGTCGTGCGAAGGGTGAGCCTTGATGAGATACTCTACATCGAAAGCGTAGGAAGACGAATTCGGCTTGAGACAGAGTGTAGTAGTTTGTTTTATTATGATAAGCTGTCTGAGCTTGCAGCAAGTTTTGATGAGAGCTTTTGCAGGGCAATGTCATCTTGCTATGTCAATTTGTCAAAGGTTAGACTCATGTCAGGTGGCATAGTGAACTTCAGTTGTGGTAAGGCACTGGTTTTGTGTAGGGATAGCTTTCTTAAGGTCAAGAAGGAATTCTACCAATATCTTATTAAGTGAGGGCTTGCAAAAATAAATATTGCATTTTAAATATAGTTTGTTAATATATACACAATTAGGGTATACCTATATAGACAATTTAATTTTGTGATCGAATTTTGTAAGGTAATTTTAGAGTTGAAAGGAGAGCTTCAGTGAAAGGCTTTATTAGGGAATTTAAGGAGTTTATCAGCAACGGTAACGTTATGAGTATGGCTGTAGGTATCATCATCGGTGGTGCATTCACGGCAATCGTTAACTCACTCGTATCAGATATCATTACGCCTCTACTGGGAATGATACTGGGAGGTATCAATTTCTCAGGTATTTCTATTACAGTCGGAGATGCGACCCTATTGGTTGGTAGATTCATCCAGTCTATCATAATGTTCATACTAACTGCACTTGTAATCTTCGTAATAATGAAGGGCTTCAACAAGTTTGCCGCTAAAAAGAAGGAAGAAGAGGAAGCATCAGCTCCGGCTGAGCCATCAGAAGAGGTTAAGCTTCTTACGGAGATTAGAGACGCTCTTAATAAGCAGTAGCGATGTTTGAAAAAATGTAGCGCTGTTTGAGAAAATGTTGATTATTTGACATTGTATAAAATTCATGATAATATAAACGTAATCGATAATTCTTTTGTTAAAGAGTGGGTCTTCCCACTCTTTAAGTTTTGTATAGGGTGAAAATGGCAAAGAAAAAGATTACAGAAGTTACAGAGGAAATTATTAAGGATTTTCTTGATGAGAGAGGGCTTAGCCTCTGGGCATGTGAGTTTGTCAAAGAGGGACCTGACTACTTTCTTAGATTATACATAGACAAGGAGGAAGCTTATATAGGCACTCAGGAATGTGAGGAGGTTAGCAGATTTCTTTCAGATAAGCTGGACGAACAGGATTTGATAGAGAGGGAGTACTACCTCGAGGTCAGCTCACCTGGAATGGATAGAGAACTGACAAAGCAGGAACATTTTGACAGATATGTCGGGAGTGAGATAGAGATTAAACTTTACAAGGCTATCGATAATAAGAAGCAGCTGGTAGGAACGCTGGTTTCATTGAACGACGGCATTGTAAAGATAATAGTAGATGGTAAGGATATGGAACTCTCTAGAGATCAGATTGCAAAGGTCAATCTGGCAGTGGTTTTCTAGGGGTTAAATATTAATAGGAGGGTCAGAAATGAACAGAGAGTTTATAGACGCGCTCGAACAGCTTGAGGAAGAAAAACATATAGAAAAAGGAGTTCTACTAGAGGCTATTGAGTCAGCACTATTAGCTGCATACAGGCGTAACTATAGCACCACAGGTAATATCAATGTTGATAATGTTAGAGTTGACATTGATTCAGAGACGGGAGACATTTCCGTTCTATCAAGACTTGAGGTGGTTGGAGAGGTTATGGATGAAAACCGTGAGATAAGTCTTGAGGATGCACACGACATCGATGCAAGGTATGAAATAGGTGATGCGATAGAGTTTGCAGTTACACCGGAGGACTTTGGCAGAATCGCTGCTCAGACGGCAAAGCAGGTCGTGGTACAGAGAATCAGGGAAGCGGAACGCTCAAAGGTATACGATGATTTCAAGAATAGACTATATGAGATTGTAACAGGAGTAGTGCATAGAAAGAGCGGAGCAACACTCTTTGTTGACCTTGGACATACAGAGGCAATACTTCCACCTAGGGAGCAGGTGCCGGGAGAACGCTTTGAGGTTAATGACAGACTGAAGGCTTATATCATGGACGTTAAGCACAGCCTAAAGGGACCTCAAATCTACCTTTCAAGATCACATCCGGGACTTGTAAAGAAGCTATTTGAGTTAGAGGTTCCGGAGCTTACAGATGGAACCGTTGAAATCAAGGCAATTGCAAGAGAAGCCGGTTCAAGAACTAAGATGACAGTCTATACTGAGTTTGAAAACGTTGATCCTGTAGGTTCATGCGTAGGAAGTCGTGGATCAAGAGTTCAGTCTGTAGTAAATGAACTTGACGGAGAAAAAATTGATGTTATTCCATGGAGCGATGAACCTGAGGAGCTTATAGCTAATGTACTCAGTCCGGCAAAAGTTGAGGATGTATTTATCGTTGCTGATAACGATGAAGAAAAGGCAGCACTCGTCGTAGTACCTGATTACCAACTATCATTAGCAATAGGTAAGGAAGGGCAGAACGTAAGACTGGCGGCAAAGGTCAGTGGATGGAAGATAGATATCAAGAGTCACAGCCAGTACTATCAGGATGAAGATGCTGATGAAATCTATGATGATGACATGAGCTATGATGATTCAGCTGATGCGGAGGTTGTGGAAGTTGAATAAAGAAAAACCGATGCGCAGATGCATAGCTTGTATGGAGTCAAAAGCTCAGGACGAACTCTTCAGACTTGTGGATGAAGGCGAGACCATCAGCTTCGACTTTACGCGTAGGAAGGCCGGCAGAGGTGCCTACGTGTGCAAGTGTAAGGATTGCTTTGATAGGGCATGCAATAAGAGAGCATTTGAAAGGGTTTTTAAACACAAGATTAGTCAAGCAAATATAGAGATACTAAGAGGAGAGTTTGATGCAAGAATCCAAGTTTAGAAGCTATATGGGTTTTGCCGCAAGGTCGAAGAATATTCAGGTTGGATATAATACCGCACTTGTTCTTATTGCAAAGAAGAAAGTGAAACTTTTGCTAATAGCTGAGGATGTTGGAGACAATACAAAGAAAAAATTGACGCAGAAATGTGTCACTAACAATATAAAATACAGGGTTTTCGGGAAAGCTAGTGAGCTATCGCACATGACCGGGAATGTGGATAAGGGCGTATTCGCAATCATGGACAAGGGATTTGCCGAAAGCATATGTAAGGAGATTGACCTGATTCAATCAGAAAGGGAGGTGTCTAATGGCAGTTAAGGTATTTGAACTTGCCCGTGAACTAGAGGTTCAAAGCAAGGAATTACTTGAAAAGGCTTCAGGACTGGGTATAGAGCTAAAGAGTCACATGAGCACATTATCAGAAGGTGATATTGCAAAGCTTAAGTCATTATACGGCAAGGGAGAGTCACAGAGCAAGACCGGTGAAGTCATAAAGCCGACAGCCGGTAGAAAGCGTTTGCCTATTGGAAGACCGATAGTTGATGAATCATACTTTGCAAATAGAAACAAAGCAGATGAAATCGATAATAAACCGGAGTCTGAAGTTAAGAAAGAAAAAGAAGATAAGACAGCAGTGGTAAGCAGTAAAGACGTGACATCAAAGGAAAAATCCAAGACTAAAGAGGTATCAAAGGCTAATGAGATACCAAAGGAAGATGCTAAGAAGCCTGTGAAGAAGGCGGAAGTATCAAAGCAGGAGAATGAAGCCAATCAGAATGTTTCAGGGAAAAAACATATCGGTGTTAAGATTATAAAGACAGCTGATGAGGTTAAGGCAGAGGAAAAGAAACGCTTAGCCAGAACTGCTAAGCCGGCTTCAGCTGATGTTAAAAAATCTGACGATAGAAGAAGCACAAGACAAAGCAGAGACACAAAGTCGAGCGAAGCTAGAGGTGAAAGACGCGATAGAACCGACAGAAATAGCAGAAACAATCGCAGTGACAGAAGTAACTTCAGAAGTGGTCGCGATTCAGACAGTAAGTTTAATAAGGATGAACGCGGACAGGGCGGAAGTTCCAGATTTCATGATAGAGATAACAAGAAATCCGCTTCCGGTGGCAGAATGGAAATGAAGTCGGACTCAGTAAAGAGAGATGACAAGAAGAAGTTCAGCGATAAGAAGGAGAAACACAACAAGTTCGACAAGTTTGAGAGAAAGTCGCTTGAGAAGCAGGTTAGAAACAAACATACCAAGTATAAGAACAACAATGTGGATTTGGAGCCTCAGATAGAAGAGGAAGTATTACCTGAGGGTACAATAGTTCTTACAGTACCTATTACGGTTGCCGGCTTCTGTGAACAGACGGAGGTTTCAACATCAAAGGTAATCATGACTTTGATGAAGCTGGGTATCATGGCTAATATCAACCAAAACATCGATGAGGATACAGTTATGATTCTCGCAGAGGAAATCGGTATCAGTGTTCATATCGGTAAGGTTGAAGAGGAAAATGAAGAAACAGGAATCGAAGTATTTGAGGACGATGAGAAGGATCTAAAGCCAAGGCCACCTATCATAACAGTAATGGGACACGTTGACCACGGTAAGACTTCGCTACTTGATGCAATTAGAAAGACTAATGTTACATCAAGTGAGTCAGGAGGAATCACACAGCATATCGGTGCGTCCGAGGTAAGGGTAAACGGACAGAAAATCGTATTTTTGGATACACCGGGACACGAAGCCTTTACAGCTATGAGAGCAAGAGGTGCTCATATAACAGATATCGCTGTACTGGTTGTAGCTGCAGATGACGGTGTAATGCCACAGACAATAGAGTCAATAAGCCACGCAAAGGCGGCCGGAGTTCCTATAATAGTTGCTATCAACAAGATGGATAAGCCATCAGCTAACCCTGACAGAGTAAAGCAGGAGCTTTCAGAGCATAACGTGCTAGTTGAGGACTGGGGTGGAGATGTAATAACTGTTCCGGTTTCAGCAAAGTCAGGCGACGGGATTAGGAATCTTCTGGAAATGATTCTTCTACAGGCAGAAGTTCTTGAGCTTAAAGCTAACCCTAACAGACTTGCTATGGGTTCAGTAATTGAGGCTAGACTTGATAAATCAAAGGGACCTGTAGCTACACTTCTGGTTACAAACGGTACACTTGAGAGTGGACAGAGCATTGTTGCAGGTACATCTGCAGGTAGAATCCGTCTGATGACAGACTTTAGAGGAAAGACTATTAAGAAGGCCGGTCCTGCTACTGCTGTTGAGATTCTCGGACTTACAGACGTGCCTCAGGCAGGTGACGAGTTTAATGCAGTTAAGGAAGATAAGATTGCAAGAGATATTGCTGAGAAACGTAAGGAAAAACTCAGAGAAGAGGTTCTTGCAAAGAACTCAAGCACAACGCTTGAGAAGCTATTCAGCCAGATTAAGGAGGGCGAGGTAAAGGAACTCAACCTGATCATTAAGGGTGATGTTCAGGGTTCAATCGGAGCCTTGGTTTCGTCCTTAGAAAAGCTGAATAATGACGAGGTTAAGGTTAATATTATCCACACAGGTGTAGGTACAGTTACTGAGTCCGACATAATGCTTGCAGGAACATCAGGTGCAGTAATCATCGGATTTAATGTAAGACCAAGCACGGCTGTGCAGACTCTGGCGGATAGAGAGAGCATAGAAATCAGAACATATAGAGTAATCTACGATGTCATAGATGATGTAGAGAACGCTATGAAGGGTATGCTTGAACCTGAATACAAGGAAGAGATACTCGGTAAGGCTGAAATCAGAAATACCTTCAAGGTTCCGAACGTTGGAATTATCGGTGGAGCTTATGTTGTGGAGGGTAAGGTTCAGCGAAATGCAGAAGTAAGACTTGTAAGAGATGGAATAGTTATCCATGAGGGCAAAATTTCATCGCTTAAAAGATTTAAAGATGATGCCAGGGAAGTTGCTCAGGGATATGAGTGCGGTATCGGAATCGAAAACTATAACGATATTAAAGATGGCGATTTGATTGAGTGCTTCCACATGGTAGAGATAGAGCGAAAGTAATATATAAAGCTTAAGTCGCCTGTGGCGGCTTAAGTGCTATCTGGAGAAAGTATGGGAAAAGGATATAGGACAAAGAGACTCGGCGAGGAGATAAAAAGGATAATAAGTCAACTCCTGCTGACCGAGATTAAGGACCCGCGTCTTGCAGGAAGATTCATAAGTATCACCGATGTTGAAGTGACCTCAGATGGCAGCTATGCGACATGTTATGTTACGGTTATGGCATGTATCCAGGGCGAAAAGAGCATAGATGTCGATGATTCTAAGAAGAGCGAGGATGAAAAGGCAGAGGTAATAGAAGGACTGAAGCACGCGGCGGGGCTTATGCGTACAGAGATTAGCAAGAAGCTGAGCATAAGACATGTTCCGGAGCTTATTTTCAAAATTGACAATTCAATGGAATACGGAAATCATATAGAAAAGATGATAAGAGAGCTTGGAGAAAAGAATGGAAAATAACAGCTTTAGTGAAATTGCCGAGCAGATAAAGGCAAATCAAAGCTTTGCAATCTATCCTCATACAAACATGGATGGAGATGCAATCGGTTCAAGTGCGGCTCTATGCTTAGCATTGAGACAACTCGGAAAGAAGGCATGGATAATTATAGATGAAGATGTGCCTGACAATTTAAGCTTTTTGGCAGAAGGTCTTGTGTCAAGCGATGAAGAACTTGCGCGTTCAGCGGACATGGCATTTTGCATAGATTCAGGTGCGATAGACAGGATAGGAAAGCGCGGGGTGCTATTTGAGGCTGCGAAAATCAGTGCTTGCATAGACCATCATTCTACGAGTGAAAATTTCTGTGACTACTCTTACATAGATTCGAAGTCGGCAGCAACAGGTCAGCTCGTGTTTCTTCTGTTAAAAGAGCTATGCATCAAGCCTGAGCAAAGGATTGCGAACTCAATATTTGCTGCGATAACTACGGATACGGGGAACTTTCAGTATTCAAATACGCAGAAAATTACGCACGAGATAGTTGCTGAACTCTACGATTGGGGAGTTTCAGCAAACGATGTGAGCATAGAAATCTATGAGAGCGACAGATTGGAAAGACTTAAGATTGAGGCTCTCGCAATATCTAAGATGAGAAGAGAACTTGATGGTAAGCTTTTGATTACTTATGTAGATCAGGATATGCTGAAGCAGACCGGCGCCTTCATGTATGAGACGGACAGGATAGTCAATCTTATGAGGGCTATCAAGGGAACTGAGGTTTCTGTGCTGGTAAAGGAATACGAGAAATCTGTCATAAAGGTAAGCATGAGATCGAAGCAATACTTTGATGTAGCAAGGCTATGTGCAAAGTTAGGCGGAGGCGGGCATGTAAGGGCAGCGGGTGCAACGCTAAACTGCAGTTTGGAGAAGGCTATTGAAACGGTGATAAATGCCTTTGATAGAGAAGTTTAATATGGATGGAATAATCAATATAAATAAGCCGAGGGAAATGACATCTTTTGACATTGTCGCGATAGTAAGACGTGCGTGCAGCACAAAGCGCGTCGGACATCTGGGAACTCTCGATCCGATGGCAGAGGGTGTGCTTCCGGTTACAATAGGCAGAGCCGGAAGAATCATGGATTATCTAGATACGGACATCAAGGTGTACAGAGGTAGCGCCCGGCTTGGTATTGAGACGGATACTTTGGATATCTGGGGCAAGACTCTTAATACAAGGCCGGTAGAAGACGTAAACATGAGCAAGCTTGAGGAGGCTGTGACAAATTTTAGTGGGGTTATAACGCAGACGCCGCCCATGTATTCGGCACTAAAGGTTAAAGGTAAAAAACTGTACGAGTATGCCAGGGAAGGTAAGGAAGTAGATGTAAAGAGTCGCAAGATATTCGTAGAGAGGGCTGAAATTATTTCCTTTGACGGAAGTGAATTCGAATTTGAAATCGCTTGCTCAAAAGGCACATATATAAGGAGCATATGTGCGGACATCGGAAAAGCACTCGGTTGCGGTGCAGCGATGAGCAGCCTTATCAGAACGAAATCGGGATGCTTTGAACTTTCCGACTCTGTAGATATAGAAAAGTTACAAGTAATGACAGGTGAGGATATAGAAGCACTGCTTCTTCCAATTGACATGCCCCTTCCTCATTTAGGAAGAGCCGAGGTCTCTGACTGGGAAAAACACCTGTTTATAAATGGTGTCGAGCTTAGGAAGAACCAGTGGCTTGAGCTTGAGAAACCCAGATTTGCTAATGAAGAGTTTCCTCTTCCGATTAGAAAGGAATTTACACAGCTTTATAGAGTTTATGATAGAGCCGGAGATTTTTTGGGCACGGCTATTGAAAATAAAGGCTTAATAAAAGCAGATAAGGTATTTTATAATGCAAATATTTGACAGTTTAAATGAAATAAAGAGCATAGAAGAAACTTCAATTGCGCTTGGAAATTTTGACGGAGTTCATCTGGGACACCAAAAATTGATCAAGGAAACAATCGAGATTGCAAGACAGCGTGGGCTTAAATCCGCAGTTTTCACATTCTCGAATCATCCCAGAGATCTTCTTCCAAATTTGCCAAAGGTTAAGAATATACTATATAAGCATGAGAAAGAAGAACTTATGGAGGCTTTGGGAGTTGATTATCTCATAAATATCCCTTTTACAAAGGAGATAATGGAAATGCCTCCACAAGAATACGTGAAAAAGATTATAGTAAATAAACTTCGCGCGAAGTCGGTTGTCTGTGGATTTAATCACAATTTCGGTTTCAAAGCCGGTGGAAACGTGGATATGCTATATGAATTGAGCTTGGAGCTCGGTTTTAATTTAAAGGTGATAGATGCATTTGTTATAAACGGTCAGGTAGTAAGCTCGTCGTTGATAAGAAATCTGATTGCTACCGGAAATGTTGATGAATGTGAGATGTATATGGGAAGGCCATATGCCATAAGCGGTGAAGTGGTAATAGGCAATAGATTGGGTAGAAAGCTGGGGTTCCCTACATCAAATCTGATTATCGATAACAGTATGGTTACACCTCCAAACGGCGTTTACGTTACATTTTGCGTGTACAACGGCAAAAGATATCCGAGCGTAACCAATGTTGGTGTAAAGCCGACAATAGGTAACTATGGAAAGAATGTCGAGACACACATTTTTGATTTTGATAAGATTTTGTATGGAAAGAATATTACCGTAGAGTTTCTCAAGATGCTCAGAAATGAAATCAAGTTTGATAGTGTCGAGGAACTTTCGGAGCAGATAATTAGTGATTGTTGTGAGGCAAAGGAATTTCACAGTACGAATGGATTTCTATAAAAAAACAATAATAGCTTGACATGGCTTTAGCAAAATGTTAGAGTATATGGGTATCAAGAAGAAGTTGTCCGCTTCTCACCTAATGAATTTCGTTTCTATGGGTTAATAAAGACTATGTTTTTTTATGACATATTTTGATGCGGGCTCTTCAGGTGTCCGTTTTTTATTTATATTTGGAGGTACTGACATCAAAGAGAACAGAATAAACGAGGAAATACGCGAAGAACAACTTAGAGTTATAGACGAGGATGGCAACATGCTTGGAGTCATGAGCAGAGAGGATGCACTTAGGATAGCTGATGAACACAAGCTTGATTTGGTAAATATATCACCTAATGCTGTGCCACCGGTTTGTAAGATTTTGGACTACGGTAAGTTCCGTTACGAAGCGCAGAAGCGCGAAAAGGAAGCGAAGAAAAAACAGAAGACTACACAGGTTAAGGAAATTAGATTGAGCACTTTTATTGAGGCTCATGACATTCAGGTTAAGGCCAGCACAGCATCTAAGTTTCTAAAGGCCGGTGATAAGGTTAAGGTGAGCCTTCGTTTCAGGGGAAGAGAACTTGGTCATACTTCACTAGGCAGAGAAGTTATGGATAAATTTGCAGAGCTATGCGAGGATGTGGCAGTGGTTGATAAGCGCCCTGTTATGGAAGGACGTAGCTTGGTGATGTTCCTAGCACCAAAAAATTAGTATTCAATTTGATTGACATGTAATTTCAACACAAGTAGGGCACACAAGGTGCTATTTACAATAAGGAGGTTCCAGCAATGGCAAAGAATAAGATGAAGTCTCACAGAGGAGC
>ERZ772956.1447-NODE-1447-length-16172-cov-5.229447_pt1 | contig 16172 bp, 20 predicted proteins | sample MGYA00580683_ERZ772956 | MGnify/ENA primary metagenome ERZ772956 (study PRJEB29015, sample SAMEA2738077) | human oral metagenome | biome: human oral; feature: human-associated habitat; material: saliva | place: China | collected 2212 ... | reverse complement strand
TTGAGAGATCAGCGATGGTGATCAAAGATCCTGACGTACCTGATCCAGAATTCGAACCTGTCCCGGCGCCTCCGGAAGATCCAACCGATGCACCGTTTACTGCATTCATTACAATGACTGTACCATCGCAAGGAGCCGTCACCGTGCGTTTGTCCGCTTGGGCAACCGCGTCGTTGTGAGCTGAGCGAGCCTCTTCAAGAGCGATTTGCGCACTTTCAAGGTTTGCCTGCGCTGTTTCAACTGATGCCTCAACCGAAGAGGCATTGGCACCGCCGTTTTCCTGATCGTCTTCACCAACACCCACAGCTCCACTACGGGCAGCTGCCAAAGCTGCTTTTGCTTTACTTACTTCATTTTCTGCTGCTTTCACTTGCTGCGCGGCTTTACGCACAGCTTTATCAAGCTCGTCGTTTTTAATGGTAAAGAGCTTATCGCCCTTTTTAACAACAGATCCCTCCGTAACTTGAACATCTTGTATGATGCCATCGACTTCAGGAGTCACCACTGTTGAAGAGATGGGTTTGATGGAACCTGAAGCCGATACGGAATCGCTGAATTCCCCGCGCGTAATGAAAGCGGTACTTGCGATAGGAGCTTCAACCCGTTTGTCGCTTTGGAATAAACGCACGACAAACGCAATGCCGATAAGTACAACAACGCCCAGCGCAATGCCCACTTTTATGAATTTCTTCCTAAGGCGGATCTTACGATGACGCATAAGACTTTCATAGGCTTCACGAGCCTCGGCATCCTCTTCATCCTCAGTTGAAGTTATCACCTCTATGCGGGAATTGATATCCACCGTTTTGTCGGTAACATCCGGAACCTTGTGAGCACTAACTGAATTTCGCTCGCTATCAGGTGACGTGTTGCCATCTGGCGGAGCGCTACCGTCAGATGAAGGACTGTCACCAGGTGACGTATCAACTTTTTCCTGCTGGAGCTTACGATCAAAATGAAACATAACTCCTCCGAACACACGCCTAGTAATTGCTGTTCAGCCTATATACATTTTATAGAACATATACTATACTTTATCTACCACGATTGATTGTATTACAGCCGATTTCCATACGAAATGAGCAGCGCTTCTGACGATAAGCACAAGTAAATCTTCCGGCTCTATTACTGCCTGAATTTCTGGAACGCTATCCTCATAAAGGCAGCATTATTTGGAATCAGTTGAAAGACACGCGTGAGATTGAAGCATTAGAGTTACGTCCCAAAAAGTGGTCTGGAAGCCAAAATCCACTAACTGTAGGCCATTCTTTAGCAGATTTTGAAGAACGAGGATCACTTAGAAGTCATCATGCTTCAAAAGCAACACCTGTGTAGTAGATTTCAAAAAGCTGTGTAGTACATTTTACGGCGAGAAAAGAGGTCTTCTCGCCACGTCAACTCAATTAGCTGGGCCTTTGCAAATGAAGGCTGTAACAGAGCTCGAAAAAAGTACTACACAGGTTTTCAAGAAGTACTACACAGCTCCACTTTTGAAGCGAAACCAAGTCAAGTCCAAATATCACTGCGCATCTTCGATCATCCACACTGCAGGATGATTGGAAAATTGGCTGCTTCGTTCTCAGTTCTAAAGGGTTCAACCATATTCTCAGGAAGTCTTACATCAAAGAGAAAGTCCCAATGTTGCATTAAATGCAAGAAACAATGATGATACTTGCTACAATTATCAGAATGGAGACGTCCAAACTGCTATACAACATTGCCACATGGATTTCTGAAACGTTATCAACATAAAGGCAGCAGCAAGACTACCCTGCTGCTGCCCATTTACCCAAAAGTACAGACAAGTCCAAAGTATAATTTACGCTCTAGGCCAAGAAGCCAAAATACGCTCCAATGACTCCCAAAACCATGGTGCCTAAAATGAGCCACATGGGGTTGATCTTCTTGGCAAGAAGCCGGTAATAGATCCAAAACGCACTCATACCAACGATACCAGGCATGATGCTGTCAAGTACGGTTTGGATGGTGGTTGGATCCTGGCCCTCAACGGCCTGACCAATCTGCACGGGAATAGTTGCCCAGAACATGTCTTTTGTCATACCACCAATAACCATCGCACCCACGATACCAATGGCAGCTATGACCTTCTGCATCAGCCCATTTTCCGATGCTTTCTCAAGAAAGCCCACTCCCATTGAGTAGCCCTTCTGAACACCCCAAACGCGAAGCCAGAACGCGGGAATGTTGTAGATAAGCAAAAAGACAATAGGTCCGGCTGCATTACCGGCTTGACAAAGTGAAATGCCTACGGCTGCCGCAACGACACGGATGGTAGTAAGAAAAATAGCATCTCCAATGCCGGAAAGCGGACCCATGAGAGCGGCTTTGACATCGTTGACCGAATCGGGCTCAATCTCGCCTCGAGCAACACGTTCCTCCATGGCCATTGCAATGCCACCTACAAACGGAGCGAACTGTACCGTAATATTGAAGAATGCCGCGTGGCGACGAAGAGCTGCCGCATAGTCATCAGGACGGCCGTGATAAATCTTTTTGAGCATTCCGGCAACCATAAGACAAAATGCAAGGTTCATCTGCTTATAGTACGTCCAAGAAAACTCCATACCCAAAGCACCCGTATTGAGCGAAGACTTGATAAGATCGCTCTTGGTAATCTTATACTGATTATTATTCGCAGATACGTCAGTTTGAGCCGTAGCAGTTCTGGTCTCATTAGAAATCATCGTCGTCATCTCCTTCCGTTGCAAGCTGAGGACTACCGGAATTAGTACCAAAGTTCAGCAGGCCGAACTTCTCGATACCAATAATAATCGCGATAAGAGCAACACCCAGCGACGGAACGTTCATATACGAGGCAAGCAAGAAGCCCATGAAGAAGAAGGGCAGGATCTCGCGCTTGAGAACAAGTCTGCCGAGCATAGCAAAACCCATGGCAGGAAGAATATTGGCGGCAATACCAAAACCGTCCATAATGAACGCCGGAATCCAGTCAAGAAGGTTCTGTACGGCACCGGCACCCAGATAATATGCCAGACCAACAAGAAGAACGTTCTTTGCAAGGCCGATAAGACCAATCGCCCAATGCGCTGCATAAATGCTTTTAAGATTACCTTTGGATGCACATACGTCGGCTTTGTCAACAATGATTGGCATAACGCCATTGATAACGTTGCTGATGGCAAGTGAAAGCGTAGCAATAGGCATGGCCAGTGCAAGCGCTGCCTCAGTACCCTTACCCAACGTAATGGCAAAAGCACAGGCGAGAATACTACCCACCTTTTCATCAGGTGGCAGATATGCACCGATGGAAATATTTCCCATAAAAAGAAGTTCAAGACTGGCTCCGATGGCCAATCCCGTCGGCAGATCTCCCAGAATAAGACCAATCAAGGGACACGTGACAATAGGTCTGAACGCATAGAGTGTGCCGAGCTGATAGTCAAACATCGCAAATGCCGTGACGAGCGATATCAGCAGTGTCTGTACAAGCATCTTTCCTCCAATCAAACTGTCTCAAACGTTACGTTGGTCGTACAAAATCATGCAGGACTACCTACCAAGGACATCTTTGATATCAACCTTGGGATCGTCAGCAAGGGGTCGTATCTCCACCTCCACTCCCTTATCAAGCAACTCGTAGATGATCTTCTCCTCTTCAGGTTCAAGGAAAACCTGACGCGCAACTTCACGCGTAGTTGGGCTTCCCTTGGTATTGCCTAAATTGAGACTTGTGATCTGTGGACAGCCGTCAATAAGCTGCTTGGCTTCTGCAATGGTCTGCACACAAATGAGCATACGATATACATCCGTTACTCCTGAATTAATAGCTTCGATTGCGTGGGCCATATCCTTAATAACCAGCTTGCAATCAGCTGGTTTGCCCATCTTAAGCGTCATTTTCCAAATAGGATCATTTGCCACATGATCTCCCACACAAAAAATGCAGTTGGCCTGCAGGCCCTGAACCCAGGAAACCGCAACCTGCCCATGCAACAGGCGGTGATCGACCCTCGTAAGCAAAATCATATTCAGCCTCTTTTCCTAAAAGCTAGAAGGTTTCATCTTCTTCAACTATCGATACATCGTTTACAAACTTCGGGCGTACATCGTTGTCTGCTACAAGTTGTCTCAAAAGATCTGCCGTATCCTCAGTCTCATTGGAGAGAAAAAGCGTAAGTACCAGCGGAAGATTTATATTTGTGACCAGATACACGTTTTTGCGAGAAAGCATGAGTTTGGTGAACTCATTGTTTATGCTCCCTCCCATAAGGTCCGTAAGTACCACCACATCTACGTTGCCGGAACAAGCATCTACAAGAGCCAGAGCTTCTTTCTCAATGTCATCATTTCCGTCTACAAATGCGTTAAGTATATCTACGTCAGCATGCTCGCCAACCAAAAGTTTCACGCTCTCGTAAAGACCTTTGGCAAAGTGTGCATGAGAAGCAATGATATAGTGCCTGTTCATGAATGAATCTCCTCCAGTGCCCTTCTATAAGCCGCAAGTGATCTTCTGTCCGCAGATGCGGGATCGGCGTAGTATTGCGAACCAACAATCTCAAAACTCAGGTAGCCTTTGTAGTCATTTCTTGTCAAAGCGAGAAGATCGGCCTCCAGATTCCTCTCGCCATCTCCCCACGCCAAATGCGATACGGTTCCCGCATCTGTGAAATGACAATGCACGACATCCTTTCCAAAGGCATCAAAATAATCCTGCATCGTTTCATGGGCTCGCCACATGGCACCCGTATCAAGTAGAACCTTGAGGGCACTGCTTTCAACCTCATCAATCAACCTGCGAAGATCCTCACACCTGTTGCAAAGATTTGACTCTTCCGGCTGAAGCGCCTCCACGGCGAGTACGATGCCTTTGCAAGTGGCATACGATGACAAATCACCCAACATATAAACGCTGCGCTTCCAAGCTTCCGTGCGTTCTTCATCCAGAAAGCCCCAGCCCGGAGTTACGACAACTATTCCCACTCCCAGCTCGGAAGCAACGTTAATGGCACGGAGAAAGTAATCCTTGGTTCTTTTAATTGATTCTTCTCCTCTGGCAGCAATGTTGGCCGGTTTGGGATTGTTCTGCTCGGGACAGAGTGCACATACGTCTAACCCAAAACTATTGGCAAGGCGGGTAATCTTTTCAGGCATATCGTTTGAAGCATAATCAAGGAAGAAGTGCATGGGTCCGGTCCAAAGTTCAACCGCTTCAAACCCCGAATCTGCCGCAGATGCAAAAAACGCTTCCAGCGAGAAGAACCTGTGGGAGCAATTCATTGCCGCCGGACGAAATCGCACATCAGAACCCATACCAACCTCCTTTCCAATCTCCGTACCACTTGAACACTAATACTCAAACTGATGGTAGTAACGGCGATATTTGAGATTGTGCTTGGTTACCATCTCGTAGTGTCTGGCTAAACGATCAGTCGTAAGAAGCGAGATAATATAGGACGAAACGATCGTACGGAATTTCTCGTCAAGCCCGGGAATGGCGTATTCTTTGGTATCGATAACGGTAATGTCGGTATCACCGGTACGACCGCTCATAAGGAACTTCTCGACACGTTCGTCCAGCGCACGACACTCGTCCTCGCCTTTGAAGAGAACCACGGGTACACCGGGCTCCACAAGCTCAAGCGTTCCATGGAAGAAATCGGCTGAGGTGATATAGCGTGTGCGCTTCCACTGCATTTCTTCAAGAATGCACATGGAGAAGAGGATTGTCTCGCCCCACAGCGCACCGGAGCCGATAAACATGGTGTACGGCGCAAGAGCATACTTTTTGGCAAACTCTTCGGCTTTTGGTTCAAATCTTTTGCGAATGTCGAGAAACGCCGACCATATATTCTTGGTTTGCTCGATAAAGGCGTTATAATCGGGGAAGAAGCCTTCACGGTTAAGAATGCGCAGGCCAAAGCAGTCAGCCAGATAGTAGCCCTTTTCGCAACCACCGCTTCCGTGATCGTTTTTCATGGACACACATCGATCGGTGCCAACAACTTGTCCGATAGGACTGTCTGCCTGAGTCATGGCGTATATTCTCACACCCTTGTTTTTCATGGTCTTGAGCGCCTGCAGTACCTCGGGAGTGGTGCCGGACTCGGATGAAGTGAGAACAACGGACTTCTCGGTCATGGTTTTGTCGCCCATGACATTAAACTCAGCTGCATGAAGCAGCGTAACTTGATGGTCAGCATCCGCATATTTATTCATAAGATACTGCATACGCAAAAATTCATCCCATGTGCCGCCCACACCCAAAAGATACAGCCGATCAAACCCCTCGTTACAGACATCGTCGGCAAACTGTTTCATACGCTGACCTACGGCGTAGAGTTCTTCTCCGTCCTCAAGATAACCTTCTTGATCAAAGTGCATAATCTCAACTTTTTCGGTTTCTTCCATATTGTTTTCCTTCCCCGCAAAACATCCCAATTGCTCTTCCTCATAACCGCATTGTCTTACCAATTAAAGCGCCTTGTGGATGCGTGTGCATGGCCTTCAAAACGCTTTGACCTTCCAAAGAACCATAGAACTACAAGTTCGTACTTTTTATTACCACTTTTATATATAAGATAGCAAAATACCGAACCACTTTAACGAAAAAAGATCATATACACGTGCCTATACGGGTAAATGGTATTAAACTGTCGCTCAGTGGTATATATGGGATTGGCTGCTTGGCAAAATACCCGAACATCAGTGGGAAACCGAATAGCCGCCCAGGTCTCCCCTTCTGAATGCCGAAACGTATTCAACAGCCTTGCCGCCTTCATCATAGCTCACACATTCGTATGAAATAACAGGCGCACCCTCGCTCACACCTAAAAGATGTGCATCTCTCACACCCAAGCGAACCATATCCAAGTGCTCAACTGCAGATACCACCGGGTGACCAAACATGCTGTAGGCTTCATACAGTGAAAACACTCCGACATCCACACTCTCTATCTGGGGAAATAATGGGATGGGAATATAGGTTTTTTCTATCATAAGGGGAGCATCGTTTGCATAATTCAGGCGCTTGATGGCGAGAAGATCAGCATTGCAATCTATTTCAAAAAGATGTGCAAAGAACTCGCCTGCCGGCCTCACGGTCTTTGAAAGAACCTTGACCGAAGGTATCGCACTACGTGCACGAACGCTCTCACGAAATCCCGCAAGCTTTACCGCATCCGACTCCCCCAAATGCTCGTTCATGACATAGACACCCTTGCCCTGAACACGTCGTAAAAGACCTCCCGCCACAAGTGCATCGACGGCGTTTCTCACGGTCAAACGTGTTACGTCAAAGCGCTCAGCAAGTTCATTTTCCGAAGGTATGGCACTCCCAGGCTGATAGAAACCATCCTCTATTTCGTCGCGGATAGCTTCACGTATTTGAAGGTATTTGGGCTTCTCGATATGTTGTAAGTTCACCTGCGTCACCAAAACGTCCTCTCAAGGCTCATTGGCCTACCGCATAAACTGACAAACGTATACCTGTCGGGCCGTATGACGGACTTGTAGTACTCAAGAGGCTCTTTATCTCTCCCAAAGTTAATGCCCGATTGGAAAAAGACCGCATCTCCCTCGTACATGTCGAGAAAATCGGCTTCTTGAGAATCAAGATGAGTAATGGAAAGGGTATCCGTACCGTGTGTGAGAGAAAACCCGTATTCGTTTCTCATCACATCAAAGAGAGATTCCTTTGAGAAATCATGACTCTCGATACCGGGACATAATGCCTCATTCACATAGGAAGTCTCAATCATACAGGGGAGACCATCCACATAGCGCAAACGCATAAGCTGCAGGACGTTGCAACTTCGATCTATAGTCAGTTTTCGAGCGACGTGAGCATTACCCGAACAGATTTTTTGACTAATCACCATGGAGTTAGGTGTATGTCCGGATTTTCTGACATTGTCGCTAAATCCGTATGTTTCTGCCGTTCCCGTAACCGAGATTGGACGTTCCGGAGCCACATACGTACCCGATCCTTGACGGCTCTCTAAAACATGCATGGTAGTGAGATAGCGCACGGCGCTCCGTAAGGCAGAGCGCGAGATTTCCCACATTTCGCACATATCCCGCTCGGAAGGAAGCTTATCGCCTTCCTTAAGATGGTTGACCAAGATGTAATTCTTAACGCTCTCAAGTGCATTATCAAGAGGCGGGATCTTCTTGCGTGACACTACCTGCCTCCCGATTTACCCTTGTCCGCTTGATCTCGCATGGCGAGTATATCTTCGCAGACGTTGTCGGCTCCTTCACGAAGCAGCTTATACATACGCGATGCACGCAGTATTTCTCGCCTCACCAAAGGAATGCCCAGGACAAACCCTTTACCGTCGATTCCTTTAACGGTGAGCATGACGTTCATTGAGGTGCAATACTTGCCATCTTTTCCTGCATTAGCACGAGAAACGGCCGCGGGATTCATGAGCACACTCTCAAACAAATCTTTACGGCTCATATCCTTATTGACATCAATGCTTTCGTTTTCGATGACCTTGCAATCCAATATGTCAGCATACTCGTGAATGGCAGGTTCCATTCCCGGAAGCGACACGGCCCATTGCTGATGTGTCTCATCTTGATAGATGGACGGCACCGCAGAGAACTTAGGTGCTTCAAAGATGGCTTTTGTAACTGAAAAGCCCTTATCGGCCAGTTTTTTAGAAACTGATTTTCCAAAGAGTGTCACATCTTCTCCGATTCGTATCCTGTATAGGAGGGTTAAGCAAGTGCTGTATGAATTTCATTATATACAAGATAGCTTTATTTAGAATCAGTTGAAAGACACACGTAAGATGGAGACGCTAGAGTTCAAACGCGCTTTACTCGGATACTCCTCCCCACAATTTCTTATGCCCCCAAAGTATCGATCGGAATAACATATATCCCATCCGAGCGCCGTCTACGCGCCATCGTTCCCTTACCGAGCAGCATTGATGATTTTCGAGGATTTCCATTTATGATTTTCGAGGGATTAACCGCAGCGAAGGAATTGCTGTGTGTCGTTATTCTTCCTGAAATTCGCCGGAAAGAAGTCCGTTGTTTTTCCAACTTCGAAAATATCGGGGCAATTTCACAAGGTATAATGGCCGGTGTTATAAAGTGCGTACACTATACATGTACAGCGATTATAAAAGCGGAGGGATCTGTGTTTTATGAGTGAGCATAGTCATGCTGCGCGCAAGAAAAATACAATCCAAACCACAGAGGTAGATGACAGTGCCGCTCAAAAAGAAAGAATCATTGCAGCCGCCTATTCTATTGGGGCAAAACAAGGACTTGCTGCAATTTCCGCGCGAGGAGTCGCACGGAATGCGAATGTTTCAGTTGGCTACTTGTACAAACTCTTTCCTTCAAAGAGCGACATCATGGTCGCAGCCGCTGAGCGTTACTTCGAGCACGCTCTCTTCCACGAAATATGTCATATCAACGTGGACGAATCATACGTTGAGTATTGCAAGAGACTTTGGGATTGCGCCTCTGAAGCAGTTGCTGTCTTTAGGAGAGACTGGCTAAGGGACTGGAAAGATCTTCCAAAAGCCGATCTTCTCGCCGCCCAAATTCGCATGGACACCATGCTTGAACATGCAAAGTCAGGACTTGAAAAAGTTCTCACACAAGATGAGCATATTGATTGGAAAACGCTACCGGCAGAAATAGATATAGCGTCTATTACGACGTTTACCGTACGTTCCATGTTGGATTCCCTACGCGAGAAGAACGCCGATTGCACGGTACTGTTTACGCTCCTTGAACGTGGCCTTTACGACACCGACCGGTATACTCTCTAAAATAGCGTCTAACAAAAGCATCGTGAACCAAACCGTATTGTTGTTCACGTTATGGCAACTAGCATCAATACCGTCCATAAATCACGACCAAATGCTTAAACCAAAAGGTGAGGCAACAGTATGGGACGGTGTCTTTATGCTTGGATTTGCCACGATAGCAATTACGGGTGCGCTTGTTTTTTATACTATTGGCGTTTTTGCCGAACGCCAGTCGAGCACACTTAAACTGAGTCATATCGTGCTTTTTTACTTGGGGCTTGCGTGTGACACAACGGGGACAGCATGTATGTCTTTTATTGCGCAAAACGGCTCTCAGAGTCCGGTACATGCAACGACCGGAGCACTTGCAATTATCCTTATGATCGTACACGCAGTATGGGCAACCATTGTGTATTCCAGGAAAAACCCTGCAACGCTTGCTCGATTTCATCGTCTCAGTATTGGAGTTTGGCTTGTATGGCTTGTGCCTTACATTTGCGGCATGCTCATGGGAATACCGGCCCTTGCCATGGACTCAAACCTCGCGATTGGTATAGCAATAGGCATAGCCCTTGTCATTGGCTTCATTGTATATCGATGCAAACCACGTGCTCGCACGTAGCCATGAAAGGATAATTTGGCGATATAATGTGTCGGTACTACATTGCATCAGCCGACCGATAGGAATCCTTACATGAATCCTTTGATTGTGTACTACTCATATTCAGGCATAACAAGAAAGCTCGCGGAAGACATTGCACTCATTACGGACGGAGAACTACAAGAGCTTGAACCTCAATATCCGTATTCCTTTTCATATAACACGGCAGTAAAAGAGGTACGAGCTCAAATTGAAAAGGGGTATTGTCCTCCGTTGCGACAAGGACTTGCAAATATAGACGACTTTGAAACAATCTTCATAGGCTCTCCTAACTGGCTGAAAACGTTTGCCCCTCCTGTTCTTTCATTTTTGAGAACAACGGATTTAAGCGGAAAGACAATTATTCCGTTCTGCACACATGGCGGTGGAGGCTTTGGCCACATGCTTGAGGACTACAAAAGAGAATGCAGCGCGTCTCATATAAAAAAGGGTATCGCTCTGAAAGGCGATTACAGCTTTGACGAATTGCAAAAATGGTTGGAAACGTCAGAGGTTTATCAAGATTCAAGAGGCTAAAAAGTGTTCATTTTTCAGCGTGCTAAGTGTGCTAAGCACACTCAATTCGCCTACTCTTTCTTTTTATTGTTGCCCTAATCGCTCTACAAAAATGGCAATACGTAGATATCCATCCAGTTCCAAGAAGCCATATCCCACGACTCCAGGCCCAGCTCTTCTGAAGTTACCACTCTGGCCGACGTACCCTCAACCAGAAGCATGCTGCCATCTCCAACGGCTATCAAATGTGGCGTAAGACTGAACGTATCGCAAAGAATCAACTTTGATTTTGTACGTGCACCATCTTTGGTAGGAATCTCCCATATATCAATGGATTCAACGGGAGTATGTCCAACGATTTGATTGACACCAGGAAGCGGATCTTGATAGAGCTCTGATAAATCCGCCCAAAGTGGACTGGCAATTTCGCTTCCACCACGACCCGGCCCTGCACTGTCAAGTGCCGCGAGAGCTTTATCGTCTCCACGTCGAAACATTTCATTGAGAGCATCGGAAAGCGTACAAGGAGTTTCCCTTTGGTCTGACGTAAGAAAGCGATAAGCCCACTCCCTTGTTATGCCCGCGTGAGTTACTACATAATTGCCCACAACGCATGCCATCTGAACCTTCATATAGGTAAGTGCTTCCGAAACTTCTTTATAGAGATCGGTATGCGTACCAGGCCCTGGAATACCTCGTAGATATTGCATGTCATGGTTGCCAAGGACAAAATCAACATCAAAACCGTGTTTCCTTTTACCGTCAATCCATGTTAAAAAGTCATCAATCGCATCCAACATAATCGAGCGGTTGGAATGCCACTCATCAACATAGTCCCCGCAAAATACAACGCGATTAACATTCAGTTTCTTTATCGCTTGGTCAACCCGACTTAAAATGAGATCTTCTTTAAGGTGCATATCCCCTATGACAAGTGTTTTTGCTTTGTTTTCGGAATTACTCATCTTTGCCTCTCAAGAAGTTAGTTTCAAAAATTTACAACCCAAGCAGTTCGCTATGACTCCCTAAGCGCGTAGCGACAAGCACAAGCTCATCTTCTTTAATACGATAAATAAGAAGCCAATCAGGTTCTATATGACATTCGCGATGTCCTCGATACACTCCTCCTAAAGAATGATCACACGCTGATTTAGGAAGTTCTTCTCTATATACAAGCTTCTCAAGAATTTTCTCAAGCTTTTCAAGGTCTTTGCCCTGCTTTTGTGCCCTTTTATAGTCCTTTTTAAATTTAGCTGTAAATTTCAGCTCCAGCATGTCTACTCCTTATTAAGAGCATCCATGGCTTCCTTGACAGAACGATAAGGGCCAGAAAGATTCCTACCAACCACCGCATCATCCATTGCTGCAAGTGTCTCAGCATCAAACCCATAAGGATTAGATGGATCAAAAGGAAAACCACCACGACGATTGAACGCAGACACAAACATGCGAATGGCATTACTTGGAGATGTCCCAATCTCATCGCAGATAACAGAAAAACGATCTTTTTCATCTTTACGAAGCTTTGCAGAAATTGATTCTGTAGCAGCAATAGTCATCATAACTCCTTACTACATTAGCTAACAATATCTTACAATGTATTCTAATGTAACTCTTGACACAATACAACCATACAAACAATCAGGCCTATGACGAGAAGATCAATTTAATTCCATTAAATAACTCACAAGCAATCATTGTTGAAAATGAAATCTCATCCACACTAACAGAGCCCTTATAAATAACCCTTATATCCTTACCCCGCCAAATAAGAAACAAGTACAACAAAGACTATAGGGAAAATAATAAGACCCACAATAATTACCCAAACAGCTGGTCGTGCAAAGTTCATAGTCCATCCAACACCAAATCGTTTTGGTAAAAAGATGCTTGCATCTTCACGGTTAAAATAAAAGACGCCAAGTTTCCAATGTCTATCCTCATCTGATAGGTAGTTCTCGTTGTGGTCTAACTTCCTAAATACTCGTGAACCTGACTGACCATAGACAGCTGAAAGTATCAAAATACCAACGACGGTAAGCACAGCAAAAATTTCAGCGATAAATCCCACTTGTCCAAGACTAATACGCCCTGCTGATGCAAGAATAAACAAAACACCAAGACCGCCACTTATAAGTAAGCCTATTATGAAGAGAAATATGCTCTGAGCACGAGCAAAAACTCCGTATGAAAACGCAGAAGTAGCTGGCTCACTAGGATCAACCGCATGTTTTGAATGCACAATCATCCAATGAGAAAAGATAAAGCACGCCGCCATGAAGACTTCAAGTGCAACAGGGAACCCAAGGGCACTACCAAACGTTTTTGGCGTATAGCTATCAACTGTTCCTGTGAAATCAGCGTGCATAGGCAACATATCAGGCATGATCGGATAAAGAACAAATCCCAAGCAAACTGTTCCCAAAATAATAGGAATATACATAAGGTTCCATCTTAAAGAGATTGGATTTGGGAAGTCTTTTTCGATAACACTAGCAGTCATCTTATGTTGCTCGAAATCCCAACCTTCAGATTTCTTAAGGGCTACTACCTTAGAACGGGCATGCAACATTAACACAAAAGAGACAATTGCAGGAATCACTAAAGCACTATATAGAAGAGTTAAGCCGGCTATAGTTTGATTAGTTGTTAGTAACTTCCCTGCTATTACAGAAGAAATGGTTGCTAGTATTGTTGTAAGAAGCATTTCTACAACATAGCGTTTCTTTAAAGAAATCATACGTGGATCTTTTTGAGCAGAAACTGGTACCGTCACAGCAAAACACTCGTTATGGCGTGTTATATACGGAATGAAAGTAAGAAATAATCCAACTACAAACGTTACTATTGTTTGTGCACTAATTGAAATGATGTTCATTACCAGTGCGCCCCCTTAGACAAACGCATACTTAGCTTGTGTATGTGCAATCTCTAGAAATGACTCCTTAGTTCCCCCTTGAGCACGATGTTCTAAAGCGAGCTGTTGGAGCTTTTCTGCAAGATCTTCTGAATTTATTGCAATACGCTCAGGCGTAGCAGTTTGCTTAAAATCTGCCACAATTGCGCCTGAACGTCCCCGCATAAAAAGATATCCCTCATCTCTTAATACGGCATATGCCTTATTTACCGTATGAATATTTATGCCAAGGTCACTTGCAAGTGAGCGTACACTCGGGAGCCTATCTGTAGGACACAGCTCACCCTGCCCAATGGCTGCAACGATTTGATTGCGAATCTGCTGGCAAACAGGTGTTCGATCCATCTGATCAATACGTATAATCACACACGCCTCTTTCCCTTTATATTAATCGAGTAGAAATCTGCATGTCTTATCAAGTTAGCTTATTTTATCATATTTGTTATAGAACAGATGGAACAAATATGAAATAGCACTAAACAACAAGTAAGAGTTCTTTAATGAGACTTCACTAAAGAACATCTATTTCATTATTTCCAAAAATGCTAAGCGTAGGATTGCAATCAATACATCTAGTTATCTAACAAAGACTATTGATTCGGTATCATAAGCAATTAAAATAACCTAAAAAGGAGGAAAATAATGAAGAAGAACGAAGTCATTTTAAAAAGACAGTCTACTCGGATATATTTTAAAAATGGTGATACGGATTTCTTCTTTAATTGGTTGTTGGGAATTGGTGAAGTTTTTGGCTTTTCTCACGGAGAACTTTACTTTCTTACTCAAAAGCTAGGAAAATCACCAAAACCTGATGACTGGAAAAATGTTTTTTTATCGCATGGGAACTATCTTGAGCAAAAAGTAAGCAATTCGGATATGAGTGAGCAAACTAAAGCACAGTATTATCTAGCACAGACCTATTCCCTTCGTTCGGCAATCCAGTTTATAAATCCATTTTCTGACGAATATCTGTCTACCGTTCATCAAATGGAGAGGGCGTTTTCTGACGCAATTCATTCACTAGGAGCTCCAGTCGAAAAACTAACGATTACTTATCAAGATTCCTATTTACCAGGGTATTATCTTCACAGCGGTAATAATTGTCCAACCTTGATTATGGTTGGTGGCGGGGATACTTATCGCGAAGATTTATTTTACTTTGCAGGATATCCTGGATGGATGCGAAGTTACAATGTTTTAATGGTTGATCTTCCTGGTCAAGGGACTAACCCTGGTAGAGGGTTAACCTTTGATGTGAATGCCGCTATTCCAATTTCACTGTGCATAGACTGGTTGGAAGGCAGAAATCCCGAGCTGAATGATCTAGCTATTTATGGTGTCAGCGGCGGGGGATATTTTACCGCACAAGCTGCCGAAGAAGATCCAAGAATTCATGCATGGATTGCGAGTACACCCATTTACGATGTTGCAGAACTCTTCAGAAAAGAATTTGGATCAAGCTTAAAAACTCCCAGTTGGTTAATGAATGCCATTTTAAAGTTAGCAGGAAATTTGAACGAATCTGCAAATTTAAACCTTAAAAAATATGCTTGGCAGTTTGGCACCTCTGATTTTAAGAGCGCTATTGATGAGGTGTTTAGCCGTGCAAAGGTTGTAGACTATCAAAAAATTCTGTGCCCTTGCCTATTTATCATGGGAGAAGGTGAAAGCGCCGAATTACAGCACCAAACTAAGGTAATCTATGAAGCACTTAAATCTAAAAATCCGCAAACTAAATTTCAAATATTTGAGGCAGAAAGTGGTGCAGACGCCCATTGCCAAGTTAACAATTTGAGACTTGCCCATAATGTCGTTTTTGATTGGCTGGATACCTTATTTGAATGGAATCAGAAGGGAGTAAATTAGAGTTATGATCATGCTTATAGCACTGCTCACAATAATATTTAATTAGCAGTATCATCATTTCTATTTAGTGGTTACACCATTTTCTTCATCTTATTACGTAATCGGCAGGGTAGTTATTGCGTTTTGTCAGCTATTGCTGTTAGCTTGACATACTGTTTTTTATATGGCTGGGTATTGCCTTGATAATTGGGAATATGGTTTAGTCAGTTAACGGAATGAAAACACTTAGAGAGTCCGAACTATCAACGACTATCCTACAATTTATGCTAGTGTGATGACACATTGATAATCGAATTAATCTATACTCTGTGCTATACTGTTTCTGTAGGCAATAACAGTATAGACGGAGGATTATTGTATGGCTCGTCCGAAGAAGAACCGCGTTCAATTATCTGATGCCGATGTTAAGCAGTATAGGTTTGATCTGTTCTGCTATCCAACTCTTTTAGTGTATTGGTGATGTATTCTAGGCTAT
>ERZ772956.1445-NODE-1445-length-16195-cov-56.561958_pt1 | contig 16195 bp, 10 predicted proteins | sample MGYA00580683_ERZ772956 | MGnify/ENA primary metagenome ERZ772956 (study PRJEB29015, sample SAMEA2738077) | human oral metagenome | biome: human oral; feature: human-associated habitat; material: saliva | place: China | collected 2212 ... | reverse complement strand
AATAGAACAGAATATCTTTAGGAGGATAGCGCATGAATGCTATAGGAAAAATTGGCGCAATAATCATTAAGTATCAATACCAAATTGAGATCGCACTTCTCTCTCTTTTGGCATTGATTGTTTTGATTGGATTAATCAAGTTAATCATCAGCGCGTTGAGGCGAAAGGATGTACTATCCGAGATTAAAGTGACCGTGACTGACATTGATAGCACAGTTAAGGAGATTAACCAGAAGCAAGAGGTTTTGATAGAGGGGAGCCTAGCTTCTAGCGGCGGGGTGGCAAAGAAGGCCGAGTCAGATAATAGCTGTGATACGGTAATGCTAGAAGACAAGACAGAGGTAACTGAGCTTAAGGCCGAACAAACACCTGAGGTGGCTTCTGAGGAGACGGCTAACGAATCAGCTTTGATAGAAGCAGAAGTTTCTGAGGAGAAACCGGAACTTGAGACTGGCTTTGGAGAGGATAAACGGCTTGAGAATGTACTTGAGAACATTTTGATAAAGAATAGGGACGGAGATGTGCACTGTGCAGAGGATGGCGAAGTTTCCAAGAAATTCGCAAGCAGAGAATGTGGAACGGACAAGCATGGCAATGTGTATACCGAAGAGTTTTTGAGCAAGCAAATAAAGTAAACTGCCAAGGTGCGGGAGGTAATGATGTATTGCAAAAAGTGTGGAAAAAGATTAGCTGATGGAGATAAGTTCTGCGGAAATTGCGGAACAAGAATCGATGCCACAGAGATAAACATAGGCTTCGCAGAAGAAGAACCTAAGCCGAAGAAGAACTTTGACTTTGGCGCTTTTAATTGGGATCTTGATGGATACCCAGATGAGGACAAAGCTAAGACTGAAGATGTCGACTTCAATTGGAACACTGTTCTAGAGGAGAAGAAGCGCAAGGACATCGAGGAGAGGCCATTCACAGAGACAATCATGACTGAGAATGAGCTTTTTGATAGAATTCAGAGCGAAGACAATGCTAAGGATGCTTCAGAGCTTTCATTCAATTGGGAACTAGGAAGCACTACGCGTGTAGAGAAGGCTGATAGATTCGAGAGCATTATTCCTAAGGCAGAGGAAAAAGCTGAGCTTGACATTCCTGTTGAGGTTTCAGAGGAACACGAGGAAGTTAAGGACTTAGTTGACGTTGATGAGGCACTTGCGGCTGGTATTGCTGCGGCATCATCACCAAGAAAGAGCATAGATAAGTTCTACACTTTTAACCAAAAGAACGAAGAGTTCCAGGCTCTTCTCGACCAAGAGTACGAGAGACTTCGTAATAGAATCCGTGAGGATAGCGAGGCTGAAGCTATAATTGCAAATAAGGAAGAGAAACTTGAGCAAGCAAGAGCTACTTGGTCAAAGGAAGCTCTTGAGGAGCCGGTTGAGGAAGCTGAAGAAACAGTAGAAGTAGCTGAGGAAACCAAAGCCCCTGTTGAGATTGCAGCTGAAACAGAAGCCGATGCGGTTAATGATACAGAGGAAACTGAAGATGCTCAATCTACAGAAGTAGAAACTGAGGAAGTCCCTGAAACTGAAGAGGCAGGTTTAGAGACTGAATCCGAAGTTGAAGAAGTTGAAGAAGCTGATGCAGCTGTTCAAGAAGCAGAAGAGGATGCTGTTCAGGAAGAAGCATGTGCATGTGCATGCGAGACTGAAGAGGAAGTAGCATGTGACCTTTCTAGCGAAGATGCTGAAGATGCGTGCGTAGTTGAGACTACAGCTCAAGTAGAAGAAGCTGCAAAAGCTGAGGACGCTGAGACTGAAGATGAACATGACGATACCGAAGAAGCAGAGGCTGAAGAAACTCCTAGCGAACCAGAAAGTGGGAATCCCCCCAGTGATGAGGAGGAGAAGGAGGAAGAGGCACGCGGAGATGAAGATAGTAAGGAAACTAAGCTTCATTACAGCGATATCTTTGCTAACGACGATGTCCATGATAGTGATTCAGGGAATGAACAGAAGACAGGGCGATGGAAGATAATCGTTTTAGATATAATTATAGTTATACTTGCAATAGCTGTAATCTGCTCAGGTATTCTAGTATTTGCTAAGGGATCTGCACCTGCTAATAAGATTTCACAGGGAATCTCATGGGTGACAGAGAAGTTCTCAGGTAGCAGTGACAAATCTAAGGACGATAAGAAGTCTGAAGAGAAAGCAGAGAAGGCTAAGTCCATGGAGGATGTAGTTGCAGAGGCAAAGAAGAACTATGTGAACATAGGCAAGGTTCAGTATGACAGCAAGCTAAAGTTCGATACATCAAAGGATTACGGCATCAGCGAACTCAAGAATGCAAAGAATTTTAAGGATGGAGAGTTCTCTGACGGAAAGCTACTTAGCGAAGCTATTGTTAACCTTTCACTTGGATACTATTCAGGGCTTACAGATAAGGTGAATAGCGGTTCTGACGATGTTCTTAAACTTATCAATGAAGATTCAGAGCTTTATGGACATGTGAAGGCTATAGCTGAAGGTAATGAAGAGCAGCAGATTAAGAATATAAAAATCGGCGAAATCAAGAATAGCGGAAGTAACTACTATGTAATATTGCAGATTACTGAGGGAAAGGCTAATTCTTCAGACACTAGCACAGAGACAAAGATTCTTTCAATCATAAACAAGGATAAAGTGCTTAAGGTCACTGCAGCTACAGATGCTGAGTAATTATTTTGATGAGCAACTAATACTTTGATAAATTTGTGGGAGTAACTTTAGATGGCAGCAAAACCAAAGAACGTAGTAAATGTAAAGCCTAAGAAAGAGAAAAGAGCTAGAAATATAGCAATTTTAGTTGTAGTGTCTTTTATACTATGGGGGTTCTTTTCACTTATTAACTTCTTCACCGACTGGATGTGGTTTGATGAACTAGGATATGTTAGTGTATTCCTAAAGAAGCTGACCACTCAGCTGAAGTTTGGCATACCTATGTTTGTGGTGCTTAGTGGCCTTATGTACCTGTATTTGACAGGACTTCGCAGAGGCTATTTCAAGAAGATAATCTCACACGAAGAAACTAACCAAAAGAGACTTGGCATAATTACTTTACTGGTTTCTGTTCTTTTCTCAGGATGGGTTACCAAGTATGTTGTGGGCGGACTTTGGTTTGAATTTCTCAAGTTCATAAAGAGCACAAGCTTTGGCAAGAAGGATCCGCTCTTTGGGCTTGATATATCGTTTTATGTTTTCAAGTACGAGTTCCTAAATGGGCTTAACACTATGCTTTTAGGGATAGTCGTACTATTTGTGATTGCAACGATTTTTTACTATGCAGTTTTGATAATAATGCACAGCCCAGATGCTTTAGAAGAAGATGAGGCTGAGCCTATAGAAGACGGAAGATACTCAGGGGCACAAGCTGGTGAAGATGCCGGTGCTGGAGCAGGCTATTCGAGCAGACCTTTCGTTAATCCGTTTGGAGAGAATACGCAGGCGGGCAAGATATTTGCAAATATCTTTGATCCTAACAAGCGAAATGCGAGAATGCAGAATGTCAGAAACAAGACTGACCGCAGGGTTTCTAAGTCAAATATGGACCAGCTTCTCCACATCGCATCGGGCAAGCTATCCATTCTCGGAATCATCTTCTATGTAATGCTAGCTTTCCATTTCCTGCTAAAGCAGTTTGACCTACTTCATAAGCACACAGGCGTTGTGTACGGAGCAGGCTACACAGATGTCAATGTTACTCTTTGGATTTATAGAGTTTTGATTGTACTTTGTGTTCTAGGCGCAGTTACGATAGCCTTCTTCATTGCAAAGAAGATGATGAAGCAGATTGTTTTGATTCCGATAATCATGCTCGCTGTGATTTTGATTGGAAGCGGTGCTGAGATTCTAGTTCAGAATGTAATCGTTGCACCTGATGAAATAAACAAGGAATCGAAGTATCTAGCAAGAAATATCGAGTTTACTCAGTATGCATATGCGACTGATAAGGTTGATGTTAGAGACTTTGCTGCATCAAATGACCTTGATGCTAGCGCGATAGCAAATAACGATGAGACGGTCGGAAACATAAGAATTAACGACTACGAGCCTGTTGAGAAGTTCTACAACCAGACTCAGAGCATCAGGCAGTACTACAAGTTTAATGATACTGACGTAGATAGATATTATCTGAACGGTGAGTACACTCAGACATATCTTTCAGTCAGAGAAATCGATGAGAAGAAGATAAACGATACCTGGCTCAATAGACATATCAAGTATACGCACGGCTACGGCCTTGCAGTATCAAGGGTTGACAAGATTACTGCTAGCGGACAGCCAGATGTTGTAGTCAAGGATATACCACCTAAAAGCAGTGCCAAGGAAATTAGTATCAAAAGACCAGAAATCTATTTCGGAGAGCTTTCAAGAGACTACATTGTTATAAATACAAATGAGGATGAGTTCGATTATCCAGATGGTCAGTCCAATAAGTACACGAGATACAAGGGAAGCGCAGGAATCAAGCTGACGCCGCTGAAGAGGCTGATGTTTGCAGTGAGAGAAGGAAGCTTTAAGCTTCTAGTTTCTTCCAATATAAACAGCGAATCTAGAATCGTCATCAACAGAAATATCGAAGAGAGGGTAAAGAAGATAATGCCTTATCTGAGCTATGAAGATGATCCGTATGGAGTAGCTGTTGATGGTAAAATTTACTGGATGATAGATGCTTACACGACAAGCTCGTTCTATCCATATTCAGAGCCTTATAGCAAGGATGAAGGAAATACAAATTACATCCGAAATTCAATCAAGGTCGTTGTCGATGCGTATAATGGAGATGTGAAATACTACATCACTGACAAAAACGATCCGATAGCCATGACCTACAAGAAGATGTTTCCTAAGCTCTTCAAGGATATTGACGAGATGCCAGCATCTCTTAAGTCACATGTTAGATATCCACATTCGCTCTTTAAAATTCAGGCGGATGTTTACGGTAGATACCACATGAACGATGTCAAGGTATTCTATCAAAACGAGGACCTTTGGGAGGTTTCTCACGAAATATACGGAACTCGTGAGAGAAAGACGGAGCCTAACTACCTAGTTACCAGAATTCCTGGTGAAGAGAAGGCTGAGTTCGTAAGCATGCTTCCATATTCGCCAAAGTCTAAGCAAAATATGACTGGTATTTTGATGACGAGAAACGATGGCAAAAACTATGGAAAGCTAATGCTTTACAGGTTCCCTAAGAATAGGACAATTTATGGACCTATGCAGATAGAGGCGCAGATAGACCAAAACACAAAGATTTCTCAGGATTTCTCACTATGGAGTCAGGCTGGTTCAACATACAGCAGAGGAAGCCTGTTTGTGGTTCCAATCAATAACTCACTGCTATACATAGAGCCTATATATCTTGAGGCATCCAATTCTGCTATTCCAGAGGTTAAGAGGGTAATCGTAGCCTACGAGGACAAGATTGCTTATGAGCCTACGCTCGAAGCTGCGCTAGAAAGTCTATTTGGAGAAGGCGAAATCAGTAGCAATAACCCAGAACCTAAGAGTGGAAGCGAAAAGCAGAGCGTAAAGGACTATATCCAGAAGGCTAACAGTGCGTACCAAGAGGCTCAGGAAGCTCTTAAGAGTGGCGACTGGAAGACTTACGGAGAGAAGATGACAGAGCTAGAGAAGGCACTTAAAGAGCTCCAGGATAGCTCAGATAACAATGCTAGCGATAGCAAGAAAAGCAAATAATTAATTTTGACATACTAAACAACTTGAAAATTCAGGAGGAAATATATGCTGGGATTCGATGTAGATAAAATGCTCTTTACGATCCCAAAGGGCGAACACTCAAAGGAAAATATTATTAAGGTTTTGAATGCCCATCCTGAGGTTCAATTCGTATCACTTGTAGGTATCGATATCGGTGGACACGATACAGATGAGAAGATACCCGTAGAGCTTTTCATAAAGGACATGGACAAGCTGCTAGAGCACGGAGTTCAAACTGACGGTTCATCGGTAGCGCTACCGCAAATAGCAGTGCTAAACAACGCAAAGGTCGATATTATTCCTGACCTAGATTGCAACTGGTACGTAGACTATAACTTCAGAAACATCGATAGAAAGCTAGATCTTCCTATCGGAACTCTGAGAATTCCATCCTACCTCTTGCACAACGAGAATTTCGAATGCGGATCAAGAGTAATGCTTAGAGATGCACTAAAGCATTTTAAATCAGAACTCAATAAGTCTTTAATTGAGCATCCATATGTATTTGATTACATTGATGGTGCAGATAGCATGGATGATATCGAGGAATTCGTAATAACAAGTGCAACTGAGCTAGAGTTTTGGGTAAAGACGCCAGACGATAAGGGTGATAGAGAGCAACTCTTTACTGCTCAGGTACTCAAGGAGCAGTACTGGAAGAGAACCTACGGTGAGGTCAGAACTGCGCTTGAGGAAACTTTGATGATTCTAGATAAGTATGGCTTTGGAGTAGAGATGGGACATAAGGAGGTCGGAGGAGTTAAGGCTCAGATGGGTAACTCCGGACACTTTGACCACGTTATGGAGCAGCTAGAGATTGACTGGGCATATACAGATGCTATGCAGGCTGCAGATAATGAAAACCATGTTAAGTATATTGTTAGAGATATTTTTACCTTGCATGGACTTGATGTAACCTTCATGGCTAAACCTTTTGATGGAGTGGCAGGAAGCGGTGAACATACTCACCTAGGACTTGCAGCAAAGCTAAAGAATGGTAAGATGACAAGTGTATTCGCGCCTAAGGATATGAGGGCTGAGTTCCTGAATCCTATCGGATACGGCGCTTTGATGGGTCTGCTAAAGAACTACGAGGTTGTTAATCCATTCGTAAGCTCAAGCATTGACTCTTTGAAAAGATTAAAACCAGGATATGAAGCTCCTGTTTGTATAGTTACTTCTCTAGGACGATCTCCGATGGAGCCTTCTAGGAACAGAACTGTTCTCGTAGGACTTATCAGGGATATGAATAATCCACTGGCAACGAGATTTGAGCTTAGAGCGCCAAACCCTAAGAGCAATACATATCTAGTGCTTGCGGCAAGCCACATGGCTATGATAGACGGAATAAAGCATGTTCTAGCTGCAGAGAAGACTCCAGCAGAGCTTGAGAAGTCTATATCAAAGGCCTACGGCGAGGAGGACTTCTACCTAGATACAGATAGGGAGTACCGAAGCGAGAAGGAAGTCTTTGAAGACTATACTGAAGAAGAGAGAGCAAAGCTCTTCGGACATGCACCGGCTACGGTTTGGGAGAACATGCAGGCCTTCGATCACTACCCTGAGAAGCTAGAAATCTTTAAGGCTGGCGATGTGATGAAGCAAAAGGTTCTTGATTCATATAGAGAGCAGGTTATCTCACAGTGGAAGACAGAGCTTCACGATAGAGTTATTCCACAGAATATGGCTTTGATTAGAAGCTGTGTAAAGCTTCACTCAGAGGATGATTTTTCCGATTTTGATGTGAAGAACTGGATAGAGATAGACAAGCTTAGACATGAGCTAGGAAAAGACACCATTACCGAGAAATCCATTCTCACAAGAGCAAAGGACGCACTTGATGATGGAAACTACAGCGAGGCATCTGAGATGCAGAAGCTGATACAAAAAAAGGTAGCAACTTTGATAAGCCTATACACTAGGTACAAGAAGAATATTTTATAGAGGTGAGACAGATGCTAGATATTAAGAAGATAAGAGAAGATTACGAAGGTGTTAAGAGCCGCGTTGAGTTTAGAGGTAAGGGTGACTTTGGAATCTCGAAGGTTAAGGAACTAGACGAGAAGAGAAGAAGCCTCCTAGCTGATGTTGAGGTTAAGAAGAACAGGCAGAACACAGTTTCAAGAGAGATTCCTAAGCTAAAGAAGGCTGGTGAGGACACAACTGAAATCATGGCTGAGATGAAGGTTCTCTCAGATGAAATCAAAGCTCTCGATGCCGAGCTCTCAGAAATCGAAGCTGAGTTAAAAAGTGCTCTGCTAAATGTGCCAAACACTCCATATAAGGAAGTTCAGTTCGGAAATGATGACAGCGACAATGTAGAGATTAGAAAGTTCATGGAGCCTAAGGAATTTGATTTTGAGCCTAAGGCACACTGGGATATAGGTGAGGATCTAGATATTCTAGACTTCGGTCGTGCAAGCAAGATCAGTGGAGCAAGATTCACTGTTTACAAGGGTCTTGGCGCTAGACTTGAGAGAGCATGCATTCAGTTCATGCTTGATCTTCACACAATGGAGCAGCCATATACGGAGATTCTTCCTCCTTTCATGGTAAATAGAGATGCGATGACAGGAACAGGACAGCTTCCTAAGTTTGAGGAGGATATGTTCTATATCCCTCAGAAGGACTTCTTCCTAATTCCAACTGCAGAGGTTCCGGTTACAAACCTAAGGGCAAATGAAATAATGGACGAGGCAGAGCTTCCAGTTTACTACACTGCATATACTCCTTGCTTTAGAGCTGAGGCAGGTTCTGCAGGTAGAGATACAAGAGGTCTTATACGTCAGCACCAGTTCAACAAGGTTGAGCTTGTTAAGTTCGTAGATCCAGAGACTTCTTACGATGAGCTAGAAAAGCTTACTGCGGATGCAGAGGAAGTGCTAAAGCGTCTTGGAATCCCATATAGAGTTGTAAGACTAAGCTCGGGAGACCTAGGTTTCTCATCAGCTATGACATACGATATTGAGGTTTGGATGCCAAGCTACGGAAGATACGTTGAGATTTCTTCATGTAGTAATTTTGAGGATTACCAGGCTAGACGCGCAAATATCAGATTCCGCAGAGGGAAGGAAAAACCAGAATTCGTTCACACATTGAACGGTTCAGGCCTTGCAGTAGGCAGAACTGTAGCAGCTATCATGGAGAATTTCCAGCAGGCTGACGGAAGCGTAGTAATACCGGAAGCATTGAGAAAATACATGGGTGTTGACGTTATCAAAAAATAGTTTTCTTTCTAAGAGTCCGGTTCTTCCGGGCTTTTAGTTTTTGAAACAAGGTAATAGGAAAACAGGATATATGAGATTTATAAAAAGTTTATTCGGCAGGATTTTCAGCCGCGCAACCATAATGGGGATTCTGATACTTATTCAGTTTGCATGGATGGCTCTCATGGTTTTGAGGCTAGGCGATTACTCTAGAATTATAACGCTAGTGTTTAACATCTTTGCTATAATGGCAGCCCTATTTATCATATATAGAGATGAAAGTTCGGCCTACAAGCTGGGCTGGATTATGATAATATGCCTTATGCCTATTTTGGGAACGGCTATGTACTGGTTCTTTGGTAATAAGAGGCCATCAAAGAGAATCAAAAACAAAATCGAACCTACAAGAGCAAGACACAGAGACGATGTAAAGCAGGAAAACTGCCTGTCAGAGCTATATAGCGATAGACTCACAGATACAATTAAATACATAGGTGATTACGGTCCATATCCAGCGTGGACGGGTACAAAGACCAAATACTATGACCTCGGTGATAAGGCTTTTGTCGATATGTTAGAGGACCTAAAGCGCGCCAAACACTATATTTTCATGGAATACTTTATAATCGAAGAAGGATACATGTGGGACTCCATCTTTGATATACTTCAGGAAAAGGTTGCAGAGGGTGTCGACGTAAGGCTTATGTACGATGACATAGGTTGTATAGAAAAACTACCACTTAACTTTGCATCAAAGCTAGAGCACGCCGGAATTAGAGTTCATGTCTTCAACCCGCTTCGTCCAGTGCTATCGCTAGTATATAACAACAGAGACCACCGAAAAATCACGGTAATAGATGGATATATTGCACACTCAGGTGGGTACAACTTAGCAGATGAATACATAAACAAGGTGCAGTACTTCGGGCATTGGAAGGATACGGGAATAAGGCTAGAGGGCATGGCTGTTTGGAACTTCACCGTTATGTTCCTAAATATGTGGAATTCCTTTATTCCGACAGAGGAGGATTACAGTAAATTTAGACCACATGTGCATCATCCACAGCCATTTGATAGCGACGGAATCGTGCAGCCGTTTTCTGATACGCCACTTGATGATGAAAACCTAGGCGAAAATGTTTACCTTGAGATAATAAATCAGGCTGAGGACTATGTGTATATATACACGCCGTATCTGATTCTAGATAATGAAATGATTACAGCTCTCAAGCTCGCATCAAAAAGAGGTGTAGACGTAAGACTTATAACTCCAGGAATACCGGACAAAAAGATAATTTTCAGGCTTACGCGTTCCTACTATCTGCCTCTAATTAGAGCAGGTGTAAAAATCTACGAATACAAGGAGGGATTTGTTCATGCTAAGAACTTCCTCTCAGATGATAAGCTTGCAGTGGTAGGAACGATAAACCTCGACTACAGGAGCCTCTACCTTCACTTTGAGTGCGGAACCTTTATGGTGGGATGCAGTGCTTTGAGGGATATCAAAGAGGATTTTAACAGGACAATAGGAAGGTGTACTCAGATACTAGAGGAAAACTGCAAGACAAGCTTCTTTGGACTTCTGTTTGACGGAGTTTTGCGAGCGCTAAGTCCGCTGCTTTAACTTTAATAAAGCCTTGAAGATTTTACATGACCTACGGCTTAAGTGTGGAATTGCTTGGGCTGTGGGTCATTGATTTTATGGGAGAGAATATGAATAAGCAAAGAGAATCAAAGGGATTAATTGAATTCATCAAAGCGCATCGCGACAAGGAGCGCGCTAGCTTTCACATGCCAGGTCATAAGGGTAAAGCCTTCTTTAAAGAAAATGGCTATGAGGACTTCGTAGATTTAATGATAGACGGAGACCTGACAGAGATTGAAGGAGCTGATAATCTATTTAAGGCGGAGAGCATTTTGCGAGAGATTATGAATCGCTATAAGGCGATGTATACTGCAAAACAAGCATTTATGCTAGTTGGCGGAAGCAGTGCAGGCATCCTAGCATCTGTATTAAGTGTCATATCAAAGGGAGATACTTTGATTATGGCATCAAACTGTCACAAGTCTGTCTACAATGCTTTGATGCTGAGCGGTGGAAAGGCTGTATTTGTTGCACCTGAAGCCTTAAAGGACTATGGACTTGCAGGCGAGGTGAGCGCAAGCCGTATTGAAGAAGCTCTGATAAAGAATCCTGAAGCCAAGGCTGTTCTCATAACTAGTCCAAACTACTACGGGGTTTGTAGCGATATAAAAAAGATTTCTGAAATAGTGCATAAACATGGAAAAATCCTAATTGTAGATGAGGCACATGGAGCACATCTAGCTTTTATGGATAAGATAACTCCATCAAGTGACAAGGGAAGGAATGAAAGCGGCAAAGTACAAAAGCTTGCAGCTGAAGTAAGCGGTGCAGATATAGTAATACTGAGCACGCATAAGACGCTAGCTTCATTTACGCAGACAGCAATACTGCTCGTTTGTAGTGATAGGGTGGATGTAGATACACTTGCTAACAACCTGCAGATCTTGCAGAGCAGCAGTCCTTCATATATTTTGATGGCATCACTAGATATGAATGCAAGGATAATAGAGGAGGCTGGGGCTACCCTATTTACAAAGTGGCAGTCGGATCTGGATTATGCATACGGAAGGCTTAGAAAAATCCAAGGGCTGGAGCTTCTTGAGATGGAGCTGCTTGATCGAACAAAGCTAGTCTTTGGCCTCCGTGAGCTTGGAATAAGCGGGTATGAGCTTGATGCTCTTTTGAGAGAAAAGGGCGTATTCTGTGAGCTTTCAGATTCTCGTTTTGTCATGGCAATGAGCGGCATTGGAAGCAAGAGGAAGGACTATGAGCTTTTAATATCAGCGCTTAATGAAATAGCTGAGCAGGCTTGCGAAAGCGGTAGGAATAGCGCAAGACGTGAAGAGGATGAAATCGTTTTGATGGATGAGCTATATAGGCATGGGGAAATCTTTGATGTACCAAGTGAGACTGAAAGGCTAGCACTTAGAGAGTGCGAAGGTAAAATTTCTGCTCAAGCACTGATTCCATATCCACCAGGTATTCCGATTGTTGTTCCAGGAGAACGCATAGACTCCGAGAAGATTAGGGTCCTCGAAAAGCTGTATAAGGACGGGGTTAGCGTGATTGGACTAGATGAAAATGGCAAAATCCTATGTGGAAGATAAGGGACTTTGGACTATAAAATAAACAATATATTGGAGTAAATCCATCTTGACTATACTATATATAGATATTATAATGAATGAGCAAGCAAGATAGGGGGCTTTCTATGAAGAGTAAGAAAGAGAGCGTTTCTATAGCTGGAGTCAAGAAACACACCACCGTAAATGGGCCTGGAGTAAGGTATACGGTGTTCATGCAGGGCTGTGAACACGGCTGTAAGGGATGTCATAACCCAGAGACGCATGACCTAGGTGGCGGTGAAGTAATTTCAGTTAAAGAGCTCATTGATGACATTTTGGCAACAAAGTATATCGACGGAGTTACGCTTTCAGGCGGAGATCCTCTTTTGCAGGCTGAGCAGTGCAGAGATATAGCAGAGGCACTAAAATCCAATGGATTAGACATCTGGCTATATAGCGGATTTACCTTTGATGAGGTGTCTAGTGGTAAGGCGGGCGAGGCAGCGCGAGAGGTTTTGGACTTTATAGATGTGATGGTAGACGGAAGATTTATCGAGTCACTAAAGAGCGAGGAACATATCTGGCGAGGCAGCAGCAATCAGAGGCTCATAGATGTGAGAAAGAGTCTGGATGCTGGCGAAATCATAAGCTTTGACGATGAATTTGTACTTTAGAACGGCATTGGGCCGTAATCAATTTGTTAATCTATGTATAAGTTATGTGGAGGGATAGGATGAACAATGTAATCAGAAGAGATGGAACGGCGGTTGCTTTTGACCCAACCAAGATTGAGAATGCGGTCGCAAAGGCCTTTATGGCGACGGATGAGCTTGATGCAAGGGATATTTCGTCGGTATCAAGAGCTATTTGTCTCATCGTCACAACCACGCTTAACGGACGCAAGCTCGATGCTGCAACGGTAGAGGAGATTCAGGACGAAGTTGAGTCCGCTTTGATGAACTGCGGATATGCTAAGACAGCAAAGGCGTACATCCTATACAGACGTCAACACGCTAATGTGCGTGAAACAAAGGATACTCTGCTAGACTACAAGAAGCTAATCGATGGATACATCGGAACTGAGAAGGACTGGCGTGTTAAGGAGAACTCAACTGTGACTCTTAGCGTTGGTGGACTCATTCTTTCAAACTCAGGTGCTGTAACAGCTAACTACTGGCTTTCAGAGGTTTATGATGAGGATGTTGCAGATGCTCACAGAAACTGCTTCATGCACATTCACGACCTTTCAATGCTAACAGGCTACTGCGCAGGATGGAGCCTTAAGCAGCTTATACAGGAAGGTCTAGGCGGAGTTCCAGATAGAATTACTTCGGCACCAGCAAAGCATCTTACAACGCTTTGCAATCAGATGGTAAACTTCCTAGGAATAATGCAGAACGAATGGGCAGGAGCTCAGGCTTTCTCATCCTTTGATACATATCTGGCTCCTTTTGTTAAGGTAGACAATCTATCATACAAGGACGTAAAGCAGTCAATACAGTCATTCATTTACGGTGTAAACACTCCATCAAGATGGGGTACTCAGGCACCGTTCACTAACGTAACGCTTGACTGGACAGTTCCAGAGGACATGATTAACATGCCTGCTCTCGTTGGTGGCAAGGAGATGGACTTCACATATGGCGATTGTAAGGCTGAGATGGATATGGTAAACAAGGCTTTCATCGAGATTATGATCGAGGGAGATGCTAACGGACGTGGATTCCAGTACCCAATTCCTACATACTCAATTACAAAGGATTTTGACTGGAGCGAGACAGAAAACAACAAGCTTCTCTTTGAGATGACAGCAAAGTACGGTACTCCATACTTCTCAAACTACATCAACTCAGACATGAGTCCTTCAGATGTAAGATCTATGTGCTGCAGACTTCGTCTTGACCTTAGAGAGCTCAGAAAGAAGGGCGGCGGATTCTTCGGATCAGGAGAGAGCACGGGCTCAATCGGTGTAGTAACCTTGAACCTACCTAGAATTGCTTACCTTTCATCAACAAAGGAAGAGTTCTACAGCATGCTAGATAAGTACATGGATATCGCAGCTCGCTCACTCGATACAAAGCGTAAGGTAATCAACAGACTTCTCGAAGAAGGACTATACCCATATACAAAGCGCTACCTAGGTGCTTTCAACAACCACTTCTCAACAATTGGACTTGTTGGAATGAACGAGACCATCCTAAATGCTAAGTGGATAGATAGCGATATAACAAAGACTGAGGGCCGTGACTTCTCAATCGAGGTTCTAAACCACATGCGTGATAGACTTTCAGATTATCAGGAGATGTACGGAGACCTCTTTAACCTAGAGGCGACACCTGCTGAATCTACAACATATAGATTTGCAAAGCACGATACAGAGGAGTTTGCGGATATCATCACAGCAGCATGCAAGGACCAGGCTCCATATTATACAAATAGCACACATCTTCCAGTTAACTACACTGAGGACATCTTTGACGCACTTGAGATGGAGGATGAGATGCAGACTCTATACACATCAGGAACTGTATTCCACGGCTTCCTAGGTGAGAGAATGCCAGATTGGAAGGCCGCAGCAAATCTAGTTAAGAAGATTGCATATAACTTCAAGCTGCCTTACTACACACTTTCACCTACATATTCGATATGTGAAAACCACGGCTATATTGCAGGTGAACACTTCTCCTGCCCACACTGTGGAAAGGCAACAGAGGTTTACTCAAGAATCACAGGCTACTATAGACCAGTTCGCAACTGGAATGACGGAAAGTCAAGTGAGTTCGAGAACAGAAAGACCTACGAGCCAGAAGAACTTTTCTCGGTCAACAGAAACCTTCTTGAAGAGGCTGGAGTAGACGAGCCGAGAATTGGAACTCAGACACTAGGCAGAGCAAATGATGCTGCAATAGCTAGAGCAAATTCAGATGCTGACAGACTTATACTCGTAACAACAAAAACTTGCCCTAATTGCCAGGCAGCAAAGAACTACCTAAATCAGGCAGGAATCGAGTACGATGTTATTCTTGCTGATGAGGCAGATGGCGCTGAAATCGCAGGGCAGTATAGCATCTCTTCTGCTCCAACGCTGATAGTTCAGAGCGGTGAAGAAGCTGAGCTTTACAGCAATGTAAGCAACATAAGAGCATATATAGGAAAGAGAAGCTAATCAAAGCTTTTAGGAATATGCGATAGCAAATAAAAACCGATATGGCGGAAATGAAGTGCACTTCATGCGTCATATCGGTTTTGTGTTTTTTGATATAGTTATAAATGCTAAAAAGTCTTAAAAACAAGTATTCTGAAGCTATTTAGTAGCTTGAGTCCGTAGAACATGATAATGAGTCCACATACTATGTTTATGACCCTTAGCATCTTGTCGTTTATCTTGGTGCGTATTAGCGAAACTACGGTTGTCATTCCAAACCACCATGTAAGAGATGCAATGGAAACACCGAGTATGAATAGGAAGGCCTTGCCACTTGGGAGCGATGCATGAAAAGCACCTAGAAGAAGTGAGCCATCTATCAATGCCTGAGGATTGAACCAGGTTACAACGCAGGCTGTCCAGATAACCCTCGTGAGAGGTAGGCTTACATCCTTGGTTTCGGACATGGTATCCTTTGATCGAAATATACCTAGTCCTATCCAAAACACCACTAGAGAGCCGATGCCGAGTATAGCAAGTTCTATCCAAACTGACAGTTTAATGAGAGCGCCGATACCAAAGAAGCAGGCAATAGATAGCGTTATATCAAAGAAAGCTATGATAAAGGCAGTCGCAAGTATTCTGCTTCGCTTCTGGGTCAAAGCAGTGTTTATAGCAAAGATGTTCTGCGCTCCGATTGGCATGACATACGCAAAGCCGAGCATGAGACCTTGGAATAAGATATTCATTAAGGGCTGTACCTCCTATATAAAATGCGCTTAATTTAATTGCCTACAAGTATAATTCTGGGATATTTTTGAACCGAATTAGGTTCGATAAAAAAATAACAATTGGAGCAAACTGTGATAGCTTATAATTACTTGCTCTTTTTTTCTTACCTACTATAATTATAATCGAAAAGAGAGAAATCGCAATAACGCAGTTTTTTATTAGTTAGTAAGGAGAAAGTTATCGTGGTA
>ERZ772956.1444-NODE-1444-length-16196-cov-8.419181_pt1 | contig 16196 bp, 11 predicted proteins | sample MGYA00580683_ERZ772956 | MGnify/ENA primary metagenome ERZ772956 (study PRJEB29015, sample SAMEA2738077) | human oral metagenome | biome: human oral; feature: human-associated habitat; material: saliva | place: China | collected 2212 ... | reverse complement strand
CGTATAGTTATGATAGGTTTCCAATGCACAAGCAGCCGACAGAATGTCTTTCGGACTATCTTTGTATAGGTTGTAACTCAACAACATCAGGATAGGACGTATGCGTTTGCCGCCTAAATCCAATACATATTTAATAGGTTCGTATAAGCTTGCAGGCTTACGGTCGTAGGCAAGGCTGTCTAAATAATGGTTTACAATTTCCAAAAGTTCATTAGATGTGTACATATCGAAATGGATTTTATATTTTCTGATTTGAATTTTAGTTGCCTTATAGGTTGTTCTTGTTACTTACAGACTAAATACAATGGGTATCTCTAATAACGATTTGCAAGGTTTATTATTTTGTATGCCTGGCTTCCACTTTCCCATTGTGCTGACAACCTTTAATACTTCTTCTTCAAAGTTAGTATTTTTTGCTTCTTTTATTTTGATGTCGCTAACTATTCCGTCGGGATTTACAATAAAAGTAACATTTACGATACCTTGCTGTTTGGCATGTTTTGCTGTTTCGGGATATTTTATATTCTTCGTAAGCCATGTCATAAAGAAACTCCAACCTCCTGGTGGTGTAGGTGTTTCTGACAAGATACGCTTGCTGACTTTATCATCGTAGCGTTCTATTCTTTTATCGGCATCATCATCTGTAAACTTATTTTTTTCTTTTTTATCTACTTCTTCTACTTTAGTTGGGTCTGGTAATGATGTTTCTTGTTGTGTAAGAATAGGAGTATCGCTAATATTTGGGGCAGCTGTTTTTTCATCGTTCGAAGTTGTATTTCCAACTTCGTGTGGTGTAACCTTTTGTGGCGTATCACTTCGTTTAATATTAAGCATATCTTCCACAGATGGTTTATCATTATTTTTTTCTTTTGCCAAATTTTGTTGATCAATGGCAGGCATCATTTCTTGATCATGTATTTTTAAGTCTTTTAGCAAGTTAGTCTTCGTTTGTTTATCAGTATCGTCTTGTGTAGAATATTCAATTGCAACAAAGAAAATAGACAATGCCACTATCAGACCAAGCATAAAACCTATCCAACGCTTGTTCTCTAAATCTGCATTATTTGACTTCTTTGTTTCCACTTTTAAACACTAAATCCCGTCCTACAACGTTATATACTATATGCAAAGCATTAACTCAGGAGTTAAAATATGCCGACTGCATAATCAATAGACAAAAGTAATAAGATATTCGGAAAAAGATGTATCTTTGCCAATAAATTAAAATACATTAAATGAAAAAGTATGTTTTAGCCCTTTTTTTTGGGATATGCTCAATAATATCGCAAGCGCAGGAAAGCCAGACTGAATATAATTTCCTACGTTTACCAATTAGTGCCCATGCTGCAGCTTTAGGCGGTGATAATATTACTATTATAGAAGACGATGCTTCGCTGATGTTTTCAAATCCTGCTTTGGCTTCATCAGTTAGTGACATGACAATAGGACTTAGCTATATGAATTATATGAAAGGAGCAAACTATATGGGGGCTTCTTTTACTAAAGCAATAAATGACAAGTCGACGCTTGCAGGCGGAATTCAATATATGAACTACGGTAAGATGAAAGAAGTAGATGAGAATAATGTGCAGACAGGCGAATTTAGTGCTAGTGAAATTGCTGTTGAGGCCATTTTTTCTTATGAACTTGCACGCAACTTAGTTGGTGGTATAACAGGAAAATTCATAACATCATATATTGGAAGTTACAATAGTATTGCTGTTGGTGTAGATTTAGGTCTTAATTGGTATGACTCAGAACGTCAGTGGTCTGTATCGGCTGTTGCAAAAAATCTTGGTGGTCAAGTAAAGGCTTATGATGATAATTTTGGAAAGATGCCTTTTGATTTACAATTAGGTGTTAGTAAAACTTTTGCAGCGCTACCAGTACGTGTGTCGGCTACGCTTGTAGACCTTACTCATTTTAATTACCGATTTATAAATCACTTGAACTTAGGTGCTGAAGTTTTGCTTTCCGAAAGTTTATGGATAGGTGGTGGTTATAATTTCCGCCGAGCAAACGATATGACAATTGGCGTTGGTGATGATGAAAGTAGTCATGGTGCAGGATTTAGTTTTGGTGGAGGTATCAATCTCGAACGTTTCAAACTGAATGTTTCATATGGTAAATATCATGCGTCAAGTAACTCTCTTATGGTGAACTTGGCTTATATACTTTAATTTCATTGGAATATAAACTAAAAAATAAATATTAGATGAGGAAGATAACAATTGCTATTGATGGTTTTTCTTCGTGCGGAAAGAGCACAATGGCAAAGGATTTGGCACGTGAATTGGGTTATATCTATGTAGATACGGGTGCTATGTATCGTTGTGTTACACTTTATGCTTTGCGACATGGAATAATTGATACAGATGGTTCAATCAACCTACTCAAATTAGAAGCCGAAATTCCGAATATAAATATAAGTTTTAAGCTTAATAAAGAAACTGGTCGTCCCGATACTTACCTTAATAATGTGAATGTGGAAAGCGAAATTCGTACGATGGAAGTATCTTCTCATGTAAGTCCTATTGCAGCTATACCATTTGTTCGTTCTGCACTTGTTGCACAACAACAGAAACTGGGTGAAGAAAAGGGCATTGTTATGGATGGTCGCGATGTTGGAACTGTGGTATTTCCAAATGCTGAACTGAAGATTTTTGTAACTGCATCGCCTGAAGTAAGAGCGCAGCGCCGTTATTATGAACTTAAAGCAAAGGGTCTTGAAGCTGACTTTGAAGAAATTTTAGAGAATATAAAGCAGCGCGACTATATAGATTCGCATCGTGAAGTTTCTCCTATGCGCAAAGCTGATGATGCCATCGAATTGGATAATAGCCATATCAGCATTACAAAACAGAAGCAATGGCTCATAGAACAATATAAACGTGTGTGCGGAAAATAATTTATTCTTTTATAGAAATAAAAAAAGCTGGAAAAATTCTTATTTCTTTCTGGCTTTTCTGTTTGAAGTTAGCATAAAAGGTTGAGCGGAATACGGGAGTCGAACCCGCCTCACAGGCTTGGGAAGCCCGTGCACTACCGATGTGCTAATTCCGCTTGTTAATACTATAAATGTAGAAATCGGTATTTGTGCTTTTATTGGAAGTCCTCTTTTTAATAGAAGAGCCGATACCCGGACTCGAACCGGGGACCTACGCATTACGAATGCGTTGCTCTACCAACTGAGCCATATCGGCAAAAGCAATGCAAAGGTACATACAAAAAATGGAATATCGCAAATTTATGACAGATATTTTATAGTTGTTATTTGCTAAATATAATATATATAGTTTGTCTGTGGATTTGCTAATTTAAATTGTATGTGTTATAAGGGGAGCGGGATATAGAAATAAGTTCTTAAATGAATACTATAATTACTTTTTTGAATTTTGTAATTACGTTTTTTTATTTTCTAATTACGTTTTATTTAAATCATAATTACTTTTTTATTGAATTTAAATCACTGTTATAATGCCAAAAGGTACTGTCTTAAAAAAGTGTGTAAGCCCATATTTTTCTTATCTTTATATTTGGTAACATTAAAATAAAGAAATAATGGAACTTACACAATTACAAATTTCAGAAATTCTTTCGAATCACATATGCCGTAGAGAGGGTTTTGTTACACTTCATTTTTTAATCATGAACTCTCTTATGAGACATGAACGTGATTTATTTGTCAATGACAATGAACATGAACAATGTAATGGCTTTCGTTCCCTTCGTTGGTACAGTCATGGTTTTGAGTTTTCTCTTCGTGTTCCACGCAGTCGCAGTGGTAATTTCTATCCTGTTCTTTTAGGCTTAATCCGCAGTGAAGGCGAAGAATGTGCAAAGTTATTCAATCTTCTTTACACCAAAGGTCTTACCACTGAGCAGATAGGTGAAATATCTGAAACCATTTATGGACGCACTTATAGAAAACAGCAAGTATCTTATTTAAGTACCAGTTGTCGTGAAGACGTTGATCAATGGCTTAACCGCTCGCTTTCTTCTCATTATTTGGCAGTTTATATTGATGCAACTTTCATTGCTATTCGCAGGGATAAACAAGTTTCAAAGGAGGCTCAGTATACTATTTTAGGAGTATTGGACGATGGAAGTCGAGAGGTGTTAAGTGTAGTCAATCATCCCAGTGAGGGAGCTATATGCTGGAAGGAAGAGCTTGAAGCGTTGAAAGAACGAGGAGTTACTCAAATAGACTTAGTAGTATCTGATGCACTTCAAGGAATAAAGATTGCTGTTTGTGCAGCTTTCCCCCAGGCATCTCATCAGTTTTGTGTAGCTCACATTAAGCGACAAATACTAAATTGTGTCTCACATAAAGATAAACCGCAGATAGCAGAAGAACTCAATGAGGTCTTTACTTTAGAAAACAAAGAGATGAAATCCTTGTTGGGATATGAACAATTTATTACTTTTGTAACCAAATGGGAAAAGAAATATCCAATATTGAAAAAGCATAAAGCCGATCGAAACATCGCTTACTTCACATATATGGACTTCCCTCTGCAAGTGCAAAGGTGCATATATACGACTAATTGGATAGAAAGACTCAATAGAAAACATAAGAGAACGACAAAAATGAGAACAGCAATGCCAACAAGTAGGTCGGTACTTTTCCTACTTGCAAGTGTTGCAATGCAAGAAACAAAAACAACATATGCAAGAAAAATTCATCAATGGAAATTCTGGAAACAAAAGAAAGAAAAATGAATAAGAAACAAAGAAAAGAAAGAGAATACTTACACACTTTTTAGGATACTACCTGCCAAAATCTCTTTGTTTACTTTCTATTTTGCTTTGTCAATTTTAGAACCTTCTACTCTTGGGCAAAGTTCTCATTTTTATTATGAAATATTCTTATTATATTTTTGTAACTTTGCTCGTTTTTGTTGATTAAGACGTAATAGGAAATAGAAATATATAAAGGTGGATTTGCTTGGCAAATCCACCTTTATGTAAAATATATGTATACTAATGTTCTTAGAAGAACAAGTAACGATTATCAACAACGTTTGCGTTTAATACTAAGTCTTGCATAAAACCACTTGCAACCTGCATATTCTGTTGCATGCACATTTGCATTTGTCTATTTTCATCGTATTGAACACCTGGACGCATTGCTTTCTTTACAACCTGGAATACATATACACCTGCATTTCCCTTAACTGGTTTCTTAGAGAATTTACCTGCGGCTGTTGCTGCAACTGCACCTGAAAGTGCTGGTTCTGTAGCACCTGTGGCTTGCACAAATGCTGGTGCTGCGAAGGTGATTTGGTTAACTTCACTAATCTTAGCACCCTTAGATTGAGCAGCAGCAATGCTATTTAAGCCATTGAGCTTAGAAATAAACTGTTCAGCCTTCTTATCTTTGATAACTTCGCGCTTCAAAATCTCCTTTACTTCAGCATCGTCCCACGAACGATAGCCTTGTGGATGAATTTTTGTTAATGCTACAACCATGAAGTGATCGTTATCGCCACATTCGTAAAGTGGAGAAATATCACCTTCTTTAGCTTCGAATAACCATTTCAAAGCATCACGAGTTGCATGAACACCTGCAAGGTAGTGCTCTGCAGTAGTTACATTTTTTTGCTCTTGTACCTTATAACCAAATTTTGGTGCATTCTTTTCTAGATCAGCAAGCGTTGTACCCTTTGCAACATATTCAGAGAACTTATTGAAAGCAGTGCTGCGAGTATCCTTTGAGAAGTCTATAGGCTTCTTAATAATAGCTGCAGTTGTTTTTGTCTTCATTGCTTTCTTGTCGAGAACTTGAAGAATAACGTTTGCTTGTGTAAATGCTAAATTCTGAACATTATTTATTTCGCCATTCATGATAGCATTGATGTATTGGCGATTATCTTCGTTCATTGTATTCGCATGTTCATATTGCTGACCAGTGAACCATACTTTTTCTCCAGTTTGGCCATATCGTTTAGCAATTGTTTCAAAGTCTGCTCCACCAGCTAAGGCTTTTTGGATAGAATCTGCCTTTGCAATAGCTTGTTCTTTAGTTGCAGCAGCAACTTGAATTTGGCGGAATTGAACAGAATCTGGTAATTGAGCTTTGCTTAATACACGAATGATATTCAACGTGTTATCATCTTTGTTTTCAGTAACTGCAGTTGTTCCAACTCCTAAAGAGTCAATTTTAGCTGCAATTTCTGGATATGCTTGGTATGCACTGCTACTTACTGGCAAACCAATATAAGGAATTACGCTACCGCTCTTGCTAATAATAGAAGAAGGGTCTTCGGTTGTAGCCAATTGTTGCTGGTAAGCGTTCATTTCTTTTGTAATTGCATTACGGTCTGCATTGCTTGGCAATATCTGATAGTCCACATATTTAACATCGCGTGTTTCAATAGTCTGACGGAACATAGGCTTTAGTTCTTCATACTTAGCCTTCAAGTCTTCGTCAGTATATTTCACATCAGCATCTTTTACGGAAGTATATGCCATAGAAGCCAATTGAATTTGTGCTTCTTCATTTTCGTCTTTGAAAGCTAGTTTTGCTTCTGCCTTATTAGAAAGGATACAGCTAGCATAAAGTGCTTGGAACTTTTGGCCTAACAACTGTGAACGGAGATTCTTTTCAACGAACATCCAATAGTTGTAAGCAGTTTTCATTTGTTCTGCCTGCTGTGGATTTGTAATTTTTGCCTTCTCATAACTATCAAGGAATTGCTTCAACATGGTTACATCAAAGCGTCCTGTCTGTTGGTTAATAAAAGGAGTCTGAGATAACATTGGGTCTGTACCTTCGTTAAGAACATTTTGTAACTCTTTCTCGGTAACAGTTAAACCAATTTTCTTTGCATCAGCTTCAAGGATACGATTTGTCACCATTTGCTGCCAAACTTGGTCTTTTACCTGATTAAGTTCACTCTCAGACAAGTTGTCACGTTGCATCGTGAACTTGATAGCGTCTTGATACTCATCAACAAGCTTTTGGAAGTCTTGCACATTGATTTTTTCTCCTAAGACTTCGCCCACTTGTTGGCGTGCTTCGCCTTTGATTCCGTTACAAGAACGGAAGGCTTCTTCAGCAATAAATGCAAAAAGACCCAAACCAATTATAACAATCAGTGTGATGCCTCTGCTTCTGATTTTTCCTAATGCTGCCATTTTTATTTATTTATTTTGATTTATTTCTTTTACGAATGCAAAAATTGCGTACAAAAATACAAATAAAAAGATAATTAAAATAATAATTACCCAAGAAAATGCGCTAATCGCTAACTTTTAGCTTCACAAGTTCTATTTTTGTCATAGTATTCTTGATAATTTTGAATTCATATTTCCCTATTTTTACAAGTTCGTTTAATTTTGGAAAACTTTGGTACTCATGTAAGATAAAGCCGCTTATTGTCATATAGTCATCACTTTCTGGTAGGTCTAAATCAAACATATCGTTAACTTTCTCAATTTCTAAACGAGCAGAGAGGATATATTCGTTATCCGCAATTTTCTTTGCGATATACTTTGCATTGTCGTGCTCATCTTCTATGTCTCCAAAAATTTCTTCAACAATATCCTCTAATGAGATGATTCCGCTTGTGCCGCCAAATTCGTCAACAACAACCCCAAGGCTCTTTTTTTGTTGTAGAAACATGTGCATTAGCTTTTGAGCAGTCATTGTTTCTGGTACAAAAGGCATCTTTAAGATATGGTCGTGCCATACTTGCGGATTTTTAAACATCTCTGAAGAATGAATATAACCTTCAATATGGTCGATGTCATCTTTGTAAACAACTATTTTGGAATTTCCGCTTTCAATGAATTTCTGTTGTAATTCCGTTACCGGACATGTTATATCAACAGCTTTAATTTCTGTGCGCGGTATCATACAATCTTTTACTTTAGTATCTGTAAATTCTAAAGCATTCTGAAAAATCCTAACCTCTTCTTCTAGCTTACCATCATCTTTTGCGTTTTCTATAGAACTTTGAAGCAAATAGTCTAAATCAACTTTTGTAAAAGTACCATCGCTTTTTTCCTCATCTACTTTTACACCTATACCTCTTAGCATTAGTCTTGATACAAAAGTAGAGAAGCGACTTATTGGCCACAATAATATAAAGAATAAATAAGCAAGTGGGGAAAAAAAAGATAAAAGTGCGTTAGGTTTACTTTTAAATAATACTTTTGGAATAAACTCTCCTGTAAAAACAACAATGACAGTTGAGAATATGGTGTTTAGAATAACTTGTGTAACAGGCGGAAAAGATAAAAATAATGTAGCGTTAAAAATGTCAGCAAACAATACTCCATACAAAACTAAAACAATATTGTTGCCTACTAACATTGTTGATACAAAACCATTCGGATTACGATAAAAAATTTGTAGGCATTTTTGCGCAAAACCATTTTTTTCTTTGTCCATTTCTGCAAGCATTCTATTGCTTGAAACGAAAGCAATCTCCATTCCTGAAAAGAATGCAGATAACGTCAAAGACACTAAGATTCCTATTATTAAACTAATATCCAATGTTCTTTTTTATCAATTTATTACTGTTTCTTGAATTTTCTTCTGAGCTGCAGCGTCAATAGGTGCTGAAGGCATAGACATTGCTCCATCACTATTAGGAGATAATTCACGTTCTTTGAAAATACCCCATCCTTTTGTTCGGCGTATTTCATAGACTGTCATTTGCTCATCGCTCTTGAACCAATCTCCCTCTAAAACCTTGTCTGGAGTTTTTATACGTGAAAATTTACGCGACCATATTTGATGATTTCGTTCGTCCCAAAATAGTTCGCTGCTGTAGAATTCTATTTTTTTCTCAGTTACAATCTGTACATGTCCGTGAAGTTCCCAGCGACGTTCCTTGTCATAATATATCGCTGTGTCGCATTGTATAAAACCTAAAATATGCTTTTTCAGGTCAAATTGAGTAAGTAATAATCCTTTGTTAAATGTCCAGCGCGAAGGATTCTTAACTTCATTAACTTCCCATTCTTCAGCTGTAATTCGATATTTGATAACTCCAGAGTCAGAAATTAATGTGTTCACACCATACGTTGTCATAATAGGAACAGAATCGCGCTCATAAATAGCAGGGGCCTCATTAGTGCGCTTCTCACTACATGAAGTTAAGAGAGGTATGACACATAAAGCAATTATCATACATGATATGAAAAGTTTGCTTTGTTTCATTATGCAACTATGATGGGTTTTAATAGCACTTTATCGTACCTTAAATTTAGCGAACCAACGTTCGTTGAAGGTAAGACCAATATTAATTCGGAACATATTTTCCTTTATCAGACCTGTGGCACTTCTGTTTACCCATTCGGCACCAACATTTAGTAAACTTTTATGATTGTAGTTGTTCACAATAGGAATTCCCAAGCCAATGCTTGCCGAAATTTCTTTTGGTCCATCTTGGTTGTTAATCATTATATATGGTGTTGAATAGCTAACGCCTGCACGATAGTGCAATCTGCTAAAGAAACCACGATACCGATCGCCTTTACAATATTCTCCACCAAATGTAAACTTCTGCATATCTTTTAGCTGTCCTCCTACAAGAGTATAGCTTGCTTTATTATTTATAACATTAAATTGCGGCATTTCTATATCTGCCCATTTTTGCATTTGGTAATCAAATCCTAACTTTAGACGGTTGTTATGATTCCACATTACACCTATGCCGTAAACATGAGGTAATTTTAAAGCATCTTTGATTGAATAATTGGTTGTATCATTCACTGCTGTTTGCGAGTTCTTTGATATAATGTTGCAAACAGCATCAGAACCTAGTTTGTGACCTAAAGAATAAGATAAGCCCAAAGTAATGGCATCTTTTGTAGAAATTTTGTGTGTATATTGAAGACCAAAGTCTACTTTGTAGCTCCTTACATCGTAAGAATATGTTTTAGACAAAGTATTAATATATGAGTCGCTATAGCTATTTATAACAGTACGTTCTAATTCTCCCCAAAGATAAGCAATATTTGCACCAAGGGAAAGTCCTTTAATTGGTTCCCAACCAAGGCCTAGATAAACTTGTCTTAAACCGCCAGAACCTGAAAATGTGTTAGAATATGTAGGTTCTTCCAAAGATGGATTTTGCTTTGAATTTATGTTGTTACTACTTGTATAGTTATATCCAACATTGGTATATGGAAGTAAGCCAAAACTGAAGCCTACATGTTTAAATGCTCTAAAGGCTGCACTGATATATTCAATATTACCATTGTTCGCGTTCTTTTGACGTCCATTCTCTTCAAAATTAGTCATCTGTAGACTCACTCCTGCATCGAATATGAAAGAAAGTGAATCCAAAGCTGAATATGAAGCCGGATTTTGAAAATTTATTTGATTGCTTTCGTGAAAACCATATGCTAAACCATTCATGCCACGATTGAAACCAGTAGACTGGGGTGTCAATGTTCCTAATCCAAATTGGCTGTATGGGGAATTGGTACCACTCTGTGCCATAGCCGTAATAGATAAGGCTATACAGAAGACTGCTGTGAGTATTTTCTTCATCTGTTAGTAATTTCAATATATATAATCTGTGCAAAGTTATTAAAAAAAAATGATATCATGGAAAATATATATACTATTTTGATTTTTAATAAGGTTTCTTTGCTGTGTCATAGTTTTTCATTATCTTTGCCAAACAAATGAAAAATGTCGTTCTAAATATAGTTGTTTGTATTTTGCTATCAGTTTTCCCACTGGCTGCAAAATCGAATTCATTGACCTATTCTGATTCTATAGAGATCTCTCTATTAACTTGTTCGCCAGGGCATGAGGTGTGGACGCAATATGGTCATACAGCTATAAGATATAACGATAGAGCAAATCATAACGACCTTGTTATTAATTATGGTATGTTTTCATTTGCTCAGTCTTACTTTGTTCCTCGTTTCGTATTGGGATTGACTGATTATCATGTTGGGGTTTCTGCAACAGAAGAGATGCTTTATGAATATTCATACGAGGGTAGGGGGATTATTGAACAAATTTTAAATCTTAGCAAAGAAGAGAAATATCAAATCTTCCTTGCTTTACAAAAAAATTTGCTCCCAGAGAATGTTGTTTATCGGTATAATTACTTCTATGATAATTGTACTACGAGAGCACAACATATGCTTCTTGACCATTTAATAGGGAAGACTGAATATAGTTTTGATAGTTCAAAACCATTGCTGTCGTATCGTGAAATGATTCATGAATGGAATAAAAATGATGTTTGGACACAGTTTGGCGAAGATGTTTTATTAGGTTTAACGGCCGATTTTAGTGTAGAAACTAAAGAGAAAGAATTGTTCTTGCCTGATAACTTACGCAAGTATATAGAGGATGCAATACACAATGGAAAACCTTTGGTGAAACGAACATCACTTATATTAAAACCTAATAAACTTACCAATGTTCAAAGTTCTCTTGTTTCTCCAATACAGATTGCATTCGCATTTGGTGTTCTTGCTGCTTTTGTATTACTTATAGAGTATAAAATAAAAAAGGCTCTTTGGGGATGGGATTTTTTTTTGATGTCTTTTTCAGGCGTTATAGGTCTTCTCCTCTTTATAATGATATTTTCTCATCACCCGTGCGTAAGTATAAATATGATAATATTCTTTTTTAATCCATTAGCCTTATTCTTAATACCTTCGGTTGTTAAGAGTATTAGATGTAAAAGGAAACATTGGTGGTGGATGGCATGGGAAGTTTCAATTGTGGTTGGCTTTATCGGTGCATTTTTTCAACGAATCCCAGTCCCCATTTTAATTGTGGCATTATTCTTGCTATTCAATTGTATCTTCCATAAGTGGCTGATTAGAAATGTCTATATAAAGACAATGGAATCTAAGTGAAATGATGAATAAATATATTACCGCACTACTTGTAGTATTAGCTGCAACAGGAGTAGAAGCTCAGACTTATCAGTCTGCGCTAAGGGGGGCAATGGGCAATGCTACTTTAGAAGAGCTTTGCAATCATCTTAATATAAATCATCTTAATATAAAAGGTGTGGAAACTGACATATTGTTGGTTATCGAAGCCTACAAGAACATTTCGAAGGAAGAAGAAAACAAATCTGCAACCACACACCTTTCTCTCTCCGACAGGTACACGACTGTACATAACGTACGAAAATTAGAAAATCTTAGAAAAACAATATCAAACTATTTGCCGAATCCTTCGGTCAATTCTGCAATATTAATACGCGCGCCGAGTCGTTTATTTTAAATGTGTTTTGAGTAGCGTAATAATTTAGTGAGAAATTAATTAATAATATTCACCCAGTGGGCTTGTAATAATAAAAATGTTATGATCAACAAGTGCCCCCCTGAAATACTGATATAAAAATGAACTTTACAAAAATAATGAAGTCTCTATTTGGAGACAAATCAACACGCGATATGAAACTTATTCAACCGTTTGTTGATAAAGTTAAAGTTGTTTATCCAACGATTAAAGAACTTAGCAACGATGAATTGCGTGCTAAGACAAAAGAAATCCAACAATTTGTGCAAGATGCTGGTAAACAGCAACGTGAGGAAATAGCTAAACTTCGTGATACAATTGAAGATACTCCAATTGATGAACGTGAAGATATTTTCAATAAAATAGATAAGCTTGAAAAGGAAGCATTAGATAACTATGAGAAGGCATTGGATGAAGTTATGCCTGTTGCTTTCTCTATCGTTAAAGATACAGCTAGACGCTTTACAGAGAATGAAGAAACCATTGTAACGGCTAACGATTTTGATCGTGAACTTGCGGCTGACCCAAGAAAAGACTTTATTACCATTGATGGTGATAAGGCAATTTACCACAATCACTGGACAGCTGGAGGTAATGACTTAAAATGGGAAATGGTACACTACGATGTTCAACTTTTTGGTGGTACAGTTCTACATCAAGGTAAGATTGCTGAAATGGCAACTGGTGAAGGTAAAACCCTTGTAGCGACATTGCCTGTTTTTCTTAACGCTTTGACTGGTAATGGCGTTCATGTGGTAACTGTGAACGATTATCTTGCTAAACGCGATTCTGAATGGATGGGCCCATTGTATGAATTCAATGGTTTGTCTGTTGATTGTATTGATAAACACCAGCCAAACTCTCCAGAACGTCGCCGCGCTTATCAAGCAGACATTACTTTTGGTACAAACAATGAGTTTGGTTTTGACTACCTTCGCGATAATATGGCTGTGTCACCTGCTGATCTCGTACAACGCAAACACAATTATGCTATTGTTGATGAGGTAGACTCTGTTTTGGTAGACGATGCTCGTACACCTCTTATTATTAGTGGTCCAGTACCAAAAGGTGATGACCAAATGTTTGAAGAATATCAACCATTAGTTCAGAAACTATTTGAAGTTCAACGTAAACAAGCTACTGAACTGCTTGCGGAAGCGCGTACTAAAATCTCTAATGCTGCAAATTGCAATGATGAAAAAGAACGCCAAGCAATGCTTGAAGAAGGTTTCTTAGCACTTTATCGCTCACATAAGTCACTTCCCAAAAATAAGGCTCTCATCAAATTCCTTTCAGAAGAAGGAATTAAGTCGGGTATGTTAAAGACGGAAGAGTACTATATGGCAAATAACAATCGTGAAATGCCAAAGGCAGTTGAACCTCTTTACTTTGTTACGGAGGAAAAAATGAACTCTTGCGATCTTACTGATAAGGGTGCAGCATGGTTGGCTAAAGAAGTGAATGATGACAAGTTGTTTGTACTTCCTGATATAACGACAGAACTCTCTCTACTTGAACAAAAGAAAGAAGATAAGGCTATAGACGAACAAGAATATCTCGATAAGAAAGACGACCTTATGAGTAACTACGGAGTTCAGAGTGAACGTGTTCATACTTTGCAACAGTTACTTAAGGCTTATACTATGTTCAATAAGGACGATGAGTACGTAGTTCTCGATGGTGAAGTGAAAATTGTTGATGAGCAGACTGGTCGTATTATGGAAGGGCGTCGCTGGAGCGATGGACTACACCAAGCTGTGGAAGCTAAGGAACATGTAAAGGTAGAAGCTGCTACGCAAACTTTTGCTACTATTACTTTGCAGAATTACTTCCGTATGTACCACAAGTTGGCGGGAATGACAGGTACAGCCTCTACAGAAGCAGGCGAATTTTGGGACATCTACAAACTCGATGTCGTTGAAATTCCTACCAATCGTCCTATTCAACGTAAGGACATGGAAGACCGTGTTTACAAAACAGCTCGTGAAAAATATGCAGCTGTAATCGACGAGATAGAAGAAATGCGTAATAGCGGACGTCCTTGCTTAGTTGGTACAACCTCTGTGGAAATCAGTGAATTGCTTAGCAAGATGCTTAGTATGCGTAAAATACCTCATCAAGTATTGAATGCGAAGCAACATTTAAAGGAGGCACAGATTGTTGCTGAAGCTGGACGTTCAGTTGATGGCCTTGGTGCAGTTACTATTGCTACTAATATGGCTGGTCGTGGTACTGACATTAAGCTTTCGCAAGAAGTGAAAGATGCCGGTGGTTTAGCAATTATAGGTACAGAACGTCATGAGAGTCGCCGTGTAGACCGTCAGTTACGTGGTCGTGCTGGACGTCAGGGTGACCCTGGGTCATCTGTTTTCTACGTTTCTTTGGAGGATAAGTTGATGCGTCTTTTTGGTTCTGAACGTATTGCAAAGGTAATGGATAAACTTGGTTTTGACGAAGGAGAACGTATTGAAAGTTCAATGATTTCGAACAGTATTGAGCGTGCACAGAAGAAAGTAGAGGAGAATAACTTTGGTATTCGTAAGCGTTTGCTGGAATATGATGATGTAATGAACAAGCAACGTACCGTGATTTATGAAAAGCGTCGCCATGCTTTGATGGGTGAACGCATTGGAATGGATATTTCAAACATTATCTGGGACCGCTGTGTAAGCATCATCGATAACAACGACTATGAAGGTTGCCAAGAAGATTTCTTTAAAGTGTTGGCTATGGAATGTCCATTCACTGAGTCAGAATTTGAGAGTGGAAACAAGGAAGAATTGAAAGAACGTGCTTTCCAAGCAGCTATTGGAAACTTTGAGCGTAAAACTGAACGTATTCAAACTGTTGCATGGCCAATTATTAAAGAGGTGTACGAAAACCAAGGAGCTATGTATGAGCGTATTATGGTACCTATTACTGATGGCAAGCGCGTTTATAATATTCCTTGTGATCTGAAGGAAGCATACGAATCAGAGGCTAAATCGGTAGTACGTCAATTTGAAAAGGTAATTCTCTTGCACCTCATCGATGATGATTGGAAAGAGAATTTGCGACAGCTCGACGAACTTCGCCACTCAGTTCAGAATGCTTCATACGAGCAGAAGGACCCATTGCTCATCTTCAAACTTGAGAGTGTGAAGCTTTGGGACAACATGATTAATGATATGAACAACCGTACTGCCAGTGTACTGATGCGTGGACAAATCCCTGACATGCAGCCTTCAGACGAAGTTCAGGAAGCAGTTCCAGAGCAACAAGCACAGCGTTATGACGAAAAGAAGGACGATTTGATTGACCAAAATCAGCAAGCTGCAGCTCATCATGATACTCGTGAGTCAGTACAACAGCAAGCTCGTACTCCTTATATGGCTGAAAAGATGCCACGCCCAAATGATCCATGTCCTTGTGGTAGTGGAAAGAAGTTCAAGAATTGCCACGGACGCAATATAAGATAAAGTATACGTACACTGTGAAAGATTATAGGAGTGAAGCCTTACAAGTGGGTTTCACTCCTTTTTTATTATCACTAGCTTTTAATTCTGACTCTTACCATATTAGTGTAATAACCTTGCATTATTACTGCAACTATGATTTATTGGAATTGAAAAAGCTATGCAGTAAGATTGCTTTAGTGTTGCAGTAAAAGTGCAGGATATCTTACACAGCATAAGAAATATTTTACTGAAATTTTGAGTTCCTTTTCTCTTTGCTTGTTATTTATATGTTAAGCTTAATCCTCCAACCAAATGATGTTGTTTTATTAATCAAATATCCTTGTATAATGATACTTCAAAAGGTTTAGCAGTAAAGATAAGCAATTAAATTTATTTCCAAAAAAAAGATAGTTTTGTTTGGTTGGTTAATGGAAAATTGCTACCTTTGCACTCGCAAAAACGAAATATGCACCCTTAGCTCAGTTGGTAGAGCAACTGACTCTTAATCAGTGGGTCTAGGG
>ERZ772956.1443-NODE-1443-length-16204-cov-32.461700_pt1 | contig 16204 bp, 15 predicted proteins | sample MGYA00580683_ERZ772956 | MGnify/ENA primary metagenome ERZ772956 (study PRJEB29015, sample SAMEA2738077) | human oral metagenome | biome: human oral; feature: human-associated habitat; material: saliva | place: China | collected 2212 ... | reverse complement strand
AACCTCAACACCGTTATGCAGGCAGCATCACAGCAGATGTACAGCCAAGCAGGTGGTCAGCAGGCAGGTCCTCAGCCAGGTGCAGACGCTGGTCAGCAGGAGCAGCCAAAGCAGGATGACACCATCCAAGATGCAGACTTTGAGGAAGTGAAGTAAAAGTGCTAATAAACGCTAATCAAAAATAAGTAAATCCCAGTAACATAATAAGTTGCTGGGATTTTTATTTCTTAATAATAATTAAATCTTATCGTTTTTAATCGTTTTTGTGCTTATATTTGTACCATATTTGTGCCGCGACTTAATGGGAGATAAAGTGCGACTTAATTTAAAAGATAAATTGATAATCAAATAGATACAAATAGTATGGCGAGTGCAAAATTTCAAATAGAGCGGAAATGCGAAATTTGTGGTAAATCTTTTATTGCAAAGACGCTTACCTCTAGATATTGCTCTAAGAACTGTTCTCAAGCTGCATACAAACAAAGAAAAAAGGAAGAACTGTTAGATGCATTGAAAAGAGAAAAGGCTGCAAGAGTTCCGAAGAACCAGCCCTATCTCTCAATAGCTGATGCAACTGCATTATTTGATATTGGACGAGATTCCCTTTATCGCCTAATCAGGAATAAGCAAGTTCGTTCTTATAACCTTGGGCTAAGGATGATACGTATTTGCAAAGCTGATTTACAAGAACGCTTTAATCTACGTCCTTACGATGAAAGAAGAAAAAAAAACAATCGGAAGTAAAGACTTATCGGCTTGAGCCTGAAGATTGTTATACAATTGGAGAAATAGCTAAGAAGTTTGGTATCCATGATAGTACTGTATATCTGCATATTCGCAAATATTCTATTCCAACAAGACAGATTGGTAATTACGTCTATGCGCCAAAATTAGAGATAGACAATTTGTATAAACACTACCCCACGACATACGATGAGAAAAGAACTTGATAATACAAAGGCAACAGTACGATTGCGAAAGAGTGCCTATCGAAAAGAATGGTACCTGTATATAGAAAGCTATCCTGTGAGGGTAGCTGGCAAAGATTCTCCACAGAGAGTTCGAGAGTATCTAAACCGCACTATTACAACTCCTATTTGGGATAAAAGCAGAACTGCTCGTACAACAGAAGCAACCCAAACATTCAAACCTAAACGAGATTTGAATGGAATTATCTTGTGCAAAAGTGAGATAGATCAAGAGGCCTGTATTTATGCAGATAGTGTTAGAAAACTAAGGCAGCGTGAATATGATAATGCAAGTTTGTATAGTGACACAGAAACAGCACAAGCAGAACAGAAAGAACGATTACAACAAAATTTCATTAAGTACTTTGATAAGGTGGCAGATAAACGACACAGTAATAGTTCCCTTTCAATTCAAACAAACTGGGAACGAGTACATGTTTTATTGAAAATGTTTGCTGGAGACACGCTACTCTTTTCACAGATAGATAATAGATTGGCAGAAGATTTCAAGTATTTCTTGTTATCCGCTCCTTGCGGTGGAAGTAAAAAAGGAACAATATCACGAAACACAGCTTCCACATATTTTTCTATTTTTAAGGCTGCACTCAAACAAGCATTTATAGACGGATATTTGACCATAGATTTATCTGCAAAAATCAAAGGCATACAGGAACAAGAATCCCGAAGGGAATACTTAACCCTTGATGAACTTAATAAGTTAGCTAATACTCCTTGTGAACGTGATGTGCTTAAACGTGCAGCACTATTCTCAGCTCTAACAGGATTAAGACATTGCGACATTCAAAAACTAAAATGGAATGAAATAGCCATAGAAGGAAACCAAGCCAAACTTCTCTTTACTCAGAAGAAAACAAAAGGTGTGGAGTATATGCCCATATCGGAACAGGCTTTTAAACTTTGCGGAGAGCCAAGACAACCAGAACAACTCGTTTTTGAAGGGTTACCAAATCCTTCTTGGATTTCTCGTCCATTAAGAGCATGGATTGAAAAAGCTGGCATTCAGAAACACCTCAGTTTTCATTGTTTTCGTCACACATTTGCTACCCTTCAACTTGCAAACGGCACAGACATCTATACTGTAAGCAAAATGCTTGGGCATACAAATGTCAAAACAACTCAAGTATATGCAAAGGTTGTCGATGAAAAGAAAAATAAAGCAGCCAATGCTATTCAAATAGACATTGAAAATGACAAAACTTAATTCGACAACATAATATGAATACCAAATATTTTGAACATATTGTAGTATATCTGTCCGTTCTTGTTGTTTGTGTCATCATTGCGTTGTTTGCAAGAGTGGTTGCCTTACGTTTAGGGGTTGATGAATTTACCGCACAAATAGTCTTTTGGAGTGTTGTTGCCATAGGTATCATCGTTTATTCTATATTGTCTATTTTGGTAGAGGGACTATTTACAGCATTAGTCAAGTTTTTCTTTCCAAAGAAACAAGAAGATAAAACAAATGATAATGCATCCGACATTGAGGCAGAACAAGTAGTAGATGGTGTTGGCGGTCCATCTTCCGAACAACACCAACAATCAATGAACTTTGACTCAATTCGGCAACAGCAACAAAGGTTAATGGACCAGAAAGTACAAGATAAACGTGCTATAGCTATTAAATATACTCAACAGCAATTCGCACCTTATGTTTCAGATAAAGATTTGCTCAAGCTTTGTGAATATATAGAGTTGTACTCCGCTAAGCTTCCCTTATCACACGTTGAACCAATCAATATTAAAGGTTTAGTTGCCTTAGACCTGTTTCATTTTGGTTGGAATATATGGAACCATTTTAGAGTTGGCAAACAAGATGAAATTTCGCAGTTCCTTAAGCAGGTTTTTGCCATCACATTCAAAGATGTGGAAGTTGGAAGTATAAAAAGCCATCTCCGTGATGATGAGAAGAAAGGCACTATACCTATTGCACAAAGCCTTTCAGACCACCAAATAACAGAATAACACACAAACCTATTGTGTTTTTATAGTGTTTCTTCAGTGTCTTAGGACACAGAGGAAACACTTTTTTCATTTGCACCGTAAAAATCAATAACAAGTATTATGGTACAAAATGAAATTACTTTTGAGAACTTGCCAAAAGCAGTTGCTCACTTAGTCAGCGAAGTTGCTGAAATCAAGAATTTAGTATGTAAAGGACAAACGCCTGTTGTCTCTCCCAAACGTATTCCTATTGGAATAGATGATGCGTGTAAACTAATAGGAAAAGCCAAGCCCACAGTTTACACCTTAGTACGAAAACGCTTACTACCTTGTTATAAGAATGGTAAGCATCTCTATTTTTTTGAAGATGAGTTATTGGCATGGATTGAAGGAGGTAAGAAAAAGACTGTTGCCGAAATCAACGAGGAGGCAAAAACTTTTATCTCTGAGAAACATTCTGATTCTTCCCTTTTATAAATATATGTATTATGGAAAAGGAAAGAGCTGAAGGGCGAGCCAAGCAATCTAAGAATGAACGCATAGAGCAATTCTTGAAAGAGCATTATGCTTTTCGTTTTAATACAGTTAAAAGTAGAACAGAGTTTCGAGAACAAGATTCTAATACTTCATTTCGTCCTCTTACTAAGTATGATATTAATTCTATGCGTCGGCTGGTAGATGGGACTTTGGGAATATATACTCCAGCAGATAATATTCGAGCAATATTGGAGAGCGACTTTTGCAATAAAGTTAACCCAATTCGTGAGTATTTGTTGAATCTTCCCAAACCTAAAGGTGAAGATGAATCTGAAATCATAAGGTTGGCAAATTGTGTTGTGGTTAGAAATCCTGATAAATGGAAACACTACTTTGTAAAATGGCTTGTTGCTGTTGTTGCCAATGCTATGGATGATTTACAGTGTCGTAACCATACATGTTTAGTTCTTACAGGTGAACAAGGAAAATTCAAAACAACTTTCCTAGATTTACTCTGTCCAGAAGAACTGAAGAGTTATCTTTTCACAGGAAAGATTGACCCACAAGGAAAAGATGTACAAACACTGATTGCTGAATACCTTTTTATCAATATTGACGACCAGCTAAAGGCACTCAATAAGAGAGATGAAAATGAATTGAAGAATCTGATAACGACACCAAGAGTAAAATATCGTAGACCATACGACACTTACATAGAAGAGTATCCTCACTTAGCAAGCTTTATGGCATCTGTTAATGGTAATGATTTTCTGACGGATCCGACAGGCAGTCGTCGCTTTCTACCTTTTGAGGTTGAGCACATTGATATTGATGCTGCTAAAGAGGTTAATATCAACAAGGTGTACTCCGAGGCAGTTGAATTGTGGAGAGTTGACTATCATTATTGGTTCAATGAAGAGGAAATAGCTGAACTACACCAAGAGAGCGAAGGGTTTCAAGTGCAGACTGTTGAGTATGAAATGCTTCTTAAAGGCATGGAAAAGCCTACAGCAACTGAAGAGAGTTATATGACCACTTCTGAAATCTTAAACTATTTGCGTGGATATACAACGCTTAACCTAAGTGAAAGGAGAATGGGAGAAGCCTTGAAAAAGGCTGGTTTCTTACGGAAATCCAAAAGGATAGGTGGCAATCCAATGTATGTTTATCATATACGCAAGATTGTTCCAAATCCCTTTATTCAAAGTTACAATACTAATTATTAATACTACTTTACTACAAAGAGAGATAAAGCATTGAAAGAAAAAAGGTTAGACCGTAGTAAATAATGATATAAGGTATTACTACCTCATTACTACCAACCGACCATATACATGTGCAATGATTACTACAAAGATAGTTAGTACTACATATTTTTCTTTCATTGTCAATGACTTACAAGAATGTCACATTGTAGTAAGTACTAAACCTAAAAGTTACAAGTATGACAATAGATGAAATTAAAACAATATCAATTAAAGATTACTTAGGTAGTATGTCTATATACCCTATAAAGAATTATGGCTATTACGGAATGTATAAAAGTCCATTCCGAAATGAACATACTCCAAGTTTCAAAGTTGATTATAACCAAAATCTATGGTATGACTTTGCTCTTGATGAAGGTGGGAGTATAATAGACTTGGTGATGAAGTTACATAATTGCAATTTAATACAAGCTATAGCGTTGTTTAATGGCAAACAAAATATCCTGCAAAAATTCTCCATAGCAAATAGCAAAACAAATTCTCCAAGCCAATCACATATAGAGGTTGTCGGCTCTACCAACTTATGTCATCCAAATCTCATAGAATATTTCACACATAGAGGAATCAATCTGAACATTGCGAAAAAATATTGTAGGGAAATCCATTATAGAATTGGTGATAAGAGTTTTTACGCAATAGGCTTTCCAAACAATTCCTATGGGTATGCGTTGCGCAATCCATACTTCAAAGGGTGTTTGCCTCCTTCCGATGTGTCGTATGTTCCCAGTCCTTCAGAACAAATCAATCTGTTTGAAGGTTTTATGGATTATCTTAGTCTGCTTACGATGAGTCTAGATGAAGAGAAGAAAGCTGCACTGATACTTAACTCGATTAATAATATCAAAAAGTCAAGATTTTTTCTTTCAAAGCACAAGCTCATCTGTTCATATTTAGATAATGATGAAGGAGGAAAGCGAACTTTAGAACAACTTAAAAGAGATGGTTTTACTGTCCAAGACTGCTCTTCCGTCTTCCAGAATTATAAATACCTAAATGAGTATTTATGTGCTGAATTCAAGCATTCAGAGAAAGCAGAAATCAAGAAAAATAAAGGGATTAAGCTATGATTATAGGAATAGTTTGGCATAATCTGTTTTTCGGGGAGCAAGTTTATGTTTTGGGCATACCAAAACCACTTGCTCCACCTCCTGACAGTCGTTGCAGAGGATTATCCCGCTGGTCTCCATCAAATCAAATTAAAGAAACAAGTATGATAAAAACAGAATATAAAAAAGGTGGTCGTCCAACCAAGGGCGTAGCCGAAAAGAAGAAATACCGCATCACGGTGAAACTGAATACGCAGGATTACTATACGCTCAAAGGCAAAGCCAAAAGCGCAGGAGTAACCATGAGTGAGTTTGTAAGAAAAGTTCTTGATAAAGGAAATGTCATTGAACGACTGACCATAGAGCAAGCAGACTTCATCCGCAAGCTGTGTGGCATGGCAAACAATCTCAATCAGTTGGCGCATCGTGCCAATGCGGAGGGGTTTCATATCGTTGCTCCTTTCCACAAAATCATCATTGGCAAGATTGACGAAATTCTAAATCTGATACGAAAATGATTGCCAAGATAATGAAAGGTTCGGGCTTCAAGGGTGTAATTAATTACATCCTTGACCCAAAGAAAGGAACAGAGCTTATAGACTGTTTCGGAGTGAGAACAGACAGTATCAACCATATTGTTCAGAGCTTTATTGACCAAACGGAACTGAATCCAAAAGTGGGAAAAGTTGTCGGACATATCTCCTTGAGTTTCTCTGCACAAGACTCCCCAAGACTCTGCAATGAGTGGATGGTGAAAGTGGCTCGTGAATATATGGAGAAGATGGGGATAAAAGATACTCAGTACATCATCGGCCGCCATTTCGACAAGGAACATCCACATGTTCATATCGCTTTCAATCGGATAGATAATAACGGAAAGACCATTTCTGACCGTAATGACAGATTCAGAAGTGAAAAGATCTGCAAGGAACTGACCGCCAAATATGGTTTGTATTTCGCCGATGGCAAGGAGAATGTCAAGGAGCACCGCCTGAAAGAACCTGACAAGACAAAATATGAAATCTATCAGGCATTGAAAGCAGAAATTGCACGGTGCAGGGATTGGACAACTCTCCTTAGTCATTTGGAAAAGCAAAATATTGATGTCCGTTTCAAGTACAAAGGTAACTCACAGGAGGTGCAGGGCATCATCTTTGAAAAGAACGGTTATCATTTCAATGGTTCAAAGGTGGACAGGAGTTTCAGTTATTCCAAGATTGACTTTGCCCTGCAACAGAACAATAGGGAACACGAAGAGCAGATGCAGGGAGCAGTAAACCTTGTGTCTAACATTGTAGAAGCTACGAGCGAAATTGCCAACGAACTCATAGAAGGAGGATTGGGATTGTTCCAGACTCATGGCACAGTCCCTGCAGAGGTTTACAATACGCTCGACAAAAAGAAGAAAAAGAAAAAACGCAAAATACATTTATAACTATGGCAGATAATAACACATTTGTCCTCTTTGAGGAAATCAAGAACAAGTTGGAGACAATTTACAGGGAACTAAAGGAACTGAAAGAAAAGGAGAACAGTTCTGCCTCTTTCCCTGTCCCCTCTACATCTGTACAACATGACGACCAGCAGGAACAGGAATGGCTCAATCAGTATGAACAGCGAACAAAAGAAGTGATTAACAAGTATATTGGTGTGCAAGTGCGCATCAAGGACGAGGAGGCTAAAACCATGGACAAATTGGTGGCAAGCGTCTTGACCATGTTGCACGAATGGCAGGAGAATAAAGAGCATCCAATACCGCAGGAACATATTCACAGGCACAGTTTTGACCTCAAGTCCTCGAAAGTCTTTACTTATATGGTGGCAGTATCTATGCTTTGTTTTGTTTCTTTGGTCGGCAATTACTTCTTGTGGCAAAGTAAACAGAAATACAAGGATGATGCCTTGAAATTCCGAATCATCAGAGTGTGGAGAGGTTGCAGCCCAAAGGAAATCCTATGGCTCAATGATGTGTTTGACATTCATCGTGATGAAAAAATTATCAAGCTTATTAAGGAGAAAGCGGATGGATATGATCAACAACTAAAACAAAAGGCTGATAGCCTCATGCAGAAGAAATTGAATGAGTAAAATTGTGATAGTAGAGGCATAGAGATAAAACTTGAAGCCTCTACTTAAAATAAATAAGAAAAATCGCAGATTACTCAAATAAAAGCTGTAAATTTGCCAAATAACGTCAAGACATAAGTAGGTAATATGCTATTTTCTGAACGAATAAAAGAGTTGCGTATGCAATATAAGCTGCCACAACGCCATTTGGCAGCAGCACTTGATATTGACACTGCGACTTATTGCAAGATAGAAAAAGGAGAAAGGAAGGCTAAAAGAGAACAGGTGTGCATCCTGTCGGGGCTATTTCATGTTAAGCAAGAAGACTTGATAGTCTTATGGCTTGCCGATAAAGTTTCCGATATTGTGGCTCCAGAGAAGCAAGTTGCTATAAATGTTTTATCTGTTGTCAAAGAAAACTTAAAACGTATAGTGTGATGTTACAAAGAAAATATAATCCAACAAATCTGGAGTCCACTATAGTTGCAGAAAGCCGTTCTCCATATGGACTGAAAACCTATGTCAGTTTGTTCAGTAGTGCTGGGGTAGGATGTTATGGCTTTAAACAAGAGAATTTCTATTGTATTGCTACAGTAGAACTGCTTGAACGTAGGCTAAAAATACAAAAATACAATCAAAAATGTGCATACGATAGTGGATATATTTGTGGGGATATGACCCAAAAAGAAACACAAGGACGAGTCTTTGAGGAATTGGATTTATGGAAACGAAATTTTAATGTAAAAGATTTAGATGTAATCGTTGCGACCCCCCCATGTCAAGGTATGTCTGTGGCAAATCATAAGAAGAAAGATGAACTGAAAAGAAATTCTTTGGTTGTTGAATCTATAAAAATGGTTAGCAAAATACAGCCAAAATTTTTCATATTCGAGAATGTCCGTGCATTTCTTACATCCATTTGTACAGATGTTGATGGTCAAGATAAGACTATTAAAAATGCAATAGAGTTGAATCTTGGAGGATTGTATAATGTGCTGTTCAAGGTCGTGAACTTTAAGGATTATGGTAATCCGTCAAGCAGAACACGAACTTTGGTCATTGGAGTAAGAAAAGATTTAAAAGAAATCACCCCTTATGATGTATTTCCAGATAGACAGCCAGAGCGAACTTTGCGACAAATAATAGGTGAATTACCACCACTAAGGACTATGGGAGAGATTTCTGAAAATGATATTTATCACAATTTTAGGAAATATTCTCCAAGAATGGAAGCATGGATTGCCGATATAAAAGAGGGGCAGTCAGCTTTTGACAATACTGACATAACCAAGATACCCCATACCATAAAGAATGGGGTTATAGTTTATAATGCTCAGAAGAATGGGGACAAATATACACGTCAATGTTGGGATAAAGTTGCACCATGCATTCATACTCGTAATGATATTATGGCAAGTCAAAATACTGTTCATCCTGTGGATAATCGGGTTTTCAGTATTCGTGAAGTGATGCTTATGATGTCGGTTCCTGCACCTTTTCAATGGAGTGATATTCCTTTTGATGAGTTGAACAAATTGCCAATAAAAGAAAAAGAAGCTTTCCTCAAAAAGGAAGAAATGAATATAAGGCAAAATTTGGGCGAAGCCGTTCCTACTATTATATTTAGACAGATAGCGCATAAGATATCCAAAGTTTCCTGTCGTATCAATATGACGGAGCAAGATATTAAGGATTTGATAGAGCGGAAGCATCTTGATAGTCAAATAAATCTTGTAGATTTTATCAATAAATCTACAAGATACCGTTTCTGCGAACTATCAAAAATTGCAGAATTAGCAAATGCTAATAGAAATAATAACGCAGCATATTATACTCGACAGGATATTTGTTTTTCAGTAGTTGAGAACTTGCCAGAAGCGAAAGGCCTTACAGAAATCAATATTTTAGAACCCTCTGTTGGTGTAGGCAATTTTATTCCCATGCTTATTCAAAAGTATGCGGACGTTCCCTCTGTAAACATAGATGTTGTGGATATTGATGATGACAGCCTTGAAGTACTTAAAGCTCTAGTCAATCATGTAAATATTCCTAATAATGTACACATAAACTACATTCATGCAGACTTTCTTACTTATTGTTTTGAGAAGAAGTATGATGTGGTTGTTGGAAATCCTCCTTATAAAAAACTGACAAAGGAAAAAGAGTTACTATCTGTCTATAAAGCAGAAGCCTACAATACTGATACAAATAACATATTTTCTTTTTTTATAGAAAAGTCTATGAGAATTGGAAATGTAGTATCATTGATTGTACCTAAAAGTTTGATAAATGCTCCTGAGTTTAATAAAACTCGTCAACTAATGAGTAAAAAAAGAGTTTCTCATATCATTGATTTCGGGGAAAAAGGATTCAAGAATGTTAAGATTGAAACTATAAACTTTGTTGTTGAAACACAGCGAAAGCCTGCTCAGACAATTGTAGAATCTTACATTACGGAAAAAGTTGTAGTACAGCAGCAATCCTACCTTATGGATACAAAGTTTCCTTATTGGATAATATATCGTAACGAAGATTTTGATAAAGTTGCAGATAAAATGGAGTTCAATGTGTTTAAAGCATATAGAGATAGAGTTATAACCAAGTCTTTGACAAAAGGGAATGGGCAGGTAAGAGTTCTCAAGTCAAGGAATATTGGTGATAATCAAATTATTGATATTCCAGAATATGACAGTTATGTGGATAATATAGAAGGGCTGGATGTTAGTAAGTTTCTGAACAAAACAAATTGTGTCCTGCTCCCAAACTTGACATATAACCCACGAGCATGCTTTCTCCCCAAAGGGTGCATTGCCGATGGTTCTGTTGCAATTCTTACTTTAGCAAATAATGATGAGGTTATAACAAAAGAAGACCTGTCGTTTTATGCCACGGATAAATTTACTAAATTCTATGCAATAGCAAGAAATTTAGGTACACGTTCACTTAATATTGATAACAACTCTGTTTTCTTTTTTGGAAAACTTAAAGGATAGATGAAATGAGAGAAAATATAATAAGATATCTTAGTAACTTTGACTTGGATGTACGTAAATCACAAGATGCACGTTTTATGGATCAAAAGTGTACTCCTGATGTTGTTTGCTTTATTGCTGATTGCATTATCAATACAATAGATGTTGACAATGAGTTTACCGTGTCCAATATTTGGGATGCTCAATACTTCATAAAGAACGCAAGAGCTATTTTCAATAAGCCATTGCCAACTAATCCAAAAGCTCATCATGAATATGACAAGTTTATACAGCAACCTCTCCGGATGCTTGCTTATGCTCATGTGTTGGAGATAGAAAAGCGTTCGGGAACAAATTATTATCGCGTTGCTAATTGGGATATTCTTGACTATATAGCACAAAGGGAAAGAAATACATATAATTTCCTCTATTGCTATCTACAAAAGGTTCTTTCGGATAGTGAGATTATCCGATATTTTGATACATTCAAAGATAAATGTTTGCAGGGGAAAGCTACGAATACAGACTTCCAAGAGTTAAAGAGTAGATATGACCGTTTTGTGATAGGTCATACAGCTATAAATACGGAAGTAGAAGTTCATCGTATTTTTAGTAAGATATTGAATGTATATGCCGTTGAGAATCAGATTAATGGGACAAAAAAGGGACATATGTCTAAATATATCTTTACATTCTCTGATTTGATGTACAATCGTAAGAATTGGAGAGACCTGAATAAAGATAAATCCATTACTCGGCAGGAAGCACAAGAGCAACAAGATGTAAAACAGCAGGAAGCATACAATGCTTATTACGTTCAAAAAGCTATGAATTTGTTGCGGAAGATTCAGGTCGAAAGTGAAGTACATGACCAATGGGGAAATGGAGAAGCAACACAAGTTCATCATATTTTTCCAAAATCTCAGTTTCCGCAACTGGCACATTATTTAGAGAATTTGATAAAACTTACAGCAACGCAACACTTTACGAAAGCACATCCTGATAATAAAACTCAGGAGATAAATCGTGATTATCAACTTACTTGTCTTTTAGCTAAGGCTAATACGATAGAATCTTCATTGAATGCAGTTGGAGACAAATATTATCGCAAGGAATCTTTTATTTTCGTCATTAATACAGGATTAGATCAGAATATATCACTTGGCACGTCATTTGCTGTGTTAAAGAAAGAATTAATTAAAATTTACAACTATGTATAAACAAAGTTTTGGAAAGAAAAGGCAAATGCAATTTGCCAATGAGCATGAGTTTTACAAATTATTAGGATATTTGGCAAAATCAGACGGAAGTACTTCGCTTGCATGGGAACATAACGAAAATCAAGGTGCATGGGGGAGTGAAGGACGTATACAAGTACACTTAGAACGTAATCCTGCTGGAGTAGGAATTCATGATAAAACAGCCGGTAATGGAGGCAATGTACTAAAAAGAATTAATTGTAATGATTTTGTTGAGTGTATCAGTACTCATCATGGATTTGTCATGGGAGGAAAGCAAGATGTAAATGTAATTATCGGCACAGTCCCCCCTGTGTATCGTCAAGACTTTTGGGATGGGTTTAACCTTTAGGATAGCATCAAAAGAAATAATTTTTCTCTGTAGATTTAACCTATGGCTAAAATATATCATTATACTACTATAGAGACACTTGCCTTAATATTAAAGCATCGTACTATACGTTTTAATCGACTTGACCAAGTGGATGATATGGAAGAATCCTTATATACATCAGGTCCTATCAACTTGAACCTCAGTAAATATGTGTATGTTTCATGTTGGACAAAAAGCAAAGAAGAGAATCTTGCTTTGTGGAAAATGTATGCAGGCTACGGAGGAATCAGAATATCTTTAGATGAGACAATGTTTGTATCTTATCCGTACGAACACTTTGAAACCTTTATATCATATTTTCCAAAGATACTGTATTTTGGAGATGGATTTATGGCAGACCAAATGAGCAATCATCTTGAACTTCTTGATGTCAATTATGTCGAATCTCCAAAAAATGAAATAAACAGCTTATTGACTTTAGAAGATAATAAAATCTCTATAAACACAAATGAGTTGGGGCGTTATAAGAGAAAAGAGTGGGCTGTGCAGAAAGAAAGTAGATTCAAAATACAAGTATTACCCTTAAATTACAATTATGTTCCAAGCTATACCAAGGAAATTTTGAATAGTATGGACAGACTTGAACTTACAAAGGCAAATTTTGAAATTACACCAGCTGTTATACAATCAATCAAAGAATCTTATGTGCCCTCCCAAACTTATATGGATATGCCACTTCTTGCTGATGCCTTGGATAATATAGAAATTATGATGGGACCATCTACAAATGAGGCACATAGATATATTATTGATAATCTTCTTAGTAATTTAAAATACGCCAAGGTGGAAGACAGTTCTTTTAAGGGAATAATAAAAAGTCGGTAAGTTTATTGTTCTGAGACCTCTGCAAAACCTAATATAGATAGTGAAATTATAAATATAACTCATTGATTATCAATAGTAGCTTTTGGGTGCAAAAAGACTTTTGCAGAGGTCTCGTTCTGTTATTTTAGGCACAAGGGGAAATTTTGTCAATGTTCTGCTGATTGGGAACAAATTGGGAACAGATAAGGTAAAAAGAACACAGCTAAGTATTGACACTCAACCACTTAGCTGCTTTTCTTGTACCCAGACCCGGGATCGAACCGGGATGGATTGCTCCACTGGTGTTTGAGACCAGCGCGTCTACCGATTCCGCCATCTGGGCATAGCGCTTTTTCAAAGTTGTTGCAAAGGTACAACTATTTTCTGAACTGCCAAATATTTAGAGAATAAAAGTGTTCTTTTTGTGTAAGGTTTCCATAAAAAAGCAAAAAGACTTTGTTTTTACGTTTTTAATATCTAACTTCGTTAAATAAATAAGAAACTTACAATGAACAAGACCTTAACCAACTTTTACTGTGTGATTCTTGCTGGTGGGAAAGGGCGCCGACTCTGGCCATGCAGTCGAGAACATTTTCCCAAACAGTTCATCGATTTCTTTGGCGTGGGACGCACACAGCTTCAACAGGCCTTTGAACGTTTTGTGAAGATTCTTCCCAAGGAGAATATTTACATCAACACTAACGAAACATATCTTGACTTAGTTCACGCACAGTTGCCAGAAGTGGCTGATGACCATATCATGGCTGAGCCTATCTACCGTAACACAGCACCAAGCGTAGCCTGGGCCACCCACCGTATTGCCCACATCAACAAAGATGCTTGCCTGATAGTTGCACCTTCCGACCAAACCGTTCTCAATGAAGAGGTGTTTCGAAGTGATTTATTGGAAGCTCTTGAGTTTGTGAATAACAACGATTGTCTGCTCACCATGGGCGTCAAGCCCACACGTCCTGAACCGGGATATGGCTATGTGCAGTTAGGCGAACACAGTGGAATTGATGATATTTTCAAAGTTCAGTCGTTCATAGAAAAGCCCGAACGCGAATTTGCACACATGCTCATGGAGAGCGGAGAATGGTATTGGAATACGGGCATCTTTCTTTCCAATGTTCATTTCCTCAAAGAAAGTCTCAGTAATCAGCTCCCCCCTGTGCTGCGAACTTTCGATGACAATAATCCTGAATGGACCATTACTGCTGAAGAAGCCTTCATGAAAGAAAACTTTCCTTCCTATCCTAACCTCTCCATCGACTTCAGCATACTCGAAAAGTCCGACCATGTCTATCTGAAGAAATGCGACTTCGGATGGGCCGATATGGGTACATGGCATGACATCTACGAGGCCTCTCAGAAAGGAGATGACGACAATGTAATCATCAATTCCGATGTCTATATAGAGAACTCCCACAACAACATCATCAAAATCCCTAAAGATCGTTTAGCGGTCATCAACGGGCTGGATGGCTACATCGTTGCCGAAGAAGGCAATGTACTGCTGATTTGCAAAAAAGAAGACTCCTCGGCACTTATCCGCAAGTATGTGGCCGAAGTTCAGATGAAGAAAGGAAACGATTTTGTTTAATATCACGCCATTACGCTTTATTAATAAATAATCGATGCTAAGAAATTTCTTCAGCGATATCGTGTTCCGCATGATAAGCCTGTTGTTCCTCCACACGGGAGCCATTCTGCAGTGTACTTTTGTTTGACAACGTACAGACCGCCAAGGCCGTTAGAATTGTTTACATACTAAAGTTATTCAGAACAAGCGTATGTGTAATGTGCTCAAGAAGACTCTGTCTACTACTCCTCTCTCCTTGGAGAGGGGTTGGGGGTGAGGCTTCTCTTCACCGGATACCACACTGCTACCCAGCCCACAACAATCACTGTGAGGAAAATCAGCGCCACATCATCATAATGAACGCTGACAGGATAGGCGTTAATAACAAAGCTTCCGCTGCTACTGCCGAGCGAAACAAGTCCATATTGCTGTTGCAACCAACAGAGCAGCAACCCCAATCCAATACCAATAATTGCCCCGAAAGCTGAAATCAAACGGCCTTCGAACAAGAAAATCTGTGAAATCTGACGGTCATTGGCACCGAGATTACGCAGTGTAACCACGTCTTCTTTCTTGTCGATAATCAACATCGAGAGTGAACCGATGATATTGAAGCACGCCACAATAAGAATGAATGTAAGGAAGATATAGGCGATATATTTCTCAATCTGCATGATCTTGAAGGTGTCGGCCTGCTGCTCAAAGCGGTCCATCACCTTATATTTTGTACCTCCAATCTCCTGCATTTCCTTCTTCACGGCATCAAGGTCGCTGCCATCTTTGAGTCTGAACTCAAGCGAGGAAAGACGTCCTTGCTGCCCGAAGAGGTTGCGGGCAAAGGCTATTGGTGCAATGATATAGTTCTTGTCGTACTTGCTTTGATTGACCGAGAACACCACACCAGGCGACAACAGTGAGTCAACAACAAAGGCTTCGCTTGGATTTGTGGCGTCAAACTGCCCCTCTTTCTGTGGAGCATAGATGCGAAGATAGTCTCCAAAGCGTGCACCTGTGCCCAAAGCAGCAGCCAATCTGATGCCCATGATGCCGTATTGCAGGTTGCCTGCGTGCAGACTATACGTGCCGTCGCCAAACAAGATGTCTTTAATGTGGGTCAACTGATCGAAGTTATCGTCGACACCTTTAACGATAACCATCGCCTGATGGTCTTGATAGATAGCCAAAGCCTGGTCTTCCACACTCTCTGTTGCCACATCAACCTCGGGCAAAGCCTTCATCTTCGCTAATAAAGGGTCGTCACTCGGGGCGGTTTTACCCTGCGTAGGCACCACTTCGAGCTGTGGATCGAAGTTTGTGAAGAACGTAGCAACGAGGTCGTGAAAGCCATTGAAGACGCTAAGCACTATCACGAGTGCCATTGTAGCCACGGCAACTCCAATCACCGAGATAACAGATATCACGTTGA
>ERZ772956.1441-NODE-1441-length-16210-cov-5.983411_pt1 | contig 16210 bp, 11 predicted proteins | sample MGYA00580683_ERZ772956 | MGnify/ENA primary metagenome ERZ772956 (study PRJEB29015, sample SAMEA2738077) | human oral metagenome | biome: human oral; feature: human-associated habitat; material: saliva | place: China | collected 2212 ... | reverse complement strand
GGTTTTGGACCCAGATGCGCACGCCGAGCATGCCGATCATGCCGTAGAGGACGGTACCAGCGCCACCGAGGACACCCGAGGGAATCGTTGCGATGAGCGCACCGAACTTAGGCATAAGCGAGAGCAGGAAGGCACAGCACGCTGCGACCAGGTAGGCAGCCGTCGAGTAGACGCGGGTTGCTGCCATAACGCCGATGTTTTCGGCGTAGGTCGTCGTACCGGAACCACCGCCCGCACCGGCGAGCATGGTGGAGAGGCCATCAGCGAAGAGCGCGCGACCCGTCAGGTCATCGAGGTTTTCACCGGTCATTGCGGAAACCGACTTCACGTGGCCGACGTTTTCGGCGATGAGGACGAAGACCACGGGGATGAAGAGGCCCAGGGTGGAGACGGAGAAGGAGGGAGTGTGGAATTGCGGAAGACCGAACCAAGCGGCCTCGCGAACGCTGTCGAAGTTCACCTCGTGCTGGATCACTGCGGCGACGTAACCGATGAGCACGCCGAAGAGGATCGAAAGGCGGCCGATGATTCCCTTGAACAGAACCGTGATCAAGCAGATCGAGATGATTGTGACGACCGCGGTGATGGGGCCGGTCTTCACCCAGTTCCATGCGGCGGGTGCAAGGTTCAGGCCGATGAGGGCAACGATTGCGCCTGTAACGGTCGGGGGCATGATCGCATCAATCCAGCGCACACCTGCGAAGTGAACGATGATGCCGACAACAGCCAGGGTTGCGCCGGTTGCGATGATGCCGCCCAGTGCGAAGCTCGGGCCAAGTTCCTTAGTTCCAGAGACAGCCAGGATCGGCGAAATTAAAGCGAAGGACGACCCCAAATAACTTGGGAGTCGTCCTGCAGTGATAAGGAAGAAGAGGAGCGTTCCAATTGCCGAGAAGAACAATGTCGTTGACGGTGGGAAACCGGTGAGTAAAGGAACCAAAAAAGTTGCCCCGAACATTGCAACGACGTGTTGTGCGCCAATTCCAATTGTTCGAGGCCAAGAAAGACGTTCGCCAGGAAGAACTACGTCCCCGGGAGCAATACTGGTGCCATCGCCATGAAGTTTCCAGCGGAAGAATCCTGTTTGTGCAACAGACATGCTGCTAAATCTCCGATCAGTTAAAAGGTCTGGGCCGAAACCGGTCGGAACACCAGCATAGACCGAAATCTGAGTATTGTGTAAAAGTGCTCGCTATGTGGCGCCTCACAGGACGGCCTTACTTCGTTCGCTTGAGGCCTAGTGCCGCAGTATTCACCTTGAAGGCATGAGATATGGCATGCTTGAGGAAGAAATCAATGTGTGTGTAGGTCGCAGGAGTATCGGAGGGTATTCATGGCACTCAATCCCTATGCTCCGGGCGGCAGTGGGACAAGCGCGAGCAATGCTGCCAATCCAGCAACGGCCTCGACCGTCCTGGACCCCTATGGACCAACTCCACACTTAGGGCAGCCAAAGTCCGAACAGCCGCAGAGCATGGTGTTCCCGGGCAGTGATGACACCTCGTTGCTTGATGTGTTTGCAAGCCCCGGTTACACCTCTCCCAAACCGCAGGTCAATTCGATTGCAAATACTGCGGCGTGGGTAAGCGCGCTCTCAATATTCTTCTTTCCCGCGATTGCAGCCGTGATTCTGGGAATCATTGGACTTGTCGGTTCGACGAGTATGAACGGTGTGGGACGCAGGGCGTCGATTGCGGCAATTATCGCCGGAGTTGTAGGGATTCTGATCTGGTTCCTGGTCTGGATGGCATTATTCTGGCGTTCTTCGTGAGGGATTCCACGCTAAAAGCTGGCGTGAAAATTTCGTGATTTCGACGAATTCCGCTAGCATTACGGGGTGCGTGTTTCACGCTCCGGAGGATTCGCCTAGTGGCCTATGGCGCACGCTTGGAAAGCGTGTTGGGTGCAAGCCCTCGGGGGTTCGAATCCCCCATCCTCCGCAGTTAAGCCCGGATTCCTTGTGAATCCGGGCTTTTTGTTGTTTTTTAACGCGGAAAAATCCCGCCCACCTGCATGGGGCAGATAGGCGGGGGACAAAAAGGGCAACGATAATCAGGCGTGGCGCTTCCGTGCGGTGAAAGTGGCTGCGCCAGCGGTTGCAACTAAGGTCGCCGCGATGAGTACTGCTGATTCAAAACCGGTCTTAGCCAACTCAGAGCGCTTTGGTGAATGAATCGTCGGCTCTGTGGGGCTGGGAGTGGTGGCAGGCGGAGTTGAAGGACTCGGAACCTCGCTTGTTGGGGTCGCGGGCTGAGTCGGTGCCGGAGGCTGAGTCGGTGCCGGAGGCTGAGTCGTGGAAGGTGCAGGAGTCGGCGTTGCTGCGATTTGGCGGATCATGATGTCGGTATCGCGACCAACTGCGCGCGCATCAGCTGGATTGTTCGGATCCACGGTCCGCGCGGCCTCGTTGAAGCCAAAAACTGATTGACCGGGAACGATCTCGTAGCCGTCGGGAAGCTGGGGGAGAGCGGTCGATGCTGCGCGAGAGGGATTCGCTGAGTCATTGGCATAGACTGCCGAGGCTAAAACTTGTCCAGAAGGATTAACCAAGCGGAGATGTCCAAGCGCCGACTTTCTACCAAAATGATCAGGAGTAGTACCTGAGGTAACTAACTGGATTTAATTTTATATCGAGCCTGATGAACATCCAAATATGTGGCTCATGGGGCTTGGGGAATTGGAAGGAAAATTTCGATAAATAGCACGGGTCGCAGGTTGCGGCACCTGCCGTGTAAACTGTTCCCGGATCCTCCGCGTGACGGTATCATCCGAACCTCCCCAGGGCAGGAATGCAGCAAGGATAAGGGTGCGCTGCCGGGTACGCGGAGGGTTCTTTTATATCTGCATTACTACCGCTGGCCTGGCGACAACGAAGTGACTCAGACAGTGTTCAGTGGGAAACTGCTTGGGCCTCCACTTTTATGATTTTCGCTGTGTTCTTGCGGCTTGTGGTAAAAACAGGACGCAAATGAGCGCGTGGGGCCGTAAAGTTCAAGTGTGACGACAGCTCTTTATCGCCGGTACAGGCCCGATACCTTTGAACAGGTCATCGGCCAGGAACACGTGACCAAACCTCTTCAGGCAGCTCTGCGCGCCCACAGGGTCAATCACGCGTACTTATTCTCTGGTCCGCGCGGGTGCGGAAAGACGACCTCTGCGCGTATTTTGGCGCGTTGCCTGAACTGCGCTGAAGGTCCAACGGATACGCCTTGCGGTCAATGTGAGTCCTGTCGTGAACTGGCAACCGGTGGTCCCGGTTCACTCGATGTTGTTGAAATCGACGCCGCCTCGCACGGTGGTGTGGATGATGCGCGTGACCTACGTGAGCGCGCTACTTTTGCGCCGGTGCGTGACCGCTACAAGGTCTTCATCATCGACGAAGCCCACATGGTCAGCCCCCAGGGCTTCAATGCCCTGCTCAAGCTCGTGGAAGAGCCGCCCGAGCACGTGAAGTTCATCTTTGCGACAACGGAACCTGAGCGCGTCATTGGAACCATTCGTTCCCGTACGCATCACTATCCTTTCCGCTTGGTTCCGCCGGATATTTTGGAACCCTACCTGCAGACTCTGTGCGATGAGGAGCATATTCGCGTCGGTGAAGGTGTCCTTCCCCTGGTCATCCGCGCCGGTGGCGGTTCTGTGCGTGACTCTCTGTCGGTCTTGGATCAGTTGATGGCCGGCGCCATCGATGGCGAGATCGCATATAAGACCGCCGTTGCTCTTTTGGGCTACACGGATACTGCGCTTTTGGATGAGACTGTCGACGCCCTTGCAGGGGGCGACGGCGGTGCTGCGTATCGCGTGATCGAAAAAATGGTGTCTTCGGGTCACGACCCGCGTCGTTTCGTCGAAGATTTCTTGCAGCGCTTACGCGATCTGTTGATTATTGCCGTCGCGGGTGATGGCGCCAACGACGTCTTGGTGGGTACGCCTCACGATCAGTTTGAACGTATGAGCGTCCAGGCAAAGAACTGGGGCACGCAAGCCTTGTCTCGCGCTGCCGACCTCACTGACGAGGCCCTTCGCTCCATGACTGGTGCGACCTCACCCAGGCTGCAGCTTGAGTTGCTCATCGGCCGAATCTTGGTGCCCGGTGCAGGCGTTGATGCCACTGCTGGTGCCTATGGAGTAGCACCTGCAGCGGTCGCTGGCGGGATGGCGGGTACCCCGGGACCGCTCTCTGGTGGAGTTGGCTTGGTTGGGGGCGGTGCCCCTGCCGAGGCCCCGGCAGGCCCGGGTTCATTTGGTGCCCGTCAGGCGCGCGAGGCTCTTGCCCGCAAGAAGGCTCAGAAGAGCGGAGACCAGGGCGCCTCGGCGGCGCCAGAAGCTTCCGCCGATGGACGCATTGATTCGCCTCGACAGGCAGAACACGCTCCCCAGTCTCAGCCCTCATCCGGTGGCTGGGAAGTCACTCGCCCTGCTGCTCACAGCGACGCCTCTGCGCAGCACAGCGCTCCTGTTGACGCTCCCGCTGCTCAGATGCCTCGTGACGCTGCCCGTGAAGGTTCTGAAAAGGCTCCCGAGCAGGTTCCAGCACCTTCTCAATCGCCCGCTCCCACACCGGCACCCGCGCAGGTTTCACGCTCCGCTGCTGCACCCAATGCGGACCTTGTGCGACAGCGCTGGGGAGATGTCGTTGAGCGTTTGGCCACGCACAGCAGAGTTGTGTGGAGCTTGCTGTCTCAAAACGGGCAATTGGGTGCCGTTGACGGAGATCAGTTGGTCATCCTCTTCCCCAGCCAAGGGATGGTCGCTAGCTTTACAAACGGGGGACGTGCGCAGATCGTGGAGGACACGATCTATGACGTCTTGGGTGTTCGTTTGCACGTCAGTGCGCAGGTGGGACAATCCGGCGGCGGACCGGCAGTTTCAACGCCTTCGGCCAATGCCCACTCCAGCGCGGCTCCTGTACAGGGCACACCAGTGCAGGCCGCAGTGGCTCAGGCTTCACCTGCTCAAGAACCGGTCCCCTCTGGGCTCGGCAACTCAGACGCCTCGGCGCACGAAGCCGCGCCGGCACCGGAATTCCATGTTCCGGCGGAACCGATCGATGCCTCGAAACCCTATGATCCGCAGGCACCAGAATCTTACGATTGGCATACTCAGGCGCCGCCCCCTTTTGATCCAGGGGATCAGGTTGAAGAGGTAGAGCAGGACTTGCAGGAAGTGCCCGCTCCGTCGCCTGAACCTGATGATGACGATGAACCAGAGGATGAGCCTGTCGCGACTTCTGGTTGGAGTGAAACTGTCGTTCAGCCTCCAAGTTTTGACCCGCTTGAAGAAGAATCAGCTCCTGAAGTTCCAAACTTCGCTGAGGTTACGCCACTTCCTTCGCAGCGCTTTGCGCGCGTGGAAGAAAACGACGACGTGCGTTCTAGCGACGACACACATTCGACTGGCAATGCGCGTTCGGATGAGGAACCGGCAGCCTCAGCAGAGGCCTCGTCAGAGGAAGACGCGCAGGATATTCCCGCAACCCCCAGCGTTTCTGCGGCAGAGGACGATAGCGCCAGCATCGATGATCAGGACATGTCCGAATCGAATCTCTTTGGAATCCCAGCAGTTTTGGATATTTTGGGCGGAACCATCATCGAACAAAAGACTGACGATCAGGGCGGGTGGTGACGCATGTACGAAGGAGCTCTTCAAGACCTCATCGATGAATTGGGACAACTTCCCGGAGTGGGGCCAAAGAGCGCGCAGCGTATGGCTTTGCACCTTCTCGAGGCCGAGCCCGAGGACGTCGAACGCCTGACCACTGCGATCAATGCGGTCCGTCATCAGGTCAAGCACTGTGTTGTTTGCGGGAACCTCACCGAAGACGATGAATGCTCGATCTGTCGTGATCCGCGGCGTGATCCCAGCGTGATCTGTGTTGTCCAAGAACCCAAGGACATCCAGGCCATTGAGAACTCGCGGGTATTCCGCGGACGCTACCACGTTCTGGGTGGCGCTATTGATCCCATCCACGGGATTGGTCCCGATCAGCTCAGTATTCGTCAGCTTCTGGGACGCCTGTCAGATGGTGTTGTTCAAGAGATCATCATCGCGACAAACCCGAATATCGAAGGTGAGGCAACTGCCTCGTACCTAGCACGCACTCTTTCGACAATTGGTGTGACAACAACGCGCCTTGCCATGGGACTTCCCGTTGGCGGCGACTTGGAATATGCGGATTCCATTACCCTGGGACGGGCAATGGAGGGCCGGCGCAATATGTCCTGAATTTCCGCGGAAATTGTGAAAGGATCGCGACGTGAGTACAACAGAGTCCAGCTTTATTCGCCCCGATGGGACACCCGCGCGCGTCCTTGTTGTGGATGACGAATCGGTCTTGGCCGAGCTACTTGGATCAGCACTGCGCCACCAGGGCTGGGAAACCCAAACGGCAGCAAACGGTTGGGAAGCACTGGATAAAGCCGATACCTTCGATCCCGATGTCGTGGTCTTGGATATCCAGATGCCTGGACTGGACGGAATGGAAACTCTGGAACGCCTGCGTAAGCGCAAGCCGCACCTTCCCGTCCTGTTCTTGACGGCACGTGACGCGGTTGCCGACCGCGTTGCCGGACTGCGTGCAGGTGCAGATGACTACGTCACTAAGCCTTTCGACCTCGATGAAGTCACTGCGCGTATTGACGCACTGCTTCGCCGATCTGGAATGGCTTCGGTCACCGCTGAACGCGTACTGACCGTTGGCGATCTGACCTTGGACGAGGACTCCCACGATGTTGCGCGCGGTGGTGAAGCAATTACGCTCACCAACACTGAATTTGAGCTGCTGCGCTACTTCATGGAAAACCCAAATGTTGTCCTCTCGAAGTCGCAGATTCTTGATCGAGTATGGTCTTACGACTTTGGTGGCCAGGCAAACATCGTCGAACTGTATATCTCTTACCTGCGTAAGAAGATCGACGCCGGGCGCGAACCCATGATTCACACGGTCAGGGGAGCCGGCTATATCCTCAGGCCCGCCTCGTAGGAGCGCAAATGACAGCCTCTGCCCCCCAAGCTTCGAATACCGAATCTCAGGCGAGCGCTCCCAAGCACAGTGCACCTCAAACGAAGCGCAAGCGATCGCGTCTTCTCACTGTTCGCCTGAGCCGTTTTCTTGCGGCTGCCGTCGCCATCGCTCTGGTGACAATGCTTGCCGCTTCGGCATTTGCGATGCGCTCGTGGATGACATCGAAGCTGGATTCTTCGCTTGAATCAATGCTCTCTCGGCTGGAGAAGAATGCCGAACTGACCTTGGAACAGCCGCTTCCCCCGCCCCCGCCACACCATGGGGACGATGACGACGACACCCAGGCCCCGGCCTCGAATTCCCCCAGTGCGGACCCAACGGCAACACCGACTGAGAGAGGACCCCGAGGCCTTCGCGGACCGGGATCCTCCGAGGGCCAGTTGCAGCTCATCAAACACGACGATGAGGTGGTTTCCGGTGTCGTCAAACAGTTTGACGTCGTCGAACTGGATTCGGAAGCCCAACAGCAGCTGCTTTCATTGCGTTGTGACTCCCATGGGCATGACGTCAATCTGAAGAATTACGGTGCTTTCCGCGTGATGTGCACGCAGAAAGATTCTCAGACGCTGGTTGTCGGTCTGTCTTTGGCAGCGAATAATTCGACCTTCTTTGCGCTCATTGCCGTTGAAGGAGTCATCGCGCTGGTTGTCATCCTTGGTGCGACCTTCATCGGACGTAAGTGGATCCGCAAGGAAATGCTTCCTTTGGGTGAAGTCGCCGCGACCGCGCGGAATATTGGTTCCCAAGATCTGATCGCCGCACCGACTGTTGACACTTTTGATCGCGTCGATAGTTCCATTGCCCAACCTGGAGATGAGGTCGGTGACGTCGGTTTCGCGTTGAACACCATGATCGACAACGTCGAGACTGCGCTTCAGGCCCGCGCGGAATCCGAGCAGCGCCTGCGTCAATTCGTCGCCGATGCCTCGCACGAACTCCGAACTCCTTTGGCATCGATTCAGGGTTACACGCAGCTTCTTCAACGCGGGGCAACGGACCAAGAGCTTGCGCTTTCGCGAATTGCCTCTGAGTCCGCGCGTATGTCCGGTTTGGTTGAGGATCTTCTGCTCTTGGCCCGCCTTGATGCGGGACGCGAACTGGCCAGCGATCCGGTAGATGTGATCCCATTGGCCATCGACGCTGTTTCAGACGCCCACGCGGCAGGTCCGGACCATCAGTGGAGCCTGGACCTGCCCGAAATCGATGACGAGGCCGATTCCTGTACTTCCTGCACCGTGCTGGGCGACGAGTCTGCGCTTCGCCAGGTCTTCGCAAACCTAGTCAATAACGCGCGGATCCACACTCCCGCTGGAACTCACGTCAAAGTTGGGGTGCAAACGATTGCCGGCACAGCCTCGACGCCGGGATTTGTGCGCCTGAGCGTTGCTGATGATGGACCGGGAATTGCGCCCGAGTTGCGCGCGACCGTTTTTGACCGCTTCGTCCGAGGCGATACTTCGCGCTCACGTCAGGGGAAAGGATCCTCGGGGCTGGGCCTGTCGATCGTTTCCTCGATTGCCGAGGCCTTGGGTGGCCGAGTGGATGTCGATACCTTATGCGAAGGCGAAGGAAAGCCCGGCGAACACGGAACGACCTTCTCAGCGATCTTGCCGGTGGCCGATGACTGAGTCACTGAGTTTCAGCAAAAATCGCTGACAAGGGTTTCTTTTCCAGATATTCTTGTGTTAATCGTTCAGCCCGCCTCAGCCAATATGGTTGAGAGTGGGCTGGATCTTTTGTGAGTAGAGACAAAGATGTTGCTTCCTCTGAAAGGTATAGCGTGACTGAGGAACCTGTAACTGCGTCTGAAGGGTTACTTTCTGGATCTGGGACAAGAGGCGATGGTGGAAGGATTTTTGCGGGATTTTCGAAACCTTTCATAGATTCTGCCGCTTTGAATATCTTCGAATCGTTGCAAATAACGTTTGGAACTCAATTAAGCGATACCCTTAAACCCCTCGTGAAAGGAATTTCGGGGTCCTCACTTCGGGTAACTGAGAGCCTGCTTTCCAGTGGATTGCCGCAGGCAGTTTCTCTTTTTGGCCAAAACACGAATGACCTTATTGGGCCAACGATTTTACGTGCATTCGAAGGTATAACTGAACAGTTCACCCGACTTAATGAGCATCTTTCGAAGTTTTATGATTTAGAGAAAATTAAACTTTGGCCACAACAGTTCTTTTTTCCTGAAAACCTAATCGAGGTTTATTCGGAAGCGCCAGAGGATCTCCTCCATTTCGTTCGGTCTGAAGCAATTGGTATTTTTGGAACCCCTCGGGCGTCCGTTGTTTTGCGTCTATTGCGAGCGGAGAGTCATAGTGAGCGGCGCCGGGTTTTGAATAGCTGCCAGAAGCAGATTGTCATGGACTGTAGGGGGCAGCTCTCTTCCGGAAGGATTCGCTCTGCGTTTCCAGAAGCAGCGTTTTTGCTAGAGGCGATTGATGCAATTGAGGATGGTCATGCCACGGCTGCTCAAGCATTGTTGACAGTAACACTCGATTCGCTTATTCGGAAGCTAATCACAGATAAGTCGGAGCGAGGTGAAATTACAAATCAGAAAGAAAATATCCTCCTCTCGGTCGATGAAAGCGCTGAGGATGAAAATGTTATTCGTCAGGCGCTCGCTTGGCTTCCAATCTGGAATGCGCATGCGCCGTTCTACCTTTGGAAAGGGGATGAAGTCCCTCGGGACTTTTCGCGCCATGCGACGGTCCATGCAGTCGGGAAGCGCCAATATTCTAAAAGAAACTGTATCCAGGTTCTATTGCTTGTCTCGAGTCTTTTGGTCTACGCATCAACAGCGCAAAAGGAATATTGGGGAATTCTGGATTGATTATCCCGTTCAGTGAAAATGAAGTTTGAGATTCTTAGATGGGTCTATTTGGTTTTAGCACTCGAGAGTTTGTTCGTCTCTTTATTGCGAGAGCTAAAAGGTTTAAGTATTAATTTGCATTGAAAGAGTAGCGATGAATGCCAACTACTTAACTATTGAAGATATTAAATCCGCGTGCGAAAGTGGGAAATTCGATTATAGAGAAGCCCTTTCAGCACTTCGAGAACGCCAGACTCTTGGGAATTGGAACATTGATCGTCTTGCTCAGGCGGCATTTGATCGGCAGCTTTCAGCGTATCGTCAGCATGTGGAGCGTCTTCGTGAGCTTCTTGAGAAGGCTAAATGTGAAAACAAACGATACCAAACTGAATGCATTAGGGCAGGTGCTCCAGACAATCTCACTGAGGCACTTCTACCGGGAAATCTTCCTCGTCTATTAGACTTTGTTTCTAGTGGAGTGGTGGGTATTTATGGGGTTCCCAGCGCTTCTGTTGTGAGGGAGTTGCTCGATGCAGACGATATTCCCTCCAAGGAGAAGGTGTTGGATCAACGTGCTGGACAGGTTATTGCTGACTGCAAAGCTGCACTCGGGCATAAGGTGGATGAGCAAAAGTTTCCAGAAACGCAATTTATCTATAAAGCAATCGAAGCGTTCGAACAAGGACATGAAGAGGCGGCTCAGGCTCTTCTAACACTGACTTTAGATTCTTTGATATCAAAACTCATTCCAAATAAAAATCAGAAAAAGAGAATGACTAGAAAAGGTGAAGACAGTCAATCGCCTATCGACATGGATATACAACATCTGGCTGAAGTGCTGGCTTGGTTACCAGTTTGGAATGCGCATGCAGAGTTTTGGGTGCATAGAGGAGACCCTGTCCCTGTATTTTATGACCGTCATGCGACGGTACATGCCGTTTCGTTTATTCAATACACGCGAGCGAACTGTTTGTGTGCTTTGTTGTTGGTCACCGGAATTTTATTGTTTGACGCAACTACCTCTAAAGATTGGGGGTCTGTCCTCGGAAGAGTTTGGGGATAGCGGAACGCTATGGGGGCAACTTGGGTATAGCCACTAAGGTTGGATGCAAAATCCTCTTAAAACTCCACCTGGAGTGCCTCGCGTGCACGGTAGCGGGCCTCGCCGGGATCAGCGGCCTCGACAACGGAAGCTGCAGCTAAGCGGCACTGTGCCAGGCTGACCTGAGCAAGCTGCGCGCCCACTGAGGGAATTGCCAAGCGCGGCATCGACAGCGCGGGGATACCCATACCAACGAAAACGCAGGCAAGCAGCGGGTCTGCCGCGGCCTCGCCACACACACTCACGCTTACCCCGTGCTCAAGGCCAGCGCGCGCAACCTTTGCAATCAGGCGCAAAGGCGCGGGCTGCCAAGGATCGGAGTACTCAGCCAAGTCGGGTGACATGCGATCTGCAGCCATCGTGTACTGCGTCAGATCATTCGTCCCAATCGATACGAAATCGACGTATTTCATCATGGAATCGATCAAGAGTGCCGCCGCGGGGACCTCGATCATGATTCCCGCGCGCAGTTCGACCTCGAAGCGATCGGAAAGCTGACGGACGGTCGAAGCGAACCACTTGGCCTCGGCAATCGTTGAAATCATGGGAGCCATGATTGATACCGAAGTTTCTCGGTGTTGGATGGCTGCCAGAGCGATCGCTTCCAGCTGGTTGTGAAGGATCTGCGGGTGAGGGCCAGAGGTCCGGATTCCTCGAACTCCAAGCGCAGGGTTGTCTTCCCCGGGGATTGTCGCGTAGGCCAGTGGTTTATCTGAACCCGCATCCAAGGTGCGCACGCATACCGAATGCCCGCGGAATTGTTCAAAAACCCCCGAATAAAAGTGAACCTGCTCTTCAATTGTCGGCTCGCTGTGTGCGTTTAAAAAGGCCAATTCGGAACGCAAAAGGCCGATTGATTCAAGGTGGGGGGATTGAGCTGCGGCCTGCGCGCTTGCGAGGTCGTGAATATTGGCCAAGAGCTTCACTGGATGTTCGTCGCTGGTGTGAGCGGGCGCGTTCCAATCGGCTACTGCCTGTGCACGCTTTTGATCTCGCTGAACCGCAGCTTGTGCCTCTTCGGCAGGAACCTCGGTAGCCAGAGACCCCACAAAGGCATCCATCAATACAAGATCTCCCTGGCGCAATTCACTCAAGTTGCGCACTGCGACGATGCAGGGGATCCCCAATTGGCGCGCAATGATCGATGTGTGCGAGGTCGGACCGCCCAATTCCGTTGCAATTCCAACGCAATACTTGGGATCAAGGTTTGCGGCATCTGAAGGGGAAAGGTCGCGTGCACACACGATATAGGGAGCGAAAGGAGCAGCTTTCTGGGAAGCGTCGGCTGACGTCCCCGAGCCTGACGCCAAGACCCCAGAGTCGGCCTCGGCAAGGTGAGCAAGGACTAGGTCACGGACGTCGTAGAGGTCGGCGATGCGCTCAAGCATCAGTCCGCCAGAGGAACGGAAAACCTCGACGAATTTATCGGTCGCGCGAACAACTGATTGCGGCGCCGGAACACCGGAGAAGATCCAAGACTGAGCCTCGCGGATCCACGTCGGGTCGGTCGCTAAAGACGCGGTCATGACAAGGACGTCTGAGACGTCGCCCAATGCCTGAGCTGAGCGCTCGAAGAGCTCCTCGCCGACCTTCTTGCAGATCTCCTCAAGTGAGACGGCAATGGCGGGGCGGTCCTCGGGAGGTAGGGGAGTGAAATCGTCGGAAGGAAGGGCCGGGCGAGATGTCCAAACAACCGGCGCATAGGAGACACCGTGAACAACCGGGGTCCCATAAATCGTGTGCGGCATCGAGGACTCCTTCCGTGGATGTAGTTCAACAATATTCGTTGGTCCTAGGAATATGCCAAGTGTGCCGAAAGTTACGCTCATAAATTGACACAAACGTTCACGTGTTGGTCAGTACTCGTCATATTCGCGAGTTTTCAGGGACGATAAGAAGAGATAACCCAAACGCAGACAGTTAGGACCACCCGTGGCGCTCATCGTGCAAAAGTACGGAGGCTCATCCGTGTCCGATGTTGAAGCGATTAAACGCGTTGCAAAGCGCATCGTTGAGACTCGGAACGCGGGACACAAGCTTGTTGTCGTCGTTTCAGCAATGGGCGACACAACCGACGAGCTCCTGGACACCGCCGCGCAGATTACCGACAACGCCCCCGAGCGTGAGATGGACATCCTTCTCACCGCTGGTGAGCGTATTTCGATGTCCCTTCTGTCCATGGCGATCAACGAGTTGGGTGTTCCTGCACAGGCCTTTACCGGTGCGCAGGCCGGAATCCACACGACTTCCGCTTATGGTCGCGCCCAGATCACCGGCATGGTCCCCGAACGTGTCGCCCGTTCAATCTCTGAAGGCCAGGTCGCAATTGTCGCCGGTTTCCAGGGAATTTCTGACGACGACGATGTGACGACTTTGGGGCGAGGCGGTTCCGATACGACCGCGGTTGCGCTCGCGGCTGCCTTGCACGCCGATGTGTGCGAGATCTACACCGACGTCGACGGCCTGTTCTCTGCTGATCCGCGAATCGTCCCAAAGGCGCACCGCCTGCGCTCGATCTCAACGGAAGAAACCCTGGAACTTGCTGCGCATGGTGCAAAGATTCTTCACCTTCGCGCAGTCGAATTCGCCCGCCGCTACAAGGTTCCCCTACACGTTCGTTCCTCCTTCTCCGAGAAGGAAGGAACCTGGATTTCAGACCGCCCGGCCTCGCCGGCGCTCAAGGGATTGGTCCCTGACGCCGCATTCCTCGACCCGAAAGAAGGAAAGATGGAACAGCCCATCATCTCTGGAATTGCCCACGACCGCGGCCAGGACAAGATCACGGTCGCCGGTGTCCCGAACCACCCCGGCCGCGCCGCGATGGTTTTCCAGACGATCGCCGCTGCGGGCGCGAACATCGACATGATTGTTCAGAACATTCCCGTTGCAGATCCGACCCGCGCGAACATCACCTTCACCATTCCCGAGGCCGATGCCCAGGTTGCGCTCGATGCGCTGGAGTCCGCGAAGGAAGAGATTGGCTTCAAGGAGGTGCGCTACAACCCGAATATCGGCAAGCTTTCGCTGGTCGGAACGGGTATGCGTACGAATCCCGGTGTGGCTGCGCGACTCTTCGCTGCCCTGTCAGAAGCGGGAATCAATATTGATCTGATTTCCTCTTCCGAGATCCGTCTGTCGATTGTCACGAAGCTGGATGATCTGGATCGTGCAGTTACCGTTGTTCACTCCGCTTTCGGCTTGGACGCTGAGGTTTCCGAGGCCGTTGTATATGCGGGTACTGGCCGCTGAGTCTGTCCGTCGCTAGTTAGAGAGGCTTGAAAATGTCAGGTTTGACTGTTGCTGTTGTCGGTGCGACCGGCCAGGTTGGTCGCGTCATGCGCACGATCTTGGAAGAGCGCAATTTCCCGGTTGAAACGATTCGTTTCTTTGCGTCCGCTCGTTCGGCTGGATCGACCCTGCCGTGGAAGGGTGAAGAAGTCGTCGTCGAAGACGTCGCAACCGCTGACTTCTCGGGGATCGACATCGCGATCTTCTCTGCGGGAGCTACGGCCTCGCGCGAGTACGCCCCCAAGTTCGCGGCAGCCGGCGCCGTAGTCGTCGACAACTCCTCCGCATGGCGTAAGGACCCCGAGGTCCCGCTGGTTGTCTCCGAGGTCAACCCCGACGACGTCGACAACCGTCCCAAGGGCATCATTGCAAACCCCAACTGCACGACCATGGCCGCCATGCCCGTCCTCAAGCCTCTCGTCGATGCTGCTGGCGGCATCAAGCGCCTCTTCGTATCCTCCTACCAGGCTGTTTCCGGATCGGGCCGCGCCGGCGTCGCCGAGCTGACCAGCCAGCTCGAGGCCGGCCTCAAGCAGGACGCCACGGGCCTGGCCCTCGATGGCCGCGCCGTCACCCTGCCCGAACCCAATGTATACGTTGCGCCCATCGCCTTCGACGTCGTGCCGCTCGCCGGCTCCATCGTCGATGACGGTTCCGAGGAAACCGACGAGGAGCAGAAGCTGCGCAACGAGTCGCGCCGCATCCTGCACACCCCGGACCTCGCCGTGTCCGGCACCTGCGTGCGCGTCCCCGTCTACACCGGCCACACCCTCACCATCCACGCCGAGTTCGCTGGCGACATCACGCCCGACCAGGCGCGCGCCCTGCTGGCCGAGGCCCCCGGCGTGCGCGTCGTCGACGTCCCGACCCCGCTCGAGGCCGCCGGCCGCGACGAGGTCCTCGTCGGCCGTATCCGTCACGACCAGGCCGTCGACGGTAAGCGTGGCCTCGTCCTGGTCGTCTCCGGCGACAACCTGCGCAAGGGTGCTGCCCTGAACGCGGTGCAGGTCGCTGAGGTCGTGGCGCAGCGACTGCGCTGACGGTGTAGTTCTCATTTGTTTGCTACGCGCGTCGTAAGCGTAGCGCGTATCCTGCTACTGCGCCTTTAAGGTGAGCCGGATCCCCCCATCTGCCTGCGCACCGTCTACTCTCTCTTCGGGGGAGTAGACGGTGCGCCGCCCATCCAGTGGGATACACCCTGAGAAATCCATCAGGGTGGAGGGAAACTGTTGCGGTGAGAATTAGGAGCACCTTAGGATTGGGCAACGCCATTCATCGAAGGAGACGCACGTGGCACAAAAGACCCGCACCGCCCAGGTGTTCGATGTTGTCAAGGTTCTTGCCTGGGTAGTAATCGCCGTGGCCTTGGTGAAGTTTGCGTTCTTCCCGGCCGCGCAGGAGAAGCAGACGAGCGACGGCGTGGATCCGGGCGGGTCCTTCGGGCAGATGACAATCTCCGTCGGGCGCGCAGATATCACCAATACGGTGACCCTGACGGGCACAATTCAGCCTGACGAGCCGGTCGTGGCCCGCGCGACCCTGGACGGCAACGTCGTGCGCACCTTCGTCAATGACGGTGACAAGGTCTCCAAGGGTGATGCGCTCCTCCAGATCCGCAAGGAGATTCCCGGCGACACCCGGCAGGTGACCGACGAGAGTGGCAACGTGAGCGTGGAGACCACAGAGCCGACCTACAAGTACGAGACCGTCAAGTCCCCCGGCGATGGCACGGTTTCGACGGGCGTGCTCGTGGGTCAGCAGTTCGCGATTGGCGACACGGTTGCGACGATTGTCCCCCCGACCTTCTCCGCGGTCGCCTCCCTGAGCGCGGACCAGATGTACCGCATGCAGGACGCTCCTTCGACGGCGACCGTTACCATTAAGAACGGCCCCGCGCCCTTCGAGTGCTCGGGTATGAAGGTGGTGAGTTCGGCCGGCAAGGCGCAGGACTCAAAATCGAACGCCGGATCCGATAACGGGGCCT
>ERZ772956.1433-NODE-1433-length-16271-cov-9.835039_pt1 | contig 16271 bp, 11 predicted proteins | sample MGYA00580683_ERZ772956 | MGnify/ENA primary metagenome ERZ772956 (study PRJEB29015, sample SAMEA2738077) | human oral metagenome | biome: human oral; feature: human-associated habitat; material: saliva | place: China | collected 2212 ... | reverse complement strand
AGCATCTGGCGAAGGTGCACCCGTCGCGTTACCGTCAGCTGATTGATGGCCTGGATGGTATTGCGTGGCGTGATGTTCACCCGATTACTGAGCAGTCGGTGGCGCTGCGTTTTGTGGTGTTGGCTGACCGCCTGTATGACAAGGACCTGCCGATTGTTTCTTCGGGTGTGCCTTTTGACAAGGTGTTTACTGAGGAGATGCTGGCTGGTGGTTATCAGAAGAAGTATTTCCGTGCGGTGTCTCGTTTGACGGCGTTGGCTCGTGAGGGCATGCTCGGCGAGTCTGAGTAGCCGCCGCCTGACGCTGTGAAACCGCGCGGCGTGAATGCGTGAATTGCGCCGAAAAGTTTTATAGAGAAGACCCCCGCCGGATGCTCCACGAGAGGATCCGGAGGGGGTCTTTGTTTATCTTGGCTAGTCTTCGTTATCAAGCTTGAAGCTCTGCAAGCCTAGCTGGGTGCTGTACACCAGTTCGTAATCGCAGAGTGTGTAGGAGTACACACCTGGTTCGACCTCTTCGAAGGGGAGGATGAGCTGCCCCTCCAGCATGAATGATTTCTGCCAGTTCTCGATGCGTTCCCTCTCTAACTGGTCGAGTGCAGCGTCGAATCGGAGTATCCTACCCCTGATGCGGTGGTTGGGTGCATCTGAGTACTGGTAGGGGAGTCGAATCGATGAAGCCGCAAGTTGCATGCTCTGCCAGTAAGTCGGCGGGTCATCGGCTGAAGCGTCAAAGCGGAGAGATTCAGCCTCGTCTGTGCCGTTGATGGAAGGCAAGAGCCGGTAGCTTTTAATCGCGCTATTGGGATTGCCCGGTTGGTTTCGTTCCACAACGATTGCGATAACTTCCAGGGATGCGTCGGTGTCGCGAACCTTTGCCTCGCCGATTTGTTCGTCAGAGAATCGCTGGTCGTTGGATTGGAGAAGACTCGTCATGCAACCCGCCATGGTGTACTCACCCTGAGGCGCACAGAGCAGATAGCCTTCAGCTCGGGCCTTGGCTTGTTCTTTACCCTTCTCGTATTCCTGCTTGGCGTTCTCGTAGATTTCTGCCCAGGCACTAGGAATCTCAGTAGACGTATTTTCCTGGTAGGTCTTCTGCACCAGCGGACTGATGTCCGCAGGAATTCGAATCGGTTCACCGTCGAAGTGGGGGAGTAGCTGCGCGTAGCTGCTGAGCAGGATCATCGGCTCATAGACTGCCTTGGATCCACGCGGGAAGTCGGGCGCCTCATTGTGTGAGCCGAAAGTTTCAACTCCTCGCACGTAGCACACCGGATTGCGGTATGCGGGGGTGCGTTCTGAGCTGCTGCGGCTATCGTGACGGTGTAGACGTCCCATACGCTGAAGTACCAGGTCGACCGGTGCGAAGTCGGTAACCATTACGTCAAAGTCCAGGTCAAGCGACTGTTCGATGACCTGCGTACCCACCACAATGAGGCGGTGCGGGCGCGAGGAATCCTCCCCGTCAGCTTTGCTGTAGTGTGCCTTCTTGCCGAGCTTGGAGACAAGGAGTTCTTCTTGCTCGGTGCGGTGTGTGGCGGTAAAGCGAGAGTGCGTGAGGATTACGTGCTCTTCACCGAACTGTTCACTCAGAAATGCGTGCATTTCCTGGGCTCGTCCAACGGTGTTGCAAATGACTGCGGCGCAACCGTGGTCATTAGCGAGCGGTTCGAGTACGTTCAGGACGCTTTCGGGGCTGTCGTCAATGAGCTTCAACTCGATTTCGGTTTGCTCTACGGGCTGTTCAACCTTCCATTTCTTAGGTGTTCCGTTGTCTTCGGCGGTGAGCATGTGAATGACGGGGTAATCCACATCAAGAGGAGAATTTTCAGTCACTGCAGGTGCTGAAGGTGCTTGAGTCTTCGCAAGATTCGCCATCATTCGAGCCAGTAAGTCATTATTCTGCGGTGTAGAAACAGAAGCAGTTACCTTGTTCGGTGCTGCTCCAACCTTCAGACCCTTGGCATAGTGCTCCATGAGATCATCACGAGTAGCTGACGGCAGGGTTGCCGACATGAGAATGACGGGCGCATTCATCTGACCCAGCCAGTAGAGCGCAGTGGAAAGATACTTGCTCATGTATGCGTCGTAGGCATGCACTTCATCAATGATGATGACCTTAGAAGCAAGACCAAGGTATCGGAGCATCACATGCCGTGCTTGTAGAGCGGTCATGAGAATCTGGTCGATGGTGCATACAACGAAGCTGGACAGGAGACCCTTCTTGGGGCCGCTGAGCCAGCTGTGTCGCGCGAGGGATGTTCCAGGGCGTAGCGTTTTTCGGTTGTTTTCTCGCCCGGGGGTAGAGGATTCGTCGAAAATATCTGCTTTGGAGAGCGCCTCATAGGACTTGTTGAAGCGGTTCTTGGAGTGGCCCAGGAACATGGAGTGCGGCTCAATGGCTTCACCGTGTTCTTGTGCCACACTGTTTGTCTGGTACTCCACCCATTCGATAACACGGTCAAAGAGGGCATTAGAAGTCGCCTGAGTTGGTGCAGCAAAGGCTATACCGGTGCGACCGGTCGCCTGTGCAAGGAACTCGGCAGCAATAAGACCGGCTTCGGTCTTACCTTGACCCATGGGCGCTTCGATGCACATCATGCCGCCGCTTTGCATGGGGCGTGCCGCTTCGACTACGACTTCCTGCATGGGGCGTAGGGTTGGGTTATTCCATCCAAAACGGGAAGCATAGAGATCAGTTGCAGGGGTGTCAGGGGTGGTATCCAGCGCGGCGATCCAGCGTTGTTCAAGCCCGAGAGCTTGCCAGCCGATGCGTGCTCGCTGTTCCTGCTCGGCTGAACCGAAGGTTCCCATAGAGAAGAAATCAGGGTTTGAAGCAATCCAGTCTGACATGATGACGAAACCGGTAATGCAGAACTGCACGGAGACGGGGATAGTCTGTCCGTGGTGTGCTAACTGCTGCAATGCTGAGGATGCGCCAAAACGTTCCAGGGTGATGTTGTAGAGTTCCTGCCACGCTGCATGCCATTTGGGGGAGAGACGTTCCAAAATGACGTTGCTTAAATCTGCTGAATTAGGGCGGTAGTCTGCGGGCGTGCCGTGGTGCGCGCCGGAAATACTTGCGAGAGTTTCAACAACTTCACTCGGCATGCCCTCGACATTGCTGGTGAGCAAGTGAGTGAGGATGCTTTGACTGTATTTACTGTGGGGGCAGCGCATACCGCTAGTGGGGGTCACAAGGTCTTCGGGGAACTCAAAGTCCTGTTGCTCGATACGCTGACGGTATATAGCGAGGTTTTCGTCGCGTCGTGCATCGAGCTGCCCGGAGAATTCGGGGGTTGCTTTGCCCATGTCGTGGGTGGCGGCGAGCCAGCATACGAGCGCGCGAGTATCTTCCATAGAAAGGTGGAGGTGCTCACTGAATCGCTTCTGCAGACCGGAGGCGAGCCAAGTATCCCAGAGTCGGGCGGCAACAGAACCAGCGTCGAGCATGTGCTGAACGAGGGAGAGGCCGCGGGTAGGGGAGTCCTTGTCTCCTGTTTTTGCCCAGAATGATGCCGTTTCAGGTGTTGAAAGATACTCAGGGGCAGGTGCCATGATTCTCCTTAGGCGGTAGACTAGTGCGTGCCTCGCTGCGGTGCGAAGCGTATGTTCCCCGAAGCAGACGGGGATGAGCCAGTATGACTTTCGATGGCTGATGTGTTCCCTGCGCCAGCGGGGATTCTGCATCATCTTCAGATAGGATTTTATCAAAAATTATAAACGTATGACTTAAAATGGCAGAATCTTATTGACTTAACCTTCTTGATGGTCCTATGATGAACTCAACAAGCCAATGAAGGCTCTTCAAAGAACCTCCTGACAAGGCTTAATTATCTGGCCTACTCTCATTGTGGGCCAGATCCCGATATTGTGCTCGCTTGTTCGTCATTCGACAGGGAGTTGATTTTAAAGAAGAAAGGAGTGGGAATGGTTGCCAAAGAAGAACCTCAGTTCAACCTGCTCGACGAATGCTGGATACCTGTATTGCGGGTGGATGGAGGAAATATTGAGGTTTCTCTGAAAGATTTGTTTGTTCATTCCTATAAGATTCGGCGGATAGACACTGGTGACCCGTTGCAAGATACGGCTATTTTGGGTGTTGCTCTTGCCGTCTTTGCTCGTGCCACTTTTCTTAGTGAAGGCGTTAAGACCTTCGGGGGTGCGGCTCCCTGGATTCGCCAGATGCGAGAGCCTGACGCTGATAACCTGGCTGCTGTTCTGGGGTACCTCGAGATTTTCAAGGACCGTTTCTGGCTGACAGGAAGCGACCGTCCCTTTATGCAGGTATCTGAATTAGAGCCTCGAGGAGGCGGTATTTCAAAGGTGAAATTGACTGATTTGTTTCTTGAGTCACGTGTCAGTACAACAAAACGACCACAATTTACTATGGTTGCAGATGCTTCCTTGAAAACTCTGACGTATGCTGAGGCAGCTAGGCGTCTTATAACTTTGCAAGCTTATGACATCTATGTGCCTCGTGGAGCCGCCGCTGGAGACCCTAGAGAAAAAGCGGGGAAAGTATACGGTGTATCAACAGGGTGGTATGGAGCAACTGGCAAGGTAATTGTTCACGGAGCCAACCTGATGGAGACCTTGCTGTATAACCTCGACTATGGGCAGCTGGCTGGCAAGTCGTTTGAACATGATTTGCCGGTTTGGGAGCGCACTGAACCTGATACCGCAGCACCGCGTGCCTACACCGGAGGCTCTGCTTCCCAATATAAAGACGTAGCAATCCCTGCGAAAGGTATGTGCGAGATTCTGACCTGGCAGTCACGTCGTGTCCGTCTGCAACATGACGGGCAGCATATTGTTGGGGTTTTTATCGCTAATGGAGACAAATGGTATAACAAGGATACTTATGCCGACCACCTAACAGGATATCGCCGTAATAAGAAACTGGAATGGGTGCCTAGACTTCATGCGGCTGAGCACTCGCTGTGGTACGGGGCTAGTTCTTTGCTAACTTGGCTAATTCCGGAGTCTGATGAGCAGAACAAACCAGCTCCGGTAATTCGTCAGCTTGGATTAGGCCGATACTTTCCTGTAGATACTGTAGTTAATGTGCAATTAGTTGGTGTTCAATATGGGGACGTTTATGGTTCATTTGTCAGTCAGGTTATCTCTGAATCTGTCCCCATGGAACTTTCCCTGCTAACTGTTGAAGGGGCACCGGTGTCCCAGATGGTATGCGAGAACATTAAAGCCACTATGAATGTGGCGGATGCACTTGGGCAGTTCGCAGGCAACCTATTGAAAGCCGCAGGTAAGGAATATAAGTTCTGCGCTGATGTTACAGAAGCCCTGCTCCATCGCATGGAAGATTCTTTTCGTCAGTGGGTTGTTCTCCAACACCTTTCTGAAGATATTGTTCTTCAGAAAAAAGAATGGCAGAAAACAGTACGCCTCTCAGTTATCCAAGAAACTGAGCTCTTGATAAATAGCGCTGGCCCTAAAGCCATGATGGGAACGTTTGTGAAAGATCGTTCGGGGAATGAATCTTTCTACAGTGCAGCTACTGCTAGGCGACAGCTTGAAAGTCGTCTGCGTAAGATTATCCCCTTGGCTTATCAAGCCTCTACCTCTCACTCACCTCAGGAGGACACTAATGAGTGACCGTACTGCGCAGAATGACCTGCAGCAGTTTATTGCTGCAAAGGTGATGCGCCTTTACCACCAGAAGAGTAGCGGTGTTTCGTCTGCTACTGCACAGCTGGCGAAGCTTCGCCGTGGAACGGGCGAACCGCCCTTGGCTCATCCTGAGCTTTGGGGATTCGTCTTGGAGAAGGAAGACGGCACTGAAGGTATCCCTGAAGAGTACCGAGGCAAGGGCGACCAGCCGAGTAATGCGGAGAATGCCGCGTACACTGCTTTGACTCTTTTTGCGCTGCACCAGCAGGCGCAGAACCAGCCTATGCATGTTGCGGGAGTTTCTTTCGGTCAGGCAGTCGGTCGCTTGGTCAGTCAGACTACTTCTTCGATGAAGAAGCGTTTTGATTCTCTGCTGACCGCTCAGACGGAGAACGCTCGCCAGCATTACCTGCGTAGCCTGATTACTCTGCTCCGTTCCGAAGGTATTGCCTTTGACTATGGTCGATTTGCGGTGGACTACATGCACCTGCTGAATCCTGTAACGCGGCAGAAAGTGCTCTACCGATGGAACCGAGACTTCTCCTATGGTTTGGTCCCTTCACGCTCTGAAAGCTCTAAGACGACTGAGTAACTATTACTTCTAACTGATAAGGACAACATCATGACTACCTTTATCGATATTCATGCCCTGCAGACCCTGCCCCCGTCGAACATTAACCGTGACGACACCGGTAGCCCCAAGTCCGCTTTCTTTGGCGGCGTTCAACGTCAGCGTGTTTCCAGCCAGGCTTGGAAGTCCGTCATTCGCCGCGATTTTGAATCGCACCTCGACCGCTCGAAGCTGGGTGTACGTACCCGCCTGGTCGCTGACAAGGTAGTGGCTCGTATCTTGGAGCTTGCGCCCGAATTTGATGCTGAGAAGGCTGAAACGGCTGTTGTTGCAGCTTTCAAGGCCGCAGGTATTACGCTCAAGGAACCTAAGGCGAAGGAAGGCGAAGAAGCAGGACGTCCTGTTTCTGGCTACCTGCTCTTGCTGAGCAACCAGCAGATTGACAAGTTGGTGCAGGCAATCATCGAAGCTAATGGCGAGAAGCTTCCCGCGAAGCAGGTCAAGGAAATCCTTGATACCAACCACAGCGTTGATATTGCTCTCTTCGGTCGCATGTTGGCGGATGCTCCCGATTTCAACGTTGATGCGGCTTGCCAGGTAGCACACGCCCTGAGCGTTCACGGTTCCGAACCCGATTTTGACTACTACACCGCAGTGGATGACGTTGTTCGTTCTTCCGATGACTCTACCGGTGCTGGCATGATCGGCACCATTGAGATGGCAGCAAGCACCTTCTACCGCTACGCCAACATCAACCTGGATGCACTGAACGCTAACCTGGGTGATACTTCTGCAAGCGTTGAAGCAACCCTGGCTTTTGTGCGTGCATTCATTGAATCTATGCCTACCGGTAAGCAGAACTCTTTTGCTGCACGTACCCTGCCTGATGCGGTTATCGTAACCGTTCGCAACGACCGCCCCATCTCCTATGTGAATGCCTTTGAGAAGGCTATCACTGAGGTTGAGGGCCGCCGCCTGGCTGCTGCTCGTGCGCTCGCATCTGAGGCTAAGAACATTGAAGAAGTATACGGTTACGAGCCGGTTGCTTCGTATGTTCTGGCGTTGGGTGACCTCAAGGAAGAACTGGCTGGTCTTGGCGAGTCGGTTTCTTTGAAGGGTCTGCTGGAGTCCCTGGAAGCTCAGCTGACTGCTCTCACCTCTCAGGAGTCCTAATGCCTACCCTGCTCTTGAAGATGAGCGGGCCGTTGCAGTCATGGGGCATTCAGAGCCGTTTTCGTCGCCGTGATGCCGGACATGAGCCGAGCAAATCTGGCGTGATCGGAATGGTTGCTGCTGCCTTGGGGCGTTCGCGTAATGAGCCGGTTGATGACCTGGTTTCGTTGAAGTTTGCGGTGCGTACGGATGCTCCTGGCACCTTGATTCGTGACTATCAGACCGCTAAGAACTGGACTAAAAATCCCAAAGGTGATGTTTCTCTTTCGACCCGCATGTACCTTTCGGATGCTGTTTTTGTGGTGGCTCTGGAAGGTGAACGTGAACAGTTGGAGACTATCGAGTCTGCACTGAAGAAGCCCGTATATCCTCTGTATCTTGGGCGGCGCGCATGCCCGGCTGGTTACGACCTTGTCCTGGGTATCCGTGAGGAGTCTGCTGAGGAAGCTCTGCGTTCGTTGGAGTGGCAGGTTCCTGAGTATCGTCGTAAGGATTTTCCGAGCCCGGTAGCGTTGCGCATCCTGCGTGATGCGTTGCCTGACGAGCGTGGTGATTTGGTTCAGGATATTCCGGTGAGTTTCAGCCCCGAGCATCGTCAGTATGCTTCGCGTGAGGTTGTATCGGTTGAGCCTGTCCTCGTAAATGTCAAGGAAGATCAGCTTGCACAGAATGTGGAGGAAGGGGCTTCTGCGAAGAGCTCTTCTACCCAGGATTCTGAGCCTGATTATATGAAGGCGGTGGTGGAAGCATGACGTATTTTTCTCGTTTCATGATTAATCCGCAGCGTCGTGGCGCGTGGAAGTTGTTGCGTAGCCCGCAGGCGATGCATGCAGCTGTGATGGCGACTTTGCCGCCGGATACGGACTATTCTGAGAGCCGCATCCTGTGGCGTTTGGATGAGTCTAAGCATGCTCCGGTTCTGTACATGTTGAGTCCTGAGAAGCCTGATTTTTTGGCTCTTGTGGAGCAGGCTGGTTGGCAGACTCGCCCTGGTGAGAGTGCTCATTATGGTCGTCTGCTGGCGAAGTTGGAGAACGGGCAGGAGTGGGGTTTCCGTCTTGCTGCGAACCCGGTGAAGCGTCACACGAATAAGCAGACGGGTAAGCGTGAAGCATTCCCGCATGTGACGGCTGCGCAGCAGCGGGCGTGGATTCGTGAGCGTGCTCCGCAGTGGGGATTTGAAGTAATTCCCGCGGTAGAGGGTCAGGATATTGAGGAGTGCCCGATGGTTTCTTCTCGTCAGGACCTTGCGTTTGCCCGCCGTAATGCTGAGGGTAAGGTCGGTAAGGTGACTCACCGTAAGGCTCAGTTTGATGGTGTTCTTCGCATCACTGATGTTGAGCTGTTCCGTAAGTCTCTGCTTTCCGGTATGGGCAGGGGCAAGGCGTACGGTATGGGCCTTCTGACGTTGGCGCCTCTGTCCCGCTAGGTAATGCGGGTGAAGGGCGGGGGACTGTTCTGTGTGATGGTGCCCCGCCCTTTCTTTATTCACTCATACTTTTGTGCCGATGCTGGCACGTTGATGTTCATAGGAGAAGATCATGCAGGGGGCTATTCCTCCGAGCTCGTCTGAGCTGTTTCGTAGTTCTGACCGTTTGAGTTTTGTGTATGTGGAGCATGCGACGATTTCCCGTGCTGATAGTGCGGTGACGTTTGTGAAGGAAGAGGGCGTGGTTCATTGCCCTGCTGCGAGTTTGAGCGCTTTGCTGTTGGGGCCGGGTACCCGTATTACTCATCAGGCGATGGCTTTGTTGGGTGAGTGCGGTACTACGGTGGTGTGGGTTGGCGAGCAGGGTGTTCGTTATTATGCGAGCGGTAAGTCTGTGGCTCGTTCTTCGCGTCTGTTGATTGCTCAGGCTAAGTTGGTGTCGAATACGCGGAGCCGTTTGGCTGTGGCGCGCATGATGTATCAGTGGCGTTTTCCTGGTGAGGATACGAGCGAACTGACGATGCAGCAGCTGCGTGGCAGGGAGGGTGCTAGGGTGCGTTCTGTGTATAGGCAGTGGTCTGAGCGGACTGGTGTTCCGTGGGAGCGCCGTGAGTATGATCCAAATAATTTTGGTGATGGGTCACCGATTAATCAGGCGTTGTCGGCTGCTCATGCTGCGTTGTATGGGATTGTTCATGCGGCGATTGTGTCTTTGGGGTGTGCGCCTGGGCTGGGGTTTGTGCATACCGGGAATTCTTGGTCTTTTGTGTATGACGTTGCTGATTTGTATAAGGCTGAGATTACGATTCCTGCTGCGTTTGAGGTGGTTGCTGGCTATACGGAGGGGATGGATATTGGGTCTGTGACGCGTAGGGCGGTGCGTGACCGTATTCGTTCTGAGAAGGTGATGGAGCGGGTTGTGCGGGATATTCAGCGTCTGTTGGTACCGGAAGAGCTTCCTGAGGAGATGCTTGAACTGGATGTTGTGGGTTTGTGGAATGAGCAGGGGGAAGCCCAGCGCGGCGGCATGAATTATGGCGATGGAGGGGCAGCCTGATGATTGTTATTGTTTTGTCGGCTTGTCCGGTGAGCCTTCGGGGTGATTTGACGAAGTGGCTTTTGGAGATTAATCCTGGGGTGTTTGTCGGGCGTGTGAGCGCTAGGATTCGTGAGAAGTTGTGGGCGCGTGTGTTGGAGTCGGGTGGTACTGGTCGTGCGACTATGGTGTTTCCGGCGGATAATGAGCAGCGGCTTGAGTTTCGGGTGAATAATGCGGATTGGGAGCCTGTTGATTTTGAGGGTGTTAAGCTGATTTATCGTCCTGTGGTTCGTAAAACGGTGCCTAAGTCTGGGTGGAGTAAGGCGAGTAGATATCGGCGTGCTCGTCGGGGTTAGAAGCGAGTGTTTATCATGTATTCTGGGTTCAGGCTCTGGTTTCAAAGTGATTCTATTTTGCTGGTGTAGGGTGTAAAGCCCCATGTCAGCAAGTGTGTTCCCCGCGCGAGCGGGGATGAGCCCAAAAAAGGGCGGGCGGGGAAAAATAAAAGGCTGTGTTCCCCGCGCGAGCGGGGATGAGCCCGCTCCACAACGCCCTAAGCCTCACCCGCTCGAGTGTTCCCCGCGCGAGCGGGGATGAGCCCTCAACATCGAACGAATCGGAGCGCTGACATGAGTGTTCCCCGCGCGAGCGGGGATGAGCCCCCCACAGCGCGAACGCGGCGGCGCACGCCGGGGTGTTCCCCGCGCGAGCGGGGATGAGCCCGCGCGGCCCTTCACCGGCGGAACAGCACATCCGTGTTCCCCGCGCGAGCGGGGATGAGCCCGGCAAGGTCCAGCAGTTTGCGTCCTCCGTGCCGTGTTCCCCGCGCGAGCGGGGATGAGCCCGGTTCAAACAACTCATCATCAGGTGCCGGGCTGTGTTCCCCGCGCGAGCGGGGATGAGCCCAACCGGGGAACCCCAACCCCGGCAATTCCACCGTGTTCCCCGCGTGAGCGGGGATGAGCCCTCTCCCTATCACGCTCACCAAGCACGCCGAAGGTGTTCCCCGCGCGAGCGGGGATGAGCCCGTCATCCCCGCAGGAATCAGGGTGCCCATCAGGTGTTCCCCGCGCGAGCGGGGATGAGCCACCAGAATTGCCACTGCATCGTGAGCTTGAGTGCGTGTTCCCCGCGCGAGCGGGGATGAGCCCCAGCACGCGCGCCGGTATCCGACGTAAAATCTGTGTTCCCCGCGCGAGCGGGGATGAGCCCGCAGGAAATCACCGATGCCATTCCACAAGTTGGTGTTCCCCGCGCGAGCGGGGATGAGCCCCCGAGGCCGACATCACCGAGCAGATGCGGGCGGTGTTCCCCGCGCGAGCGGGGATGAGCCCTTGCGGGCACCGTTCACTGTCTTGCGGGCGCTGTGTTCCCCGCGCGAGCGGGGATGAGCCCTGAGCCCGCAGGCGGTCAATGTGCGAAAAGACGTGTTCCCCGCGCGAGCGGGGATGAGCCCCTGAGACCTATGCACGCACTACTGACCCGAGTGTGTTCCCCGCGCGAGCGGGGATGAGCCCCTGGATTCCTGAGGGGGAGGTGATGGTCATGAGTGTTCCCCGCGCGAGCGGGGATGAGCCCTCACGCGCGCTGTGTTTGACGCGCTGACGGATGTGTTCCCCGCGCGAGCGGGGATGAGCCCGACTTCGATTGCCTCGAACCTGGTGTTGGACGGTGTTCCCCGCGCGAGCGGGGATGAGCCCACGCAAGGTGAAGGGCGTAACGCCCGCATAGTGTGTTCCCCGCGCGAGCGGGGATGAGCCCGCATCTGCAGCCGGGACACGATACTCATTCTCGTGTTCCCCGCGCGAGCGGGGATGAGCCCACGGCGGGACAAGTTACGGGTAGGGATCATGTGTGTTCCCCGCGCGAGCGGGGATGAGCCCGCCGGTATCACTATCGGCAACGTCTACGGTCTGTGTTCCCCGCGCGAGCGGGGATGAGCCCCAACCGAGAGGAACGCTAACCATGAAAATTATGTGTTCCCCGCGCGAGCGGGGATGAGCCCATCTCGATATCCGCAATGACATGCGCCAGAGTGTGTTCCCCGCGCGAGCGGGGATGAGCCCAATATTCCCGCTAATGTCGGTGGCATTGTTTTGTGTTCCCCGCGCGAGCGGGGATGAGCCCCGCAACGTGAGCGCCTCGGTAGAGGTTACGTTGTGTTCCCCGCGCGAGCGGGGATGAGCCCATCCAACTCTCGCTAGGTTTGCCTATCAGGGTGTGTTCCCCGCGCGAGCGGGGATGAGCCCGGCGGTGCCTTCTCTCGTTTGGGAGCGTCGAAGTGTTCCCCGCGCGAGCGGGGATGAGCCCGCTGCTCCACTGTTCACCGGTTAGCGGTTTGTGTGTTCCCCGCGCGAGCGGGGATGAGCCCGCCTGGAAGCCATGAAGACCCGCGCGGCTCGTGTTCCCCGCGCGAGCGGGGATGAGCCCATTTTCTCCGGCGGCATGAAATTAGGAATGACGTGTTCCCCGCGCGAGCGGGGATGAGCCCCCGTCTACACCGGGCGCGTCGCCGGGCAGACAGTGTTCCCCGCGCGAGCGGGGATGAGCCCTAGAGGCGCTGCGCGCCAAGCGCAAAGAAGCCGTGTTCCCCGCGCGAGCGGGGATGAGCCCATTCCGCCCTATTTATCGGAATTGGTGTTGCCGTGTTCCCCGCGCGAGCGGGGATGAGCCCGAAAGGCGTTTTTTATAAAACAGCTTCGTTGCGTGTTCCCCGCGCGAGCGGGGATGAGCCCGCCGTGCTTCCATTTACTAGACCGCCGCCGCTGTGTTCCCCGCGCGAGCGGGGATGAGCCCCCCACCCATCGCGCCGCCTCAGCCAGCTCACAGCCCCTAGTGTTCCCCGCGCGAGCGGGGATGAGCCCCAGAAAATCCCTTCCTACGCCCGAAACCGACGGTGTTCCCCGCGCGAGCGGGGATGAGCCCTGCTGCGGCCGCTGGTGCCTCTGGCATGGTCGGTGTTCCCCGCGCGAGCGGGGATGAGCCCGGCTAGGGCGACAGCGACCGCGTCGGGGGTGAGTGTTCCCCGCGCGAGCGGGGATGAGCCCGAGTGCCGGCAATCCAGCCAGCGCTTGATGTGGTGTTCCCCGCGCGAGCGGGGATGAGCCCTTGGTCAGGTCGGGTGCTTCGGTCTCCGGCGGGTGTTCCCCGCGCGAGCGGGGATGAGCCCAAGAATTATTCGACGATTTACATCCAGAATGTGTGTTCCCCGCGCGAGCGGGGATGAGCCCACCACAGAGGGAGCACAAGCAAAGCAATAACAGTGTTCCCCGCGCGAGCGGGGATGAGCCCATCAGGGCGGCTGATTCGTTCGGGCGCATGTCGTGTTCCCCGCGCGAGCGGGGATGAGCCCTGCTCCCCGGAAATTTTCTCGCAGAAGGGCTTGTGTTCCCCGCGCGAGCGGGGATGAGCCCAAGGTGGTACGGCGGATTCTTCGAGAGAATTTGTGTTCCCCGCGCGAGCGGGGATGAGCCCCGAGTGAAGGGCGCTGATGGTCAGTGGTCATCGTGTTCCCCGCGCGAGCGGGGATGAGCCCCCCTGGCTTCCGGCACAAAAAACCTTTCTTGGGTGTTCCCCGCGCGAGCGGGGATGAGCCCTCGGTCAAACACGTGACCTGGCACATCAGAAGGTGTTCCCCGCGCGAGCGGGGATGAGCCCTATACGCCCGACACGGCAAAGCGGGTTACTCAGTGTTCCCCGCGCGAGCGGGGATGAGCCCGGCGACGAAGGCCTGGCCATCTGGGACGTCGCGTGTTCCCCGCGCGAGCGGGGATGAGCCCTGGCAGACGTACGGCGGCTTCCCGTCCATGAAGTGTTCCCCGCGCGAGCGGGGATGAGCCCGAGGTTCGCGCCGGTGAGATTAATCATGCTCTGTGTTCCCCGCGCGAGCGGGGATGAGCCCGGTTTCGCCGCCGCGCCCGGCCTGCGCTCTAAGTGTTCCCCGCGCGAGCGGGGATGAGCCCCGTTAGCACCAGATGCCCGTTGCAGCCCCGGCGTGTTCCCCGCGCGAGCGGGGATGAGCCCCCGAAGACGGGGTTGCCGTATAACCCGCTGACGTGTTCCCCGCGCGAGCGGGGATGAGCCACATGCGTTGCGCAGCTTGGTAGTTCTCGAAGGCGTGTTCCCCGCGCGAGCGGGGATGAGCCCCAAACCGCCGCCCCAAAAACCCTACAGTAGAAGTGTTCCCCGCGCGAGCGGGGATGAGCCCCACACACCGGCGGGGCGGCCCATCTAGCATTGGTGTTCCCCGCGCGAGCGGGGATGAGCCCTGTATTTTTGGGTGTATCGATAGGTGTATCGTGTGTTCCCCGCGCGAGCGGGGATGAGCCCTAGGGAGGAAACTATGAACAAGAACTACGATGGTGTTCCCCGCGCGAGCGGGGATGAGCCCGCAAGCTCACCGAAACCGAAGCCGCGGTCGGAGTGCTCCCCGCGTGAGCGGGGATGAGCCCAAACCATGAGCACCACCACCTACAAGGGATTCGTGCTCCCCGCGTGAGCGGGGATGAGCCTATGACTGCCTGGAAATGGTTCACCGACAAGCCGTGCTCCCCGCGCGAGCGGGGATGAGCCGCGCAAAGAACGCGTTAGTGTCAGCGATAGCCCGTGTTCCCCGCGCGAGCGGGGATGAGCCGCAGAGTACCGGTAATAGTTGCCGAATAGTCAGGTGTTCCCCGCGCGAGCGGGGATGAGCCTGATGGGGCCTGCGTGGAGCCATGACGTGACAAGTGTTCCCCGCGCGAGCGGGGATGAGCCGCAACGACCGCACCGGTGAAAATCCCTCGTGCAGTGTTCCCCGCGTGAGCGGGGATGAGCCGCCGTAGCCGGGGTCCGTGTGGTCGGATTCTCGGTGTTCCCCGCGCGAGCGGGGATGAGCCGGTGTCGCGTGCCACCTGCTGACCGGAGCCCCAGTGTTCCCCGCGCGAGCGGGGATGCGCCTCGACTGGCTGGACATTCAGTCGCGAAAAACTGGTGTTCCCCGCGTGAGCGGGGATGAGCCGACCACCGCCATGATGCTTGAATTGCTCTCTGAATGTTCCCCGCGCAAGCGGGGATAATCCCCAGGGCATTGCCGTGACTCAGCGTGAGTTGCCGTGTTCCCTGCGTGAGCGGGGATGAGCCGGCGATGGAACGCGGTTCTTTGAACGCTGACATGTGTTCCCCGCGCGAGCGGGGATGAGCCCTATATCAAGGGCAATAATGAAAGAAACTCAACGTATTCCCCGCACTCGCGGGGCACAGGTAAGGCCCCTCGGCCCGCAGTAGTAAACTGCAGGCCGAGGGGCCTCCTCATGCATTAGCGTTAGCTGGTAGAAAGGTTAGTGCCCGAAAGCCGGGGGAGTACCCCTACGCTGCCACCGCCACGGTACCCTTGGTTGCGGTGCCGTTTCGGGTCCAGAGCAGGAGCGCTGCCACGCTGTTGATGATGTAGAAAATGTATTTGCCGACGTTCGCGAAGTTGCCCTGAGTCAGCGCCTTGATGCACTGCACGCTGTTGTACACGAACCAGAACTGCCACTGCATCGTGAGCTTGAGCGCGTTCAGAATGTTCGCTGACAGGGACAGGCCGAACACTACGGTCGTGATCCAGAACAGGAACGAGGTCTTGCCGCCGTAACCGACATAGTTCGCAATCAGGGAGAACGCGAACGAGCCCACCACAATGCTGCTGATAATCAGCTGGCCCTTCGTGCCGGTCGGCGGTTCCATGGCCTTGCCGCGTTCGGAGTTCTGCCACCTACGAATCGCGAAGGTGTACACGATGAACGTGACCGGGTAGGTGATGATTGCTGCCTTGTTGCCCAGAATGTAGTCAATTGCTCCAGACAGTGCCGTGTTAATAATGCCGAGCACGTTGCCGATGTTTGAGAGGCGGCCGGTCAGGCGGGTAGACATCATTGAAATACCCACGTTAATCACGGAAATTACGCCGAGGGGAATGAAGCTCGTGATCGGGCCCCAGTCAACGTACTTGGCGAGGTTGGTGCTCAGGTATCCTGAGGCGATTGCGATGGCGATGACCAGTGCCACGCCGAAGAGGTCGGCGTACTTGGACTTGGCGAAAAAGAGGAGGGCCTTCTCAGAGAATTCCTTGGCCTCCATGGGTAACTCCTTTGTTAGGATATAGAAACAGTGATAGGGTACCAATAACTATAACTCTTTGAAAAGGGCTCGAAACGGCGTGTCGCACATAAAACCTCAGAACCCCACATATTCCAGATCCCGGAACACCTTGGCGTAGAGCAATTCAAAGTCGTCCCATCAAGAACCCATACCAACTTCCGGCAAACGTTGCCAGATAACGCCCATACTTCGTTGAATACCGAAAATGGGCGTAAAATCACCGCCGTTTCGTCTTCGCTTTAAACGGGACCTTAAGGTACGCTAGATGACTGGGTCAGGGAACTCGTGCCGGTCTCACTC
>ERZ772956.1431-NODE-1431-length-16296-cov-7.317099_pt1 | contig 16296 bp, 10 predicted proteins | sample MGYA00580683_ERZ772956 | MGnify/ENA primary metagenome ERZ772956 (study PRJEB29015, sample SAMEA2738077) | human oral metagenome | biome: human oral; feature: human-associated habitat; material: saliva | place: China | collected 2212 ... | reverse complement strand
TACCACGATAACTTTCTCCTTACTAACTAATAAAAAACTGCGTTATTGCGATTTCCCTCTTTTCGATTATAATTATAGTAGGTAACAAAAAAAGAGCAAGTAATTATAAGCTATCACTTTTACTCTTATTGTTAATTTTTTGCCGAACCCAATTCGGTTCAAAAATATCCTTGAATTATACTTACGAGCAATTAAATCAAGTACACTCTTGTGCGTAGGAGGAAAAACGCTAATGAATATTTTAATCCAAGGGCTCATGCTCGGCTTCGCATATGTCATGCCTATCGGCGCCCAGAATATCTTTGCAATAAACACTGCCTTGACACAGAAACGAAGTCGGATACTGGCAACAGCATTTATCATAGCTTTCTTTGATATCACGCTGTCGATTGCATGTTTCTTCGGAATTGGCGCCCTTATCAAGCTTTCGGTATGGATAGAACTTGCCATACTCGGTATAGGTGCTTTGGTTGTGCTTTGGATAGGGTTTAGTATATTTCGATCAAAGGATACCATGTCTGAAACCAAGGATGTAAGCCTACCTCTCACCAGGGTTATCTGGACGGCTTGCGTTGTTACATGGTTCAATCCACAAGCTTTAATAGATGGCTCTCTTCTTCTTGGAGCTTTTCATGCATCGCTCCCAAGCGGTAAAGCCTTTCTATTCATTCTAGGGGTTTCCATAGCCTCCCTGACGTGGTGGTTTGGAATGACAACGATAGTTTCACTGATACGCACAAAGATAAATGATAAGATGCTAAGGTGGATAAACATAATTTGTGGACTGATTATCATGTTCTACGGGCTCAAACTACTGAACAGCTTTAGAATACTGGTTCTAAAAACCTTCTAACAGTCTTAACTGCAATTAAATCAAAAAACACCAAACCGGTATGTCGCTTTCACAGCCATACCGGTTTTGATTTACTATCGCATATTCATAAAAGCTTCAATCAGCTTCTCTTTCCTATGTATGCTCTTATATTGCTTACATTGCTGTAAAGCTCAGCCTCTTCGCCACTCTGAACTATAAGTGTTGGAGCCGCTGATATATTGTACTGTCCGGCGATTTCAGCGCCATCAGCCTCATCTGCAAGGATTACGTCGTACTCGATTCCTGCCTGATTAAGATAGTTCTTTGCCGCCTGACAATTAGGGCAGGTCTTTGTTGTTACCAGTATCAGCTTGTCTGTATCAGGCTTTGATGTAGCTGTTGTTACCTCGTTTGCTCTGCCTAGTGTCTGGGTTCCGACTCTTGGCAAATCCACACCGGCTTCATCCAGTAAATTTCTGTTAATTGAGAACAGTTCTTCCGGCTCATAAGTCTTTCTGTTCTCGAACTCGCTTGACTTTCCGTCATTCCAATTGCGAACAGGTCTGTAATAGCCTGTGATTCTTGAATAAACCTCAGTTGTATTTCCACAGTGTGGGCATGAAAAATGCTCGCCTGCAATGTAACCGTGATTTTCACATATAGAATATGTAGGTGAAAGCGTGTAGTATGGCAACTTGAAGTTGTATGCAATCTTCTTAACCAAATTTGCTGCAGCTTTCCAATCCGGCATTCTCTCTCCCAGGAAGCCATGGAATACAGTTCCTGATGTGTATAAAGTCTGCATCTCATCTTCCATCTCAAGTGCGTCAAATATATCCTCTGTATAATTAACCGGAAGATGTGTACTGTTTGTATAGTAAGGAGCCTGATCCTTGCACGCTGCTGTGATGATGTCGGCAAATTCCTCTGTGTCGTGCTTTGCAAATCTATATGTCGTAGATTCAGCAGGTGTAGCCTCCAGGTTAAAGAGATCTCCATACATCTCCTGATAGTCTGAGAGTCTATCACGCATGTGGTTTAGAACCTCGATTGAGAAGTCGCGTCCTTCCGGCTTTGTTATATCGCTATCTATCCACTTAGCATTTAGGATGGTTTCGTTCATTCCAACAAGTCCTATAGTTGAGAAGTGGTTGTTGAACGCACCTAGGTAACGCTTTGTATATGGATATAACCCTTCCTCGAGCAATCTGTTGATTACCCTACGCTTTGTGTCAAGTGAGCGAGCTGCAATATCCATATACTTATCGAGCATGCTGTAGAACTCTTCCTTGCTTGATGAGAGGTAAGCAATTCTTGGTAGGTTCAGCGTTACTACACCGATAGAGCCTGTGCTCTCTCCTGATCCGAAAAATCCGCCGCCCTTCTTTCTAAGCTCTCTCAAATCGAGACGAAGTCTGCAGCACATTGATCTTACATCTGATGGGCTCATGTCTGAGTTGATGTAATTTGAGAAGTAAGGAGTGCCGTACTTTGCTGTCATCTCAAAGAGAAGCTTGTTGTTCTCAGTCTCGCTCCAGTCGAAATCCTTGGTTATTGAATATGTAGGGATTGGATACTGGAAGCCGCGTCCGTTAGCATCGCCTTCGATCATTATTTCGATGAAGGCTTTGTTAACCATGTCCATCTCAGCCTTACAATCGCCATATGTGAAATCCATCTCCTTGCCACCAACGAGAGCAGGCATGTTAACCATGTCATCCGGAACTGTCCAGTCCAATGTTACATTAGTGAACGGAGCCTGAGTTCCCCATCTTGACGGAGTGTTTACTCCATAGATGAACGACTGAATCGACTGCTTTACATCCTTGTATGACAGATTATCTATCTTAACAAAAGGAGCCAGATATGTATCAAATGATGAGAAAGCCTGAGCTCCTGCCCATTCATTCTGCATAATTCCCAAGAAGTTTACCATTTGGTTACAAAGCGTTGTAAGATGCTTTGCCGGTGCTGAAGTGATTCTATCCGGAACTCCGCCTAAACCCTCCTGGATAAGCTGCTTAAGACTCCATCCTGCACAGTAACCGGTCAGCATCGAGAGGTCGTGAATGTGCATGAAGCAATTTCTGTGAGCTTCTGCAACATCCTCATCATAAACCTCTGAAAGCCAATAGTTAGCTGTTACTGCACCTGAGTTTGAAAGAATAAGACCACCGACGCTAAGAGTTACAGTAGAGTTCTCCTTAACACGCCAATCCTTCTCCGTTCCAATATATCCGTCAATCAGCTTCTTGTAGTCGAGAAGCGTATCCTTTGTCTCACGCACATTAGCATGCTGGCGTCTATATAGAATATATGCTTTTGCTGTCTTGGCATATCCGCAGTTCATCAAAGCGGACTCGACCTCGTCTTGGATTTCCTCTACCGTTGCAGCATCGAGCTTGCGTCCGTTAAGCGTAGTTGTAACAATTAGACAAATAGCTCTTGATACCGACGAAATATCCCTAGCGTCAAGTTCATCCGTCGCCATAAAAGCCTTCGCGACCGCATTTTCGATTTTGGTTGGGTCAAAAGCAACCGCCGTTCCATCTCTTCTAATTACATTGTTCATCCTATCCCTCCGCTTAACTTCTGCATAGATTAAATAAATTGATAAGTGCCTCTCGGCCAATTCTAAAGTACAAATTCATCGTCAAAGCTTATGATTTTGCCGGCATCCAGACTCTTCTTCACATCTATGAGCCTCTGATTGCTGCTGCCTCTCCAGATATGCTCTTCGCTCAGTAGCGACTCCACGAATCTTCCGTCGACCATCACATCTATAAAGTTCAAAACCTCTCGCGCCGCCTCACCGGCCTTGCCTTCAATCACCTCATCAAAGGTAAAACCACTGTATAGCCAGATATTTAAGCCCTTGGATTTAAGAGCCTCCGCTATATCTCTACACTGATCGGCCTGCAAAAGAGGATCTCCGCCTGAAAGCGTAACTCCGTCGATATACTTAGTTGCCAAAATGTCATCAATGAGCTCTTTAACCGGAATTGTCTTACCGCCATCAGGATCATGCGTCTCCGGATTGTGACAGCCATTACAGCCGTGCTCACATCCCTGCATAAAAACAGTGTACCTAACTCCGGGTCCGTTTACCGTGGTATGCTTCTTAACTCCAGCTATAAAAACGCTCTCTTTTTTCCCATTCATAGAAAGCCCCCTCTTTTGCTTGCTCATTCATTATAATATCTATATATAGTATAGTCAAGACTAATTTGTTCCAATATATTGTTTATTTTATAGTCCAAAGCCTATTATCTTCCGCAGAGGATTTTGTCATCTTCATTTAGCCCAATCATACTAACTCCATCTTTAAGCAGTCTTTCAATTACATTAAGTTTCCGTGTATCTATTCGTTCTCCAGGAACAATAATCGGAATCCCCGGAGGATATGGAATTACCGCTCGCACTGAAATCCTTCCTTCGCACTCGCTCGGCTTGAGCCATTCGGATTCGGTCGGCACATCAAAAATTTTTTCATGCCTATATAGTTCTTTCATCAAAGCCTTATTATCTTTCTTAGGCTTAACGCACATATCAAGGTCTTCACAGGCCTTCTCATCGGCTATTTCTCTAAGTGCCGAAATTAGAATTTCATAGTCAGATCTTTCACTGCCTATTCCTGTCATCGCCATCACAAATCGACTGTCTGAAAGCTCACAGAATATGCCTTTCTCCCTCAAAAGTCCATCGAGTTCATATCCACTTATTCCTAAGTTATAAAAACTGAACACAAGCTTTGTTCTATCCATGAGGGGCATATCAAGAAGTTCTAAGCCATTGATTTTCCTAAGTTCCTCATAAACATAGTCCAAATCCGCCAGCCACTTATCAAACAGTTTTCTTCCATGCTCCTCGATTATCCTCGCGTTCATATCCAGCGAAGCCATCAAAATATATGAGGGACTGCTGCTCTGCAAAATCTGTAGATTATTTGCAATTGCATCCACATCTACTCTGTCGCTGCAAACAAGAAGTATAGCTGTCTGCGTAAACGAAGCAAGCGTTTTGTGCGTGCTGATTACAACTATATCTGCACCTCTGTTTTCAGCAGCAAGACTCCGGACTGCGCCTCCCTGAAGTTTTTCACCATCGAGGCTCGAATCCGCATACTCATCCATAAAAGCAAGATGTGCCCCATGTGCCTCGTCAACTATTAGTAATTTCCCTTGTGCATGTACTGTCTCAGCGATCCTATCTATATCGCTGCAAACTCCGTAGTAGTTGGGACTGGTTATAATAACAGCCTTAGCCTCAGCTTGCTTTTCTAAAGCCTCAGCAATACTATCCGCACTGATCTCGCTTACAATTCCATATTCATCCAGTATTTCAGGCGCTACAAAGACCGCCTTCCCTTCGCTCAGCATAAGAGCATTGTAGACAGACTTGTGGCAGTTTGAGGCCATAATCAAAGTATCCCCCCTCGATATTAGGCTCATCACAGATGCCATGATTCCCGCGCTGCTTCCACCTACCAACATAAATGCCTGTTTTGCACCATACATCGTCTTATATCGATCCATCGTTTCACGCAAAATGCCCTCTGCCTTAAAGAGATTGTCCGCTCCCTCTATTTCGGTAAGGTCGCCGTCTATCATAAGGTCTGTAAAGTCTGCGTAACCATTTTTTGTAAAGAACGCTTTGCCCTTATGTCCGGGCATGTGAAAACTCGCACGCTCTCTATCTTGGTGTGCTTTGATGAATTCTATTAAACCCGATCCCTTTGTTTCATTTTGCTTATCCATTTTATCTCCTATAAAAGCAAGGACCTACAGCCCAAGCAATCCCATACTTAAGCCATAGGTCATGTGAAATGTTCAAGGCTTTAAAGTTAAAGCAGCGGACTGAATGCTCGCAAAATACCATCGAAAAGCAGTCCGAAAAAGTTTGTCTTACAGTTCTCCTCGCGTATCTGCGTACATCTTTCTATAGTCCTGACAAAGTCTTCTTTAATATCCCTCAATGAACTGCATCCCACCATAAGTGTTCCACATTCGAAGTGAAGGTATAGGCTCCTGTAGTCAAGGTTTATGGTTCCGACCACCGCCAGCTTGTCGTCTGAAAGAAAATTCTTTGCATGCACAAATCCATCCTTGTACTCGTAGATTTTAACGCCTGCCCTAATCAAAGGCAGATAGTAGGAACGCGTCAGTCTGAATATTATTTTCTTGTCCGGAATTCCGGGCGTTACCAGCCTTATGTCTACACCTCGCTTTGATGCGAGCTTTAGCGCTGAAAGCATTTCATTATCAAGTATCAAGTATGGTGTGTAAATATATAAATAGTCCTCTGCCTGATTGATTATCTCAAGATAAATGTTTTCACCCAGGTTTTCATCATCCAAAGGCGTATCTGAAAATGGCTGCAATATTCCGTCGCTATCAAATGCTTGTGGATGATTCACATGTGGTCTAAACTTGCTGTAGTCCTCCTCGGTTGGCACAAATGAGTTCCATATATTTAGAAACATAACTGTGAAGTTCCAGACCGCCATGCCCTCAATCCTTATACCGGTGTCTTTCCAGTGTCCGAAGTACTGAACTTTGTTTATATATTCGTCTGCTATATTAAAACCGCCGGAGTATGCGACATATCCATCTATAATCATGATTTTTCGATGATTACGGTTGTTATATACTAGCGACAGCACCGGGCGAAGCGGATTGAATACATGCACTCTTATACCTGCGTTTTCTAACTTTGATGCGAAGTTTAGCGGCAGTTTATCTATGCAGCCGATGTCATCGTACATGATTCTTACATCGACACCCTCCGCGACCTTTTCCTGAAGTATATCAAAGATGGAATCCCACATGTATCCCTCATCAATTATGAAATACTCCATAAAGATATAATGTTTAGCATGCTTCAGATCATCCAGCATATCGACAAAGGCCTTATCTCCCAAATCGTAGTATTTAGATTTTGTTCCTGTCCACGCAGGGTACGGACCGTAATCGGCTATGTATTTAATTGTTTCTAAAATCCTGTCACTATATACCTCTGACAGGCAGTTTTCCTGCCTTATATCATCTCTATGCCTTGCCCTGGTTGGTTCTATCTTGTTTTTTATTCTCTTTGACGGTCTCTTATTACCAAAGAACCAGTACATCGCAGTTCCCAGAATTGGCACAAGACATATTATCATGACCCAACCGAGTTTATATGCCGAACTTTCATCCCTATATATTATAAAGAGCGCGGCAACTATGGCAAGAAAGTTGAACATTATGGTGATACTTCGGGAGTAGTCTCCCAGTCTCATCACCATCAAAGCCATCCACGCAAACTGTATAATTATTAAGATGCCCATTATGGTAAAACGACTGAATATCCTGCCAAATAGACTTTTCACAAATCTCATATGTACTATTACCTCGTATTCAAAAACTAAAAGTCCGGAAAGTCCGGACTCCTAGAAAGGAAACTATTTTTCGATAATGTCAACACCCATGTATTTTCTCAACGCTTCCGGTATTACTACGCTTCCGTCAGCCTGCTGGAAGTTTTCCATAATAGCTGCCACAGTTCTGCCTACTGCAAGACCCGATCCGTTCAATGTGTGAACGAACTGTGGTTTATCCTTAGCTCTGCGGAATCTGATATTCGCACGTCTTGCCTGATAGTCCTCAAAGTTGCTGCATGAAGAAATCTCGACGTATCTTCCATAGCTTGGCATCCAAACCTCGATGTCATAAGTCATAGCAGCTGAAAATCCTAAATCTCCCGAGCTTAATCTTACAACCCTATACGGAATTTCAAGTCGTTTTAAAACTTCCTCTGCATCAGCAGTAAGTTTTTCCAGTTCATCATATGAGTTCTCCGGCTCTACAAATTTAACCAGCTCAACTTTATTGAACTGGTGCTGGCGTATCAACCCTCTGGTATCTCTGCCCGCGGAACCCGCCTCAGCTCTAAAGCAAGGAGTATACGCCGTGTAGTATACCGGAAGCTCCGCCTCGTCCATTATCTCATTCGCTCTTAAATTTGTGACCGGAACCTCTGCAGTCGGAATGAGGAAGAAATCCTTCTGCGGAATGTAGAACATATCTTCCTCAAACTTAGGAAGCTGTCCCGTTCCTGTCATCGCATCTCTGTTTACCATGAAAGGAGGAAGAATCTCCGTATATGGCTGCTCCATTGTGTGAAGATCAAGCATGAACTGAATGCACGCTCTCTCAAGTCTGGCACCAAGACCCTTGTAAACAGTAAATCTTGTTCCACTTATCTTACTTGCACGAGCGAAGTCCAAAATATCCAGGTCCTCACCTATATCCCAGTGTGCCTTAGGCTCAAAATCGAATTCCTTAAGCTCCATGAACCTTCTGATTTCGACATTATCGCTATCATCGTTTCCGAATTGAACATCCTTATATGGAGTATTTGGAACGTTAAGTAGAGCGTTCTTTAGCTCTGCTTCAATTTCCGAAAGCTCTGAATCTAAAACTTTGATTTCCTCTGAAAGAGCCTTCATCTCAGCCATTATCTCAGTTGTATCCTCACCGGCCTTCTTTAGCTTAGGAATTTCTCTTGAAACAGTGTTTTGCTTGCTTTTCTTTGCCTCTACATCAGCTAAAAGACTTCTTCTCTTCTCGTCCAGCTCCTTAACCTTTGAAATCCCAAAGTCGCCCTTGCCTCTAAACTCAACGCGGCTCTTAACCCCTTCGTAGTCTTCTCTTATCTTCTTAATATCCAGCATCTATCTCACCTCTATAAAATATTCTTCTTGTACCTTGTATATAAAGATATCAAGTTTGCAACCTTTTTCTGTATCAGCTTCTGCATCTCAGATGCCTCACTGTAGTTTCCATTATCAAGTGCGTCCTTTGCTCTTGTGAGAATGGATTTCTCGGTAATGGTGTCTTTTCCAAGCTCATGTCTAAGCTTATCTATCTCTATCCAGTTCTTCACATCAAAATCGGAGAAGTCGTCCTCTGAGTGAAGCTTTACGCAACCCCTGATTAAAGCCATATTCTGCGGAATAACTCTATCGTGAAGTTCCGTCTTCCACTGTGAAATAACCTGCTCCCTGTAGGAATCGAGGACCTGCTGCTTCATCACATCGCCTTCTTTGAAGATTCCCAGCTTCTCCGGATAGCAATCAAAGGCCTGCATGTTCTCCCAAACCGTAGCCGGCGCATGTCCGAAAAGCTTTGCCCTTTCCTCTTCAGTATAGTCCTCAAAGACTTCCTTCTCACTTCGATACTCTCTATCCGTATCCAGGTAGAAATCCTTATCCCCATATGCCTTTGATATGGATTTTTCGAGCTCCGCAGGAGTTTTCTCGTGTTCTAATGCATGCTTTATTCCGTCTATCATAGCCATGTGGCTTGCCGCAAGCACCAGATATGTATTGCTCTTGGGATTCGGGGCTCTAAGCTCAAATCTCGTCGCCAACGGATTGTTCATATCCCTGATAAGTCCTACAAGTACTGTTCTATTTCTTGAAGGCTCCATTGGAGATCGTCCCAGCGAGGTAACTATACAAACAGGAGCTTCATATCCCGGTTTTAGTCTGTTCAGAGAATCTATACTTGAACTTACGAAAGGATTTACAACCTCGTAATTCCTTAGCAAGCCCATCAAAGCACCATATCCGATAGGATTCAGGAAATCAGTCCTCATGTCCTTAGGTGCAAATACGCTTGTCATCTTTCCGTTCTTGAGCTTTGCTGCAAGTCCCAGGTGAGTATGCTCACCGCTTCCGGCTACCCCATCAAAAGGCTTCGCCATAAATGTCACATCAAGCCCATGCAAGGTGAAAATATCTCTAACAATATACTTCACATGGTTTTCGTTATCCGCAGCCTGCATGGCATCTGTGTATGCCCAGTCTATCTCAAGCTGCTCCATAACATGGTCATAATGTCCGGAATGACCCATCTGAGCCTTGACACCTCCGACCTCCTTATGACCCATCTCTACTCCGAAACCGTACTTGTCGAGAATCATCAAAGTGTCCTCAAGTGCGGTTCTAACCTCGCCGTAGGTTCTCTTCCAGTACTGTTCCTTGAGCACCTGTGCTGTAAAGAGTTGCTCTCTATCACCCTTATCGTCCGGTGTCTTTACCCAAAACTCCAACTCAGTCGCACTCGTTATAATGAATTCTTCGATATCATCCATGCGGTCTGCACCATCAATGTACTCGAATACATAAGGGTGCTCAATCAAAGCTTTCTCGAGCTCTGACTTAAAATGCGTCAGTGCATCTCTCAGCATTACCCTCGAACCGCACTCGAAATTTTCATTATGCAGCAGGTAGGACGGAATTCTCAGAGTACCTATAGGGAGCTCCAGCTTTCTGTCAATATTTCTGAAGTTATAGTCTACGTACCAGTTGCAATTAAGATCCGGAATGATATCGACCTTTGCGTTGTTCAACACTGCTATGTGCGGAAGCGCTACCGATGAACCGTCGGTTTGCACACCGTGCTTCAGCAGCTTGTCCATATTCTTAATAAAAAGCTCTACTGGTATTTTCTCGTCTGTATCGTGTCCACCGATATCAATACCTACGAGCGATACGAATTGAACCTCAGGATGGGCATTCAAGACTTTAATAATATTTTCCTTTGAGTGTTCGCCCTTTGGGATCGTAAAGAGCATTTTATCCACATCGAATCCCAGCATATATTTCCTCCTGATTTTTCAAGTTGTTTGGTATATCAAAGTAATTATTTGTTTTTCTTGCTCTCGTTAGCATTGGCACCTGAGCTGTCCTGAAGTCCCTTTAGGGCTTTCTCCAGCTCTGTCATCTTTTCTCCGTAAGTCTTCCAGTCTCCGCTCTTCAAAGCTTCCTGAGCCTCCTGATATGCACCGCTTGCCTTTTTGATGTAGTCCTTTACACTCCGCTTTTCACTGCCGGTCTTAGTATCAGGCTTATCATTGCTGACATTCTCTCCGCCGAAGAGACTTTCAAGCGCCGCTTCGAGTGTAGGCTCGTATGCAATCTTGTCCTCATACGCTACGATAACACGCTTGACCTCCGGAATGGCGGAATTTGATGCCTCTAGATATATAGGCTCTATGTATAACAAAGAGTCGTTAATAGGAACCACAAACAGGCTTCCTCTACTATATGTTGAACCGGCCTGACTCCATAGTGAGAAATCCTGAGAAATCTTGGTGTTCTGGTCTATCTGTGCCTCTATCTGCATAGGTCCGTAGATGGTTCTATTCTTAGGGAATCTGTAAAGCATAAGCTTTCCGTAGTTCTCACCATCGTTTCTGGTCATCAGAATACCTGTCATATTTTGCTTGGATTTAGGCGAATATGGGAGCATGCTCACAAACTCGGCCTTCTTCTCACCGGGAATTTTGGTAACCAGGTAGTTAGGCTCTGTCTTCCTCTCGCGAGTTCCGTAGATTTCGTGAGAAACTTCCCAAAGATCCTCGTTTTGATAGAATACCTTGACATCGTTCATGTGATACCTGCCATAGACATCCGCCTGAATCTTAAATAGCGAATGTGGATATCTGATATGCGACTTAAGTGACGCAGGCATCTCCTCAATATCCCTAAAGAGTTTGGGGAATATCTTCTTATATGTCATTGCCATCGGATCCTTTTTATCAGTGATATAATATTTTACATCTCCGTTATAAGCATCTACAACAACCTTTATTGAATTTCTAATATAGTTTGTTTTTCCGACATCCTTGCTATAAGGCTCTGAGTATGGATATAAGGAACTGGTTGTGTAGGCATCTATCATCCAATAAATCTTTCCGTCAACAACTACTCCGTACGGATCATCCTCGTATCTCAGATAAGGCATTATCTTCTTTACCCTCTCCTCGATATTTCTGTTGATGATGATTCTTGACTCACTGTTTACATTTGAGGAGACCAAAAGCTTAAAACTTCCTTCCTTTACCGCAAACATCAGCCTTTTAAGCGGAGTAAGCTTGATTCCGGCACTTCCCTTATATCTCGTATACTTATTTGCCTGTCCATCCGGATAGTCGAACTCATCCTCGTTCGTATTTACAACTATATAGTCACTGGACAACTCACCGAAATATATCTCCGGTCTTTTGATATTGATTTCCTTAGCACTGCTCTTAGGTGGAATATCCTTAACTACAACGTCCGGCTGCCCACTGGCTGTAATCTTATCAACTCTGGAAACCGCAAGACCGTATCCGTGAGTATACTTGATATGCCTATTAAGCCAAGTGTCATTTATCTTATTCTCATCAATCTCCCTAATCGAAAGATAGGTCTGAGTGTACTCTCCGTTCAGATAGTATCTATCAACGTCTGTATCATTGAACTTGTAGTACTGCCTGATGCTCTGAGTCTGGTTATAGAACTTCTCAACAGGCTCATAGTCGTTGATCCTTATATTTCCGACCGTCTCATCGTTATTGGCTATCGCATTTGCATCAAGATTATTTGAGGCTGCAAAATCTCTTATATCAACCTTATCAGTTGCATATGCCGACTGAGTGAACTTAATATTTCTTGCAAGGTACTTGGACTCCTTATTAATCTCGTCAGGTGCAACAATCACATTCTGAACTAGAATTTCTGCACCGCTTCCAATCAAAACCACTGCTAACATAATTATAGGAATCAGAACAATCTGCTTCATTTTCTTCCTTGCTATGAAAAAAGCGATTGTAACTGCCCCTATAACGCAAAGCACTATCAAAATTCTATAAATCCAAAGCGTCACATTGACATCTGTGTATCCGGCGCCATATACAACCCCCGTGTGCTTATGAAGCAAGTCAAACTGCTTTAGAAGGAAATGGAACGCTAACATTACATAGAAGATAATTCCAAGAATTGATAGCTTCCCGGACGCTATATGAAGCAGCTGGTCCATATTGGACTTTGAAACCCTGCGGTCAGTCTTATTTCTGACCTTCTTCATCCTTGCATCCCTCTTGTTCGGATCAAAGATGTTTGCAAATATCCTACCTGCTTGCGTATTTTCACCAAATGGGTTAACAAAAGGTCTGTCGGAATAGCCTGATTCGGTACCGTTCGTTTCGCCCGTCTCTGCTCCCGAGTACCTTCCGTCCTCTATTGGCTCAGCCTCATCTTCTTCTAAGGAATCCGGACTGTGCATTATCAACAAAACTGCATAGTAGAAAACAGTAGCAATCACAAATAGTACGACTATACCCAAAAGCATTGCATTAAATCCATTTAGGAACTCGTACTTAAAAACGTAAAATGATATATCAAAGCCAAAGAGAGGATCTTTCTTACCGAAACCGGTACTCTTTAGGAACTTTAGAAATTCAAACCAAAGTCCGCCAACAACATAAGCCGTAACCCATCCTGAAAACAGAACAGAAACAAGCATTGTGATTAGACGTAATCTTTTTTGATTGGTTTCCTCATGTGAAATAATCTTCTTGAAATAACCTCTGCGGAGGCCTGTCAAATATAGATACATAAGGCCTATGAGTACCAAAAACATAGGTATGCCGAACTTCAGCTGAGTGGTCAGCTTCTTCAAAAAAACACTAAGATACCCAAGCTCATCAAACCACATCCAGTCGGTGAAGAAGTTAATCAGTGAAAAAAATCCCCACAAAACTAACGCCAGTATGATTACAGCGATTATAATCCTGACTCTCTTATCTTTCTTAGGTTTTACATATACTACGTTCTTTGGTTTTGCTGCCATCAAAAGTCACTCCCACAAAATCATCAAAATATAATTATTTGCTATCACAAGCAAAGCTGATGAATACCTCAAGCTCAAGATATCGCTCCATGCATCAAAGCCATTACTCTACGTCTGTAACAGCAGTAACCTTAACTTTCTTTCCCTTACTTGAGATTGAAAGAATCTTTGTCTCCTTAGTTGTGCTTGAAGAATCGGCTTTCCCTTCTGTAACCTGCATAATTACATAGTATTTACCGTCACTGCCCTTTATCTCACCTATTTTTATCTCTTTAATCTTATGTTCTTCATCACCCTCAGTGATGGCCTTCACATGCCCGTATAGCTCTGAATCCTCATCAATTAGCTTGAGAACATCGTCTGAACCGCTGTTTATCTTATCTGTAAGTCCGGAATAGTAACCAAGTGAAAGGTTAACGATTGCCTCACTGAGCATCTTCCCTTCAGAAAACTCTCCGTCCTTAAACTTCTTAGCACTCTTAAGTTCGCTGATTCCATAGTCTTTTGATTTATCAAACTTAAGGCTGCTGTCATACTGTGCCTTGTCTATGTTCACATAATTTTTCTTTGCTGCTGCAACTACATCTTCCATGGACTTAGTCTTCTTGCCTTCATTGTCCGATTTATTAGTGACCTTATCCTTGGAACTGTCATTACTACCTGAGAACTTCTCTGTCACCCATGAAATCCCCTGTGAAATCTTATTAGCCGGTGCCGAACCCTTGGCGAATACTAGTATGCCCGAACAAATTACAGCTATTGCAAGTATTAATATAACTATATCCAAAACGATTATCTTCCATCGTCCTGTCTTCTGTTCATCCCCCGAATCACCACCATTGACATCGTCGTTAGCAAAGATATCGCGGTAATGAAGCTTAGCTGCTTTACTATCTTCATCTCCACGCTTCTCTTCCTTCTCCTTCTCCTCGTCACTGGGGGGATTCCCGCTTTCTGGTGTATTGGAAATTTCTTCTTCAGCGTGAAGTTCTTTGCTATTGTCAATGATTTCTTCAGATTCAGCCTCAGCTAGATCTTCAGGCTCATTGTCAACTACATCTTCAGTCTCGGGTTCAATTGAAACTGCTGCACATGCCTCTTCATCATGAGCTTCATCGTTATCCGGCTCGCATGCGCTCTCTTCCTCAGGTTTACAAGCTGCAGTTTCATCTTCCGTTTCACCTTCCGTAACTGATTCTTCCAGCTCTTCAGCAACATCTTCAGCTTCTTCCTCAGAAGCATCATCAAGTTCAGACTGCGGTTTTGCTTCTGTCTCCGTATCTTCTATATCCTCAAGCTGGTCAGTCTCATCATTTGATTCATATTCAGGTGTCTCTACTTCTGTTTCAACAAATTCTTCAGAATGAGTTCCAATTTCTTCCTTAGTTTCTACTAATTTTTCAGGCTCTTCCTCATTATGCTCATCAAGAGGCTCTTTTGACCATGTTGCTCTTGCTTGCTCAAGCTTTTCTTCCTTGTCAGCGATTATTGCTTCAGCCTCGCTATCTTCGCGGATTCTGTTGCGAAGTCTCTCATACTCCTGGTCAAGCAGTGCCTGAAACTCCTCATTTTTCTGGTTGAATGTATAGAACTTATCTATGCTCTTTCTTGGCGATGACGCCGCAGCAATGCCTGCTGCAAGAGCCTCATCTACATCTACTATATCTTGAGCTTCATCATGCTCATCTGAAACCTCAATAGGAACATCAAGCTCAGTCTTTTCCTCAGACTTAGGTATAATGCTCTCGAATCTATTAGCCCTATCTACCCTCGTAGTGCTTCCGAGCTCCCAATTAAAAGACAGCTCAGAAGCATCTTTAGCGCTATTTTCATTCCGGATTTTATCAAAGAGCTCATTCTCAGTAATTATCGTCTCTGTAAATGACTTCTCCTCAATCTCCTTACGCTTTTTCTCTTCTAGAACGGTATTCCAGTTGAAATCAACGTCCTCCGTCTTAGCCTTTTCTTCATCCGGATAACCGTCGAGATCCCAATTAAAAGCACCAAATTCAAAATTCTTCTTTGGCTTAGTCTCTTCTTCTGCAAAACCTATGTTTATGTCTGAAACATCTATTTGGGTTCCGCAATTTCCACAGAACCTATCTCCATCAGCTAGCTTTTTTCCACACTTTTTGCAATACATCATTACCTCCCGCACCTTGGCAGTTTACTTTATTTGCTTGCTCAAAAACTCTTCGGTATACACATTGCCATGCTTGTCCGTTCCACATTCTCTGCTTGCGAATTTCTTGGATAATTCGCCTTCCTCTGCACAGTGCACATCTCTGTTCCCGCTATTTATCAAAAGATTTTCAAGTACATTTTCAAACCGTTTATCCTCACTAAAGCCGGTCTCAAGCTTCGGATCATCTTCTTGAGTGCCTTCTTCCATCAAAACGGACTCAAAAGATTTCGCCTCAGGGGCAACCTTACTTTCCGGTTCAAGCCGGGCCTCGGTAGTTTCCGCCTTTTCTTCCAACTTTGTCACGTCACAGCTTTGGTTAGATTTCGCCTTCTTTACTACCTCGCCACTCGAAGCTATACTTCCCTCAATCAGAACTTCTTGCTTTTGGTTAATTTCCTTAACCGTGCTGTCGATATCTGTAACCGTGCTGTCGATATCTGTCACAGTTACTTTAATCTCGGATAGTACATCCTTTCGCCTCAATGCGCTTATTATCAACTTGATTAACCCAATCAATACAATCAATGCCAAAAGTGAGAGAAGTGCGATCTCAATTTGGTACTGATACTTAATAATTATTGCACCAATTTTTCCTATAGCATTCATGCGCTATCCTCCTAAAGATATTCTGTTCTATT
>ERZ772956.1425-NODE-1425-length-16333-cov-6.441823_pt1 | contig 16333 bp, 11 predicted proteins | sample MGYA00580683_ERZ772956 | MGnify/ENA primary metagenome ERZ772956 (study PRJEB29015, sample SAMEA2738077) | human oral metagenome | biome: human oral; feature: human-associated habitat; material: saliva | place: China | collected 2212 ... | reverse complement strand
ACCTGGCCGTCGTGCGCCAGATCGCCGACGACGTCGTCGTCATGGAGCACGGGCGCATCGTGGAGTCCGGGGCGGCCGACGAGCTCTTCGCCAACCCGCGCCAGGACTACACCCGCGAGCTCATCCGGGCCGTCCCCGGAGCCGGCATCGACCTCTACGGCGATGAGGCTCCCTCGAGGTCCGAGAGCTGAGGATAGACGTCTGACGACGCGGCGGTGGACATCAATCCGCCGCCGCGTTTCATTTCCCCTTTTTAACCAGGTGAGCGGTTTTTGAATGCTGGAAATGTATCCATTGCGTTTCACTCGACAGGTATTGTGACCCCGTTCATTCGTTCGTACACGGTGTCACCTTCACGGCAGTCAGGTGCTCGTGCCACGGGCTGGTGATCCAAGCATCGGTGGGTTGTCCGAAGGAGGAGAACGCATGCTCCCGTACCTGGCGCGCCGGATCGCGAACTACGCGGTCCTGCTGTTCATCGCCACGTCGTTGGCCTATCTGCTGGCCTCGGCCTCCCTGGATCCCTCGGCTTTGTGGAACCGTCAGGATCCCTCCCTCAACTGGGACGCCATTCACGCCAACCTTGTGAAGTACAACATCAGCCACGACCTGCCCGTATGGGACCGCTACGTCACCTGGCTGCGCAACGTGCTCTTCCACTGGGACTGGGGGCGCACCCCCAAGGGCGAGCTCATCAACACCCTCATCGGCACCAAGATCTTCGTCTCGGTGCGGCTGGTCTTCCTGGGTGCAGCCATCGGCATGGTCGGGGGAGTGGCCCTGGGGGCCTGGACCGCCACGCGCCAGTACCGCTTCTCCGACCGCGCGATCTCCCTGATCTCCATGATTATCATCTCCACCCCCGCCATGGTCATCGCGATCCTCCTGCAGGTCCTGGCCGTCCAGATCAACCGCAGCTCCGGCTTCCAGATCTTCGAGTTCACCGGTGAGGGGGAGGGCGCCCTCGGTCGCCTCCAGCACCTGCTGCTTCCCACCCTGTCGATGTCGCTGGGCGGTATCGCCTCCTACTCCCGCTTCCAGCGCAACCTCATGCTCGACACCCTGGGCGCCGACTACGTGCGCACCGCCCGCGCCAAGGGCCTCATCAAGCGCAAGGCGCTGACCCGCCACGCGCTGCGCACCGCGCTCATCCCCATGGCCACCTACTTCGCCTTCGCCCTGGCCACCCTGTTCACCGGTGCCGCCATCACCGAGCGGGTCTACGGCTGGCACGGCATGGGCGAGTACTCCATCAGTGCGATCGCCGGTATGGACATCAACGGGGTGACGGCCGTGGTCGCCTTCTCCGGGCTGTGCACCCTCACCGGCGCGCTCCTGTCCGATGTCTTCGTGGCGATCGTCGACCCGAGAGTGAGGGTGAGCTGACCCATGGCGCGCAATGCTGAACCCAACGGTATGGCCTCCATCGGCAAGCAGATGACGGTGGGTGGCTACGCCCCCGTCGAGCAGGGCGGGGAGGCCCCACTGAGCCCCGAGGACCTGGGCGACATCACCAAGGAGACCCCCAGGGACTCCCGGCGTCTGACCCGCAGGCAGATCATCACCCGGCGCTTCTGGCGCAACAAGGGGGCCGTCGTCGGAGCGATCGGCTTCCTGCTCATGGTGCTCTTCGCACTCTTCGGCGACGCCGCGACCCACTGGACCTTCACCGACGTCGACTCCGCCGCCTTCCTCCAGGCCCCCAGCGCCGATCACTGGTTCGGCACCACCCAGGGCGGCCGCGACGTCTACGCGATGGTCGTGGAGGGCACCCGCAAGTCCATGATGATCGGCGTCTTCGTCGCCCTGCTCCAGACGGGCATCGCCGCCGTCATCGGGTCCTCGGCCGCCTACTTCGGCGGCTGGTGGGAGAAGATCGCCCTGTGGGCCACCGACCTGCTCCTGGTGGTGCCCTCCTTCCTCATCATCGCGATCCTCTCCCAGCGGGCCGGAGCCGCCAAGGGCTCCATCGTGCTGTTCATCATCCTCCTGGCCGGCTTCGGCTGGATGCTCACGGCCCGCGTGGTGCGCTCCCTGACCCTGAGCGTGAAGAACCTGGAGTACGTCAATGCCGCCCGCTTCATGAACGTGCCCAGTCCCGTCATCATCGCCCGGCACATCCTGCCCAACATCGCCTCCCTGCTCATCGTGGACGCCACCATCAACGTGGCCTACGCCGTCATCAGCGAGACGACGCTGTCCTACTTCGGTTTCGGGGTCCAGTCGCCCAATACCTCCCTGGGCACCCTCATCGCCGAGGGGCAGCGTTCCGCGACCACCTACCCCTGGATCTTCCTGGCCCCGGCCGCCGTGCTCGTCCTCATGCTCCTGTGCGTCAACGTCATGGGTGACGGTCTGCGCGATGCCATCGATCCCTCGTCCAAGTCAGGAGGCAAGGCATGAGCCCCACGAGCAGCACCCGCACGTCCGCCGAGTCCACGAAGAGTGCCGCGGCCGTGCCCGCCGTCGATGCCCGCAGAGGCGACGACGCGCTGCCGGACCCCTCCAGCACCGCCCCGCTGCTGGAGGTCTCCGACCTGAAGGTCTCCTTCCCCTCCGAGGACGGGCGCGTCAACGCCGTGCGCGGAGTCAACCTGTCCGTCGCCCGCGGTGAGGTGCTGGCCCTGGTCGGTGAGTCCGGCTCGGGCAAGTCCGTCACCTCGACGGCGGTCATGGGGTTGCTCGACGAGTCCGCCGAGGTCACCGGCTCGGTGCGCCTCCACGGCACCGAGCTGCTGGGGCGGCACGACGGCTACATGTCCCGCATTCGCGGTTCCCAGATCGCCATGGTCTTCCAGGACCCGCTCAGCGCCCTGACCCCCGTGTACACGGTGGGCGCCCAGATCGTCGAGGCCCTGCGGATCCACCAGCCCGGCATGAGCGAGGCGGACGCCCACAAGCGCGCCGTCGAGCTGCTCGACCTGGTGGGCATCCCCAACCCGCAGGTGCGTGCCAAGGCCTACCCCCACGAGTTCTCCGGCGGTATGCGCCAGCGGGCCGTCATCGCCATCGCGATCGCCAACGACCCCGATCTCATCATCGCCGACGAGCCCACCACGGCCCTCGACGTCACCATCCAGGCCCAGATCCTCGACGTGCTGCGCACCGCCCAGAAGGAGACCGGTGCCGGCGTCATCATGATCACCCACGACCTGGGGGTCGTGGCCGGCATGGCGGACCGGGTGGCCGTCATGTACGCCGGGCGCATCGTGGAGACCGGCGACGTCGACGACATCTTCTACCGCTCGCGCATGCCCTACACGATCGGCCTGCTCGGCTCCCTGCCCCGTCTGGACGCGCGCAAGGACTCGGCCCTGGCCACCCTCGAGGGCAACCCGCCCTCCCTGCTCGAGCTGCCCCGAGGATGCCCCTTCATCCCCCGCTGCCCCATGGCCCAGGCCGAGTGCGCCCAGGAGGAGCCGGAGCTCGCCCTCGTGGAGCGCGACGGGACCGACGGCCAGGAGGCCGGTTCCGGCGCCCAGTACTCGGCCTGCCACCGCCGCGACGAGATCGAGCGGGATCAGCTCGACTACTCCCACATCTACCCCGTGCCGGCTCTCAAGACTCCCGAGACCATGAGCCTGCCGCACGCCGAGCGCCCCGAGGTCCTGCGCGTCACCGACCTCGTCAAGGAGTTCCCCCTCTTGAAGGGCGCCGTCTTCAAAAGACGCGTGGGCACCGTCCACGCCGTCGACGGCGTCTCCTTCGACGTCCGCCGGGGCGAGACCCTGGCCCTGGTCGGCGAGTCCGGATGCGGCAAGACCACCACCCTCATGGAGGTCCTCTCCCTCCAGGCGCCCCAGGAGGGCACGATCGTGGTCCTGGGCAAGGACACGGCCGACCTGGGGCGGGCCCAGCGCCGCCAGGTGCGCCGCGACCTGCAGATCGTCTTCCAGGACCCCATGGCCTCCCTGGACCCGCGCCTGCCGATCTTCGACATCATCGCCGAGCCGCTGCGGGCCAACGGCTGGAAGAAGGCGGACATCGGGCCGCGCATCGAGGAGCTCATGGAGCTCGTCGGGCTTGAGCCCAGCCACGCCAACCGCTACCCGCGCAACTTCTCCGGTGGGCAGCGTCAGCGCATCGGCATCGCCCGCGCCCTGGCCCTCGAACCCAGTCTCCTGGTCCTCGACGAGCCGGTCTCCGCCCTGGACGTGTCCATCCAGGCCGGCGTCATCAACCTGCTCGACGAGCTGCGCGCCACCATGGGGCTCAGCTACCTCTTCGTGGCCCACGACCTGTCAGTGGTGCGTCACATCGCCGACCGCGTCGCCGTCATGTACCTGGGGCGGATCGTGGAGATCGGCGACGTCGACACCATCTTCGAGGCCCCGGCCCACCCCTACACCCAGGCCCTGCTCTCGGCGATCCCCATCCCGGACCCGGCCAAGGAGCGCGGTCGCAGCCGCATCGTCCTGGAGGGCGACATGCCCAGCCCCGCCAACCCGCCGTCGGGTTGCCGCTTCCGCACCCGCTGCCCGAAGTTCGCCTCAGGACTCACCGACGACGAGCGCTCGGCCTGCCTGGGAGCCATGCCGGAGTTCCGCTCCCAGGGTGAGGACCACGACGTCGCCTGCTACTACCCCGAGCGCACCGCGGTCTTCTGACGTCCCTCGCCCCCGAGTCCACCCATCGCACTGTCCACCGATCCTGCCCACCACCGCGCGCCGACGACGGCGCCCTTAGTGAACGGAGATTCCCATGAAGCTCAACCGTCGCATGTTCCTCGCCACGACGGCCTCCGCGGCCGTCCTGACCGCCCTGGCGGCCTGCGCCAAGAACGGCTCCGGCTCCTCGGGCTCCACCGCCGGTGTGCCCACCGCCGCCCCCGACGAGCTCCAGGACGGGGGCACTCTGCGCTTCGGCATCGGCTCGGCGCCGGCGAACTGGAACGCCTTGACCGTGGACGGCAACGTCGTCGACGTGTGGCTGGTCATGAAGTTCGTCTCCCCCTTCACCGTCGACTGGGCCGCGGACGGCAAGGCGACGCCGAACCCCGACTTCCTCACCAAGCTCGAGGCCGCGGAGGTCGGCGGCAAGACCGTGGTCACCGTGGCCGTCAACGAGAAGGCCACCTGGGGCAACGGGCGCAAGTGGGACTCCGAGGACATCAAGGTGTTCTTCGACCACGTCAAGGACCCCAGCTACTCCTGGGCCTCCGTCGAGGGGCTCGAGAAGGTCGAGAAGGTCGAGATCGTGGACAAGCAGACCGCCAAGGTCACCTTCAATTCGATCTACCCCGACTGGTCCTACCCCCTGGCCGGCATCAGCCCCAGGGAGCTCATGGCCGACGCCAAGACCTTCAACGAGTCGATGGCCGGCGCCACCAAGTTCAACAACGACTACTTCGCCGGCCCCTTCAAGATCAAGAGCTACGACGAGTCCAAGCAGGTCATCACCCTGGAGCGCAATGACAAGTGGTGGGGCGCCACCCCCAAGCTCGAGACCGTCACCCTGCACGTCCTGGATGACTCGGCCTTGGGACAGGCCTTCGCCAACAAGGAGATCGACGTCCTGGACTACATCTTCTCCGCCGACGTCTACCAGCAGGCCAGCGGTCGCGATGACGCCGAGGTCCGCCAGAACACCGGCCTGCAGTGGCGTCACATCATGTTCAACGCCTCTTCCGGCCCTCTGGCGGACAAGGCCGTGCGCCAGGCCATTGTCCGGGCCTGCGACCGCGAGGCCATTGCGGCCTCCGACCTGGCGGGCCTGCCCGTGGACGCCAAGAAGACCCTCCTGGGCAACCGCTTCTTCCTGCCCGTCCAGGAGGGCTACCAGGACAACGCCACCAGCTGGGGCCACGACGTCGAGGCCGCCAAGAAGCTGCTCGACGGCGCCGGCTGGGTGGCCGGATCCGACGGCGTGCGCGCCAAGGACGGCACGAAGCTCGAGCTGGTGATGACCATCCCCTCCAATGCCCCGGTGGCCACCAACGAGGCCAACCTCCTCCAGAAGCAGCTGGGCGAGGTCGGTATCAAGCTCAGTGTCTCCACCGTCGAGATCGATAAGTACTTCCCGGAGTACATCAACAAGAAGAACTATGCGCTGACGGCCTTCACCTCCGAGAAGACCCAGTACCCCCTGGCCAACGTGGGCCAGTACTACGCCTCGACCAGCCAGTCGAACTACACCGGGCTGTCCGTCCCCGAGGTCGACGAGTACGTCGCCAAGATCGGCTCGACCCCCGATGGCGCCGAGCGCAACAAGCTCGCCAACGAGCTCGACAAGATTCTGTGGGAGAACGTCTTCAGCATCCCGATCTACCAGCGCATGCAGCTGACGGCCGTGCCCAAGACGCTGCGCAACTTCGGCGCTCAGGGACTGGCCTCCTTCCGGCCCGAGCGCATCGGCTACGTCAAGAGCTGAGCCGGTGCCCTCAACCGGAGCGGATGACGACGGAGGAGAGCCGGTGCGGCATGATGCGCCCGTGCAAGAAGACGTGCCCACCACCGTGTCCACCACTGTGCCCCCTGTCATGCCGACCGTCGTCATCCGCTCCCTGCCGGCCCGCCTGGGCACCGTCCTCATCGGCCTGGCCGCAGTGGGGATGTCCCTGACGATCGGCCTGGCCGACGGCGCCGGCCACGGCCTGCGCACCCTGGCCTGGGCGGGGCTGCTCACCTTCCTCACCTGGCTGCTGTGGTGGGCCCCGCAGATCACCCTGACCCCGCAGGCCCTCACCATCCGCAACGCCTGGCGCACCCACGTGCTGGGCTGGGATGCGGTCGAGCTGTGCCGCACCCGCTGGGGGCTGTCGGTCGTCACCCGTGACGACGTCGAGGTGCGGGCCTCGGCCGCTCCCCGCCGCGGCGGCATGGCCGAGTCCTTCCGGCGCCGCCAGGAGCTGCGCGAGCAGCAGGAGCGGCGCGACGGCCTGCGGGCCGCCGAGCCGGCCCCGGCGGTGCGCCCGGAGTACCTGGTGGGGGAGGGAACTCACCGCACCAACCTCGACACCGGTGATGCCGGGTCCCTCATCGAGGCATACGCCGAGCAGGTGCGCAGCCTTCCCGCTCGGGCCGCGGACGATGCGGCGCCCGGCGCGGCCACCGGCGCCACCAGCAGCCTCAACCGCACGGTCGTCGCCGCCGCCGGACTGCTCGCCGTCGCGCTCGCGGCCGCGACCGTGCTGCTGTGAGGTGACTTCCCGTTGACCGGGGCGTGAGTGGGCGCACATGGCGGGTGTTGGCCCGGCCATGGCAGGTCGCGACCGGCGTCCTCTAGTCTTTCTCTGTTTCGTGCCCTGTGGTCGGTGCCTGAGCGGTGCCTGGCCCGCGGCGTCCTCCCACCGGAAGAAGTGCCCCCTATGAGCGTGCGCCAGGATCTGCGCAACGTCGCCATTGTCGCCCACGTCGACCACGGCAAGACCACTCTTGTCGACGCCATGCTCTGGGAGGCGGGCGCCTTCGGGGCCCGGGCCACCGAGGAGACCACCGGCGAGCGCGTCATGGACTCCGGTGAGCTGGAGCGCGAGAAGGGCATCACGATCCTCGCCAAGAACACGGCGGTCCACTACTCGGGCCCCTCCGCCGCGGACGCCGGCTGCCCCGAGGGCATCGTCATCAACGTCATCGACACCCCCGGCCACGCCGACTTCGGCGGCGAGGTCGAGCGCGGGCTGTCCATGGTCGACGGCGTCGTCCTCCTCGTCGACGCCTCCGAGGGGCCCCTGCCCCAGACCCGCTTCGTGCTGCGCAAGGCCCTGGCCGCGAACCTGCCGGTCATCCTCGTGGTCAACAAGGTGGACCGCCCCGACTCCCGGCTCGACGAGGTCGTCTCCGAGTCCACCGACCTGCTGCTGTCCCTGGCCAGCGACCTGGCCGACGAGCACCCCGACATCGACCTCGACGCCGTCCTGGACGTGCCCGTCATCTACGCCTCCGCCAAGGCCCGCCGCGCCGACACCGAGGCCCCGGCCGACGGCGAGCTGCCGGCCAACGAGAACCTCGAGCCGCTCTTCCGCACCATCATCGAACGGATCCCCGGCCCCTCCTACGAGGAGGGCGCCCCCCTGCAGGCCCACGTCACCAACCTGGACGCCTCACCCTTCCTGGGCCGCCTGGCGCTGCTGCGCATCCACAACGGCACCCTGCGCAAGGGGCAGACGGTGGCCTGGGCTCGCCACGATGGCTCCCTGTCCTCCGCCCGCGTCTCCGAGCTCCTCGTCACCGAGGGGCTGGATCGCAAGCCCGCCGAGGAGGCGCACGCCGGCGACATCGTCGCCGTCGCCGGGATCGAGGACATCACCATCGGCGAGTCCCTCGTGGACCCCGAGGACCCGCGCCCCCTGCCGCTCATCACCGTGGACGACCCGGCCATCGCCATGACCATCGGCATCAACACCTCCCCGATGGCCGGGCGCACCAAGGGCGCCAAGGTCACCGCCCGTCAGGTCAAGGACCGCCTGGACCGCGAGCTCATCGGCAACGTGTCCTTGCGGGTCCTGCCCACCACGCGGCCCGACGCCTGGGAGGTGCAGGGACGCGGCGAGCTGGCGCTGGCGATCCTCGTGGAGCAGATGCGCCGCGAGGGATTCGAGCTGACCGTCGGCAAGCCCCAGGTGGTCACCCGCACCATCGACGGCAAGCGCCACGAGCCCATCGAGCGCATGACCATCGACGTCCCCGAGGAGTACCTGGGCGCCGTCACCCAGCTCATGGCCGCCCGCAAGGGCCAGATGGAGACCATGACCAACCACGGCACCGGCTGGATCCGCATGGAGTTCCTCGTGCCGGCCCGCGGCCTCATCGGCTTCCGCACCCAGTTCCTCACCGAGACCCGCGGCACCGGCATCGCCTCCTCCATCGCCGAGGGCTACGCCCCCTGGGCCGGCAAGATCGTCTCGCGCACCACCGGCTCTCTCGTGTCCGACCGCGCCGGGGCCGTGACCGCCTACGCGCTCATCCGCCTGCAGGACCGCGGCAGCTTCTTCGTCGAGCCCACCCAGGAGACCTACGAGGGGCAGGTCGTGGGGGAGAACCCCCGCGGCGAGGACATGGACGTCAACGTGGTCCGCGAGAAGCAGCAGACCAACATGCGCTCCTCGACCGCGGACACCTTCGAGGCCCTCGTGCCGCCGCGCCGCCTCACCCTGGAGGAGGCCCTCGAGTTCGCCGCCGACGACGAGTGCGTCGAGGTCACCCCGGAGGCCGTGCGCATCCGCAAGGTCATCCTCAACTCCCAGGAGCGTTTCCGCGAGAACGCCCGCCGTCGTCGTGCTGAGGCCTGAGAGGAAGCGCGCCCATGAGCCAGTCCGTCAACCCCGGGGAGAAGCCCGCCGACTCCGAGGCCGCAGCCGACGCCGTCGAGCCCGTTGAGGCTGCTGCACCGGCCGAGTCCGTCGAGCCGGTCGAGAAGGCTGAGGAGGCCGTGGAGGCTCTGGCCGCCGAGCAGCCTGAGAGGAGGGCGGCCGAGGGCGACTCCGCCAAGGGCGGGTACGCCGATGACACGCCGACCCTCAACCTCGACGAGGAGTCCCAGGACGCTCAGGACGAGGCGGCTGATTCTGTCGAGCCGATTGAGCCGATCGAGCCGGCTGAGGAGCTCGGCGCTGAGGCCCAGATGAAGCAGGAGCCCGCTGAGGAAGCCGGCGAGGTCGCTGATCAGGGCGGGGACGCTGATGACACCCCGACCCTCAACCTCGACGAGGAGACCCAGGACGAGCCGGCTGAGCCTGCTGAGTCCGCTGCGCCTGTCGCGACAGCCGAGTCCGTCGAGCAGGCTGAGCAGCCTGTGGCGGCTCCGGCCGTCGTCGAGCAGCCTGAGGAGAAGGCGCCCGCCGCCCAGGACACCGGCGAGGTCGTTGACCAGGCCGCAGACAAGACCTCCGCCCCTGACGGCGAGTCCGTTGAGCCGGCCGTTTCCGAGCCGACCGCGGTTGAAGCCGCCGAACCGTTGGCGACGCCCGCATCGACGCGCGTCGTCGACGAGGCGGCCACCCCTGCCGAGGCCCTCTCGCCCTATGAGTCGGCCGGCGCCGATGCGGCTGCCGAGAACCGGCGGGGCGCCGTATGGAGCCCCGACTCCGGCGACATGCCGCCATCGATCGCACCGAAGAGCCTGTCCGGGGCATCGCCCTCGGCGCCCGAGCAGTCCACGCCCGCTGTCGACGCCGCCCGAGCCGCTGAGCCCACTAAGGGCGATGCCGATCCGTTGGGGGACAGCGCTGCTCCCGCCGCCGTCCCCGGGACCCTGGCCGCGGCCGAGGAGGCGCACAATCCCTCCAAGGCCCAGAACGTTGCGAAGAAGACCAACAGCGCAGCAGTCGGGTCGGGCGCCTCACGCCGTCGGCGCCTCATCCCCGCCGCCTGCGCCGCCGGGGCCGCGGCCCTGCTGCTGGCCTGGGGCGGCATCGCCTGGTGGACCACCCAGCACATCGCCTCGGGCACCACCGTCTCCGGCGTCGATGTCTCCGGCCTGAGCCCCAAGGAGGCCCACCAGCGTATCGGCAAGGGCGTCGGCGACCAGCTCGCCCAGCCCGTCACCCTCACCGTCGGGCAGGGCAGCTCCGAGCTCGTGCCCGCCAAGTCGGGTGTCTCGGTCGACACCGATGCCTCGGTCAAGAAGCTCACCGGCTTCACCCTCAATCCCCTCACCCTGGCTCAGCGCCTCGGCGGCCAGCGCACCGAGGCCGTTATCCGGGTCGATTCCACCGCGCTGCGAGGTGCCCTGGAGGACCGGGTCGACACGATGGCCAATGGCGCGGTCTCAGCGACCGTGACCCTGGAGGGCACCAAGCCGGTCACCACGCCCGCGAGCAACGGCATCGGGCTCGACGTCGAGGCCTCTCTCAAACAGCTCTCCGGTAGCTGGCCCCTGGGCAAGAAGACCCTCGCCATGGCCGAGGGCACCGCGATCCCCGCCATCACCGACGAGGAGGCCGCCACGTTCGTCGACGGCACCCTCACGCCGCTGCTGTCCAGCGGACTGACCGTGAACACGGCGGGCACCGGCGCGCAGAGCAAGAGCCCCGGCGCGGCCGCGGCCTTCTCACCGCAGGACACCGCCGAGATGCTGAAGATCTCCTCCGAGGGCGGTAACTTGAGCGCCACTTTCGACCCGACCGCACTGCGTGACGGCGTCGTCGCCAGGGTCGGCCAGGTCGAGACCCCCGCCCAGAACGCGACCTGGAAGATCGACGGCTCCGCCACCGGTGCCCCGGGTGCACGCCCCCAGTACGTCCCCGCCGCCCAGGGCAAGGTCATTGACACCGCGGCCCTGTCCGCAAGCCTGCTCAAGGCCGGCACCACCGCCACCGACGTCGCCGGCCGGACCGTGACCCTGCCGATGGTCGTGGCCGAGCCGACGGTGACGACGCCGCAGAACGAGTGGGGCATCAGCGAGATGATCGGCGAGTTCGCCACCCCGTACAACGCCGGGGACGCGCCTCGCACCCAGAACCTCACCCGCGGGGCCGAGCTCGTCAACGGCACGGTCGTCAAGCCCGGTGAGGTCTTCTCCCTGGAGAAGACCCTCGGCGAGGTCGACTACGAGCACGGGTTCGCCGACGCCGGAGTCATCTCCAACGGGCAGCACGTGGACTCCCTGGGCGGCGGGCTGAGCCAGGTGGCCACCACCGTCTTCAACGCCGGCTTCGAGGCCGGCATGGACGACACCGAGCACCACGCCCACCAGTACTACTTCGACCGCTACCCGGCCGGGCGCGAGGCCACCCTGTGGACCGGCAAGCTCGACGTGAAGTTCACGAACTCCACGTCCCACGCGGTACTGGTTCAGGCCTGGCTGGACGGGGAGCAGATCCACGTGCGGATGTGGTCCACGAAGTACTACGACGTGTCGATCACCTCCTCGGACCGGTTCAACTTCCGCCCGGTGTCCACGGAGCGCAAGTCCGGTCCCGGCTGCGAGCCCTACTCGGGCGGCAACCCCGGCTTCGACATCACCGTCACCCGCACCCGCAAGCACGACGGCAAGGCCCTGCCCGACGACGTGCTCACCACCCAGTACGCCGCCGACAACGACATCGTCTGCTCCTGAGCCGGCTGCGCCCCGCAGCCTGAAGCCCTGCCGGTGCGCAGCCCCTGAGGTGACATCCCGAGGACAGTGGGGGGGTGTCTTGTCCGGTCCGAACAAAAATGGCGCGAACTATCTCAGTTATCTAACTAGCCAGTCGGGTGTCAATGGGGCAATGATCACTCTATGAGTGATCCTTCTTTGCTCTCGCAGCCCGACAACGTGCCGCCGGTGCCGTCGCATGAGGGGTCTGTTGCTGGGGCGGCATCGATGAGTGTGTCCGCTTCGAGTAGGTCGTCTGGCCTGGATATTGCGGTTGTAGCGCTTCTGGTGTCTGCGCTCGTTGGAGCGATAGGTTATCGGATGGTATTCCTGTACCAGAATATGTTCTGGGGCGAGAGTTTGCTGTGGGCATTCGTTCTTGATTCTCTATTCAATAACCTTTTATGGACTATTGTTGTTGCCGTTGCAATGTCTGTGAAGGGGCGCGGTCAGGTGGGGGCGCTGGCCTCGTTGGTCGCCGCCGTGCCATGGGTGGTGAAGTATCCGGGCACGTTTCAATCGACAGTGTGGGGGCTTGTATGTATGTTGTTGCCGATTGTCGTTGCCTTGGCGCTCTCCTTCGGGAGTGCTCACATTAAGCGGAGGCGGTTGCCTCTGGGGGTTGTCTTTGCTGAGGGGTTGGCAATTGTCGCTGTTATAGACGGATTTACGAGGCTGCTTTACTTCTTTTATGGGGTTGCTGGTTATCCAGGGCATCCTTTTTCTGATACGCTCATCAGTTATGGGGTGGGTTTGACGGATGGTGGAATTTTCGATGTTGTGAGGCTTCTTCTGGGTGTGCTGGTGCTCGTCTTGGTGAGCAGGAGGCGTTGGTATGTCGTCTTCGCTGTTCTCGTAGTGGCTCAGGTAATCATCTATGTGTTCGAGTATGTGTCTTGGTATAGGGATGAGATCAGCCCTCTGGTGGTTGTCGCTGCCGCGGTTGTGGTGTGGATGCGCTCAGTTCGGCAGTGGTTCTCCGGTACCTGGAATCCCAGTGACGTTCCGGTGGATCACTCCCCCGTTGTCGTTCCGGTGGGGATGGCTGTGACCGTTCCAGGCGTCCACCCTCAGGGGCAGCGGGTGCTCGGTTCGGACGGGAACCTGTCTATGGCGGTCCCCGCTGCTTCCTCACTGTTCGAGTCGATGGGTACTCAGGGTGCCGGAGGTGATCCGGCACCGTCAGTGGATGTGCCGCCGGCCGATGTGGACATTTACGCTCGCGTGGCGGCGATGTTGCCTTCGACGCGAACAACCTTCTGGATCAGCTTCTTCTTCGGTTTGTTCGGATTGATACCCATGATGATGGGGAACAGTATGGCGCGGAACCTCGGCGTGGTGACGAACTCCTACAACCGAGAGTTTCTTAAAGGGTGGCTCATTGGCGTGGCGGTGTGGGGAGGGCTGAGCCTCCTCTCGCTTCTCCTCCTCTACGGCAGTGTGTCGTCGAGCTACTGAGTGCAACCGGGCGCTGTTGAAGAACCAGTGGAGGTGTCACGGAGATGTACGGGTGTCGCGGCAAGGTTCTGCCCGACGACGTGCTCACCACCCAGTACGCCGTCGGCAACGCCATCGTCTGCTCCTGAGCCGCAGCGCTCCGAGTACTGCACTGTGCGCGAGGCTCGGCCGGGAGCGAGCCTTGAACCATGACCTCATGGCACCTGCGCGGAATCCGGAAGGGGGTGGGGAAGGGACTGCTGGTGCCGGGGTGGGAGCGCCCGACACCGCCACCAAGGCTCCGTGAAGGCGATCAGGCCCGAGACTTGGTGACCACCGTGCTGACATTATCGGGACCACCGTTGACGCGTCCGACCAGGATCCTTGGAATGCTGCGGTTCTTCTTCGGGGTGCGGCGTCGATGCAGGGTTGATGTCAGCGCGGTGGACACTCGTGTCCTGGCGGGTTTCGTCATTCGGTCCACCGTTGCCTCCAGCATCACCGGCCTACCTCGGTTCCTGCCAGAGTGACTGTCTCAAACGTCTCGGCCCTCATATGCCTCAGAAGTGAGGGGCAAGACAGTGTGCCCCTCGCGGAACGGGCGCGAGGGTAAGGGTCGCTCCGACGTCGGTGCTACCTGTGACATTCGCGCCGCGGCAGTGACGTAATCGCGGTGTGGCAACCCTGAGTTTTCGGCGTGCTGACGGCCACTCTCTCACCTCTTGGGCCGACGGGCACTGGGGGACCATACTTGGCCCGACCCCGCTCACCCGCGCGGGAGGATTCCCCTGAGAAGAAAGGACACTGCTGCCATGACGTACGTCATTGCCCAGCCCTGCGTCGACGTCAAGGACCGCGCCTGCGTCGACGAGTGTCCCGTCGACTGCATCTACGAGGGTGAACGCAGCCTCTACATCAACGCCGACGAGTGCGTCGACTGCGGCGCCTGCGAGCCCGTCTGCCCCACCGAGGCGATCTTCTACGAGGACGATGTTCCCGAGGAGTGGGAGGACTACACCCGCGCCAACATCGACTTCTTCGAGCTCAAGGGACTCGGCTCGCCCGGCGGCGCCCAGAGGACCGGCGCGCTGGACTACGACGACCCCATGATCGCCGCCCTGCCCCCGCAGAACGAGGAGTGGAAAGAGGCCAACGGCTACTGAGCCGACGGGCCGGGGGTGGAGACGCCCCTGGCCCGTGAGGAAGAATCAGGGCCCGTGACCACCAGCGCGACACCTGAGACCGCCTCCAGCCTCCACCTGCCCCGCCGACTCGCCCTGCCCGACTTCCCCTGGGACTCGCTGACCCCCTATCGGGAGCGGGCCGCCCAGCACCCGGACGGCGTCGTTGACCTCGCGGTGGGCACGCCCGTCGACCCCACCCCCGAGATCGCCCGCAACGCCCTGTTCTCGGCGGCCAACGCCCCCGGCTACCCGACGGCGGTCGGTGCCCCCGTGGTGCGTGCCGCCATCGCCGAGTGGATGGAGAGACGTCGGGGCGTGGCCGGCCTGGGCGATGACGAGGTCATCCCCACCATCGGCTCCAAGGAGTCCGTGGCCCTCCTGCCGCTGCACCTGGGGGTGCGTCCCGGCGACCTCGTCCTGCACCCGCGTGCCGCCTACCCCACCTACGACGTCGGCGCCCGCCTCGTGGGGGCCACCCCGGTCCCCGTGGACACCGACGCCGACCCCGCCACCTGGGGCATCACCGAGGACGCGCCCGTGGCCGTCGTCTGGCTCAACAGCCCCGGCAACCCCGACGGGCACGTCCTGAGCGTCGAGCAGATGGCCCGGATCGTCGCCTGGGCCAGGGTGCGGGGTGCCGTCGTCATCTCCGACGAGTGCTACGCCGAGCTCGGCTGGGAGTCGCCGTGGGACACCCAGCCGATCCCGAGCCTCCTGGACCCCCGGGTCGGAGGACAAGCGGGCCGAAGCGGCCTGCTCGCCCTGTACTCCCTGTCCAAGCAGTCCAACCTGGCCGGCTACCGGGCAGCCTTCCTCGCCGGTGACGCGCGTCTCGTGGGTGCCGTCACCGAGGTGCGCAAGCACACCGGCATGCTCATGCCGACTCCGGTGCAGGCGGCCCTCGTGGCCGCCCTCGGCGACGAGGCGCACATGGAGGTGCAGAAAGAGGTCTACCGGGAGCGCCGCGAGGTGCTCGTCGAGGCGACCGCCGCCGCCGGGCTCGTCAACGACCCGGCCTCCGTGGCCGGCCTGTACCTGTGGCTCCGGGGGCCCGAGTCGATGAGCGCCTACGAGCTCGTGGGGGCCTTCGCCGAGCTGGGGATCGTCGTGGCCCCCGGCGACTTCTACGGCGAGGCTGGGGCCGGGCGGGTGCGTATGAGCCTGACCGACACCGACGAGCGCGTGGAGGCCGCCGCCGCTCGCCTGCGCTCGCCCGAGGCCGCCGCCCTCTTCGCCGGCTGAGCCGGGAGCATCTGACCAGGCCGACTGCTCGAGGGCTTGATGAATTTGTCAAGAGGTGACGGGAGTCCGGCAGGTGCCCACGTAGGGGCAACGTTATGGGCCAATGAGACGACGCCGTGACAGCGCACCCCGTACAGTGTGCGCAGGGTCCGCCGGACACTCCTGCGGGCCCAGGCCTCGCCGTCGCGATGCGCGCGGCCCCGAGCCCCAGGAGACATGATGACGAGCACACCCACCCCCGCTGAGCAGTCGGAGCAGAACCGGTCCGGCGTCGTCGACGGCCCCGGCCTGCTGACCTTGGACGGTCATAGCCTCGAGCTGCCGCGTGTTCGGGCGACTGACGGTGCCGACGGTCTGGGCGTGTCCAAGCTGCTGGGCGCCACCGGAGTGGTGACGCTGGACCCGGGCTTCACCAACACGGCGTCGTGCACCTCGCAGATCACCTATATCGACGG
>ERZ772956.1423-NODE-1423-length-16344-cov-8.900915_pt1 | contig 16344 bp, 14 predicted proteins | sample MGYA00580683_ERZ772956 | MGnify/ENA primary metagenome ERZ772956 (study PRJEB29015, sample SAMEA2738077) | human oral metagenome | biome: human oral; feature: human-associated habitat; material: saliva | place: China | collected 2212 ... | reverse complement strand
CTTGCTCGACAATCCAAAAACAATTAATAGGCTAGGACTTTTGTCCCAGCCTATTTTTCCTTGCTATCAAAAAGATGATGATCTTTATTAGTCTCGAACTTCAAAAATAGAAGCTGTTAAGTTCTCCACATAGAATTGTCGTTTATGACGGCTATTGCCAACGATCAATTCTAATTGATTTGAATTTTGGAGGTAATAAGGAAGTCCGCTGGCATTAAAAATTACTAGGTACTTCTTGTCTCCTGTTAATTCATAGATTACTAAGCCACTGGTATCTGTTGCAGATTTGATAAAGACTTGTTGGTAAATCTTATCATAGCCTTCAAGAGATAAGATCGGTAGACTGGTCTTCAAGGCAATCAAACTTCGAATATAGTCAATTGATTCCTTATTTTGACTCACCAAATCCCAATCGACCTGATTGACAAAATCTGGAGCATTATAGGAATTCATGGCCCGTTCACGATCCAAAGGAGTGATCTCCCCTTCTGGACCCGTAGGAACCAATTTAGTCCGCATAAACTCTTGTCCCACCTGCATAAAGGTCATCCCTTGGAACAGTAGATTCATGGCTGTAGCTAACTCTGAGCGCTTGACCAGTCCTGCTACTTCTTCATTTGGATGGAGGGTCTGAAGCAAGTCAAAGAGATTATAGTTGTCATGAGCTTCCACATAATTTAAGACCTGGCTAGGCGTCAAATAAGTTCCAAGTTCCGCACTGCCTAAAACAGCACGCGCAACAATATTCTCCGTTGATTTACGGCTGACAAAACCTCTCTTAATAGAACCATAGACCTCAGCGCCTTTAATGGCATCACGCTCCGTATCATTAAAAAATCCAATACGTGGCAATTGTGACGCATTGTCTTTCTTGGCCTTGTCCTCTGGTGCGAGACCTGTCCCCATATCCCAACCTTCTCCATAAAGGAGAATGCGAGGATCCAGAGCATCCATAGCCTCCCGAATAGCATTCATTGTCGTCACATCGTGAATGCCCATCAAATCAAAGCGGAAACCATCAATCTGGTACTCTTTTACCCAGTGCGTGAGGGAATCAATCATGTACTTGCGGTACATTTCATGCTCACTTGCTGTCTCATTACCGACACCTGTTCCATTTTGGAAGCGACCATCTGGCTCCATTCGGTAATAATAATCAGGCACTATATTTTGGAAAGGACCATCTTCCGTCGAGTAAATATGATTGTAAATCACATCCATGACCACAGAAATTCCTGCTTCATGATAAGCTCGGATCATGGTTTTGAGTTCTCTCATCGTTTGTTTTGGATTGGATGGATTTGTTGAGAAACTGGTCTCTGGTGCAGAATAATTCTGGACGTCGTAGCCCCAATTATAGGTCACACGGCCTTCTTCATCATACTGTTTATAGCGATCCGAAATTGGCTGTAATTGCACGACATTGACCCCTAATTGACGGATATAATCAAAGGCTGTCGCATCCCCTTGGGCATTGACCGTTCCTTCTTGGCAGGCACCAAGATAGGTTCCACGTAAAGACTCGTCCACACCGGACGTCGGTGATTGGGTCAAATCCCGTAGGTGCATCTCATAGATCACTGCTTGACAAGGATCTTCTAAGCGCCAAGGAGTCTCATCTGCTCCTCCATGCTGTCCCCAATCAAACTGACGATCTGCTGTTGAAAGAATAGCTGAACGCTTTCCATCTGCTGTTGTTGCAATGCTATATGGATCTCGCGTCAATTGGGTTTGGTATTCAAATTGAACACGGTACTGGTAAGCCATGCCACTCAAGTTCCCAAAAAAATCCAGTAGCCAAACACCATGGGTATTCTCAGGATGATGACTGGACTCTTGTTTACCTCGCGTCATCGGAATAGTCTTCCAAACTGGTGCATTCGGCTCTGTTGACTGATAGAGAACCAATTCAACTTTTTTAGCCGTTGGTGCCCACACCTTAAAGCAATACTCACCATCTTCTTCTCGACAACCGAGCCAACCTTGGTAAGCCCACTTGGCATCAAAACTCTTTGGATGGGTAACCATATCATAAGCATGAGGCTGACGATGACTGTAGGCATGACTGATCAAAGCGGCTTGTAGTGAATAGTAGACTGTATCATCTCCATCGAGAATCCAGACTTCTCTTACAAATCCCTCAGGTAAGAGTTCGATTTCAAAATCTCGGGTCTTGGTAAGCCAATCCCCTTCTTTGACCAAGACATGGCCACGGTGTAGCGGTCCTTCGCTCTCATAAATCAGATTCCCTTCCACTCCAAAGTAATCCAACTTGGAGAAAGAGACTGTTTTTCCTTCTACTTGGTCTTGCCACTGCCACATATCATAGGCAAAATAATTTCCTTTTTGCTTATGAAAATGAAGCTTCACATGGTATTGTCGCATAACATTTTCCTATTTCCAATTTGATACTTAAGGAACCAAGCGCTCATCCATCAGACGAATTGCCCCATTGTTTGTATTTATTCCTCAGAAGTGTGTACTAAAGCATCGTTGTTGATTTCATCGATATTTGCAAAGAATTCTAAGTGATTATGGAAGACTTCCAATTCAACAGGAGTATCTCCCCCATATTCCCCATCTAGATTAATGCGGAATGGTTGATCATTTTTTCCAATCATTTCGATCGTCAGCTTCTTGGTTTTGAGATATTCTACATTGTCATCATGCACATGCTTGCCCCCGTTAATAGCTTGCATTATCAAGGATAACATGTTAAAGAGCTTAGCCGTTTTTACGATAATCAAGGTGAAATTCCCATCATCAAGTTTGGCATCTGGCGCCACACTTTCAAAACCAGCGATTGAGTTGGTCAAGGCCACAAAAATCATAGAGGCTGATCCTTCAAAAACACCATTGTCATGCTCGATCCGCACCTTACGAGTCTTGTTCCGTGGCAACATTTTCGCTGCTTCTGCAACATAGGCAAAGTAGCCCAAGCGAGATTTGACACTACTTGGAACACTGAAGGTCAACTCTGTCAGGGTCCCTGCAGCAGCAATATTGATAAAGTATTTGCTGCCATAGGCGCGACCAATATCCATTTGAATAATTTGATTTTTTTCAATAATGCGAGCTGCTGCCACCGGATCTCCCATCGGGATCTTCAGGGCACGCGCATAATCATTGGTTGTCCCTGTTGGAATAAAGGCCATCTGAGGGCGCTCTTCTAGTCCAGCAACCCCATTCACCACTTCGTTGATCGTGCCATCACCACCAGCAGCAATGATCAAATCAAAGCCTGCTTTGGCTGCTCTTTCTGCTTCATTTTGAGCAGAAAATGGTTCGGGTGTGGTTTGATAAGCACTGGCCTCATAGCCCACGTCTTCCAGTACGTCCAAGACTTCTGCAATGTTCTTCTTGATAATTTCTTGCCCAGAGGTCGGATTATAAATTAAACGGGCTTTTTTGATTCGTTCTACCATAAACATCCTCTACAAACTTTCAAGCCAGGCTTCATCTTCTACCTGGATTCCCAATTCTTGTGCTTTGGATAACTTGCTACCAGCGTCTGCACCAGCAACGACCAAATCTGTTTTCTTAGAAACAGAACCAGTTACCTTAGCACCCAGACTCTCTAATTTAGCCTTTGCTTCTGAACGTGTGAGCCGTTCCAACTTACCAGTCAAAACAACGGTCATCCCAGATAGGGCCGCATCGGCAGCGACTTTTTCACCAAGATAGGTCAGATTGACTCCAGCTTCTTTAAGCTCTTGCAAGAGACGCTTAGATCCTTCTTGTGCAAAATAACTCTGGAGGCTTTCAGCCACAACCATACCGAGACTGTCAATAGCTGCAATCCGCTCTGGATCAGCGGTAGCCAATTGATCGAGGTCATGGAATTCTTGAAGCAGGATTTGACTGACCTTGCTTCCGACATGCCGGATTCCCAAACCAAAGAGTAATTTTTCAGCTGAATTCTCTTTTGAAGCTTGAATGGCTTCATAGAGTTTTTCAGCAGATTTTTCTTTAAAGCCTTCTAAGGTCAATAGATCCTCTACGGTGAGGCGGTAGATCCCCGCCACGTCCTCTACTAACTGAGCTGCAAAGAGTTTTTCTACAACGGCTGGTCCCAAGCCTGTGATATTCATAGCATCTCGGCTTGCAAAGTGGTTCAATCCTTCCTTCATTTGTGCCGGACAGAGTGGATTGATACAGCGAAGAGCCACCTCATCCTCAAAATGAAGAAGTTCACTCTGGCAGCTCGGGCAATGACTTGGAATCACTAATGCTTGATCAGAGACCCGCTTATCTTTGACAACACGTAAGACCGCAGGAATGATATCACCAGCCTTGTAGACGATGACTGTATCTTCTTGATGGATGTCTTTTTCAGCAATATAATCCACATTGTGCAGGGTTGCGCGACTAACGGTGGTTCCTGCTAGTTGGACTGGAGTGAGATTGGCAGTTGGCGTCACAACACCGGTCCGTCCAACGGTCCAATCCACCGAGAGGATTTTCGCTTCTTTTTCTTCTGCTGGGAACTTATAAGCGACAGCCCATTTAGGAGCCTTGACGGTAAAGCCGAGCTCCTCTTGAATAGCCAGATCGTTAACCTTGATGACAATCCCATCAATATCATAAGGGAGGTCTTCCCGAAGCTGGGCTACTTTCTGGATAAAGTTCCAAACTTGGTTCATGTCCTTGGCAAGGACACGTTCCTGGTTCACAGCAAACCCTAAGCGGTCTAATTTCTCAAGCACACCTTCCTGACTGCTTTGATCAGTCGGGCTCACTTCTTGATACAAGAAGGTCGCGAGATTTCGCTTGGCAACAATTTTCGTATCCAATTGGCGAAGTGTTCCTGCAGCAGCATTTCGTGGATTGGCAAATTCAGGCTCGCCATTTTCTTGACGAATCTGATTGACGCGATCAAAAGATGCCCGTGGCATATAGCACTCGCCTCTAACCGTGATATTGATTGGCTCTGGTAGAACCAAAGGAATATCCTTGACCCGTTTGAGATTCTCGGTAATGTCCTCACCGACAGAACCATCCCCACGTGTCGCACCTGTTACCAGGACTCCATTTTCATAGGTGAGGGAAATGGACAAGCCATCGATCTTCAACTCACAAACATAGCTGACAGAAGGAAATTCCTTGCGGACCCGTTGGTCAAAGGCATCCAGTTCTTCCCGCGAAAAAGCATCTTGTAAACTATAAAGGGGATACTGGTGTTGGTATTTGGTAAAGCCTTTTAAAACCACCCCACCCACACGGTGAGTGGGGCTCTCTGGCAAGACTTCTTCCGGATGGCCTGCCTCTAATTCCACTAACTCCCGATATAATTGATCGTATTCACTATCAGACACTGATGGGGCGTCTTTTGTATAATACTCATAGGCATAGCGGTTAAGTAATTCCACTAATTCTTTCATTCTGGTTTTCATGTTCTTATTTTATCATAAAATCTTAATTTAGCCTTGAATTTACTGCATTCTTAGCATTAAAAAAAAGGAGCCAGAGCTCCCTTTTTATTTTGTAAAATCGATCCGTTTGGATAATTGATTGATCACAATTGCACCAAAGATCAAGGATGCGAATTCACCCAATCCCATGGTCAACCAATTATAGAAGAATGGTTGCCCTTGTAGGTAATAAAGCTCCAAGGCAATCGTAAACATCGAGATGGAAAAGAAAATCGCAAACAAGAAATGGTCTAAGCGAATAAGACCGTTGAATAAAAACTTGTTTTTGAAACGTCCGAATAGAATAAGTCCAAGCCCTAGGAAGACAAAGGTTGACCCTCCACCAACAAAGACATCGATCCATCCAAAACTAAATAAGTTAGCAATCATACAACCGATGGTTACCCCAATCAAGTATTTCTTATTGTAAAAGGCCAAGAAATTCATCATTTCCGAAACACGGAATTGATAGCCATAGTAGGCCATCGCATTGAGAGGTGGGGTAATGGTCAATACGATATAAATCGCAGCAACAATGGCAATTTGTGCCATATCTCGAGCAGTTAACTGTTTCATGTATTCTCCTTTAGCGGTTTTTCCGCGTCTAATATGCTTGGCGAAAGGATCTTAAGCACCAAGGGTTGAAGTCTTGAATTCTTCAACCTTATAAGTATAGCATATTTTCAGGTTTTATGGTAGACTGAATTTATGAAAACACTAATTAAAAAATTTTTTGATAATGAAATTTTATCCTATCTCTTTTTTGGAGTAGCAACGACCCTTGTCTCTGTCGCTACTCGTCTTTTCATCTACCAGATCACTAGCGATGAACGGCTGGCAACAGCGATCGGGAATCTCGCTGGCATCCTCTTTGCCTTTGTAACCAATGATACCATCGTCTTTAAACAAGAAAGAAAGGGATGGTTTCATCGTTTGATCCGTTTTGCGATTGCCCGCTCGGGTACCTTTCTGCTAGATATGGCCTTGACAGAGATTTTTGTCAAGCAATTCCCCGGAATTATCGGTCAATTCGTTCACCATAATAAGAGTCAGATCAATCTGATTGAAACGCTCTTTGCTCAGGTGGCCATTATAGTCCTCAATTATATCTTTAGTAAACTCTTTGTCTTTAAAAATAAAAACAAGGCGTGAAACGATTGTTTCAGCCTTGTTTTTTTAAACTTCTATACTTGCTTGCTCTGCACTTAATTGATAGATCCTTCCTTCCACTCCAAAATAATCCTTGGCTAGGTCTTTCAATTCCTGCATGGCAGCTTGTGCACGTTTGGCCTGTTCTTCATTGATAGCTTCAATGACTAAGATGGCATTTTTCGTCTCTTCCGTCAGCATGGTTCTTTGAGCTTCACGCCAATTTAAACAACGGCATACCGCACCTTCTTGGTCATAGTAAATGATCTCCCCTTCCAAAGCTGGAGCATCCTCTTCGGCTCCTAATGGAAAGAAAGGCTCGCCACCTTTTGCTTGTCCTAGCGAGAGTCCACCCACCAATTTGTCCATATCTTCTCCCCCACAAGGAAGGGCATAAGCCATAGACACACTATTGTATAGATCCACCAAAGGATTAATCGGATAGAATTCACGTCCCTGGTGAACCCGTTTTAAAAGGGCTTCGATGGAAGATCGGGCTCCTTTTTTTGTTTTGAATTTACTAAAAGCCTGGCGCCACTCTTGGACGAATTCACTTTGAGTATAATTTTCCTCGTCCATAAATTCCCAAGCACGCTTAGCTCCCTTGTCTAACAATTCCTTAAAATAAGGATCCTTGGCTTCATCTACTGTATTATCAATGCCATATAAAGACATGACCGTAATTTTAGCTGTTGGAAATAAATCCCAAAATGCTTGATCGACTGTAACTTTCATTGGTTTACCTCACCATAATTTCTTTTTTGACCTTTTTTGACTAGTTCCCAATCCAAGGTGATATTCTCACGCACTCGGACTAGATACTCCTCTAACTGTGCGACTTCTTTTTTGGAAAATCCTTTTAAAGCAGTTTTTTCAGAGTAAAGATGCTCCCCTAAGATGAAGGGGTAAATCTTCTTGCCTTTTTCAGTTAACTCCCATTCCTTGATTTTGAGGTTTTCCCTCATGGGACGTTGCTGAATCAATCCTCTTTCTTCTAATTTTTTTACGGATCTAGCGACGGTCGACCGGTCGACCTTTAAGAGTTCTGAGAGTTCCTCCTGAATAATTCCAGGCTGCTCTGCAATTCGCACCAGATAGAGATATTGACCACGAGCTAGTTCCAAATCACGAAATTCAATATTGGCAATGGAATCAAGAGCACGCGCAATGATACCAATCTCACGCAAAATACTCATCCCACTCCTCCTTTCTTGTTAAAAATAGAGTAACATATTTTTGTTGCAAATGCAATAAAAAACAACAAAAAAAGAAACCAGATACCATCTGATTTCCTTATTCCGTTTTATCTTTTTTTATCAAGCGTAAGCGACGCTTTAATTTTTGTGAAACTTCTTTATGTCGAAAGGCTACTTCTTCCGTTTTTAATTTAGAAACAATTTCCCCATTACGCGTTTGAAAATTGGATTCTCTAGCAAATTGGATACTTGCGTTTAAAATACAACCAATAATCATGATTTTAGCGACTAAGATAAACCAGAACATAATAACAGCAAGGACGACCGAACCAAAGAAGCGGGCATCCAAGAAATGACTCACATAGCGGTCTACATATTTCCAAAAGATATTCAAAATAGCATACAAGACAATGACTACAAAGAAGGCCCCTGGAAAGACATATCTAAATTTAGGAATCTTTACATTTGGTAGAGTGTAATAGAGCAGGACCAAACTGACAAAGAGCAAAAGGTAAATGGTCGGTTCCGTTAAATTCAACAAGCGGATATAGATTGTCCGGTCAAATGAAAAAGTTTGATAGAGATAACGGACGATCATCTTACCAAACATCGATAAGATGAGCGAGAGACCAAACAACCCCTGCAAGGCAAAACTGATCAGAAAGCTAAAGAGTCGCCCCCAGATAATACCACGTTCCTTCTCCACCCCATAACTCTTATTATAGGCCTTTTGAAGGTAGGCAATGCTCTGAGAGAAAATCCACAAGGCGGATATAATCGAAAAACTCAGTAAGCCCGTAGAAGGCTTGGTCAATACACTTGAGATCATCTGGGCCACTACCCTATACAAGGAACTAGGCAAGACTTTTTCTAAGCTCAGCAGAATCTGAGTGGGGCGAATATGAAAGTAGGGTAGAATATTGGCCGCAATCAGCATCAAAGGGAAAATCGAAATCAGCAAATAATAAGCCACTGCAATACTCGTAATATCTGACTCTGAACTTTGATAAAACCGCACAAATCCCTTTATAAACGGCTGATCAAGTATTTTTTGTAGGACCTTTTTCATCCCTTACCTCCCCGTTTTACTAAAAAAGAGCAAAGAGCGAAACCAGACTTTTGCCTTCAGCTCCATTCTTCCCTCTTTATCTTTTAGTAAGTTCCCTCTTCACCTTGACTGGTTAAAATCACTGGACCATCTTTTGTAATGACAAATTGGTGCTCATATTGACAAGATAGACCACCATCAAGGGTCTTATGAGCCCAGCCCGTTTTCAAATCCGTATCAATTTCCCAGGTACCTGTATTAATCATTGGTTCAATCGTTAAAACCATTCCCTCACGCAAGCGAAGACCACGTCCAGCACGTCCATAATGCGGTACCATTGGTTCTTCATGCATCGTTGGACCTACTCCGTGCCCAACCAAATCGCGCACGACGCCATAACCTTTGCTTTCGGCATACTCTTGAATCGCTGCACCAATATCTCCTAAACGATTGCCAACGACCGCTTTCTCAATCCCTTTATAGAGACATTCTTTGGTCACTTCCATCAAATCTTTGACTTCTTGAGAAACATTTCCAACAGCATATGCCCAGCATGAATCAGCTAAACCACCCGTGTAAGACTCTGTGTATTTTTTGACTTGCGCAACATTATCAAAATCTAATTTTGATACATCTAAAACAGATTTATCAAGCGGTTCAGATAAAACCATATCTACCTTGAGGAGATCTCCATCTTTTAGGATGACATGACGTGGAAAAGCATGGGCTACTTCATCATTCAAGCCACAACAAGTCGCATAGGGGTAATCCATGAGACTGCCTTCTACACCGATCTGAAGTGGCAAGACATTGGCTTCCTTACAGCGACGGCGGACATATTCTTCGACTTCCCACAGGTCAAGTCCTGGCTTGATCAGGTCACGCAATCCAATATGGATGCTAGCAAGGAAATCTCCTGCTCGATCCATGGCTTCAATTTCACGTTGCGATTTTAATGTAATCATTGTCTCCTCATTTCTTTTGCTTAATTAATCTTAATGGTAATGGTTGCTTTGGCTATCAGCTGTAAATCCAAATAGAGGCTAAAATCAACCAAGGCTGAACGTCTCGTACGTCGGACAAGTTGGGGTTCAATGCGAATACTATCATCCACTTGTACAGCTTGTAAAAAATGGATGATTAATTGTTCTACAATCAAGCTACGCCCGCTATTTTGCATGATCTTGCGGACAATCTTCATCAACACTTCGATCATGACCCCGTTGGCTAAAACCCCACTTTTTTCCAGCATACTCGGCTCTACTGTGAATTGGAAATGGTCATTCTCCGTTTGGATCTTTTGACCGATTTGCTCACTAAAGGTTGGTAAGCTCGAAAATTGCACCTTGCTAATCCGGTCCATGACATCTCGGCGCGTGATCACACCAAGCAAGGTCTGATTGGTACGAATGACAGGAATCATCTCATAATCTTCTGCAATCATGCGCTGGCTGACCGTTGCAATACTGGTAGATAGATTGGTGGTAAAGATGGTCCGAGACATGACCTTATCAAGGGTTGTTTGGGGCGCCTTATCCCCCGCATCTCTCATGGTCACAACTCCAACCACCATCTGGTGTTGATTCACAACTGGAAAGCGGCTAAAGCGATTTTTCCGGACCAAATCTAAATAATCCCGTACTGTATCAGTCTCAGATAAATACCCATACTCATGGAAAGGTCGATAAACCTGCTCCACTGTCAAGATATCCGTCTTGATTTGCATATTGGACAAGGCTTTGTTGATCATGGTAGCGACAGTATAGGTATCATGAGCCGTCCGAATCACTGGAATCTGCACCCGATTCGCAAGGGAAATCACATCCTCGTCAACTTCAAAACCTCCTGTCACCAAGACTGCATTGTCGTGTTTTAAGGCTAGACGTTGAATATTGGTCCGGTCTCCAACAATTAAGAGTCCTCCCTCAGATACATAGTCTAAGATATGCTCTTCCGTCATGGCCCCAATGTAAAATTTATTAAACTCTTTTTCAAGACCCGCTTCACCAGCTAAAATCTCCGAAGCGGTAATCTCTAGAATTTCCCGATAGGTCAGATGCTCTAGTACAGACTTTTGCGATTTGACACGGATAGTACCACTTCTAGGCCGTGTTTCTACAATCCCTTGATTTTCCGCCTCTTTAATCGCCCGATAGGCAGTCCCATCACTGACATTCAAAAAATTTGAGATGCTCCGAACGCTGACTCGTTTCCCAATCGGTAATTTTTCGAGATAGTCTAAAATCTCTTGGTGTTTACTCATAAAAGTCCCCTCTACCTATGCGGAAATCATAATAATCGCGCATTTTCCGCGTATATCGGTCGCTCCCTTTAAATTGACGAAAGAGACGAAATCCAGCCTTTAAAGCGACTCTTTGACTCCCTATATTTTCAACATGAGTGATTATCCTGAGTTCTTTTAGTTGAAATTTGTCAAATGATAGATAAACCAACTCTTTGACCGCTTCTGTCATCAAGCCTTTTCCCCAAAAATCTTTGCGTAAAAAGTAGCCTAGCTCAGCTTCTCCCTTGATTTCATCCAACTTTTCAAACTTAATGGAGCCGATCATTTGATCAGTTTTCTTATCACAGATTGCCCACACTCCCAAAGGGTTTTTCATGAAATAGTTGGCCAATACATACTGGGTCTCGGTAAGATCTGCTTGAGCAGGAAAGATAAACTGGAGATTTTCCGGATTCGAAGCAATCTTATAAAAATCTTCAGCATCCTCAAAGAGAAAAGGTCGTAAATACAACCTTTTTGTTTCAATCAGCGAATAGGTAGCTAAGTGCGTCCAAATATTCATTCTAAACTCCAATGCTCTGTTATCCTGGCCGCTCTTACCAGATCCCCACTACTATCATTAGTCCTCTACCAATTGGATCTCTGCTCCAAGTTGGGTCAACTTATGAATAATATCTGAATATCCGCGAAGGATGTATTCCACATTTGTAATCTCTGTTGTTCCAGAAGCCATGAGACCCGCAATCACCAAGGCAGCTCCAGCTCGAAGATCCGTCGCTTTTACGCTTGATCCTCTTAATTGATTTGGCCCTTCATAGATAATGTGGTCGTTCAACGTTGAAATAGTAGCCCCCATTTTAGCCAATTCCGGCACATGGTTGACCCGTTTTTCATAAATCGTATCGACAATGCGCCCACGTCCACTAGCTGTTAAAAGCAAAGGAGTGATGGGTTGTTGCAGATCTGTCGCAAAACCAGGATAAGGAGATGTTTTGATCTGGATCGCCTTCAAACCAGTTTGCTTTTCAACAAAAATGCTGTCTTCAGAAATGGTCATCCGTACTCCCATTTCTTCTAACTTGGCAATGTAACTTTCCAAATGCTCATACAAGACATTGTTGATCTGGATACCTTCGCCAATAGCAGCTGCAAGAGCAATATAGGTTCCTGCTTCGATACGATCTGGAATCACCTGGTGTCTCGTCCCATGCAAATGGGGAACACCATCAATGATAATCATGTCTGTTCCTGCTCCACGAATGTGGGCTCCCATGTTGTTCAACAAGGTTACCACATCAATAATTTCAGGTTCCCGAGCAGCATTCTCGATCACTGTTCGACCTTCAGCCTTGACCGCCGCCAAAATCGTATTAATGGTTGCACCGACACTAACGGTATCCATGTAGATGTTGGCTCCTTGGAGAGGCTTGCCATCAGTCGCAAGCTTCATGCTAGAACCATCCATGGTCATGGCTGCTCCCATCGCTTCAAAAGCCTTCAAATGCAAATCAATGGGACGTGGACCAAGGTCACATCCACCAGGTAAACCAACAGTTGCTTGACCATAGCGGCCTAACAAGCTTCCGTAGAAATAATAGGATGCACGCAGGCTATTGATCTTACCAAATGGCATCGGCATGTCCTTGACCCCACGCGGATCAATAATCAAACTGTCCTCATTGCGCTCGATCTTAGCCCCCATGATGGTCATGATTTCAATCAAACTTGCGACATCTGAGATATCCGGTACCCCGTCTAGGGTTACGACATCATCTGCCAGAATGGTTGCAGGAATCAGGGCTACTACACTATTTTTTGCACCACTAATGGTCACCTCTCCTTTTAGAGGGCGACCACCATTTATTACAATTTTTTTCATCTTAATATTTCATTAGCTCTTTCAAGTCTTTTTCCTTTTACTATCGTTTTTTTTCAACGGAAATAAAAGGGACAACGTATGTAACATACTGCACCTATTATACCACAGATTGACCTATTTTTCCATCTGTAGGAATTTTCAAAACGAAAAAAAGCTAGGATCATATGAACCCTAACTTTCTCTTTTAACTTACCTATTTTACCGCTTCTTTCAGGGCTTCGACCTTGTCCAATCGTTCCCACGGAAGATCGATATCCGTCCGTCCCATATGTCCATAAGCCGCTGTTTGACGGTAGATTGGACGTTTGAGATCCAGCATTTGGATGATCCCTGCAGGACGAAGGTCAAAGATTTGACGCGCTGCTTGTTCAAGCTTGCTTTCTGCGACTGTTCCAGTACCAAAAGTATCGATACGAACAGAGACAGGTTGAGCCACCCCAATCGCATAAGCCAATTGTACTTCTGCTTTCTTAGCAAGACCTGCCGCTACAATGTTTTTAGCAATGTAACGAGCTGCATAGGAAGCCGAACGGTCTACCTTAGTCGCATCCTTACCAGAGAAGGCACCACCACCGTGACGTGAATAACCACCATAAGTATCCACGATGATCTTACGACCTGTCAAACCGGAGTCCCCTTGAGGTCCTCCGATAACAAAGCGGCCAGTTGGGTTGATGAAGAATTTAGTCTCATCATCTAGGTAAGAAGCTGGAATCACTTCTTTGATCACCTTGTTAATTACATCTTGGTGGATTTGTTCATTGCTCACTTCTGGATCGTGTTGGGTTGAAATAACAACTGTATCCACGCGTACTGGTTGGTCATTCTCATCATATTCAACCGTAACTTGTGATTTCGCATCTGGACGAAGATAGCTAATCTCACCCGACTTCCGTAACTCTGCCAAACGACGAACCAACTTGTGGCTGAGTGAAATTGGCAATGGCATGAGTTCTTCTGTTTCATCCACTGCAAAACCAAACATGAGACCTTGGTCTCCTGCTCCAATCAAGTCAAGTGGATCCTGATCCGCATTCCCACGAACTTCTAAGGCTTCATTAACCCCTTGGGCAATGTCAGGAGATTGTTCCACCAAGGATGGGTGTACTCCTACAGTTTCCGCTGAGAATCCATATTCTGTATTGGTGTAGCCAATTTCTGCAATCGTATCCCGGACGACACGGTTAATATCGACATAGGCATTGGTTGAAATTTCCCCAAAGACATGGACAGAGCCAGTATAAACTGCTGTTTCCGCAGCCACATGGGCTTCAGGATCTTGCTCAATAATAGCATCCAAAATAGCATCTGAAATTTGGTCTGCAATCTTATCCGGATGCCCCTCAGATACTGATTCAGACGTGAAAAGTTTACGTTCTGACATAAAAATGTCCCCCCTTAAAAAAATAGTGTTATAGAGTTACAAAGTACTGATAGAAAAACCATTAGCGATCAATTTCTATCACCTTATCGGGACCATATAACCTAACTATTATAACACGATTTTGCACCAGTATTCCTTTTTTTATTAAAAGAAAAAGATATAGTTTGAAACTATATCTCTTAACTTGCTTTTTCTCTACTATCCCGAGAACCAATCCAGATAAGGATTACTAACAAAATCGATACAGGATTGCGAGATAATAAACTAGAAAGTAAAAATAATATCATTGATACCATTAAAAAGGCTGTTCTACCACTCCTCATTCCTATCCATAGTAAAATCGTCGCAAGAATATAAAGCCCATGGAAAATAAAAGTAAAAGCTAGATAAAGGATTGCAAAGTTTCCTGCACCCAATAAACCACTAAAAAGAAGACTGAGACATAAAACAGCCATAGCAAGAGCTGTCCATAACCAAGGTGAGTTTAGAGCCACAGCCTTTTGACAACTATCTGCAGCAGCCTGATACTCACTCTGCTCATGGTTTTCTTCTCTCTCTTTTTCAGTTATATGATTTGATTTGATTATTTCACTTTCAGTACATTCATCTGACATATCCCATTGATTCTCAGTCACCCATTTTTGAGCATATTTATCAAAAATACCATTAATACGACAAACTTGGTAGATAGATAAAAGTAAATAGAAGATTGCTGTAAATGATAAATAATGGGATGGGATTATATATCCAATTACATTAAGCAGACAAAGGGCCAGTAAAATCGTCGAATAACATTGTAAAGATTTTAAGTCTTCTTTCGTCATTAGAATCAGAAATAGGAAAACAATGCCAGTATTTAAGGCAAACATAACATAATAAAAAAATATATCTTCATAAGGAAATGTAAAAAATAGACTATAACCAGACAATTCATAAGTCGCCAATCCTAGGCCAAGGAGAACTGTACTCTTTTGCCAACTACGTCTACTCTTCCACGAGGAAAGGAGACTATTTAACTCAATCTTCCTAAGTAGTAAAAAAGGACCACTGAGACAAAAGCCGATTAGAAGCACCGGCACAAATGGCTTACCTAGACCACCATAAATTAAGTAAAGTGAATGAATAAACTGACTCAATGAAAAAAGCAAAAAGGCAACTAATCCTTCAACATTCAGTTTTTTCTCCTGTATTTTCCATATAAACCAACAGATAAAACCGTACTTAGGTAATTCAAATAGACTAGTGAGTGACACGAGAGAAGCCGAGCTATTTTCACTAGGTTCAGTTATCCAAACAGTCGAAATAAAAAGAATAACCACTAAAACAAGTAATCCCTGATACCATTTAGTTCTAGACATATATTACCTCCACTTTCATAGTATTGTATTAAACTATTTATTAACTCTAATTATACCATAGTTTGTAATCGCTTTCTCTACTTATAATCGGTATTTAGCAAAAAAGATAGGACTTTTCGCCCTATCTTCTATCATCATTATTCATTTGAAAGCAATAAAGTTCCAATAAAAACCATCCCAGCTATTAAAAGTGATATAAACTTATTAAAATCCCAATACGGATCATTTGCCGCAATTACAGAAATAAAATAACAAATTGTCGCTGCATATAGAGTTGTTTTATCCCCCTTGTTTTTCCCATTCCGTAGTAGAACGGTTGCAATAATAAAACAGACCATATGAAGTAATATGTTAAGTAGGTACAAAATTACCCATGGTCCTACTGCGATAGCACCACATAAAACAAAGCCAAGATAGCCGAGAGCTAGGTAAAATGTGAGAGTTAGAATTACTGAAGTAGGGACATGCTTTTGTTGATCTTGCTCAACAATTGGTGGCTGACCAGGATTTTCTGTCCCTTGCGCCATCATTGGTGGCTGAACATTCTCTTCAAGCACACTCTCTTTTTCTTGGTTTGATTCAGAATTTCGTTGATCTGTCATAACTTTCTCCTAAAGTTCTTCCTTATTCTTTCAAAGAATAGCACTCAAAAATCGACAGGAAGAATTGATTTA
>ERZ772956.1422-NODE-1422-length-16347-cov-8.162718_pt1 | contig 16347 bp, 10 predicted proteins | sample MGYA00580683_ERZ772956 | MGnify/ENA primary metagenome ERZ772956 (study PRJEB29015, sample SAMEA2738077) | human oral metagenome | biome: human oral; feature: human-associated habitat; material: saliva | place: China | collected 2212 ... | reverse complement strand
CTGTTGCCCAAGGTGAGACTCACCCTATGTACAAGGCTTTTGAGATGCTTGGTTACGATGCTGAAACGCTTGGAAACCACGAGTTTAACTATGGTCTAGAATTTTTGGATCATATGGTTAAGGCTGCTAAGATTAACATTATCAATGTCAATGTGCGTAATGCTCAGACTGGTGATTACTATTACAATCCTTATAAGATTGTCAACAAGACCTTTACTGATACGGACGGCAAATGGAAAGTTGTCAATAGTAAGGCCAAGCTTGAAAAAAATGATACTAAGTCAGATATTGCGGATAAAGATCTAATTGATATGGCTGCTTATGACCATAATGGACCATCAACACAAGCAGGATTTGCAGAGTACCGTTTGAGTGTTAAGGAAAAAGCAAATCAAGTTGATGATACGACTAATAAAGAATCTGAGAAGTCACCAAAAGGTGTTGAGACGACGGACCAATCTAAGCGTGAGATATCAAAAGCTACTGTAGTTGCCAGCGTGGCTAAACCTGCCCCAGCTAGCCAGTTGTCAAACGCTCAAGTCGTTATCTTGCCTCAAGCTCAAGTACAAGAAACTCAAGGTTCAAGTTCAGTTAAGGCCTTGCCAAACACTGGTTCAGATGAATCTGTGTCAGCAACTTTAGCTGGTCTGGTTCTTATGACCTTGGCTGGATTCTTTGGAATCAAAAAACACGAAAAAAATTAAGCAAAGGAAAAAGCCCCTATCAGGGCTTTTTTGCTCTAGTTTTAGCGTTGGTTAAAGTTCTTTTGGGCTTCTAGGATAATAGGTGCCAGACGTTCGATATCGGACTGTGTGCCGCGTAGCTCGAAGTCTCCCAACATTGGGAAGCCAAAACGTTGACTGTACTGTTTGGCGGTTAGGCAGTACTGGTTATTGAAGTTACGGTTGCCAGAACCGATGATACCAAAGCAACGTTTGTGATTGCCATGGGCTGCGATAAAGTCACCCAGTGGATTGGTTAGGATTTCAACATCTCCATTGTCAACGCCATTTCCTCCTTCAAGGTAGGTTGGCAAGAGTGCGACAAAGGGTTCATCTACTTGGAAGGTTTCATGATTAAGCTCTTTAATATTGATTTGGCGACATTCAATCCCGTGGTTGAGGGACAGATAGTCAGACATACGTTTGACAAAGCTTTGGGTATTACCGCTTAGACTAATATAAACGAGGGTAAGTTGAGACATAAGCGTCCTCTTTCTATCTATATCTTGTGTTTGTTCAATCATTCTAACACAAGATATTGTGCTTTTCAAGTTAGCTCCTTGCGCTTAAGAATTGCCTATCTAGCTCTTTTTCTTTACTTGTAAAAGTGATAAAATAAAGGTTATTAAAAGAAGCGAAGGAAGAAATCATGGCTAAAGATAAAAATGTAACAGGAGAAGAAATTTTAGACATTTGCTCGGCCTACATGTCAGCAGATGATTTGAAATTAGTTGAAGAAGCCTGGCATTATGCGACAGATGCTCATAGTGGGCAATTTCGTCAGTCAGGAGAACCTTATATTATTCACCCTATTCAAGTGGCAGGTATCTTGGCAGATCTCCATCTTGATGCAGTGACAGTAGCCTGTGGTTTCTTACACGATGTCGTTGAAGACACCGAAAAAACGCTTGATGATTTGGAAGCGGATTTTGGTACGGATGTACGAAATATCGTGGACGGTGTTACTAAGCTTGGTAAGGTTGAGTACAAGTCCCACGAGGAGCAGTTGGCTGAAAATCACCGTAAGATGCTTATGGCCATGTCTAAGGATATCCGTGTCATCTTGGTTAAATTGGCCGACCGTTTGCACAATATGCGTACCCTTAAGCATCTTCGTAAGGATAAGCAAGAGCGCATTTCTCGCGAAACTATGGAAATCTATGCTCCTTTGGCCCACCGTTTAGGTATTAGTCGTATCAAATGGGAATTGGAAGACATGTCCTTCCGTTACCTTAATGAGGTGGAATTCTACAAGATTTCTCACATGATGAAGGAAAAACGTCGTGAGCGTGAGGAACTTGTGGACGAGATTGTCGATAAAATTAAGACCTATACAGCTGAACAAGGACTTGTTGGTGATGTGTATGGTCGTCCAAAACATATCTACTCTATTTATCGTAAGATGCGCGACAAGAAAAAGCGCTTTGATCAAATTTATGATTTGATTGCCATCCGTTGTGTTATGGAGACGCATAGTGATGTTTACGCCATGTTGGGATACATCCATGAACTCTGGCGTCCGATGCCTGGCCGTTTTAAAGACTATATTGCCAATCCTAAATCCAATGGTTACCAGTCTATCCATACAACGGTTTATGGGCCAAAAGGACCTATTGAAATCCAAATCCGTACCAAGGAAATGCACCAAGTTGCCGAATACGGGGTTGCAGCTCACTGGGCTTACAAGAAAGGTATCAAGGGCAAGGTAGATTCGAAAGAGTCTGCTTTGGGAATGAACTGGATTAAAGATCTTGTTGAACTTCAAGACGCCTCAAATGGTGATGCTATGGGGTTTGTTGACTCTGTTAAAGAGGATATCTTCTCGGAGCGTATTTATGTCTTTACGCCAAATGGTGCTGTTCAGGAACTGCCTAAAGATTCAGGACCTATTGACTTTGCCTATGCCATCCATACCCAAGTTGGTGAGAAGGCCACAGGTGCTAAGGTTAATGGCCGTATGGTGCCCTTGACAGCCAAACTCAAGACAGGTGATGTGGTTGAGATTGTAACTAATGCCAATTCCTTTGGTCCTAGCCGTGACTGGATTAAGATGGTTAAGACCACCAAGGCCAGAAATAAAATTCGTCAATTCTTTAAAAATCAGGACAAGGAAGCCTCTATCACCAAGGGTCGTGAGCTTTTGATTGCCTACTTCCAAGAGCATGGCTATGTTGCCAATAAGTACCTAGACAAGAAACATATTGAGGAAATTCTCCCTCGTATGAGTGTGCGTAGTGAAGAAGCTCTCTATGCCGCTGTTGGTTTTGGTGAAATTAGTGCTGCTGCTGTTTTCAATCGTTTGACAGAAAAAGAACGCCGTGAGGAAGAGCGTGCGAAGGCAAAAGCTGAAGCTGAAGAGCTAATGAACGGTGGCGAAGTTAAGACTGAGAAGAAAGAAGTTCTCAAGGTTAAGAGTGAAAATGGCGTCATCATTCAAGGTGCTTCAGGTCTCCTCATGCGTATCGCTAAGTGCTGTAACCCAGTACCTGGAGATGAGATTGAAGGTTATATCACCAAGGGCCGTGGAATTGCTATTCACCGTTCCGATTGTAATAATATCAAGAGTCAAGAAGGTTATGAGCAACGTCTAATCGAAGTGGAGTGGGATGAACGTAATGCCAATAAATCTTATTTGGCAGAGATTGACATCTATGGCCTTAACCGTTCTGGTCTGTTGAATGATGTTCTTCAAATCTTGTCAAATACGACCAAGAGCATTGCTACGGTCAATGCACAACCGACTAAGGACATGAAGTTTGCCAATATTCACGTTAGCTTTGAAATTGCAAACCTTATTGAATTGACTGGTCTTGTGGATAAGATTAAAATTATCCCTGATGTTTACAGTGTTAAACGTACGAATGGGTAAGGAGTTACTGCGATGAAGATTGTAATTCAGCGCGTGCAAAGTGCCTCTGTGGTTATTGAGGATTGTACGGTTGGCGCTATTAAGCAGGGACTCTTACTTTTGGTCGGAGTTGGTCCCGAGGACACCAAAGAGGATCTAGAGTATGCAGTTCGTAAGATTGTCAATATGCGCATTTTTTCAGATGAAGATGGCAAGATGAATCTTTCTGTTAAGGATATTGGTGGCCAGATTTTGTCGATTTCTCAGTTTACGCTTTTTGCAGATACGAAAAAAGGGAATCGACCAGCATTTACAGGTGCTGCAAAGCCCGAAATGGCTAGCCAGCTCTATGACGATTTCAACCAATCCTTGTCAACTCATGTTCCTGTAGAAAGAGGACGCTTTGGTGCAGATATGCAGGTTAGTCTGGTCAATGACGGACCTGTGACCATTATTTTAGATACCAAAAATCAATAAACAAACCATTTTTCGCCTTGTGTGAGAGGTGGTTTTTTTATTCTCTCACATGAACTATTTAGGTGATGGATTTTCATTATTTGGGATTTATTTTTGTCATTTTAAGTAGACTGAATCAAGTGAATATTTAATGAAATTAGAAAATGTTGTTCTCAAATTTCTGAAAAAACCTGACCATTCATGATGAAAAAATTACCGTTTACGAGGATTACCGGAAATTCCCTTGTCTTACAAAAAAGATTAAGTTAACATTAGTTTCATAAGAAACACCAAGCGATTTTTATGAAACTAAAAATAACTCGAGTTTACAGCATGCAAATACAAATAGTGATAATTTGAAACGCCGAGGTGATTTAAACTTTTTTAGAGGGATAGAGAGATATGTCAAAGAAAGTAGCGTCAACTAAATTATTATCAGGTTTGTTTGTAGCCGGTGGTGTCCTAGGGATGAATCAGGTCGCCAAGGCAGATAACGTGGTCAGTTCAGAAGCAACAAAACCAGTTATTACAACTGAAGCAGATAACTTGGTGGTGGTACCAACTGAGGCCGTTGCTCCAGTAGCGACAACAGAAATAGGTCCATCAACTGCTACTGTTGCGACAGATACTGCAACAACAGCGACAGCTTCTACAATCTTTTCACAAGCTGTGCCAGCAGAGAGTGCTAGCTCAGAAACGCTTGTAGCCAGTGAAGCACTAGCTCCTGAGTCAGCTGCTGTGGAAACCATCACATCATCATCTGATAATGCTACTGAAGCAGGACGCCATTCAACTGCTCAAGTAACACCAGTTACAGAAGTGACAGAGCAAAACTTGAATGGTGATGCCTACTTGACAGATCCAGAAACAACAAAAGCAGCTTATAGCAAGACAGATGGTGATATTAATTATTCCGTTGTTGTATCTAATCCAACAGCAGAAACTAAGACGATGACTGTCAACTTGACACTTCAACATGCTTCAGAAATCATCGGTCAAGATAACGTTGACCTTACGCTAGCGGCAGGAGCTTCAGCTAAGGTTTCAAACTTGACAGTAGCGTCAGAGTGGTTGACAAACAATACAGGTTACTTGGTGACAATCAGTGTCAACGATAAATCAGGTAGTACTTTGTCAAGCAAGCGTGCTGGCTTGTCTGTTGAAGATGATTGGACAGTTTTCCCACGTTACGGTATCGTAGCAGGTTCGCCAACTGATCAAAACAGTATTCTTGTTAAAAATCTTGAAGCCTACCGTAAAGAGCTTGAGCTCATGAAGTCTATGAATATCAACTCATATTTCTTCTATGATGCTTATAACGAAGCTACAGATCCTTTCCCAGAAGGTGTCGATAGCTTTGTTCAAAAATGGAATACCTGGAGTCACACTCAGGTTGACACTAAGGCTGTTAAAGAATTGGTTGACCAAGTTCATAAGTCAGGTGCTGTTGCCATGCTTTATAACATGATTTCAGCAGATTCAAATCCAAAGAATCCAGCCCTTCCACTTGCTGCTTTGGCTTATAACTTCTACGATAGCTTTGGTAAGAAGGGTGAACCGATGACTTACACTATCGGTGATAACCCAACTCAAGTTTACTATGATCCGGCGAATCCAGATTGGCAAAAATACATCGCAGGTGTCATGAAATCAGCTATGGATCGTATGGGATTCGATGGTTGGCAAGGTGATACAATTGGTGACAACCGTGTGACTGATTATGAGCACCGTAACAGCACAGACGAGGCTGACTCACACATGATGTCTGATTCATATGCGTCATTTATTAATGCCATGAAAGACCTCATCGGTGAAAAGTACTACATCACAATCAATGATGTTAATGGTGGTAATGATGATAAACTAGCCAAGGCACGTCAAGATGTTGTTTATAATGAGCTTTGGACAAATGGTGGTTCAGTTATTCCAGGACGTATGCAGGTTGCCTATGGTGATTTGAAAGCACGTATCGATATGGTACGCAATAAAACTGGTAAATCACTTATCGTTGGTGCCTACATGGAAGAACCAGGTATTGACTATACTGTTCCTGGCGGAAAAGCAACTAACGGTGCTGGTAAAGATGCCCTTGCTGGTAAACCATTGCAAGCTGACGCGACACTTCTCGTAGATGCGACAGTAGCTGCAGCCGGTGGCTATCACATGTCCATTGCAGCCCTTGCCAATGCTAATGCAGCCCTTAACGTTCTTCAAAGTGCCTATTACCCAACGCAATACCTTAGTGTAGCTAAGGACACTATTCGTAAGCTTTACAATTACCAACAGTTTATCACTGCTTATGAAAATCTTCTCCGTGGTGAGGGTGTGACTAACAGCACTCAGTCTGTATCTACCAAGAATGCGGCTGGTGAAATCCTTTCTAAAGATGCTCTTGGTGTGACAGGAGATCAGGTTTGGACATTTGCTAAATCAGGAAAAGGTTTCTCAACTGTTCAAATGATTAACATGATGGGCATCAATGCGGGCTGGCATAATGAAGAAGGTTATGCGGACAATAAAACACCGGACGCACAAGAAAATCTCACAGTTCGTCTTAGCCTAGCAGGTAAAACGGCTCAAGAAGCTGCTAAAATTGCCGATCAAGTCTATGTGACGTCACCAGATGATTGGGCAACTTCAAGCATGAAGAAGTCACAAGCAAGCCTTGAAACAGATGAAAATGGTCAACCAGTGCTTGTCATTTCAGTTCCTAAACTAACTCTTTGGAACATGCTCTATATCAAGGAAGACACAACAGCAACACCGGTAGAACCAGTTATCTTGAAACCAGTTACTAACCAAGCTGGTAAGAAAGCAGATAATACCGTAACATCTGAAGCAAGCTCAGAAACAGCTAAATCAGAAAATACAACAGTAAACAAAGATTCAGAGACTCCAACTGATACGAAACCATCTGTTGAAGCTCCTAAACTCGATGAAACAACTAAACCAGCACCATCAGTTGACGAGTTAGTAAACTCAGCAGCTGTTCCAGTGGCGATAGCTGTGTCAGAGACTGCACATGATAAGAAAGATGACAACTCAGTATCTAATACGGATCAAGGTACAGTAGCGTCAGATTCAATCACTGCATCAGCTTCAGAGGCTACAAGCACAGCTGCCTCAACAGCCTCATCAGAAGTATCAGAAAGTGCAACAGTATCATCGGAAGCATCAGAAACTGAAAATAGTTCAGCAGCATCGACTTCAGAGTCAGCAATTTCAACGACGACAGCAATTTCAGAATCACATGCAGTAGTTGAACCAGTGGCTTCTTTGACAGAATCAGAGAGTCAGGCAAGCACTAGCCTTGTTTCAGAAACTACAAGCACAATTGTCTCAGTTGCTCCGTCAGAAGTATCAGAAAGCACAACAGTATCATCGAAGGTCTCAGAAACTGATATTATCTCAGAAACATCAACTTCAGAGACTTCAGCATCTGAATCAGAGAATTCAATCAGCACAGTCGTTTCAGAATCAGAAGTAGTTGAAGAACCAGCTGTTTCATTGACAGAATCAGAAAGTCAAGTGAGCACTTCAGAAGTGACTTCGGCGATTTCAGAAACAGTAAGCACATCTGAGGAAGTCATCCTTGATGTACTATCAGAAAACATCAATAGTTGGAATAGACTCTCTGTAGCTCCTCGCGTCTCAGAAACCTTGCCAAGTACTTCTGAAACGATTACAGAAGCAGCATCACTCTTTAGCAACTATGCAAGATATTCAGAAACAGCAAGCTCAGAATCCCACTCTATGGTAGCAGCTTCTTCAGAAGTTTCTATTGAAAAATTAGCAGTATCTATCTTGAAAGATACTGAGGGTGGCTTGTACGATGCAACAACAATCAGAAATATTGTTGAGATGATTGATAGCATTACAACAAATGTCAGCTATACTCGCAGTAGCCGTCAAGACCTTGTCAATACAGCTTCGTCAGATAACACTTACAATGGTAGTCAAGATCTTAACCTTGCAAGTAAGACAACGACGCAAGCAGGTGAAAAAGGAACAACTGAAGACCTTAAGGCTACAATTGCTAAAACAGCAAAATCTCACAAGTGGGGAGAACATGCTGTAGCTATCCTTACAGCTATTGTCCTTGCAGGTGCGGCAACCCTTGCAGCTCTTCGTAACTTCTTGATGTCAAAAAAAGTTGATAAATAATAAGTAGAACTCTTTGTGTAAACAAGGAGTTTTCTTTATACTGGCTGCTATTTTTTCTGAAAATTGTGATACAATAGAAATAGTTTGAATATTGTGTCAAAGGAGAGCCAATGATTACTGCAAATGATATCGTAAAGGCTAATGAAGTCTTAAAAAACGTGGTGGAACGCACACCACTAGATTTTGATCGCTACTTATCTGAAAAATACGGGGCGACTATTTATATTAAAAAAGAAAATATGCAAAAGGTACGTTCTTTCAAATTGCGTGGAGCTTACTATGCTATCCATCAATTGAGTGATGAGGATAAGGCGCGTGGTGTGGTTTGTGCATCAGCCGGAAACCATGCTCAGGGGGTTGCCTACACTTGTAACGAGATGAAGATTCCGGCAACCATCTTTATGCCAGTAACAACACCTCTCCAAAAAATTGGTCAAGTCCGTTTCTTTGGTGGCAAGTTTGTAACAATCAAATTGGTGGGAGATACCTTTGATGCTTCTGCCCAAGCAGCGCAGGAATATACCAAGTCTGAAGGGATGACTTTCATTGATCCGTTCGACGATTATAATGTCCAAGCAGGGCAAGGAACTGTTGCTTATGAAATTTATGAGCAGGCTCAAGAGGAAGGTGTTTCCTTTGATAGTATCTTGGTTCCAGTCGGAGGCGGTGGCCTTATCTCTGGTGTAGCTACCTATATCAAGGATGTAGCACCATCTATGGAGGTTATTGGTGTTGAGGCTAGTGGTGCTCGTAGTATGCGTGCTGCCTTTGACCGTGGTTATCCTGTAAAACTCGAAGAAATTGATAAGTTTGCGGACGGGATTGCTGTTCAAAAGGTAGGTGTCAAGACCTATGAAGTCGCACGTAAATATGTTGACCGCCTCTTGGGAGTTGATGAAGGATTGATTTCAGAAACCCTAATTGATATGTACTCTAAGGTTGGTACCATTGCAGAACCCGCAGGTGCGGCATCAGTGGCAGCTTTGGAAGTGATCAAAGATGAGATTAAAGGAAAAACCATCGTCTGCATCATTTCAGGTGGTAACAATGACATCAACCGTATGCCAGAGATGGAAGAACGTGCGCTTATCTACGATGGTATCAAGCATTACTTTGTGGTTAACTTCCCACAACGTCCTGGTGCCCTTCGTGAATTTGTAAATGATATCTTGGGACCAAATGATGATATCACTCGTTTTGAGTACATCAAACGTGCTAATAAAGGAAAAGGCCCAGTTCTCATTGGTATAGCTCTTAGTGATAAGAATGACTATGATGGACTTCTCGAGCGTCTTTCGGCTTTTGACCCAAGTTATATCAACCTTCACGGAAATGAAACACTATACAATATGCTTGTCTGAGGACAGGTTCACATAATGAAAAAAGAATCGACGAAAGTCGGTTTTTTGTTTTTATTAAGAATAAAAACAGAATGCTAAAAATAGGTTTAACAAAACAAGGTTATTTAGTCCTATTTTATTCACTTTAAGAACCCCTTTTTATTTTTAAATATAAATATTAGATTAGAAAGAAAAAACATAATTATTTTCTGTAAATAAGTCATGAGTAGATAAGGTGTTATAATATAAACATTTTGAACGTTTAAAACAGCTTAAAAAGGCTATTAAATTTTTTAAAAAATACCCAAAAAAGTCTTGACAAATTTTCGGGGGGGGGGGAAAATTAGGGGGGTATTTTAATTAATGGAGTATTAATATGAAAAAAGGAGTCTATGATGAATTCTAAGAAAATCATCTCTTCAGTTTCTTTGACGACAGCTATCCTTGCAACAGGTATCATTAGTCAAGAAGCACATGCTGATAGTGTTGATACTACTACGACAACTGTCAGTCAGGCACAGTCTCAACCAGTTACTGCAGAGCAAGTTGCATCCGCAAAAGCAAGTTATGATACGAATCAAGAAGCCCAAGCAAAAGCCCAGTCTGTGGTTGACAGTAAAAAGCAGGCTTTAGACACTGCTAAAGCGAATACCACAACAGCACAAGATGCTGTTGCAAAAGCAGAAACGGTCGTAGCCCTAGCCACAGATACTAATATGCAGGTGGCTAAAGAGGCTATCCCAATAGCTGAAGCTAAAGTACAGCCTGCTAAAGAAGCTGTTGAAACTGCGAAAACGGATGTAACCACCAAAGAGGTTAGTCAGTCGCAAGCACAAGAAGCTGTTAATAAAGCACAAGGTAATGTGAACCAAGCTCAGGAAGCAGTTGATGAAGCGACACAAATTCAGTCTGAAAAACAAACAGCAGTTGATAATAGTGCTAAGGAAGTTGAGGTAGCTAAACAAGGTGTTACTAATGCACAAGCTACACTAGCTGAGAATACTAGTAAAGTATCGCAAGCTAAAGAGACTGTCGAAACCGCTAAGCAAAATGATGTCAACCTTGAAGCTGATACAAAAGAAGCTGAAATCAATGTTGAAAAAGCAGACCAAGCTGCTCAAGTTGCTAAAACTGCAGTTGACACAGCGAAAGTAAAAGCTGATGAAACAGCTCAAGCACTTAAAGATGCTGAATTTAATCACCCAACTCATATCGTAATGAGTGATGAGTTTAAGCAAAATCTTAAATACTTGTTGTTTGAAGCTCCAAAAGACGACATGGCAGCTCTTAGTAAAGCTGTTGATAAAGTAATTGCTTCAGAAGCTGAATCACACAAATTGAATAAAGCTTATTTTGACACATTCACACCGGATACAACTGGTGTCAAATATGATATTGAAAATCTTCCACTTGAATTACAAACTGAATTGAGTCAATATATGGCTTATTTGGTTAATGATGTTCGTGCACAACTTGGTCAACCAAAACTTGTTGTTAACACAGATGCTATTAAATTTGCCAGCTTAGTAGCTGCAAAATATGACAAGAACCACGACCCATTTAGTGGACATGATATGAAAGCTATCAATGAAGCTGCAAAAGAAATGGGCTATTGGTATAGTAAAAAAAATATGATGAATCCCTATGAAAACTTAGCTGGTGGTTATATCAATTCAGCATTCAAACTTGATGACAATGGTAATAGCCTTTACAAAGTTGGTGATAAGGTTGAAGCAACGAAATCAGAATTGTATCAATTAATTGCCGATAATATTGACAATTTCCTTTACGAAGGTGAAAGCAATGGCTCATATGGACATGCTGGGTCATTAATTAAGCAACCATCATTGGGTCTTGCTATCACTTTAAATCATACAGACCAAGGTTTCGGTGAAATCCCAATGACTGAAACTCATGTACTTTTAGTACCAGAACATGACTTAGTTGATTTCAATAAAAAGGTGCTAGACCCTAGCAAGAATGTGCCTGATTTGGTAATTCCAGATAAGCAAGCAGCAGAAGTTGCTGACCGAGCAGCACAAGCCGCCTTGGTAACCGCAACAGTGCAAGCACAGGCTGCCCAAACACGTTTTGAACAAGCGAAGGCTACATATGATGCATTGGTAGCGACACCACGTCAAACAGCTGACGCAGAAGCCCAATTGGCAACAGCTAAAGCCGAGCTTGTAAACGCTCAAACAGCATTAACAAATGCCGAACAAACGTTGGCAACCGTGACAGCGTCACATGCAGATAAAGTAGCTGCATTGGATATGGCAAAAGCGTCACGTGATGAAGCTGTAAATGTTTTGGCCGCAGCACAAAGTAAGCTGGCTGAAGCTAATCAAGAATTAACACAACGTGAAGTTGCTACAACAGTAGCTAAAGCGAAGCTAGCCGAACTTGAACAAGCCTTGAAAGACGCTGAGCAAGCAGTAATAGATGCAAAAGCTACTTATGAGCAACTTGTGAGCGCTAAAGCTAATCTTGAAGCCGCTCGACAAGCTTATGCCCAAGCGGTGACAGCACAAGAAGCTGCTCAAGCTGCCTATGACAAAGCAATGGTAGTGTTAACGAATGCAAAAGCTCAAACGGCATTGAGTGGCACTAAGTATACTAACTTGAAAGTTGCCTATGATGCTCGTATTGCTTATGAAGAGGCTCAAAGAAAGTCAAAAGAAGAAGTGCTACGCCGACAAGCTGAGAGTGATGCTAAAGCTAAACAAGTAAGACAGGATGTGAATGGTACCCAGTCTAATCGTGTGAACTCAAATACACATGTTGGACTTCCGGAATTTATATCTTCAACAAATGAAGTTAAAACAACATCATTCTCTGCAGCCCAAGTAGCAACAGCAGAGGCGACACAAGCAGTCGTAAACCGTCGTGGTACGACTGACTATCAAGCGCCACTCCCACAAACTGGTGAATCTGATACAGCAGTCTATCTTTTAGCGGGACTAGGTATGCTTGGACTTTCGGGTGTGACAGCTCGTAAACGTCGTGGATAAAGTTGACTTTGACTGCTAAAGGTTTGAAAGCTGAATTAACCAAAGAAAAATAATAAAAGAGGAACTACCTAGATTGTGCTAGGTAGTTCCTTTTGAAAGGGTATTATGAAAAAGAAATTATTAAGTTTTGTATTGTTGTCTAGTCTGTTGCCACTTGTCGCCTGCCAGAAGCTACCAACATCACAGTCGAAAACAAAAAATTCTACTTCAACAACCTCTCAAGTGAAAGAGTCACAAAATGAGACTCCTTCAACCTCAAGTAGTGCTAGTAAAAAAGCAGATAACGAAAAACTCTATGCATCTGTTTTAGATATGTATCGTCCGATTATTGTGAATAAAAGTGTATCTTCTGTTCCTAGTAGTTTAGCAACTGATGAAGCTTATGCAACTAATATTATTTTTGATGCAGTTAATGCGGGTGAAACTATTCAATATAGTTTCGCCGATATTAATAAGGATGGTAAGGATGAACTTCTAATTGGGTCTCCTGAAAGAGTACACGCTATTTATTATCTTAATAATACGGATCAGCCTGTGTTTGCTATTAGTGCTGGGACTTATGCTAAGGGTGGTTATTTGTCTGATATGAAGATTTATAGTGATGGTACCATCTACTGCCAACAATTTCAGAGAATGAGACCAGAAGCTAAGGCAGAAACTTATGAAATTAAGAATGGAGCTTTCAATCAGACACAGTCTGTTGACTTTAGTATGGCAGATACAAAAGATGGCACAAGTCTAGTTGGTCTTAATGGTGCTAGTTTATTTGAACTAGGTCAAGAGTCATGGAAAGATTTTAGTGTTGCCAATGACAGTCAGACTACTACAAATGAAGCTAAGAATAACTCTAGCAGTAAAGAAAGTAGTTCAAGCAAATCTGATGCTAAACAGTCTGGCATGTATATTAACGCTATTCAAAAAGGTGATTTCTCTAGTATTGCTGGGACTTGGAAAAATGGTAGAGGTGACACCTTGACCTTTGATAATAACGGTTTAGTTAGTGATAAAGAGAAGGTAGCGACTGAATATGCGAAATTTACAGATGGCTACCTCACTGCAAGTACTGGTCCAAAATCAGGCGTAGGACCTGGTGGCGTAGCTATGGCATTTCTTCCTATAGGTGTATCCTTAACGAGTGCTGTTACCTCATCGAATGACAACGTAGATGACCAATCAGACAAAAATAAGGACCGTATATGGACCGGTCAGTCGCTATTTGGAACAACTGATGATAGTTATTTTTATTATAAAGTAAACTAATTTTGTTAATGTATGTTAGAGGTTAAAATATGAAGCAATTTGGTAAGTGGCTGTTAGTTGGTGTAGTAACTATTATAGCTTTGAAATATACTTATGGTCTTCTTTACAATGTTTTTCAACCATTTAGTGATTTTTTGATTACACATTTATCTTTTCCTGATTGGTTAGCAAATTTCCTAGGCGGGACCTTTCATACTAGTGTCTATGTACTTGCTGTTTGGTGGTTTTCTGGCACCCTTGGTCTGGTTCCTCGTCTTGGTCAGTTCATTGAAAAGTATGGTTGGGTAGTTTTTATTCTTTCGTGGTTAGGTATTAGTGCAACAGTAATTATTGCCCTTCTAGTTCTTGTAGCTATAGCTATTTGTTATTTATTCTCAGAAACAATGAATGAGCCAAGTGAAAGTAACACGATATCGGGTGGTATGGATACTTCTGTTCAGAATAATACTCGCTGTCAAGATGACAGAAACAAGGCATTGGATGAACGTGACCGTATTGAAAGAGGTTTACTACATCAGAAACGTTGTGCGGAACGTGCGGGAAATCAAGCAGATGTACGATATTGTCAGGATGCAATTAATGCTAACCGGAGGAATTCTCCTCGTTGAGCGTCTTTCAGCCTTTGACCCAAGTTATATCAACCTTCACGGTAACGAAACACTATACAATATGCTTGTCTGAGGACAGGTTCAGATAATGAAAAAAGAATCGACGAAAGTCGGTTCTTTTTACTTTAACTTAGCTATAGGTTGGCACTTAGGCCCCATATCCAGTCTAAACCCCAGTATTTCTACTGAGGTTTTCTTTATTCGATAATTAAGAGTCCATCTTTGATGGCGAATGGATTGTCTTTATTGATGCGGTCGTAGAACATGATACCATTAGTATGGTCGATTTCATGTTGAACAACGATTGAGTTGTAACCACGGAGTTTAACACGTTGCTTTTCGCCCTCTTTGTTGAAGTATTCAACAGTTACACGAGCATGACGAACCACGTAACCAGGAACGTCGCGGTCAACTGAGAGGCATCCTTCGCCATCGCCCAAAGCAGCATCCTGAACAGAATGGGCAACTACTTTAGGGTTGTACATGATTTCTTGAAGGCTATATGCTTCTTTTGGTGGATTACCTTCAGCGTCTTCAGGGTTTGGAACGAGAACCGCGATAATGCGTTTTGAAATATCCAATTGTGGGGCTGCAAGACCGACTCCCCCACGAAGCCCCATTTTTTCAGCAATAACAGGATCTTGTGAATTACGAAGAAACTGCATCATTTTTTCACCTAGGATAATGTCTTCGTCTGATAGTGGGAAGGTTACATCTTCAGCGACAGCACGCAAGGTTGGATTTCCTTCGCGAATGATATCATTCATATCAATCATATGGCTGGCGCGGATAATTTTGGTTTGAGCGTCCATTTGTTTACCTCTATTTTCTTTGATTTACTTGTTTATAACTATAGCACAAAAGGGTTGAAAATTAAACCATCAAGGGTTAAAGTGAGGCTTTTTCTAATCGATAAAAGCCAGTTTTTCCAAGGTTTGTCTCTCTAAAATACGATAGGTTTTAAAAGCCTCTTTTTCGATAATTCCCTGGTCGATAAATTGTTTGATGACTCGCTGTACATGACGATAGCTAGTCCCAAAACGGGAAGCTAAAATGGATGGCGATAATTGAAAGATATTCTCTTCTTCACTATTCAAAATATGGGTGGCCAGACGCTCTTTGACAGAGTAGCTAGCATTCGTTGAGGCAGTGATACCTTGCTTATGCAGTGCCATAGCCAGGTTACGTCCAATTTGGTAGAGAAAAACAGGGTCTTTGAGGAGTTCTTCTTTATTATTTAATGGGAGCTGAACTGCTTGAACCTCTTCTAAAGCAATGACTGATGATCCTGCTGGTTGGTTGGTCATGAGTTCTACATCTCCCAATATCTGAGGCTGATTGAGCGTTTCTAGGATATGTTCTTTACCATTGAAGAGAGAACGAACAATTTTTACCTTTCCTGATAAAATGTAGGTCAGCTCAGTGATAGCTTGCCCTTGGGTACAAATATAATCGTTCTTTTGAAAGGTGACTTTCTGTAATTGGTTGAGGTAGGGGGGTGGAAAGACCTGGTCAAGTTGAGGTCTTATGGTATGATTACGCATACATCTCCTTTTTTAGGACCTAGGTCCTATTTTTTAAAGTCTCCTTAGATTATAATGAAAAAATAACTATTAGACAAGTAAGGAAAGGATGTTCTTATCCCTATATTATGACACGAATTTTAGAAAAAATGAGCCTGCTTGGGCTATCCTTGCTCTTGATTTCGGCCTTTTCGATTTCAACAGCGTTACCACCTATGTTGGACTACTATAGCCCAACCTTTTCTGCCGCGCAAGTGGAGCTTTTAGTATCTGTCCCTTCATTTTCCGTAGTCGCGATGCTCTTACTTAATTCATTTATTGACAAATGGCTAAGTGATAGACAGCTAATTGTGACTGGGCTGCTCTTACTTAGTAGTGCTGGGATTTTTCCTTTTTTTGTACAAGCCTATCCTCT
>ERZ772956.1419-NODE-1419-length-16376-cov-3.218001_pt1 | contig 16376 bp, 14 predicted proteins | sample MGYA00580683_ERZ772956 | MGnify/ENA primary metagenome ERZ772956 (study PRJEB29015, sample SAMEA2738077) | human oral metagenome | biome: human oral; feature: human-associated habitat; material: saliva | place: China | collected 2212 ... | reverse complement strand
TCAGTTTGCGTACTTGTTCTCCGTTTGGGATTAACTCGTATTGGTAAGACTTTTGGATTAACATCAGATGGGAAAGAAATACATAAAAGAATAATTGTAACAGGTTTGACCGGATTTGTGTTGTAGTTATGGCACGTTTAACGCCTTATATCCCCGCCCTAAAGGACGGGGCTTTACGGCTCTATTTTGGTAATACAAGCAAATCAACGGATAATATGACATCAAACAACTGATTATCATGGATTTCCAACACTACAACGAGTCTGATTTGTTACTCTCCGGCGTGCTTTCACATCTAAAAACCATTCCTTACACAGAGAAAAACAAAGAGTGGCAAGAATGGAATTTAAAAGTATTCAAAGCCGTATTCGGTGGCGGCACAACAAATCCGACCATTCTGGCTATCCGTGATGTCAGTCTGCGTTTTCTTGTTGAAAACATTGATTTCTTTGATTTGGATGGTGAATATCTGAAATTGGATAGGGAATCGAGGGAAGACCAGATACGGAATAACAATTTTGCCAAGTTCAACTTTTTCAAAGCGTTGTCGCTTACTGTCCGAGGCAAGTTTGACCCAAAAGCATTCGCTTTCGATTACAACGAAAATTTTGACAAATTCATGGCAAAACAGGTTGTCTATGAAAATAAAGAAGCCGCATTCAATCCTTATTGGTTGGCAATCACCAATCGTGGTGATTTGGTCACTAAAATCAATGTGGTAGGTCAAACAAAAACCATGACCCATGTCGTGCTGAAATTTTTATCAGGCAAATGGGGTGACAATAAACCGCTGGAAAATCTGGTACGTACATTTGCACTGCACGACCCATCATTTGAAGACGCTTTTGTTGTGCTGGCCGATAAGGCAAGCGCGAATAAAAAATTAAAAATGGAAGACTGGCTAGATTGGCTGTTCAAGGAACAACCAATTGATAAATTGATGAAGTTAAGCAAATTGTTGCAGGAAGGAAAACATGTCTTATCTGCAAACATATACAGCGAATTAGAATCAGCAATCGAATATCATCTATTCTTGCAAAGCAATAAAAACAGAGCGATTGGCCATACAAATGAAACCAATAATGAAGCTATACCAAGCAGTTCACACAAAAAGCTGAAAGTCTGATTTAAAAAACACAAAAACACAAAAACCAAAAAGCCCAGCTAAATGCTGGGCTTCACTATTGTTCAATTAGAACGGAATGTCGTCATCGATTGCGTCGTGCCGTGCCGGTTGAGCAGGCTTGGCAGGCTCTTCTTCCTGTGGTGCAGGACGCGCTTTCGCAGCAGATTGCTGACCACTAGGTTTAGACGGTGTTGCAGCAGGTTTCTTATCCTCTGCAGGAGCAGGGGCGTTTTGCTCGTTTTCATCGGCAATGACCAAATCAGGATGCAACACAAACCCGCGTGAAGCCCAAGTAGCATTCGAGTCATTGGAAGCCATGTACAGCAATTCGGTGATTTCTTTGCGGCGTACATTGAAGAAGAACTTCTGAATGATGTCGCGTTTAAGCACTTTTTCACCAACCAGTTTACCGGCTTTACGAATTTCTTCGCGTTTGTCATCGGTCAGAACAACAAGGTAGCGACCCGCCAGATTGTTGTACATCACTTCATCATCGCCAATGCGCAGTAAACCACGGCTGTCATTCACGAATTTCATCGGGTGACGGCTGTCACGGCGGAACTGGCAAATCGAGTTGTACTTGCTTACGCCATAAACGGAGCATGTGGCAACGGCGACTTTCACTTCACCGTAATGACCAAACTCTTCCGATTCTTCCAATTGTTTGGCATAGTTCAGATAGTCAGATGCCAGTTGGCGGAAATCATCGCCGGTCAGGTTTTTGAACACCCCTTTTGACGGATTGGTTTGGTGAGCAATGCTGCTGCGAGCAATCACCAAGTTTGATTTCACGATGTCGCCTTGTTCTGGGTCATCGTTAGCATCAGGATTGGCAACGTATACCAACAAATACACGCCTACTGGTGTTTTGTAATCTTCACCGTCTTGGTGTTCGGCATTACGGTCATCCAACAGTGCGGCGACATCATCAATGGTGTCGTCATTCAGTTCAACTACTTGGTCGTACTTATCAAACACATCGGTTGCAATCAGACGCAGGTTTTCCTTGTCTCCGCTTTCAGGCGGTGCAAAGCGGGCACGAACAGGGTATTGTTGGATAACTTTTTCAGGGTTGTCAGGCACGTTGTGGATGTAGTTGCAGCGGTAGATTTTAACGGTTTCACCGTCAACAGTTTCTTCGCTGTCATATGCCATACTTTCAGCAATCACATATTTGACGAACTCTTGCTCTTTGGCGCGTTCCAGTTCACTGCTGAAGAAATCGGCAAATGCTTTGTTAATCACACCACCCTGCCATTCACTTTGACCATCTTTTTTGGCGCGTGCTTTGTTGATATTGCGGGCATATGATTCATCAGACAACATCAGTTTGACTTCCAGTGGAACAAGTTCGCCTTCGCGCATGGTATTAAAGCGAACCATCAGATAGCCGTCATTGCCATTTGTGCTATTTTGCACAGACAGAACCTCTACCACGCGGTCGATGTATCGTTTTGCAAACGGTTGACCTGCGTTGGCAGAACCAGTACCGGACAATTTCAGTCCGCCATTAAATTGAACACTCATTGTTTTTCCTTTAAATAAAAGTGCGAAAACAGCATCATTTTCGCTATAAGCACTGCGAAATTGCAGCAAATGATATTTTACCTGCATGTGTTGAATTGAGCAAATGTTTTTCACTTATCGGAACAATGAATTACGAGTTCACCTGATGTTCAAATTTTTCAGTCTATAAATTGACATATCTGTAAGTTTCAATAAACTAAACACACAAGCAAACCGCTTGTTCAAATATTGGAAATACTTAGTTTAGCGAACAAAAAATATTGCTTCACAAAAGTAAAACATACCACATCAAGAGGAAACAAAATGCCACGATATTTAAGAACAGAGATAGAGGTGTTTGTGAATAACAAACACGGCATGGAAAGACCGGATTTCAACGACCGCGCGGAATCAATGGATACCGATAAAGAAGTAATGGGGGATATTTACTACAATACGAACAAAAACTTGGAAGGCGACTTTTACACTGGTCAAAAAGAAAAGCGCAACGTTTTGCTGAAAATCATTTCTCCGAGTGAGTACGAGAAAGAACGACAAAAAGAGTTTCAATGGTTGCTTAGAGAGGAAATTCAGAATCCGGAACGGATGTCTGAGAAAGATATTTTGTACAAGCATAACAAGTGCAAAGTGCTTGCTAAACTGGAAGTTGCCAAGCGTTTCATTAAATCAGACGATATTCGTGTGAAAAAAGCGAAATTGGAAGATATTGTTGAAAAAACATCAGTTTAACACTGAAAACATTAAAAAAGGATGGCTCAAATGTCATCCCTTTTTTTTGCTCGTACATCTAAATATGTCAAATCTAAGATGGTACTTTTTATAGCGCACAAAAGGAAAGACCGGCGGAAATGCCGGTCTTTCGCAAGGAGCGTAATTAATCATTCCAACAACAAACAATGGATAACCAATGACCGCCCCAACTTACTAAGTCCAAGTTTAACAACCAACAATCCGTGAATGACATAGGACAAAGTTATGCAGGCTAACAAATGCTTTTTGAAGGCATTCTCGTAATAATTTACCAATGCTCCTTGCGCAATGCGTTTACAGTACGACAATAATGCCATAACTGAACGCCGCATTGCCAGCGTTTACTAGGTCTTACAGACCGAGCAATTCTACAATCCAATCAGGAATTTCAATTTCAAAATTGGCTTTAAGGTTTTTCTCGCGCACTTCGTCTTGCAAACGATTAATGCGACGTTTAAGTTCTTCCGATGCCTTAACGATGTCTGCCATTTCTTCTTTCTGATACAGACAGATATTGGTTACTGCTTTACCGGTGACAAACTCCAACATTTTTACCCGTTCATCACCAGACTTTTCCAACAAGGCAGAGTTGTTGGCGTGTGCCTGTTCCAAGTCAGGCAAGTGGAAACGTTTTACAGGTTCGCCACGCAACACATCAATGCTGGAACGGCTACCATTACCCAAAGCAAACAACATGCTTTGCTTTTCGTTGAGAACGTTGATTTCGCACAGCAGGTCAGCCACACCGCTTTTTACGTTTACAGTGGAAACTTTTTGGCGCAGTTGAATCAGCAAATCGGTCAATTCGTCATACTGAACACGTTGTTCATCCAAAGAAACACGTTGAGTTGCAACGGTATGTACAGCTTTATTGTAATCATCGTCAAACACTGATGCGTAAGCCGGAACGGCAATGACCGACTCAGCAAAGATTTTATGTTTGAGGCTGGATGTTTCCCTTTGTAACTCAGTCACCAAATGGCGGGCTTTTGAGAGTGATAGTTTTACTTTCATGCGAAATCTCCGAAAAACAAGTTGTTCGTTATTCAATGGGTGCTATTAAAGCATTTCCTCTTGTTTCTGTCAACATTAATTTGATTATTCGCGCACAAAAATTTCTGATGAAAGTTTGACAAATCAAATTAGATGTTGGAAATTCAAGACTTTCACGAAATTTGCAATTCTTTGAGCGTCAAAAACGTCCACAACACACCATTAGGAGTTAAAATGAGCACATCTATTTTGGGAAGACTGGCTGTAGAAATCGAGAATTTCAAAGCCGAGCACAACATGAGCAACCAAAAATTCTGCCAAGAAAGCGGAATTTCGCTGTATGAATTGCGGAAAATAATTTCCGGCAACGGCAGTATTAACTTGGGTGCAGTGTGTTCGGTGTGTGCCACATTGGGTTATGCCGTGTAATACACAATAAACAGTCTTCCATATTGGAGGACTTTTTTATGGGCAGCAAACAAGACATCATGTATAGCACTATTCGTGCGCTATTGGAAAACACCATGCGCATGCGCAATATTAAGAAAACCGATTTAGCGAAAATGTCCGGTGTGTCTAACGCGCAATTGCGCGAAATCTTGAAAGCCAACCCAAATATCGGGTTTGAGAAGTATCAAAGAGTGTTTTCTGTGTTAGGCATTGACTTCTTGAAACAGGAAGATGGCGATAGCACTTCCTATGAGGGCGTAGGTCTACGCAAGTTTGTGCTTGACCGTACCAGCTAATCAAATAGGTAGAAAACACAAAGGCGTGGATTTTAACCACGCCTTATTTTTTGTCGGTCAGACTTTCGTACTTATTGTTACCGGATTGCCAAACATGTCCTGAACAATCAAGTCTGCCTTGTCTTCATCAGACAATGTGCGCCAAATACCTTTCAAAGTATTACCGTAGCACACCCACATGTTGTCGAATGCTTCCATCGCATCGCGCCCAATCATACCTTCCATTCTTCCCATTAGCGCACCAGTCTGTCCATAACGCTGTGTGCGGGTTTTACTGTCCAGCTTTGCCAATACCTCGTGCATCTTGCTGGCAATTTTATAAAAACCATACTCCCTGCTCTTCATGTCAGCATCACTGGTTTTGAAATCAAACAAGAACAGCGATTCTTTTGGATACGGTGCGTGTCCCTGACTCAACAACACAATATCACCGAGCTTCAATCCGCTCACTGCATCTGCATCGCCATACATGCTGTCATACTGTTGTTTTGCAGTTTCCATTGCTTCTTTGAACAATTGTCCGACTTCGCCGGTATCATTTGAAACAGTCAGACGGTTTTTATCAAAGTAGAGCTTGTCTTTCTTGTCGTTCAATCTTACATACAAATCCGCACCATGTTTTACACATGCAAGTGAAACATAGTAAAGCTCAATCAGTTTAACCACTTGTAAAATTTGTGCATAGCGTTCAGAGTTTGGGTAAATCACATGGAAACAGCAATCCTCTTCCTGCAACATACTGTCATAAGCAGCAATGCGCATCATGCGCTCCAAAAACTGGCTTTTCATGCTTTCCATTTTTGCACGGGGAAAACGTGGTGTTGCCATCGCTGCTGTCAATGGTAATACAGCAAACAGTTTGGAATAATCATTGTCTTTTGTACTCGGCGCGATGTGCACATGTGCAAACCGATTGTTAACCGGATATTGCAAGCAATCATCTAACGTCTTGCCTACTCTAAATAGCCAAGCATAGTTTTTCACTAATAAACGATTAAGCATGTTACCGCGCGAAACCATACCATTGATGTCTTTGGCATTCAATGTACGCTCGATTTTCTCAAACATCTCTGCTGCGCCGACCTCGCCTGCGGTCATCAACACAAAACAGCCGTCATACAAATAACCGGTACTGATGCGAAACACATCGGAAATATGGTTCGCCATTTCTTTCGGATAAAACGCATACCGCTCATTTGACACACGCAAGAAACCCTCTTTTGCCAATGATTTGATGTTCTTGTTGATGTCCTGCATGTCTGACACATCTTGGTTTAATGGGCTGTCGTTTGACACAGAGACAATGTTGTTTAACTCATTGCGTTTAATCATCATGCGACGCTCTAATGCAGTCGCATCTGTTTTCTGACCTAAACCAAACCCGAGCAGATATGCGCCGATGTGGTCAATGAAGAACTCTTTCGCACCGCGATATTGGAGACATTGTGCCTGTAATACTGTCTGGTTGACCGTTAAATGACACAAAGTATTATCTACCATATCAATCAGATGTTTGTTGGTCAGAGCCAGCATTTTTAAAGCATCACGTTCAGCTTTGCTGTAACCGTCCAGCTTGACATCGTTGGGTTGGTTTGCCAATTGACTCATTGCATCAAACGAGTAATCCAACATCGAAATATCGGTGATACCATTGGGCTGCAAACGCATGATTGCCAAACAACGCTGATGATGTATGGCGAATAATTCGTTTAGCCAATATGCCAAATAACTGCTGGTATCACTTTTACTGCTTTGCTCTTCTGCAGAAACCATCATATCCAAATAGATTTCCTGCTTCTGTTTCATGTCTTCGCGCAGATTGTCTTCACGCTCTTGTTTTAACTGTTCCTGATAGTTGGCAAGTAAATCATTGTCCGCTCCATCCGATTCGACCAGCAAGTCAATCATTTTCTCCTGTTCTTCGCGCGAGAGCATTTCCGTGATGTACACACTGTCAAACATGCTGCCGAAATTGGTAATAGCTTCAATCCAGTCAAATTTACTGTTCACCAACGAACGTTTGTAACGGTCAAAGGTATTTCCCATTTCGTAGTTATACACAGTCACGAAATCCAATGGATTGCCCTGTCTTACAGAACGTCCATTACGTTGTGTTTCACTGTCCGGTGTCCAACCAATTGTCAGATTGTGGGTAGCCTGTGTACCAACTTGTAAATCCACGCCCATCTCGATTTTTTGATTGCCAATGACATAACGGCATCCATTGTCACTGTTAAAACTATTCTGGATTTTCTGCACCGAATCGTTGTCATTGTTGGTCTGTCCAGTAATGATTTCAATCTCGGACAACTTACAGCCGGTCAGTTTGGCAATAGCGAATCGTAGTTTGTAATGGATGCCCAAGTAATCACAGAAAAGAAGTTGTTTATTGCGGTCTGTGCGGGAATGTGTGTGTTCGTACTGAAATGCTTCCAAGCAAGCTCTAACCTTGTTTGACCAGTTAAAATCCAACACATCCAGCATATCGTTTTCTGACTTAAACGCAGGATTACTTTCACGCAAATGTTTGTACAAACATTTGAAAAAGTAGCTCTGCTCATTGTATTGCACTGTGTCCAGCACAATGCACATTTTATCAAACAAACCCAGTTCGCTATTGTGCAACTTACTGATATTGTTTTGCTCGTTTGCCATCAAGTAGGCAACAACGTCCGAGTAACGCTGGTCTTTAGTGGCTTCCAAATCCACCAGCTTACCCATTGAGTAAAACTCATACACGGTTTTACCGGTGTCATCATCCACAGTGGTTTTGAATACTGCAGAAGTGTCTGTGTGTGGATTTAAACGGTATTCCTTGTGCTTAAACCGTTTGGCGTTGAAATCCTGAATGGCTTGTAGGGCTTGTGCTTCATACGCTTTGTCAATCAGCACCACTGTTGCTTTCTCATTCAAGTCTTCATCCAAAATCAGGCGTTCCATTTTTCTGATGAAGTTGAATGGAGAACCCATCAGGAAAATATCTTCGTTGAACTTTTTGGCAATAGGGGAGAGCAACTGCTGAACATATTGGCTTTTCATACTTTTTTCAAACGTCTGCATCACCCCCCAATCCTCATGGCGTACAGCATACTGTTTGAGCATGACAAGCTCTTTAGCTGTTTGGTATGCTTTGGTGTACGCGGCAATGGTGTTCTGCTGAAATTTGCTGCGTTCACAACTAATTACCTTGTCTATCTTTTCAGGCAATTTTAACAACGAGCTTACTTCCTCATCATCAGGGCGCAAGAAACACACACATTGCGCCAACAATTCGCGCAGCAATTTCAGGTTGTGGAAACCTTTGAACATGTTGAAAATCTTGACATCACCATCCACACCATAGTCAGGCTGGTTTTCAATGATACAGAACAAAGACACAAAGTCTTTCACACTGGAAATACCCAAAAACCGGTTAACCATGTATTCGCCCAATACAATGGATAACATGGAGTAAATTTCCAATGGTGAATTGGTCAATGGAGTGGCAGTCAACCCAACCACACCGTCTTTATTTGGGTTGCGCTGGCGAATCAAATGCGTCTTCGCCATGACATCCACACCACGCTTAGAAACCGGCGGGATAGACAGATATTTGACGGTAGTCATAGAGGAAAGCGTTTTAGCATTTTTGAAGATGTGCATCTCATCCACAATCATGCTGTCAAAACCATAGTCCTCAAAATAATGAGGATATTCTGGCGAGGCTTCCAAAACCTCACGCATAGCCTCAATTTTCTTACCAAATGAAGCATTGTCAGCATACTCAGAGCGGGCAAACTCGGCATCAACTTGTTTTTGATACACAATGTATTGCTCAACTGTCTGCGGTTTCAGTTTCAGTCGGTAAAAATCTTCATGTGACATGAAGACCAAACTCGCTGTAGAAGATTTAAGGATGTCCAACTGTTCTGACACTGACTTTGCCAAGTAATCCATCTTCCCACTGTGAATCAGATTATCGATAATGTTGTTGCTAATCTGTTGTTCTTCACCTGTACCGAACAAAACAAGTTGTCTGCGCTCCAAACCGTTTGCCGCGCGGGCATAGTCTTTCGCTTCAACCAAATTGACAAAGAAACATGAGTTCGCTACTTCCAATCCGTACACCATCACTGCTTCAGCATACCATTTTGCCAACACGGATTTCGGTACGACAAACAAGGTGCGCTTTTTCAATCCTCGTTCATGTTGGTCTTTCACGGTCAGTAAGGCAGTAGAAGTTTTCCCCAAACCGGTGGCAAAAGCATTTATCCACAACATGCGCTGGCGACACAAGCGAACAAAGTCTTCCTGATATTGGTGTGCATGAAATTCGGTTGGCATGGTATCAAAAAGGTTTTCAACATTTGATGCCAAGACCTGTTTCCCATTATCAATTGATGAAGTTTCAGTCGCAACCTTGTTATCCAGAGCTTGAAATTCCTGCTTGCCGTTCTCTATTGTCGCTTGCAGGCGTTGCATAATCCGTTGGTTAGAGCGAACATACATATCAAAACGGATATTAATGCTGTCAATAGTGTTTTTCAGCATGGCATACAGTTCAGTCCTGCTAAACGGTTTGTGCACAACTGTGCCAATGGAGACCGTCCCGTTTTTCAAATATTCGCCCACGCGATTGAGCAGTTTTTCATGCAAACTTTTGTGCGTACCTTGAATATCGATGTCATTGCGCACGGTATTGTTTCGCACATCAAAGGCAACAACCGCATCTGGAGATACATAGTTTTTCAGAAAAAAGTGCTTCTCTTGTAAAGTGATAAGCGGGTTGTTTAATGTAATCAAGCTATTGGAGACATCAGTCATGTGTGTTCACTTTCTGTGTGACAAAAATGCGTTCTTCAGGCAGTCTTGTGTTAATCGCAATCAAAGAAATACTCACAATTTGAACATGAGAGTTCGGTTGTTGTCAAGGTGTACTATCCATTTGAAATACTCAGAACACCTTGTGCTTAACAAGAAGGCATTGACAAAACATCGGTTCGCTGATAATGTGAAACATATTTTTGACCAACACAGCTATGGAGCTTCAAAACATGTCGCAAAATACCATTGACAGCAGCACTTTAAACTTGGAAATCGTGGACGAGGTAGCCGGTATTCAGAATATCGACCAAGAAAGCATCATGTCCGACCCTCGCTTTAAACCCTCCGAACAACGAGTCGAAAAGATTGACAAGGCAGTAGATGATTTTGTGAAACGTTATTTTGGCGACGAAGACGATATTGCCAAAAAAAGTGCAACTGATTGGGCTGAACTGACCAGCGAGATTGACAGAATTGGCGACCGTGAAGCGGAAGAGTTATACCAACAAAGCTCAAGATTAAGTGAACGGCGTTTAAAAGAAATCGGCACAGGCGATTCAAATACCAAACGTGTGGTCAACAATCTTGCTTTGCTCAATATGGAATTGGAAAAGATTGACCCAAGTCGCGTTGACTGGAAAAACCCACTGCGCGGCGGACGCTTTTTTGGTATCCCAATCCCATTTGCCACGCCAAAAATCGCCCAATATTTGTCACAAGCACAAACTGGTCGTGAAGCGATTGAAAAGCTGTATCGTGAGATGGACAACAACGAACAGGCACTGATAGCGGAAAACGCCGAATTGCGTAGTGAGGAAGAGCGCAATATTCAAATTGCTACACGCCAACGTGAAAACATGTACATGACGGAAAAGCTGATTGAGGTTTTGAAGAAGAAATCAGAGAATTATCATCCGCAAGTGAAGAAGATGATGACCGACCATGTGCTGTTTCCGCTGCATCAGAAACTCAGTGATTTGACGGCACAAACCGGTGTGGCTTCAATCTCTGCTAATGCGTATAACGCGATGTCCAAAAACAACGTGCAACTGTTGCGTGGTGTGAATCAGGCACGACGTGTTTCTATTCCGGTTGTTCATACTGCCATCAATATGGCAAGCACGATTATGCACACGCGAGAAATCAATGATAGCGTGCGCCAAACACGTCAAGTGGGCACACAAATGCTACGCGATGTGGCAAAAATGACCGTTCAAGTTGGTATGGAAGTTCAGAAACACGCCTCATCAGAAGCGGTGGACAGCCAAGCTCTGATTGACAGCTTTAATGATGTACAAAAAGCACAACAGGACGTACAAAATTTCCGTGTCAAACAGGTGGAGAACATGGAAAAAGCCTCTAAGATTGCCATGAAACGCAGTGAAGAAATTTTCCAGAGCTTATCCTCAAACCAAAAAGCCCGTCTGGCACAAGCCTTGCGAGGAGAGTACAAACCTGAAGGAAAAACAGTTCAACAGAACGGTCAGAAATCCATGCTGGATTTGGATTAAAAGGAAAGCCGGACAAAATGTCCGGCTTTCCTTCGACTTTAAACATAAGATTAGCAGAAACAGTACATCACACACTCACCGGTGTCAGAATTGCCATCACTTTGTCGTATGCTTTTTGAATTTCAGCAACATCTAAGTTTTCCTTATCCGTATTCTCATCAACCATTTTCCATAGCGATTCAATCTGGCTTTCCAAACTATGGAAGCTGTCCAAATACGACAGAGTAGAGGCTTGTTTCGCCAACTTATTTTCCAATCGGATTTGCAACACATCGCGCATTTCATTCAACACAGACAGGCGTGTACGCATTCTATCAGCACACTCATGATTCAAGTCTTGCATCAAATCATAACCATGATTGATTGAAGCACTGAGTTCATCAATGACCTGTTGGTCTTGCTGTTGACTTTTGCGAACAGCGGCACTACTTGCTTTATATGTATCAAGATTTTCTTTAATATTGGCAAACAGCTTCTCAAACTTACTGTTCATCAAATAAAAAATTGCCAAACGTTCTTCTTTTTCGCAAGTCAAACGTCCCAAAAAACCGATAGGCTTACGCAAAATTTCCGGATTACATTGCTCAAATGTTTTTAACAGGTCGGAAGCCTTGTTTTCAAATTCTGAAAGGGTTGCCATATCCTCAGATGCGCTCTCATCGGTATCTTTTACCTGATTAGGTGCACCGAATTGCGCAATTTCTTCGGGGTTATCGGTCAAAAATTCTGCTGTGGCACTCAACCATTTATTCATAAAGAAAGCCTTTCTACATATTTTTTGTTTCAACAACGAATAATCATTTAGTGATGGACAACTGTCATGCAAGTTCAATCAACAATTTTAATCACATCAGCGTTTCATCCATTTCCAACAATCTAACACAACGTTTGAGTCGTTTTATACGCAAACACAACAGAAAATACCTAGCCAAGAAAAACATCAATAATGCCAGACTGACAATTTGAATCATTTTAATCATTTCGATTCCATTATTTGATATTTGGCACAACGTTTAACACGTGTATAGATGCCAATATAACGTGCCAAACAAAACACAAACAATGCGGTAATTATACGACCAACCCACTCGGCTATCAACTCAATGTTTTCAATCCATTCAATATAATCAGCACAACTTTGTGAATGTTTTGAAATTCCATCTGCTTTTTGTTCTAATGTGCAAATATAACGGTCGTTATCACGCAAATGCAGTTCGCCTGATTGAAAATCTTGCACTGCACGATTAATGCTTGCCTTGTCTCCGGTCGCTGATTTAATGTAATTCAAATAAGGTTTGTTAACCTCGATGGAAAATAGCGGTTCGATTTTCTCCCAATTCTCATTGCTTGGAATTGTGTCGTAGGCTTTCAATCTTTCTTGGTAATCAATATGTGTAGCATGTTCAATTTCTAAATTGTACTTATTCACCAAATGTAAAGCGGAATTTTCACCCATAGGAATCATGAAAAACAGACTAAAAGCAAATATAAATCTCGCTGTTGCCGGTACAAGTTCACTTGCTGATTTTCGTCCATCATTAAACTGAACACAAACGTTACCCAACTTGAACAGACAAACAACAATACCGGCACAAACAAACAGTTTTAAGAAAGTAAACCCACCGTGAATGATTGCAGTCGAAACATTTTCATGGGAAACCGTTTGGGCTTGCTCAACACCATTGGATATAAGGTTGACCGGTACATATATCACTGACATATCAACATTTTGAATACCGGCAATTACAATAATGCCAACAAGTTTCAAAACAGCAAAACCTACAAAACAATTAAAAGTTTGAACTAACCGAATTTTAGCACTATTGTAGTGCCGGTTAAGAATATCAAAATATTGGTTATTCATAATCATGTCTTTCAAATTGGTTTTCTAATCTTTTATAGCGCACAAGGGCAACAAAATACAGAAAAAGGAATAGAATGAAACAAACGAAAAGAGGAGCTATCATCATTACGCCTAACAAGCTATGCGAATTTGATGTTTCTGCTTTCCTTAAATAATTTCTACATGGAGTGGAAAGAAATCTTCCATCATAGTTGTATTCCAATCGACAAGTATATGCGTTGGCTAACATATCATCCGGCAAATGGAAAACGTCATCTCGTATAGCTGGCACAATGAAATCAACGGCTTCATTATCACTTGCTGCTTTTACGTAAAAATAAAAATTTCTGGTCGGCTCATGCTTGAATAGCTCAATAATTTGTGCAAAATTTTCTGATGTCGGATTTGTTCTGTATTGTTCGACATTATGTTGAACTACAGAATGAGCAGTTTCAAAGTAGGTATTTCCATATTTAAATAAAAAGTTAGATGCCATTACCAAACATAAAACTACAGAGGCGAGCAAACCAAAATATGCCGAATTGGACAACACGGCTCGCCAATTCGATTTACTAACACAATTACAAACACAAGCGCATAAAAAAACAAAAACAGTATCATAAACAAACAATTTGCTTGCTACCAGTAAAACATTATCAAACTTTAATGAATGCTCTTCTTTTCCATAATGATTGCCTACCAAGTAATTCATTAAATCTCTTGGCAAAAGGAAATCTTGTTGTTGATGATTCAAATACAATAGAAACACAATAACGATAGCAAGACAAAAGAACATGGCACTAATCGAGAGAAAACTGTGCTGTTCCCTTTTAATGTTGCGCTTTTGTTTTAGATACAATGTGTTAAATAGGTTTTCACTCATCATATTACTCATTATCAATCATGTGTTTATCAATATGGCTGTAAAACCCCGTCCTTTAGGGCGGGGATATAAGGCGTTACATTTCATTATTTAATACCCATACCACAGGCATATAATGTGTTCATTTCACTCTTTAATCTGACATGAGGTGATTGAAAGAGGAAACTCCGTACTTTGAGAGAGTACGTCACGCAACAAATATAAAGTAGGGCTTGCTTTCGCAGGAATCATGCAAAACAGACTGATAGTGAATCGCACGTCGTCTGATGCCTTGCCACTGGGCGAATGAAAGGATTACCGCTATACCAGCGATACTAAACATAACAAAGAATAAACTGTTTATCCAATCAGCAAGACTTTGATGAGTTTGACATGCTAATATTTTCACCTGCCGGTCATACTGTTCTTCCAATTGGCAAATGTAACGGTCATTGTCTTGTAATTTCAGTTTGCCGGAACGAGCCTCTGCAACAATAGCCTTAACGCTTTCAGCATCACCTGTTGCAGATTTAATGTAATTCAAGTAAGGCTTGTTAGCCGGAACATCAAAAAGCGGTTCAATCCCCTTCCATGTTTCTAATGTTGGATTGTCTTTAAACGCTTCGATTTGTTTAGTGTAAGATGGTTTTGCCTGAATATTTGTAGCACTATTTTCAAGTTCTGAACCTGCAAATATTCCTGATATTTGAACCATGAAAAACATCATTACACCACTTATCAATTTACTCATTATAGAGAAAAGTGAAACCTGATAATGTCGTCCTTGTTGTGCATGTTTATACAAATCCAATACACCAGCAATCAATAAAGATACGCCCAATAAGACCACCACAGCTTGTAAAACCTTACCAAAATGTAAAAATAATTCAGCAAACTCATTAGCTGAAGATTGAAGTGCTTCTGTATTGCTTTGCGCAGACACCTGTTCAGGAACATGGTTGACTTGCGGCAATGTCAATACAGACAAGTCCACCTGTTGTCCATTATTATGCAAGAATGACCAAATTAACATAAGTGTTGCTGTCACAAAAACTGATATGATGGCAAGCCACAAATATTTGCGAAAACGGTTTTCATTGTCGACCAGTTGATTGCCATAAAAATTGGCTTGCTGATAGCAATTGTCTGCTCTAATTACACTTTCCAAAATAAATCCTTTCTAGCATATTCTGCATCTTTGATGTTGTTTAATCTTTGTAATACATTTAAACGCATTGAGTAGGTCATGTATATCAAACAAACCAACATGAGCACCAACAGAATCACAGCAATAACCATTTGATTTCGATTATTGAAATGTTTTATACACAAATCGGACTTTGTTTCACCATCATACACTTTTTCCAAAAAACAAACGTAACCCAATTTATTCATTTTCGGCAAAGTATTATTTCGTAACGCTGTGACAACGTTTTTAAGACTTTCACTATCACCGGTAGCCGACTTAATGTAATCCAAGTATTGCTTATTGTTTTTATTGTTAAACAGTGACTCTATCTCAGCAAAGTTTGCTTTAGTAGGATTACTTTGATACTCCTTCAATGCACTAGCAACATTGACATAATTGTTTATGGAATGACGCTCGCTCCCATTAATCATTACTTCTGTTATGCTCGGAAAACAAAAGCAAAACAAAATAGCGGCAAGATAGTAAATCATTCCGATAGAAGCTATACCTGTTATAACTGATTTGAAAATATGAAAAACAAAACAGATTGCTGATGTGACAAGTAATACTTTCATTGCACTCAAAACATATGACATAAATACAAAACGATGCGGTGCTTCTGAAAATGTTAAAACTGATATGTCAACTTGACTTTGATTCCATCCCCAAATAAGCATCAGCATAATCAATAAGGAAGCAATAACAACCTCAAAGTTAAACAGAAGTTTAATCTGTTTTTCTTTTAAAATTAACGAGTATTTTGCTTTACTGACTTGTACGCCATATGGATGAGATTCTGACAACATTTTTTCTGAATCACAAAACAGAAAAACACCATCAACCAGTTTCCCACTCTCATCATAAAATTTTCGAGGTTCAGATGGCTCAGAGACAATCTTACCCCAATCATAAAAAACTTCGTCAGGTTCTTCCGGCATGGTAATACTCACTGATGTTTTGAATTGCCTGCATTATTTCTTCAAAACTTGCATAACTTTGTAAATCGAATTCTCCTTTAGGTGAAGG
>ERZ772956.1416-NODE-1416-length-16400-cov-14.664179_pt1 | contig 16400 bp, 12 predicted proteins | sample MGYA00580683_ERZ772956 | MGnify/ENA primary metagenome ERZ772956 (study PRJEB29015, sample SAMEA2738077) | human oral metagenome | biome: human oral; feature: human-associated habitat; material: saliva | place: China | collected 2212 ... | reverse complement strand
TTTCACTTGCGACCCACAGTAGGTCGCATCGACGACCTACCGTAGGTCGTTTTTGAGGGGTGCGCTAGCCCCCGTCTGTATGGCCTTCTCCAGCCTCTTTTCTCCCCGTGCTTCTAGGGTAAGTGAGTGTGCTATCCTCTCTCGGGTGACGCTCTAGCTCGGTTGGGTGGGGGAGATCGGGGAGGAATAAGGGCGTAGACAGATAGAAAATCGCTATTTTTGTTAAGAATTTTAGAAGCGCAGACCTAGATGCACGAACTCGATCAGATCAAAGCTCCCGTAGCCAGCTATGTGGATGACTTCCATAGCCAGTTTGCCTCGATCCTTGCGACCAAGTCCGAATGGCTGGAGCAGGCGATCCAGCACCTCAATGCCTCGACGGGCAAGAAGGTGCGCCCGATACTCACGGCTCTGATGGCCGGACTGCTAGGCTCGAGAGAGCCGTCGACCAAGAGTATCGATGCGGCCGTCCTCCTAGAACTGATCCACACCGCTACGCTTATCCATGACGATGTGATCGACGAGGCCAAGACCCGCCGAGGTAAGCCGACCCTTGGGGCGATCTTCGACAATCGGGTAGCGGTGCTCATGGGCGACTTCGTCCTCTCCTCAGCGCTGATCGGCGCCATCGCCCTTGGCGACCTGAGGATCATCGGCATCGTCTCTGCTATCGGCCGAGAGCTGACCGAAGGAGAGATCCGTCAGGCAGAGTCCGCCGACCTCATCCGCCTCGATGAGGCTAACTACTACGAGATCATCTATCAGAAGACCGCAGTCCTATTCCGCTCCTGCGCTGAGGTGGCTGCGATCACCATGGAGGCTACTCCCGAAGCCCTAGAGCAGGCCATCCAGATCGGCACTGCGCTGGGGATGGCCTTCCAGATACGAGATGATATCTTCGACTACTACCGCTCCGATGTCGGCAAGCCCACGGGCAACGATCTCCGAGAGGGTAAGGTAACGCTTCCCCTCCTTCACGTCCTCCTCAAGCTACAGGCAGAGGGGAAGGCCGAGCCTTACCTCCAGCTCCTGGAGGACAAACCCATCACCGACGAAGCTGTGGAGCGCCTCACCGCTCTGGCCTTCGAAGCTGGTGGTATCGACTACGCTTGGCAGAAGCTCTACAGCTATATCGAGGAGGCGAAGACACTCCTTCGCACCTTCGAAGAGAGCCCGTACCGAAGCTCCCTCCTGGCGCTGGCCGACTACATCGCATCACGCACTCATTAATTCCCCTATCCAATGAATACTACCAAAGCGACCAATAGGACGATCTCTGTCTCGATCTATGCCCTTCTGTGGTTTGTCCTGATCCTCCTGCAGACCTTGGTGACCTCCGTACAGGCCCTCGACGGAGAGTCGGTCTTTGCTCGCCCTGAGCTCTACTACTCTACATGGCTCACGGACCTATATCTGGTCGGGCTCTTCTACCTCAACTATTACTTCCTGGCTCCACGGATGATGCGTCGTCGGCTCTATCGTCCCTATCTCTGGATGCTCCTCGTGGTAGCGCTCATAGGCTTCCTCATCCCTCTACTCTGCTACGCCGTGTGGGGCCTGACGATGCCCGGGGTAGTCGAGGGCTCAGCGCCCCTCTCTTCACTTGGGGTCGTCGGCGCTGTAGCTGCCATCGCTCTAGGGCTGGCTATCCGTGGTCTCATCGAATGGGATAGCCTCGGTCAAGAGGTGCGTGCCCTCCGTGAGGAGCGGGATAGCCTCACTGCGGAGCGTGATCGTCTGAAGCTGGAGCTATCTACGCTTCGTCCTGCCGACCGTCGAGGTGAAGAGCCTGTTGTCGTATCGCTCCAGCCCTCGGAGACGGAGGGTGGAGAAGCTATCCCCGATACCCATGCGTAGACGGCGAGTACACCATCACGTCGGGCAGAAGCCCACGAAGAAGCGACTAGGCTGGCGTATCGCACTCATCCTAGCGGTGCTACTGCTCGGAGGGGGTGGGATCCTCCTGAAGCTCCGCTGGCATGCTTGGTTCGGTAATGCTACCGAAGCACCCTATACCATCGCTCAGGAGATCAGTCGTGTGACGCTCACCCCAGGGGAAGACTTCACCCGAGAGCGTACGCTCTCTTGGCTCTGCGGTGAGGCACCTCGCACCTCGACACTCCTGGTCTCTCGGATCACAGCCAAGGGTGATACCCTCCGCCCCCGTGCCTTCACTCCCAGCGCCGAAGTCATAGCCTCTCGCTCGGGGAAGGGCTGCTACTATCAGGTGAAGCTCGATAGTCTGAACAGAGGCGAACGCTATCTCTATCGTATCGAGGTCGAGGGTGCTCGTCCCTATAGCGATGCCTTCACGATGCCCAGCGAAGCGCCTCAGACGAACTTCATCTACCTCGGTGACATCCAGGATCCAGCTGTGACGGAGAGCAAGCGGAACTTCGACTATCTCCGACGCTCACCCGGGACGATCGACTTCTTTGCCTTCGCCGGGGATCAGATCGAAGGGCCTACAGATACCTACTGGCGTGCTTGGTACGAGAGTATCGGAGCCCTCAGTGGCGAAGTGCCCATCCTAGCGACGCCTGGCAATCATGAGTACCTGAAGAAAGGCTTCGCCCGTGAGCTGGATGTCCGCTGGGTACGACAGTTCGGCTACCCCAAGAACGGCCCTGAGGACTTCCTCGGACGTAGCTACTTCATCGACTTCCCCCTCCTACGCTTCATCGTCCTCGATACGACAGATATCATGGGATTGGGATCGATCCGTCAGCATCGCTCCTGGCTTAGGAAGGTCTTGGGCGAATCGAAGCAACCCTGGCAGATCGTACTCTTCCACCACGCTGTGGACTGCGTAAGGGAAGGGCGAAAGAATCTGGTGATGCACTATGTCTTCAAGGATGAGTTGATCTCGGGAGGTGCCGACCTCGTCCTACAGGGGCACGATCACGGCTATGCCCGAGCTACGACACGGACGAGCGAAGGCGATACGATAGCTCCTGCCTTTGTCATCAGTTCGGCCTCACCGAAGGTCTACCGCAATGGCTTCTCCTCGGTACATGACCGTCTGGGGTCGGGGCTACAGCTCTACCAGCGCATATCCATTGATTCGACAGAGATCCGCTATGCGTCCTATCGTTTCCCTCAGCCTATAGAGGGGCATCGGGATAGTATCGTGCCTGAGCCTCGGCGTCTCTATGACTCGATCGTCCTCTACAAGGGCGAAGGCGGGCTGGTACGTATCCGGGACTACGCCCGAGACCTACCTGAGCGCTTTGAATTCAATGCCTTTGGCACGGACAGCAAGGGGCGTAAGCGAGCCGCTCAGTATGCTAAGGAGGTTCGTGACCGCCACGAGGCGCAAGAGGAGCGCATCCGAGCGAAGAAGTAAGGCTGAGCTACAGGCGACACGGCAGGCGTAGCAAGCATACTCACCATATAGATAGCACGGGCTAGGAATCCTGGATTCCTAGCCCGTGCTATTTCCTTTCCTACCCAAGATCGCCCTTCGCTACTGGCTTCGACGGAAGAGGAGACGGAAGGCTTCTTCGACCGTCTTGACGCCTATGAGTTGGATGCTTCGGGGCGCTTCACTCAGCCCGTGGAGATTGCTCTCGGGAAGGATCAGCGCACGGAAGCCTATGCGCTCGGCCTCTAGGATGCGCTGCTCGATACGCCCCACGGGTCGCACCTCTCCCGACAGGCCCACTTCCCCCGTGAGGCATATTCCTTCGGGGAGGGCTATATCTAGGCTGGAGGAGAGGACGGCAGAGATCACCGCTAGGTCAGAAGCGGGGTCAGAGAGGCGGATGCCCCCTGCGATATTGAGGAAGACATCCTTCTGGACGAGCTTGAAGCCTGCACGCTTCTCCAGCACAGCCAGGAGCATATTCATCCGTCGAGTATCGTAGCCCGTGGAGGAGCGCTGGGGCGTGGCGTAGATCGCCGAACTGACCAGCGCCTGCGTCTCGATCAGGAAGGGGCGCACGCCCTCCATAGCTACGGCGATGGCTGTACCGCTGAGCTTCAGGTCGCTCTGGGTCATCAGGTGCTCCGAGGGATTCTCTACAGGACGGAGCCCCGACTGACGCATCTCGTAGATCCCGAGCTCAGCAGTGCTCCCGAAGCGATTCTTCTGTCCTCTGAGGATACGATACATATAGTGCTTGTCGCCGTCGAACTGTAGGACGACGTCCACGGTATGCTCCAGCACCTTCGGCCCTGCGATGCTCCCCTCCTTATTTATATGGCCGATGAGGATGACCGCCACCCCTTCGGTCTTGCAGTACTTTAGCAGGGCGGTAGCGCATTCGCGTATCTGGGAGACGCTCCCGGGGGAGGAGTCGGAGAGCTCGGTCTGGATGGTCTGTATGGAGTCGATGACTAGGAGCTGCGGGGCGACCTCCTGTGCTGTGTGGAGGATCTTCTCTAGGCTGGTCTCGGTGTAGATCAGGCAGTCGCCACCAGTGTCTCCGATACGGTCGGCACGCATCTTGAGCTGGGAGAGGCTTTCCTCGCCCGAGACGTAGAGCGTCTTGTAGGGCAGGCGAAGGACGGTCTGCAGGATGAGGGTGGACTTCCCTATGCCGGGTTCGCCACCCAGCAGGACGAAGGACCCCTCGACGAGCCCGCCCCCCAGCACTCGGTCGAGTTCGGGGTCACCCATCGTCAGCCTCGTCTCCGCCCGCTGCTCGATGTCGGAGAGGCGTACGGGCTTGCTCGTGAGGCTATGGGCGGTGAAGCTCTGGCTGGGCTTGTCCTGCTTACCGACGATGATCTCCTCTTCCTCGATAGAGTTCCACACGCCACACTGGGAGCAGAAGCCCTGCCACTTGGGATACTGAGCCCCACACTCGTTGCAGTGATATACGGTCTTTTTCTTAGCCATAGAGTGAATTGTTTGGGGCAAAGGTAGCGGAAGTGAACCAATCTCTTTCAGAAGTCCACTTCGAGGCCTCGCACAGCCCGCTTGGCAAGCGACTTCTGAGCGGGGGCAAAAACGACCTACGGTAGGTCGTCGAAAAAACCTACTGTAGGTCGTCTCACCGACCCACGGTAGGTCGCTCTGGCGACCTACCGTGGATCCCTTTTGGAGGGCTTCGGACTGCCTCCTTGAGCGGGGGCAAGTAGCTCTCCCTTTCCGCCCTGTCTTGCCCGCCCCGAGACCAGGCAAGGTTAGCCCCCTCATCGATGGCTGTCAAGCAGGAGAAATCCCCTATCTTTGCCCCCGAAAACAAAACCTAAACGAAGAAATTTCACCACTGAATAGAATCCATTGATGAAAAAGAATAAAATCATCGTCGCAGGTATCGGCCCCGGTAGCCCAGAGGACATCACCCCAGCGGTACTCCAGGCCGTCCAAGCCTCCGACGTCATCGTCGGCTACAAGTACTACTTCCGCTTCATCGAGGAGCACATCCGTCCCGACGCCCTCAGTATCGACAGCGGGATGAAGGCCGAGCGTCAGCGTGCCGAGGAGGCCTTCCGCTATGCGCTGGAGGGGAAGACCGTCTGTGTCATCTCCTCAGGGGATGCGGGCATCTACGGCATGGCTCCCCTGATCTACGAGATGATGCGTGAGAAGGATGTCACCGACTCCATCGAGGTGGAAGTCCTGCCCGGGATCAGTGCCTTCCAGAAGGCAGCTGCCCTGCTGGGCTGTCCGATCGGGCATGACCTCTGCATCCTCTCCCTCTCGGATCTGATGACTCCCTGGCTACGCATCGAGAAGCGTATCGAGGCTGCTGCCTATGGGGACTTCATCACGGCGGTCTACAATCCCAAGAGCCAGGGTCGCTACTGGCAGCTCTATCGCCTGCTGGAGATCTTCTCCAAGCATCGCTCTCCCGATACGCCCATCGGCTACGTGCGTCAGGCAGGTCGTGAGGAGCAGGAGGTGAAGCTGACGACGCTCGCGGAGTTCGATCCCGAGGAGGTGGATATGTTCACCGTCCTGATCATCGGCAATACGCAGAGCTACAACTTCGACGGCCACTTCATCACCCCCCGAGGCTACTATGCTGAGGGCAAGCTGGAGCAGGATGTCAAGGTCGGGCAGGGCATCATGATCGAGAGCTTCCGCACGATCAATAGCGAACTGCAGAACCCTGACGTCCCCCTCGATCACAAGTGGGCGCTCATTCACTCCATCCACACGACGGCGGACTTCGAGATGGAGAAGATCCTCTACACCGACCCAGGGGCTGTCGCTCGGATGCACCAGGCGGTGCTCGATGGCAAGCTCCGTACCATCATCACCGACGTGACGATGGTCGCTGCCGGTATCCGCAAGGGTGCTCTGGAGCGCCTCGGGGTCGAAGTCAAGTGCTACCTCAATGATCCCCGAGCTACCGAACTGGCAGCGAAGAAGGGTATCACCCGTTCGCAGGCGGGTATCCGTCTGGCGGTCGAAGAGCACCCCGATGCGCTCTTCGCCGTAGGGAATGCCCCGACGGCGATCATCGAGCTATGTGACCTCATTCGCCGAGGCAAGGCTCAGCCTAGTGGGATCATTGCTGCACCTGTCGGCTTCGTCCAGGTGCGTGAATCCAAGTACATGGCCAAGGTCTTCAAGGATATCCCCAAGATCATCGTCGAAGGCCGTAAGGGCGGTAGCAACCTCGCGGCCACTCTGGTCAACTCGATCCTCACCCTAGACGACGCCGAAGCCCTCCGCCCCGGCCGTGACGTCTAAGTGAGGTAGGCTTCCCTCCCTAGCTCAGCGACTCCGCAGAATGCCTTCTTCTAAGAGAGGGCTCTGCGGAGTCGCTTGTATTATGGATGCTGTATCCCTCGGTACAAGCCACGAGGATATTCTACCCCGCTCACTACTGCTTCCCAATCCATCCACGTTCTCCTCTAGTTCTCATTCCCTAAAATTGGCGGTTGTCGCCCCTCGATAGACCCAGTCCATCACACCCGGATACGACCATTTTCGTGACCTCACGAAAATGGTCGTGTCGGAGTGAAAATAGCGTGCGAATAGCGACAGACATCACGCCTGATCCGAGTACCCCCTTTCTGTGGGGAAGAACCGCTCAGTTCTGAGTGTCGCTTGCCCTTCCCCCGATAGATCCAAAATAAAACCTACGGTAGGTCGTCGATGCGACCTACGGTAGGTCGGTGAGACGACCCACAGTAGGTTTTTTCGGCGACCTACCGTGGATCGTTTTTTCTCCTCTCTTAGGCTAGGTGCTCATGAGAACCATTCTCCCTAAGAATCCTTGTGTTTATTAATTAGAATCCTTACCTTCGTTGTGACTGCTACATCTTCTGTGCGGGTTGGGTGAAGATCTGGAGGGTATAATATAGGAAACAATCCATCATAGATCAAAATCATGCAAGACTGGAGAGGGTCTATTTTAGGGCGGTAAAAGAACCTTATTAAACATTAAATCAGAATATAGGATATGAGTATAATTGATTTGAATAGGTTGAAGGCAAGTGATGATGCATATATCACGAGTAAGACGAAGTCAAAACTCTTTATCCCCCTCTTTTTAGGGAAGAATGATTATGTTTTCCCGGAAAAGACAGAGCTTTTCAAGAAGTATTTTAGTACTGGTGCCTTTGACTCTAATTCTTTAGATGTGGTGCTGGAGGATAAACAACTTTATCCTGATCTATATGTCATCTATGACGGCAAAGATTTATTAGAGATGCACTTCAAGTCAGTGGAGCTCCTTAAGGATAAGGCGAAACGAAGCAATGCTGAGTTCATGTTCAAGACGCTTAAGTTGCTCGCAAGACAAATTACTGAGGATCTGGATGTCTTCAAGAAAGTCAAGGAATCCAGAGATCCACTCCTGAAGGTTATAGAGATAGTATACAAACTCCCTCATTTAGAGTTGGGATATCTGGACCCTGAAAGCCTTCTCCCTGGATCTAATGTGGAATGGATCCTCTCTGAATCTACTCAGTATGTAGATGAGGTTATAAGAAATCTCACTGTGTTGACAGAAGAGGAAGTTTGCACAGCTGTTGCCGAGTACAAGGAAAAGATATCAAGTTCTTTAGATTATCTTCGAGGTACTCTCTGCTTTGAGAGAATGTACTCTGTCTGTATGGCCCTAGATTGCGAGCCTTGTGTCACGATAGAAGAGGATGGGGTGCGGCTAATAAGGGAGCATCCTAGTTCTTATGTAGAAGCGACATATGACCTCCTTCGCAAGCTTTTCTTTAGGAGCGAGAAGCACTGTCGTATGGTCTTGGAGGAAACCTCAGAGCTTGGATATATATTTGTTAATCTTGTGGGTAAGTATCATTTAACATCAGACTTTGAGGTGGTTTCTTGTTTTCAAGGAAAGACTGGCACCTCACCTTCGAGTACTCTTACGGTAAAGGAAGTCATCCTGGCAACAGAATGTATATAATAAGTTAGTGAATTTTTGGCCATGAGAGTAGTAAGAACATTCCATCCTGTAGGGCAAGGAGCCTTCAGTGTCGAGAAGATAGATCTCTGTGAAAGAGAGGCCGTCATCGTTTATAACTGTGGCTCGACCTCACTTGATAAGTGTAAATTAGATCGGCTCATCAAATCAACGTTCTCCGAGGGGATGCAGATTGACATCCTGTTTATTTCAGACTTCCATGTGGAGCATATCAATGGGCTAGAGACCCTCAAGAATCACTGCCAGATCAATACTGTCATCCTACCACATCTCAGCTATGAGGAGCAAATACGGGCGAAGGTATCACATCATCTGGATTGTTTAGAGCTTAGTGGACTCAAAGAATACAACTACAGGTTTACCAATCCCATCTCTCCCAGCAGGCTCCCTGGCGACTTGTTTGAATGCTTAATTAATGATCCTGCTTCCTTCTTTGGAAAGGATACGCATATAATTCAGATTGACCCTGAAAAGGATTGGGAGCCAATACAAGTAACACACCATAATGGAGGAGAGTGCTCACTCAATAGAGGGGATATTCTACCTATTGGAAGAGGAAAGAGCGAAGGACTGGTACGGGAGCTTCCGAGTGGTACTCCTGTCGTTCTCAGGCCTATAAGAGACTGGGTTTTCATCCCTATTTATCATGAGCAGAAAAGACTGATAATGACCTTCGAAGAAGCTCTCAAGAGAGAGGGCTTGTCCTTTCAAGATATCGACTCCATTGATAAAATAGAGGCTAACGAGGGTAAGCTGAGGGGCGCATATAGGGCATCGATCAAGGGGAGGAGAGAAGGCTCAATGTTTCTATATTCGGGAGTCGTAGATGCAAGGTCGGGCTCCTATATTTTGGGGGCGTATAAGGATTCCAAACCCTATCGTTGCTTCAAGGATCATAGGTATTATCACCGATTGACGGAGCGTGAGTATAAGTGTTATTTGGCAGATTGTCAACAAGACCCCTACCTGAAGGATAGCGAACTTCGAAAGAATTGGTATTATGAGTGCTATCGCACATCCGTGCCAAGTGGATGTCTGTATACTGGCAATGTTAATCTGGATGAAGATGGACTTGTGGACAAGATTGCACGTAAGTTATCCGCATTCAGATCGGCTTTAGGTACGGTACAAGTCCCTCATCACGGGGAAGAAGAGAACTTTGATCCGTCTATTTTAGAATTGGGGGCTCTATGTTGTGCGGTTTTCTCCTTCGATATCCATGGCTCTAAGCCTTACGCTGTGCTGAGAGAGGTGCTGCTAAGTGACCTTCGGCCCTGCCTAGTTACAGAGGAGCCAAAATCTATAGAGATCCAGTACTCTTGACTCAGCGACTCCACGAGTAGCCTCCCCAGGGCGGGGTAGCTACTCGTGGAGTCGCTCTTATTTTGGGGGCACTCTAGTACCCCCAAAATAAAACCTACGGTAGGTCGTCGATGCGACCTACCGTGGATCGTTTTTTGCCCTCTTCGGAGGGCTCATTCTGACGGGGTAGATCTGGTGCTTGCGGGGGCTGGGTGCTGACGGGGCTTTCCCCTTAGGAAGGCCTAGATTCCTTCCACCCTTTTTGTATCTTTGTCGGAGGTGAACTAATACATACAAGTTATGCGAACACTACTATCCCTAACCCTACTGCTCGTCACGCTCGGAGCAGGCTCCTATGCCGAGGCACAGCAGCCTACCAAAGACCTCCAAGTCGAGGACGTGACCTCGGGGCGCTTCTACGCCTATACCGCAGGCCAAGGCATGCGTTCGACCAGTGATGGCCAGTACTACACGATGATGGACAAGGAGCATCAGGCGATCCTCCGGTATAGCTTCCACACGGGCGAACTCGTAGATACGCTCTTCAGCGTCCACAAGGCACGTGAGTGCGACTTCAAGAAGTTCGATGACTACATCCTTGAGCCTAAGGGCCACCATATCCTGCTGATCACCGACCAGGAGGCTATCTATCGTCGCTCGAGCAAGGGTAATGTCTTCCACTACGACGTGCGTCGCAATCGGGTCGAGCCCCTGAGTACTACGGCAGGCAAAGTGATGATCCCGACCTTCAGCCCTGATGGGAGGATGGTCGCCTTCGTCCGTGAGGGGGATATCTTCATCAAGAAGTTTGAGTTCGACACCGAAGTACGTGTGACCTCCGACGCCGTGCGCAACAAGGTCATGAACGGCATCACCGACTGGGTCTACGAAGAAGAGCTGGAGACGATCCGCCTGATGACCTGGAGTGAAGACAATAATTATCTGGCCTTCGTCCGCACCGATGAGAGCGAGGTCGACGAGTACAGCATGCCTATCTACGGCACGGGGCAGTACCCTGGTGCATATACCTATAAGTACCCGAAGGCTGGGACCCCCAATTCGAAGGTCTCGGTGCACATCTACAACGTGACGGACCGCTCACAGAAGCCTGTTACCTTCAAGAATCCACCCTACTACATCCCCCGACTAGAGTTCGTCGGTCGGGATGGCAACCTTGCGGTCTTCTCCCTGAATAGACAGCAGAATCACCTCGTCCTCTACTACGTCAACGACAAGACCCTACTGCCGAAGGTCGTCTTCGAGGAGCGGAACAAGGCCTATGTAGATAGTCGCAACCTTACGAAGTGTCAGTTCATCCCTTCGGGCTTCGCTTACCTAGGCGAGCAGGACGGCTACCGCCATATCTACCTCTATTCCGACAAGGGTGTCCTCCAGCGTAAGGTCACTACGGGAAGCTACGACGATACCAACTTCTACGGGATCGATGCCAAGGGGAATGTCTACTATCAGGCAGCGGACGAATCCCCTATGCGCCGCTCCATCTATCGCATAGACCCCAAGGGACGGAAGACGGCGCTTCACCCAGGCGCTGGATCGAACGAAGCGATCTTCAGCGATGACTTCTCCCACTACATCAGCATCTTCAGCAATGCACATACCCCGACGACGACTGCCGTCTATGCTACGGGCTCGCTACGCCCCCTTCGTGTGCTCAAGGACAACAAGGAGATCGCCGAGCGACTGAAGGATTATCGCCTTCGCCGTGAGGAGTTCATCAAGATCCCCAACGGTCGTGGTGAAGAACTGAATGCCTGGATCCTCAAGCCTTATGACTTTGATCCTACGAAGAAGTACCCCGTGCTGATGACTCAGTACAGCGGGCCCGATTCGCAGCAGGTGCTCGATGCCTTCGGACTGGGATGGGAGCAGATCCTGCCTAGCAAGGGCTATATCGTCGTCTGTGTTGATCCCCGTGGTACGGGCGCTCGTGGCGAAGCTTGGCGTAAGTGCACCTACCTCCAGCTCGGGGTGAAGGAGATCGAAGACCAGATCGCCGCAGCTAAGTGGCTGGGACAGCAGTCCTACATCGATGCTGGGCGCATCGGCCTCTATGGATGGAGCTTCGGTGGCTACATGACGCTGATGGGGCTCTGCCATGGTAATGGTGTCTTCAAGACAGGTGTCGCCGTCGCTCCTGTAGCAGACTGGATATTCTACGATACGATCTACACCGAGCGCTTCATGCGTACGCCTCAGGAGAACCCCGATGGGTACAAGGCTTCGTCGGTACTGAACGTGGCGAAGAACCTTCGAGGCAAGCTATTGTTAATTCATGGGAGTGCAGACGACAATGTCCATGTGCAGAATGCTATGGACTTCACCGAACTGCTCGTCCAGGCTGGTATCCCCTTCGACATGGCGATCTACAAGGACCGCAACCATGGTATCTACGGAGGTAATACCCGCAATCACCTCTACAAGCGTATCATCACCTTCCTAGAGGAGAACCTATAAGTCACATCCCCCTTCAGTAGCCCTTAGCTGGGGACGAAAGCTCCAGCTAAGGGCTACGTACTACATAATGATGCAAGAAGAAACCATAGTCCCTAAGAAGTCTGGTAAGGTGGTCCGCGTACGTAAGCCTGAGTGGCTCAAGATACGCCTGGGAGACAACTCTACGTTCACCGACACGAAGCACACCATCGAGCACCACGGGCTCAACACCATCTGTCACAGTGGTCGCTGCCCCAATCAAGGTGAGTGCTGGAGTGCAGGTACCGCCACTTTCATGATCGGTGGAGCGATCTGTACGCGTGCCTGTCGCTTCTGCAATACTCAGTCGGGGAAGAACCCTCCTCCTCTTGATCCACTCGAGCCAATGAAGATAGCTCAGAGCATCAAGAAGATGAATCTGCGTCACGCTGTGATCACCAGTGTCGACCGAGATGACCTAGAGGACTACGGCGCTCAGCACTGGGTGCGTACCATCGAGGCTATCCGCCGTACGACGCCAGAGGTCACTATCGAGGTGCTCATCCCGGACTTCAACGGCCGACTGGACTATGTCGACCAGATCATCGCCTGCCAGCCTAAGATCATCTCGCACAACCTTGAGACGACACGTCGCCTGACTCCCTCGGTACGTCACGTAGCTACCTACGAACAGAGCCTCTCCGTCCTCGGGCGTATCGCTGCAAGTGGTATCCCTGCTAAGACAGGGATCATGCTCGGACTAGGCGAAACGGAGGAAGAGGTGCTAGAGCTCATCGACGACGCTCATGCAGTAGGCGTCTCGATCATGACGATTGGGCAATACCTTCAGCCGACGCACCGCCATCTCCCTGTCGTCGAATACATCCACCCGAACCAGTTCGCCCGTCTACGTACCCTAGGCTTGGAGCGTGGGCTACGGCATATCGAGAGTGGTCCGCTGGTACGCTCCTCCTACCATGCTGAGCGCCACGTCCTGGACTAAGCCCTTCCATCTGACGTAAGGGCGACCTGTCGCCTAGCTAGATATGACACAGCCCCTCGAGACTATCCTTAGTCTCGAGGGGCTGTGTCGTTAGGGTGGGTGCTTACCTTGGTGTAAGTAACCTCTGAGGTGATTCGCTAGCGGGGACGGAGGTGCGCTACAGTGCTCGCTAGAGTGACTCTGTCTTCCGTCGCTGTAGGAAGCGCTTGTAGATCTTCTTCACTTGAGGTGCCAGGATGATGATGGCGATGACGTTGGGGATGACCATGATGCCATTGAAGGTATCTGCCAGCTCCCAGATCAAGTCGGCACGGAAGATCGTCGCAGAGAAGATACAACAGATGACGATGCCACGGAAGACATAGACGGCCTTCTTCGGGAAGAGGTAGCGGATATTCATCTCACCGAAGACATACCAGCCTATGATCGTCGTGAAGGCAAAGATCAGTAGGCTCACCGCTAAGAAGACAACTCCACCATGCCCAAAGGTTTGCTCGAAGGCCTTCTGTGTGATCTGCACGGAGATAAGTCCTGTATCGTCATGCACTCCTGTGAGTAGGATGATGAAGGCCGTAGCGGAGCAGATCAGGAGATCTACGAAGACGCCGGACATCGCTACGAAGCCTTGGATGGAAGGATCCTTGACATTCGCTAGGGCATGAGCGTGTGGCGTGCTCCCCATACCCGCCTCGTTGGAGAAGAGTCCACGGGAGATCCCGTAGCGAATAGCATACTTCATCACCGTGCCAGCGGCCCCACCCGCAGCTGCCTCTGTGGAGAAGGCATCTTCGAAGATCGATAGGAAGACATGCTGGATCTGATCCGAGTAGATGAAGAGGATGATGATCGCTCCCAGGATATAGGCTACTGCCATGAAGGGGACGACCAGCTCGGCGATGGTCGTCACACGCTTCTGCCCGCCGACGATGACGATGGCCACGAGCGCTGCGATGAGTAGCCCGCTTATCCAGTCCTTCATCCCGAAGGCACTGGTCAGTCCGATGGAGATGGAATTAGCCTGTACCATACAGCCGATGAAGCCAAGAGCGATGATTACGGCTATGGAGAAGAAGGCGGCGAGCTTCTTACTCTTCAGTCCTCGGCGGATATAGTAGGCGGGACCGCCTACGACTTGGCCGTCACGTACCTCTCGATACTCTTGGGCTAGCACAGCCTCGGAGAAGATCGTCCCCATACCCAGCAGGGCAGATATCCACATCCAGAAGACAGCTCCCGTGCCACCCATGGCGATGGCTGTGGCGACACCAGCGATATTGCCCGTACCCACCTGAGCGGCGACGGCTGTGGCGAGAGCTTGGAACGAGTTGACTTGGTCTGAATCAGCCGTACCCTTGTCAGGCTTCTTGAAGATCGAGCCAAAGGAATACTTCATCGCCAGACCGAAATGACGAATTTGGGGGAAGCCCAGATAAAGGGTGTAGAAGATCCCTACGCCGAGGAGGACGTACATGAGGAAGCTATTCCAGAGGATCTCATTGAACCCCTTCACGATTTGTAGCAGGTCCATCGTGGTAGTGGTATTTGAGTGAAGATGCCCCCTTCGCTGAGATCGGTGTCGGAGCTATGGGGCGGGTTGCGTTGCGATTATCATTACAAAAGTAGGGTTATTTTGTAAAGTTTGTATGGGTCGAACTTAATAATTTTATTAAGAAAAGCGAAGTTTTTGGTCTTTTGTGGTATGGCTGGGGCTCGATGAGTATAAAAAGGCCGAGCACCTAGCCTCATCCCAGGGTAGGATGAGACTAAGTGCTCGGCGTCGTAGATTGTAGCGACCGCTCGGACCGCTTGCTATAGAAGGAGGAGCTATTAAGCTTCGAGGGCGGAGATCATCCAGACAGACTTCTCCTGACCGTCGAGGAGGTCAGAGACGAGGTCGCCCGTGACGATGTCGTCAGCGGCATCGGCTGCTGCAGCTACAGCACGTTCCTGAGCGATGAGCACCTTGAGGGAGTCGAGGAGGGCAGGGATGATCTTAGCGGGATCAGTGACCTTGGTCTCTTCCTTGATCTTGCTGAGCTTGAGATATTCGCTGAAGCGGTTCTCAGGTACGCCACCGAGCTGGAGGATACGTTCGGCGATCTCATCGACTTGCTCTGCAGCTTCGTTGTACATCTTCTCGAACTGGCTGTGGAAGGTGTAGAACTGACGGCCACGTACGTGCCAGTGGTAGCCACGGAGGTTGGTATAGTAGATCTGGAAGTCTGCCAGGAGCTGATTCAGTTCCTTGATGACCTGCTCTGCCTTAGCTGGGTTGATCCCAGTGATTGATAGTACGTTCATAGCGTTTCTTACTATTTGTTAATGATTACACTGCAAAGGTAAAGGATTTGTTAAGCTTGAGCAACTGAATCGGTCTATATCGATATAAGCTGGATTTATAGTAGATCGCTTCCCCCAGTACAATAAAAAGCTCTAGCAGGTAGCGCCCATGACGGGGAGGCTACCTGCTAGAGCGTAGGGATATGGAAGTGTGAGCTTCTTATGCTTCTTCGCTAGCTTCTTCGGCTTCTTCAGCTTCAGGAGCTTCAGCGACGGGAGCTTCTTCCTTCTTCTCTTCAGCCTTAGGAGCGTCGGAGAGTACTTCGACGGGGATTTCTACAGCCACTTCCTTGTGCAGACGCACGATAGCGGTGTAGTTACCGACTTCCTTGATCGCCTTGATGTATACGAGCTTACGTTCGGTCTCCAGGCCAAGCTTGGTGAGCTCTTCAGCGATCTCAGCGCCAGTGACGGAGCCGTAGAGGCTACCCGTAGCGACGTTGGTATGCGCAGTGATCGAGATGCGGACGCCCTGGTACTTCTGAGCACGCTCTTCGGCTTCCTTCTTGATCGCTGCGATCTTGTGAGCACGCTGGCGGAGATTTTCAGCAAGGATCTTCTTTGCTGCTTCCGTAGCGATGATCGCCTTACCGGTGGGGATTAGAAAGTTGCGACCGTAGCCGTCCTTTACTGTGACGATATCGTCCTTGTAGCCGAGACCGACTACGTCTTCTTTCAAAATAACGTTCATTGTATTCTGTCTCCTCTGGGTTTATTATTCTATGTGGGGATAGGGGATACGGAGTGTATACCTTATCGTGCCATGTTGTCAGTGACGTAGGGCAGCAGAGCCAGGTGACGAGCACGCTTGACGGCCTGAGCGACACGACGCTGGAACTTGAGGCTAGTGCCTGTGATGCGGCGAGGAAGGATCTTACCCTGCTCGTTGAGGAAACGCTTGAGGAATTCGGGATCCTTGTAATCGATATACTTGATACCGCTCTTCTTGAAGCGGCAGTACTTCTTCTTCTTGCTAT
>ERZ772956.1397-NODE-1397-length-16528-cov-23.737328_pt1 | contig 16528 bp, 15 predicted proteins | sample MGYA00580683_ERZ772956 | MGnify/ENA primary metagenome ERZ772956 (study PRJEB29015, sample SAMEA2738077) | human oral metagenome | biome: human oral; feature: human-associated habitat; material: saliva | place: China | collected 2212 ... | reverse complement strand
TCTTCGAAGTGGACCGCTACAACGTTGCCGTGGCAGCATTGAGCGCATTGGCAGAACAAGGCAAAGTCAGCAAAGAAACCGTTCAGCAAGCCATCGAAAAATATGGCATCAATGCCGACGTGGCGCCAAGCTGGAAACGTTAATCCTGTTTTCAGACGACCTCAAAGTAAATTTGCTTGCGGGGTCGTCTGAATCAAGAATACGTTGACGGTTTGTATAACGGATAAACCTCTAGTTAACAAGCAGCGGGCGCAAGTCGTGCAAAAGGTTCGAAGCGCAGAAAGGCTGACTTGGAAATGGTTATCCGTGCCGGAAAACATAAGTGATGTCGTCTGAAACTGTTTTTCAGACGACCTCAAACCGAAATCATCAAAGGAACTCAAATGAGTATCGTAGAAATCAAAGTACCCGATATCGGCGGTCATGAAAACGTCGATATCATCGCAGTAGAAGTCAAAGCGGGCGACACCATCGCCGTTGACGACACCCTGATTACACTGGAAACCGACAAAGCCACTATGGACGTACCTGCCGATGCAGCAGGCGTTGTGAAAGAAGTGAAAGTCAAAGTCGGCGACAAAATCTCCGAAGGCGGCGTAATTCTGACTGTTGAAACCGGTGCTGCCGCTGCTGAAGCCGCTCCGGCTCCTGTCGCTGAAGCACAACCTGCGCCTGCCGCTGCACCCGCTGCCGCTCCCGCAGGCGGTGCAACCGTTCAAGTAGCCGTTCCTGATATTGGCGGTCATACTGATGTAGATGTAATCGCCGTTGAAGTTAAAGTTGGCGACACCGTTGCCGAAGACGACACGCTGATTACTCTGGAAACCGACAAAGCGACTATGGACGTACCTTGTACTGCCGCCGGTGTCGTTAAAGCCGTATTCCTGAAAGTCGGCGACAAAGTATCCGAAGGTACTGCCATTATCGAAGTGGAAACCGCCGGTTCTGCCGCCGCTCCCGCTCCCGCGCCTGCTCAAGCCGCAGCCCCGGCAGCTGCACCTGCTCCGACTGCCGCGCCTGCCGCAGCTCCGGCTCCTGTTGCCGCACCTGCACCTGCCGCAGCCAAAATCGACGAAGCTGCTTTTGCCAAAGCACACGCGGGTCCTTCCGCACGCAAACTGGCGCGCGAATTGGGCGTGGATTTAGGTCAAGTCAAGGGTACCGGCTTGAAAGGCCGTATCATGGGCGACGATATTAAAGCCTTTGTGAAATCCGTGATGCAAGGCGGTGCGGCGAAACCTGCTGCTGCCGGCGCATCTTTGGGCGGCGGTCTGGACTTGTTGCCGTGGCCTAAAGTGGACTTCTCCAAATTCGGCAATGTCGAAGTTAAAGAATTGTCCCGCATTAAGAAAATTTCCGGTCAAAACCTGTCCCGCAACTGGGTAGTCATCCCGCACGTTACCGTTCACGAAGAAGCGGACATGACCGAATTGGAAGAATTCCGCAAACAGCTGAACAAAGAATGGGAACGCGAAGGCGTGAAACTGTCTCCGTTAGCGTTCATCATTAAAGCCTCTGTTGCTGCGCTGAAAGCTTTCCCTGAATTCAACGCTTCTCTGGATGGCGACAACCTGGTGCTGAAAAACTACTTCAACATCGGTTTCGCAGCCGATACACCAAACGGCTTGGTTGTTCCAGTAATCAAAGACGTAGATCAAAAAGGCTTGAAACAAATCAGCCAAGAGCTGACCGAATTGTCTAAAAAAGCCCGCGAAGGCAAGCTCAAACCGCAAGAAATGCAAGGCGCCTGCTTTACCATTTCCAGCTTGGGCGGCATCGGCGGTACAGGCTTCACTCCGATTGTGAACGCACCTGAAGTCGCTATTTTGGGCGTGTGCAAATCCCAAATCAAACCGGTTTGGAACGGCAAAGAGTTCGCTCCTCGCCTGATGTGTCCGTTGAGCCTGTCCTTCGACCACCGCGTCATCGACGGTGCCGCCGGTATGCGCTTTACCGTATTCCTGGCTAACCTGTTGAAAGACTTCCGCCGCATTACTCTGTAATCCGAGCATTTTCAGACGGCCTTTTTATTCAGGCCGTCTGAAAAAAGAAGTCCGAACATCATTCAGAAAGATTAGACATGAGCTTAGTTGAATTGAAAGTGCCCGACATTGGCGGACACGAAAATGTAGATATTATCGCGGTTGAAGTGAACGTAGGCGACACTATCGCCGTTGATGATACCCTGATTACCTTGGAAACCGACAAAGCGACGATGGACGTGCCTGCCGAAGTTGCGGGCGTGGTCAAAGAAGTTAAAGTCAAAGTCGGCGACAAAATCTCCGAAGGCGGTTTGATTGTAGTCGTTGAAGCCGAAGGCGCGGCTGCCGCTCCTAAAGCCGAAGCACCTGCTGCTCCTGCGCAAGAAGCCCCTAAAACTGCCGCTCCTGCACCGCAAGCGGCGCAATTCGGCGGTTCTGCCGATGCAGAGTACGACGTGGTCGTATTGGGTGGCGGCCCCGGCGGTTACTCCGCTGCATTTGCCGCAGCCGATGAAGGCTTGAAAGTTGCCATCGTCGAGCGTTACAAAACCTTGGGCGGCGTTTGCTTGAACGTCGGCTGTATCCCTTCCAAAGCCTTGTTGCACAACGCTGCCGTTATCGACGAAGTGCGCCACTTGGCTGCCAACGGCATCAAATACCCCGAGCCTGAACTCGACATCGACATGCTGCGCGGCTACAAAGAAGGCGTGGTTTCCCGCCTGACTACCGGTTTGGCAGGTATGGCAAAAGGCCGTAAAGTGGACGTTATCCAAGGCGAAGGTCAATTCTTGGATCCGCACCACTTGGAAGTGTCGCTGACTACCGGCGAGGTGTACGAGCAAGCTACGCTTACCGGCGAGAAAAAAATCGTTGCGTTCAAAAACTGTATCATCGCAGCGGGCAGCCGCGTAACCAAGCTGCCGTTTATCCCTGAAGATCCGCGCATCATCGATTCCAGCGGTGCTTTGGCTCTGAAAGAAGTACCGGGCAAGCTGCTGATTATCGGTGGCGGTATCATCGGCCTCGAAATGGGTACGGTTTACAGCACGCTGGGTTCACGCCTTGACGTCGTTGAAATGATGGACGGCCTGATGCAAGGTGCAGACCGCGATTTGGTGAAAGTATGGCAGAAACAAAACGAATACCGTTTTGACAACATCATGATCAACACCAAAACCGTCGCAGTCGAGCCGAAAGAAGACGGCGTTTACGTTACCTTCGAAGGTGCGAACGCGCCGAAAGAGCCGCAGCGCTACGATGCCGTATTGGTTGCCGCCGGCCGTGCGCCTAACGGCAAACTCATCAGCGCCGAAAAAGCAGGCGTTGCCGTAACCGACCGCGGCTTCATCGAAGTCGACAAACAAATGCGTACCAATGTGCCGCACATCTACGCCATCGGCGACATCGTCGGTCAGCCTATGCTGGCACACAAAGCCGTTCATGAAGGCCACGTTGCCGCTGAAAATTGCGCCGGACACAAAGCTTACTTTGATGCCCGCGTGATTCCGGGCGTGGCTTACACCGCTCCTGAAGTGGCATGGGTTGGTGAAACCGAATTGTCTGCCAAAGCATCCGGCCGCAAAATCACCAAAGCCAACTTCCCGTGGGCTGCTTCCGGCCGTGCGATTGCCAACGGTTGCGATAACGGCTTCACCAAGCTGATTTTTGATGCCGAAACCGGCCGTATCATCGGCGGCGGTATCGTTGGTCCGAACGGCGGCGATATGATTGGCGAAATCTGTCTGGCCATCGAAATGGGCTGCGACGCTGAAGACATCGGCAAAACCATCCACCCGCACCCGACCTTGGGCGAATCCATCGGTATGGCTGCCGAAGTGGCGCTGGGTACTTGTACCGACCTGCCGGCTCAAAAGAAAAAATAAGTGTATTCAGTCAGTTGAATTAAACTGCTGATATTGCATTTATCAGTCAAAGGTCGTCTGAATCTTTCAGACGACCTTTTCGTCAAACAGCATATTGTCAGTGATAGTGATTTCATTAACGATATAGTGGATTAACTTTAAACCAGTACGGCGTTGCCTCGCCTTAGCTCAAAGAGAACGATTCTCTAAGGTGCTGAAGCACCAAGTGAATCGGTTCCGTACTATCTGCACTGTCTGCGGCTTCGTCGCCTTGTCCTGATTTAAATTTAATCCACTATATAATGAATGAACAAGAATGCGTGCCTAAGCTCCAAGTGAGCCATTTAGTCATGCTTTAAAACAGCAAGCAAACAAACGAGTTCGGCAGGATTGATACTGTCAGCAGCTTGTCTCATGCTTATTCATCAACGATAAACCGAACCGTTTAACGGTTGACCCCATACATTCAGAGGTCGCCTGAAACCATATCGCAGATTTTCAGACGACCTTTCCCCAGTTTTATCAGATACAAGAAATGATTTATGAACGAAATAACTCCGGATTCCACCGTTCCTGAAGCGCACAAACGCTCCATCCGCAGCTTTGTGTTGCGTCAAGGGCATATGACTGCGGCGCAGCAGCGTGCCATTGATACGATGTGGCCGCAATTCGGCATCGATTACCAAGATTCCGTGTTGGACTTGAATCAGCGTTTCGGCAGCGACCGTCCCAAGGTGTTGGAAATCGGTTTCGGCATGGGCGTGGCGACTGTTGAAATCGCCAAGCGCCTGCCTGATACCGACTTTTTGGCGATTGATGTACACGGTCCCGGTGTCGGCAATATTTTGAAATTGATTGAAGAAGAACACATCGGCAATATCCGCGTGATGCGGCACGATGCGGTCGAAGTGGTCGAAAATATGCTTTCAGACGACGTGCTCGACGGCATCCACATTTTCTTTCCCGACCCTTGGCACAAAAAACGCCATAACAAACGCCGCTTGGTGCAGACGCCGTTTGTGCAGAAACTGCTGCCCAAGCTGAAAGTCGGTGGTTATATCCATCTGGCGACCGACTGGGAAGAATACGCGCAGCAGATGCTGGAAGTGTTGAGCGGTTTTGACAATTTGCAAAATACCGCCGCCGATTACGCGCCTACGCCCGACTACCGTCCCGAAACGAAATTTGAAGCCCGCGGCAAACGTTTGGGGCACGGCGTTTGGGATTTGGTTTTCAAACGCATCAAATAAACCGATTGGAGAATCTCCCATGTTTACAGGTATCGTCCAAGGTGTCGGCGAAATTATCGCTATCCGCGAACCGTCCGCCGATTTCCGCACCCATGTCGTCAAGCTGCCCGATGAGATGACCGAGCATCTGCAAATCGGCGCATCTGTCGCCAACAACGGCTGCTGCCTGACCATTACCCAAATCGACGGCGATACGGTCAGCTTTGATTTGATGAAAGAAACCTTGGAAAAGACCAATTTAGGTCGTCTGAAAACGGGAGATGTCGTCAATCTCGAACGTGCCGCCCGTTTCGGTGATGAAATCGGTGGACACGTCATGAGCGGGCATATCATGACGACTACGCGGATTACGCGGATAGAGCGCAGTGAGTTTAACTGCACAGTATGGTTTGCACTGCCACCCGAGCTCAAACCTTATATTTTGAGCAAAGGCTTTGTCGGCTTGGATGGTTGCAGCCTGACCATAGGCGACGTTACCGAAACGGAATTCAATGTTCACCTGATTCCGGAAACTCTAACGCGCACTTTGTTTGGAAGCCGGAAAGAGGGCGACATCATCAATATCGAAATCGACCCGCAAACCCAAGCCGTTGTCGATACCGTGATGCGCGTGATGGCGCAGCAAAATCCTGCTATGACAGGACAATAGGAGCACATATGAAACTCGCCACCTTTTTGCAAAAAGCCTATTCCGTTTTGGACCGTCTTGATTTGGTGTTGCCTGAAAAACCCGGTAAAACCGACTGGAACGCTTTGGCATACCGTTGGCACAGCGTCGGTAAAAAAGGGATTTTGGAGAGCCTGCCAAACCCGCATACATTCCCGCTTGACCGTCTGGCTGCCGTCGGGACGCAAACCGAAAAGCTCAAACGTAATACCGAGCAGTTTTTGGCAGGCCGCTCCGCGAATAATGTTTTGATGAGCGGCTCGCGCGGAACGGGTAAATCCTCGTTGGTCAAAGCCTTGTTGCACGAATATGCCGAGCAAGGGCTGCGTCTGATTGAAGTAGATAAGAGCGATTTGGTCAGCCTGCCCGCGCTGCTTTCCTTGCTAAAAGACCGTCCCGAGAAATTCATCGTATTCTGCGATGACCTATCGTTTGAAACCGGTGATGAAACCTACAAAGCCCTAAAAACCGCATTGGACGGCGGTTTGTCGCAAAGATGCAGCAACGTGTTGGTGTACGCGACGTCCAACCGGCGCCACTTGATGCCTGAATATATGGATGAAAATATCGGGACAACGGGCATGCGCGGCGAAATTCATCAAAAAGAAGCTGTTGAGGAAAAAATTTCCCTGTCCGACCGTTTCGGTTTGTGGTTAAGTTTTTATCCGTTCGATCAAAACGACTACCTCCAAGCGGTTGAAAATTGGCTGGGCGACTTCGGCGTGGATTTTGATGAAACGGCACGCAAGGCGGCATTGCAATGGGCACAAATGCGCGGCAACCGCTCTGGGCGTTCGGCTTGGCAGTTTGCGTGCGATTGGGCGGGACGTTTGCCGGAACAACGGGTTTTGGATTGAGGTTTTCGGAAATATGCCTGTCATACTGAAATCTGCGGGAGGATAAGGGTAGGGAAAGACTTTTCCGGTTCAATTGCTTCCGGCCGCATCGCTTTGAATCGCCATATCGTTTAAAAGGTCGTCTGAAACAGGATTTCAGACGACCTTTTTGTACGGATCAATCAGGAAAGCGATATGTCAGCGAAGGCAGGAAGAGAGCCAAATCTGGCGTTGGCGCGGATTGAGCAGGTGGTAGAAACGGTGTTGGATTTCCAATTCTTCCACGGCGAAATCCATGCTCGACAAGTAGCGGGTTTCGACATAATCGCGGGCGTTGTTTTGATCGAAATTATCTGCCGCAAGGATTTTCATAATGACTTGGCGGCGGTTACGGTCTGTGCGGACGAGTTTACGGTATGCTTTGTCCGATGCCTGTTTGTAATCATTACGGATGCGGCGCAAAGCATTGTGTTGGTCTTGCGTCAGATTAAGGGAGCGGATGTCGCAATTGGCTTGAAAATCGTCCAGCTTGATATATTGGGGGCCGGCGTGCGCTTGACCGACAGCCGTCAGCAGCGCAACCGATAATGCACAGAGGGGTAAATAAGATTTGAATCCGACAGACACAGCGTTTTCCTAGTTTCCGTAACCGCGCAAATATACCCGATTAGCGTGTGAAAGGCAGTATCCCTCCAGTTAACTTTTGTTAACTTCATATCTTTATTTTATTTCTGACAAAACATATCCTTAACCTATAATTATTTATGCATATGCTTACTTTTGTTAAATATTAACAATGCATAGTTAGTGTTGCATGAGGCGTTGGTGGTAGAATATGAAAAATTATCCGTTTATCAAACCATACCATCCGACTGGATTTCTATGAACCACAATTTCCGTATTGCGCCCAGCATCTTATCCGCCGATTTTGCCCGTTTGGGTGAGGAAGTAACGAAAGTTATCGAAGCGGGAGCCGATTTGATTCATTTCGACGTGATGGACAATCATTATGTGCCGAACCTGACTTTCGGCCCTATGGTCTGCGCAGCGTTGAAGCCTTATGCCACCGTGCCGATTGATGTGCATCTGATGGTCGAACCCGTTGACGATCTGATTCAGGCATTTGCCAAAGCAGGGGCGTCGATTATCACGTTTCATCCCGAAGCCAGCCGCCATATCGACCGCAGCCTCAGTCTGATTAAAGATGCAGGCTGTCAGGCAGGATTGGTGTTGAATCCGGCCACTCCCGCCTACGTTTTGGAAAACGTATTGGACAGGCTGGACATGGTATTGTTGATGTCGGTCAACCCCGGTTTCGGCGGACAAAGCTTCATTCCGCATACCCTTGAAAAAATCCGTCAAGTGCGGGCGATGTTGGAACAGTACGAAGCGCAAAGCGGACGGCACATTACCATCGAAGTAGACGGCGGCATCAAAACCGACAATATCGCTGCCGTCGCGGCGGCGGGTGCCGATACTTTTGTGGCAGGTTCCGCCATCTTTGGCAAGCCGGACTATAAGGCGGTAATTACCGAGATGCGTGGACAACTGGCGCAACTTGGTTGAGTAGGCTTTGAGGTCGTCTGAAAACAAACGTAGTGGATTTTGCGAAAAGCAATATCATCATGTAGATATAGATTTTAAGGTTTTATTATGAAAAATTATTGGTTTCAAAAAAGTTTGAAATTTGTTGCGGCAGCGATTTTGGCAATCTCTCCGCTGGCTGTGTCAGCGCATGGGATGCATAAGCACAAACCTTTATCGTTGGAAGAATTGCCGGAAATCTGCCGTCAATATTTCGCACGCGCAGACGAGTGTTATAAAAAGGCAGGCAAGAAAGCCGATTTTCAACGCAACAATACAAAATTTTTATTTCAATCGCTGCCTGCGGCAGATTTGGGACAACGGCAACGTATGTGCCAAATTGCGATGGATTCTTTTAAAGAGAAAACAAGCAATCTCCATTGCGAATAGAGTATTACCCATCTTTTTTCAGACGACTTTTGTATGAAAACAGGCTGCACAAAACTGTTTTGTATGGTAAAGTCTGCTTTTAATAACTTGGCGGTTTAAAGCCGTCATTCAGGGGCTGTTTGAATTTAAAATCAGATTTGTTGGAAACGCTGCATCGTTTGCGCGGCGTATTTCGAGAAGCGGGCTGTGTGTCCGTCTGGTTTTAAATTCAAGCAGCCCTTTGCGTTTACAAAAACAGATAGAAGGTAGATTCCCATGCAATCTTGGCAGCTTCCCGAACATGTTGCCGATGTGTTGCCGACCAACGCCCGACAGTTGGAAAGCGCGCGAGAGCAGTTGTTGACTTTGTTCCGAGTGCACGGTTACGAGCTGGTACAGCCTCCGCTGATGGAATACAGCCATTCCCTGCTGACGCACATTGACGCGGGTTTGTCTTTGAAAACTATTTTGGTGGTCGATCAGCTGAGCGGTCGGCAGTTGGGCATCCGCGCCGACATTACGCCGCAAGTGGCGCGTATCGATGCGCATCTTTTGTCCGCCAATCAAGGGATTAACCGATTGTGCTACGCAGGCCCTGTGTTGCACGCGCGGCCGGAAGGTTTGCTCAATATGCGCGAACCTTTGCAGGCGGGAGCGGAGATGTATGGTTTCGCCGACATCCGGGCGGATATCGAACTGATTGACCTGATGCTCAAAAGCATGAAGCTTGCCGATATAGGCGAGGTTTTGCTGTCGCTGGGCCACATTGGCGTATTCCGCGCTTTGTCCGATGCGGCGCATTTGGATGCGGAGCAGTCCGCAACGCTGCTTGCGTTGATGCAGGATAAAGATACCGAGGCGGTTGAAGCGCAGGTTAAGGCTTGGAAACTGGACGGTATGTGGGCGAAAGCATTCTCGCTGCTGCCGCGTCTGTATGGCGGACGGGAAGTGTTGTCCGCTGCGCGCGAACGATTGCCTGATTTGTCGGCAGTCGGCAGCGCGTTGGACGAATTGCAGGCAGTGTGCGACGCATTCCCGAATCAGAAAGTCCATATCGACTTATCCGAACTGCGCGTCGACAATTATCACACCGGCTTGCTGTATGCGGCATACGGTTCCAATTTCCATGACGCGGTCGCACGGGGCGGGCGTTATGACGGATTGGGCGAATATTTCGGCCGTGCGCGTCCGGCAACGGGATTCAGTTTCGACTTGCGCAGCTTTATCGGACGTTTGCCCGCCATTGAGCGGCAGCCCGTCGTCTTGGTCGATGCGGAAGATGCCGAAGCGGCTCGCGAAGCAGTTGAAGCCCTGCGTGAACAAGGGCAGTGTGTCGTTGTCGACTACGGTATCGGACACAATGCTTCGGAAGAGGTTGCAGGTCGTCTGAAAAAGTCGGACGGCGTTTGGCAGGTTGAGAAAATTTAAATACCCATTCATAGCAGATTAAAGGCAAATCAGGGCAGGGCGCAAAGCCGTCTTGGTTTGAAGTTGATTCACGATAATTTTTTAATATTAATAGGTTATATGGCTATGGCTAAAAATGTTGTAGTAATCGGCGCCCAGTGGGGCGATGAAGGCAAAGGTAAAATAGTCGACTGGCTGGCGGAAGAAACCAGCGGTGTCGTGCGTTTCCAAGGCGGCCACAATGCGGGTCATACTCTGGTCGTCGGCGGCAAGAAAACCATTTTGCGCCTAATTCCGAGCGGCATCCTGCATGAAAACTTGGATTGCTTCATCGGTTCCGGCGTTGTCGTATCCCCCGAAGCATTGTTGGGCGAAATCGACGAGTTGAACGCAGCAGGCGTGAAAAACGTTGAAGGTCGTCTGAAAATCGCCCCGACCTGTCCGCTGATCCTGCCTTACCACATCGCGCTTGACCAAGCCCGCGAAGCATCGCGCGGCAAAGGCAAAATCGGCACGACCGGTCGCGGCATCGGTCCAGCCTACGAAGACAAAGTGGCACGCCGCGCCATCCGCGTTGTCGATTTGCTGCATCCTGAAAAACTGCGTGAAAAACTGGATGCCATCCTCGCTTATTACAACGTTCAACTGCAACATCTGCACAATGCCGAGCCGGTTAAAGCAGAAGATGTGATGGCGGTTATCGAAAAAGTCGCGCCGCGCATTACGCCGATGATTACCGACGTATCCCGCGTGTTGAACGAGAAAAACAAAAACGGCGAAAAACTGCTGTTTGAAGGCGCACAAGGCACGCTGTTGGACATTGACTACGGCACTTACCCCTTCGTTACCTCGTCCAACTGCTTGGCGGGAGCCGCTTCCGCAGGCGCAGGCGTAGGTCCTCAAATGCTGGATTATGTTTTGGGTATCGTCAAAGCCTATACCACGCGCGTCGGTTCAGGCCCGTTCCCGACTGAATTGTTCGACGAAGTAGGCGCAGGTTTGGCAGAACGCGGACACGAATTCGGCTCCGTAACCGGCCGCGCACGCCGCTGCGGTTGGTTTGATGCCGCCGCGTTGAAACGTTCCATTCAAGTCAACGGCATTTCCGGCATGTGTATCACCAAGCTGGACGTGATGGACGGCATTGAAACCATCAATATCTGCGTCGGCTACGAATTACCCGACGGCAGCAAAACCGACATCCTGCCTTGCGGTTCCGATGCGGTAGAAACCTGCAAGCCGATTTACGAAACCATGCCCGGCTGGAGCGAATCGACTGTCGGCGTGACAAGCTACGACGCATTGCCTGCCAATGCCAAAGCATATTTGAAACGTATCGAAGAAGTCTGCGGCGCACCGGTAGCCATCGTCTCCACTGGTCCTGACCGCGAAGAAACCATCGTTTTGCATCATCCGTTCGCATAATGCTTTGATTGTAAAAGGTCGTCTGAAAACTTGGGCTTTCAGACGACCTTTTTGTATTGATAGGTGATTTACTTTACCGTCAATCCAATCGCTCTGCTTTCGTTGCATTTTTTATGAAAGGGGTCGTCTGAAAAATCGACTGTAGTTTTCAGACGACCCCTTGTCCAATCCAATCACTTGCACACGGCGGATACTTTGATTTCGACCGCCCATTCCGGTTTGGCGAGTTTGGCTTCGATGCAGGCGCGGGCAGGGGCGCGGCCGGGGGCTGTCCAGGCATCCCAGGCTTCGTTCATGGCGGCGTAGTCGTTCATATCGGTCAGGAAGATGGTGGCTTCGAGGATGTGTGCTTTGTCGGAGCCGCATTCTTCAAGCCAGCGGTCGATTTGCGCCAAGACGTTTTCGGTCTGGGCTTTGGCATCGGCTTCGGGATTTTCGGGAACCATGCCTGAGAGGAAGACGAATCCTCCGGCGCAGACGGCTTCGGAGTAGCGTTCGGCGGTACCGAGGTATCGGATATTCATTTGATATTCCTTGAAGTTGGGGCGTACGGGGCATTCTGTCCTGTTGTCGGATTTCGGTTTTCCGATTTTGTCGGAACAGGATGGCGGATATTGGGCAGGGGCTTATGGTAACATTCAGCTTGATTGTCTGCCACAGCAGGCGGGCGGTTTTGTTGTTTTTGAAAAGATGCGGAAACTATTTTTACGCGTCATTGTCATATTGGTTTTAGGTCGTCTGAATATTATTGGAACTGCATCATGAGCAAAAATACCGATTATCCGGTTACTCCTGCCGTCCGTTTCTTGCGTACACATCAAATTGATTTTGAGCCTTATATTTATGTTTATGAGGAACACGGCGGGACAGGGCAGTTTGCACAGTTGTTCGGTGTGGACGAGCATCAGGTGGTCAAAACCATCGTGCTGCAAAACGAAGCGAAGAAAGGGCTGGTCGTCGTGATGCACGGCGATAAGCAGATTTCGACCCGCAATCTGGCGCGCGATTTGGGCATGAAACACATCGAGCCTGCCGATCCGAAACAGGCAAACAAATGGACGGGCTATCTGGTGGGCGGGACGACGCCTTTCGGTATGAAAACCCGGTTGCCTGTTTATGTTGAAAAAAGTATTTGGGATTTGGAGAAAGTTTATATCAACGGCGGCAAACGCGGATTTATCATCGGTGTCAGTCCGCAGGCTTTGCGGGCTTTGAATCCGCAGGATGTACAGGTCGCCGTCTAAAGGGATGCAAAACGGTTTTAAGTCGGGAAACGCAGATTCGGGCAAATTTGAAGGTTTTATAAAAAGAACACAATGCCTGATTTTATATCTGTTTTCATTCTGTCAAACAGCCTGTTGGCGTGATTTCACGGTATCGGGCTTTGGCAAACACAAACCAAAGAGGCACACCCTAATATGGAAAACCGTAATTTTTATGAAATTCTCGGCATTTCGGCGGATGCGGACATTGCAGAAATCAGAAAAGCCTATCGCGATTCGGCAATGAAATACCATCCCGATCGTAATCCCGGCAATCCCGAAGCGGAAGAGCGTTTTAAGGAAATCCGTCAGGCTTACGATACGCTGGTCGATCCCGAACGTCGGGCATGGTACGACGAGTCGCTCCGTGAATTCAGCGGTAGAAGCGGGCAGACCGCCAGCCAGCAGACCGGTAGCGAGCATACGGCGGAAGCGCCGCGCCAAGACGGCGACCGGACTTATGTGATGGCGATGTATGCCTTGTTTGCCTTGGCATTTGCGACCTTGGTGATGCCTGTTGCCGGCATCGTTTTGGCGTATGTAAAACGTGGCGAAATGGACGACTCGGTTTATAATAACCACGCAGACTATCTGATTAAAACCTTCTGGGGCGGTCTGGCGGGGTTTGTTTTGAGTAAAATTACCGCGTTTATCGGCATCGACTCTGTGCTGCTGTTTTTGGTATCGGTTTGGTTTGCTTACCGTCTGGCGGCAGGTTTCGTCAGACTGACGGACAACAAGCGTATGTCTTTGGATACTTGGTTCTAAGCGCAACCGCCCGCCTTGTTTTCAGACGACCTTCGCATCCCGGGGTCGTCTGAAATTTTTGTATGGGTCGTTTGCGGGAAACTAAATATCAAAACAGGACACCAAGAAAGTCGTCTGAAAATTTGTCCACGCATCCGACACATTCAATCAAAGGAAAAACATGATTTATTTATTGGCAAGCATACTGTGCAGCGTGTCTGTGTCGGTTTTGCTCAAATTGGCGCGTAAGAACAAAATCGACGTCGCGCAGGCGGTGGCGGTGAACTACATCGTCGCAGTGGCGTTGACGGCTTGGGTGTTGAAACCCGATTTGAGCAACCCGAAAGCCTTTTTGCCGACTTGGTGGCTGTTTGGCGCGTTGGGCGTGCTGCTGCCTTCGGTGTTTGTGATTATGGGCAAGGCGGTCGATGCGGCGGGTATCGTCAAGTCCGATGCGGCGCAACGTTTGTCTTTGATACTGCCGATTATTTCCGCGTTCGTCATTTTTGGCGAAGCGTTGACCGAAGGGCGGCTGATAGGCATAGCTTTGGCGTTTGTGGCTTTGTTCTGCCTGTTGTGGAAAGCCGACGGCGGCAAGAAATCAGGCGGATTGGGTACGCAAATCACGCTGCTTGCGGGCGTTTGGGCGGGCTACGGCATCATCGACATCCTCTTCAAACAGCTTGCCAAAAGTGGTACGGCGTTTTCCGGCAACCTTTTGGTCGCCTTCAGCCTCGCCGGTATTTTGATGTTCGGCTACCTTTTCTCCCAATCGACCAAATGGACGAAAGAAGGCATTATCGGTGGCATCGTTTTGGGCGGTTTGAACTTTGCCAACATCGTTACCTACATCACCGCCCACCAAATGATGAAAGACAACCCGACGCTGGTCTTCGCAGGCATGAACATCGGCGTCATCGTCTTGGGTACGCTGGTCGGCGCAATGGCGTTTAAAGAGAAAATCAGCAGCATCAATGCTGCAGGCATCAGCGTCGCCGTCTGCGCCATCGCCTGTTTGTTTTACTGGCCGCAGATACGGGGACTTATCGGTATGTAAGCATGTAAAAGGTCGTCTGAAAAAGGTTTCAGACGACCTTTTACCTTTCGGGTGGGAGTGTTTTTTCTGCTTTGATAACAACGGCGCATTTACAGCTAGACAACCCATGCAAAACGGTCTAATGTTCCGCCTGCATATGCACATTACTTGATAAACCAACGAATGAGAAGGTAAGAGAAATGACTGTCCGTATCGAACACGATTTGCTGGGCGACCGCGAAATCCCCGCCGAGGCGTATTGGGGCATCCATACTTTGCGCGCGGTGGAAAACTTTAAAATTTCCAATCAAAAAATTTCCGACGTGCCGCAGTTTGTCCGCAGCATGGTGATGGTGAAAAAAGCGACTGCGCAGGCAAACGGTGAGCTGGGCGCGGTGAAGCCCGAAATCGCCGCCGCCATCGAAAAGGCTTGCGATGAAGTGTTGCTTAAAGGCCGCTGCCTCGACCAATTCCCGTCCGACGTGTATCAGGGCGGCGCAGGGACTTCGGTCAACATGAATACTAATGAAGTCATTGCCAACCTTGCTTTGGAAATATTGGGCTACGAAAAAGGCCGCTACGACATCGTCAATCCGATGGACCATGTGAACGCCAGCCAGTCCACCAACGACGCCTATCCGACCGGCTTCAGGCTGGCGGTGTATTACAGTGTCGGCGAACTGCTGGAAAAACTGGCGTTGCTGAAAGATGCGTTTGCCGCCAAAGCCGATGAGTTTAAAGATGTTTTGAAAATGGGGCGCACCCAGCTTCAAGATGCCGTGCCGATGACGGCGGGGCAGGAATTTCAATCTTTCCAAGTGTTGCTGGAAGAAGAAATTTTGAATCTGGACCGCACGCGCGCCTTGTTGTTGGAAGTCAACTTGGGCGCAACCGCCATCGGCACGGGCGTGAACACGCCGAAAGGCTACGCGGCTTTGGCGGTGAAAAAATTGTCCGAAGTCAGCGGCTTGGATTGCAAATTGACCGAAAACCTGATTGAAGCGACTTCCGACTGCGGCGCGTATGTGATGGTACACGGTGCATTGAAGCGCACGGCGGTGAAATTATCGAAAATCTGTAACGACTTGCGCCTCTTGTCGTCCGGCCCGCGCGCTGGTTTGAAAGAGATTAACCTGCCGGAAATGCAGGCAGGTTCGTCAATTATGCCCGCCAAAGTCAACCCCGTGATTCCCGAAGTGGTCAACCAAGTCTGCTTCAAAGTCATCGGCAACGACACCACCATCACCTTCGCCGCCGAAGCGGGGCAGTTGCAATTAAACGTGATGGAGCCGGTCATCGCGCAATGTATGTTTGAAACCATCTCTCTCTTGGGCAACGCTGCGGTAAACCTTGCCGAAAAATGCGTCAAAGGCATTACCGTCAACCGCGAAATCTGCGAACGCTATGTGTTCAACTCCATCGGCCTGGTCACTTACCTGAACCCGTATATCGGCCATGAAAACGGCGATTTGGTCGGCAAAATCTGCGCCCAAACCGGCAAAGGCGTACGCGAAGTCGTACTCGAACGCGGCCTGTTGAACGAAGCGGAACTCGACCGCATCCTGTCGCCCGAAAACCTGATGAACCCGCATTTGTAAGATAGGGCATAAAGAAAAGGTCGTCTAAAAGCCTATGGACAAGGTTTTCAGACGACCTTTGTTCGATGTATCCTTTCATTATGTTTCACGGTATTAAGGGAAATTTTCAGACATATTCAATTTCCTTGATTAGGCTGTTATCCGCTTTTTCAGACGACCTCGGGTAGGTAACTGATGAAGCGGATACATACCTGCGGGTGAGGCGTCGGCAGAGCTTTTAAGCCGTAAGCCCGATGGAATCAGCCGTGACGAACAGGTCGTCTGAAATCCCGTTTTCTGCAAAAAAGGCTGCATCATGAACACCGTTTCCATCCAAAACCTTTCCCACCGCTACGGCAAAACCCTTGCGCTTGACGGTGTGTCGCTGGACATTCCGAAAGGCGCGACGGTCGGTTTGATCGGGCCGGACGGCGTGGGCAAATCGACGCTGCTCTCGCTGATGGCGGGTGTGAAGGTGATTCAGGACGGGCGGGTGGAAGTGTTGGGCGGCGATATGGCGGACA
>ERZ772956.1389-NODE-1389-length-16592-cov-56.331378_pt1 | contig 16592 bp, 9 predicted proteins | sample MGYA00580683_ERZ772956 | MGnify/ENA primary metagenome ERZ772956 (study PRJEB29015, sample SAMEA2738077) | human oral metagenome | biome: human oral; feature: human-associated habitat; material: saliva | place: China | collected 2212 ... | reverse complement strand
GGTGCAGGAGCAAGCTGGTGGAACGAATCATTGGATTCAATTTGAGTGGGATAATTCAAACATTTCATTTGCAGAAATTCTTGAAGTCGTAGGTGAATTGCCAATTCCTCCGTATCTTAACCGTGCGACAGAGGAAAGTGATAAGGAAACTTATCAAACAGTATATTCAAAGATTAAGGGCTCAGTGGCAGCACCTACAGCTGGACTTCACTTTACCAATAAAGTACTGAATGCTTTGGATGAACATGGTGTTGATCGTGAGGAACTTACACTTCACGTGGGTGCAGGAACCTTCAAGCCTGTGAAGAGTCTGGAGATAGAAGGGCATAGCATGCATACGGAGTTTGTCGTTATTCGTCGTCAGACCTTAGAGAAACTACTGAAGCATAATTGCCATGCTATTGCTGTAGGAACGACAAGTGTGAGAACACTGGAAAGCCTTTATTATATGGGGGTAAAGCTGGTGTTATCTCCAAATACGATAGAGAAGGACCTTCATGTAAATCAATGGGAGCCATACGATTTACCACATAATGCAGATGGACTGGTAGAAATGGATGGTAAGGTGATAACTGCGGAGGATTCTATCCGTCATTTACTTGCCTATTTGGATAAAGACGGATTAAATGTGTTACATTCAAGTACACAGATTATCATTGCTCCTGGTTATACTTATAAGATAGTCAAGGCACTTGTAACTAATTTTCATCAGCCACAATCAACGTTGTTGCTTTTGGTGAGTGCTTTCGTAAAGGGCGATTGGCGTAAGGTTTATGATTATGCCCTCAGCCATGACTTCCGTTTCCTTAGCTATGGAGATTCTTCATTATTGATACCATAGTATTATTCCCTCAGCGTGAGGATTTATAAAACTTATTTATTATAAGTAGAGTTGGCATTTAAAAGAGGGAGGAAATGCAGCTAATTGATAAGATATTGGTTGTATTCTTTATAAACATTAAGAAGAAAAAGGATGAAAATAGGTGATAAAGTTAGATTTTTAAGTTCTACTGGTGGTGGAGTTATTGCTGGTTTCAAAGGTAAAATAGTGTTGGTTGAAGATGAAGACGGTTTTCAGATTCCAACACCAGTCAATGAGGTAGTAGTTGTTGAAGATGCCGCTACTGACCGTGCAAAACTGCGAATTGACCAGCAGCAACGCAAGATGGAGAAAGGAGAGGACAATCGTAGCATTAAGCAACGATTGACAGCTTCAGGGGTAGAAGAAGAGGAAATAGGGGGGGATTGGCGTGATGTTAGCGTAGATGTTGAACCCGATGATGACCCTTCCGTTAATTTTGAAGCACCAGTAAGAGAACGTGTGGGCGGTGATGAATTGTCTGTCTATTTGGCTTTTACACCAACAGATATAAAGAATCTAACGACGACACACTTTAAGTCTTATCTTGTTAATGACTCTAATTATTACGTTCACTTCTCCTACGCCTTAAAGCAGGAGGATAAGTGGATGCTGAAGGCTGTTGGAGAATTAGAGCCAAATATGAAGTTGTTGATAGAGGATTTTACGCTTGCCGACCTCAACGATATGTTGCAGGGATGTGTTCAGCTTCACAGCTATAAGAAGGATAAGCCCTTTGCGCTCAAGCCAACTTGTGACATTCAGGTGAAGATTGATGCCGTAAAATTCTATAAGCTCAATACTTTCCACGAAAGCGACTTCTTCGAGCAGTTAGCGTTGATATATACGTTGATAGAGAAGGATAAAATGGTTCAACACCCGATGTTTGAACCTTTAACAAGGAAAGGTGAGGACGAAGCCACAGAGAAGTTGAAGGTAGGCTATTCCTCTCCAAGCCGTCTGTCAGAAGAAGAGATTGACAAGAAGACGGACGAACTTGCCAAGCGTTATAAATTTGAGCGTAAGAAGCCAGCAAAGCAGATTCTCAGCGATGATAAAATTATTATAGACCTTCATGCCGACGAATTGCTTGAGACAACAGCGGGTATGAGTGCAGCCGATATTCTTGAATATCAGTTAGATACCTTCCGTCGTACACTTGAGCAATATAAGGCTCATCGTGGTAAGAAACTCATCTTTATTCATGGAAAGGGCGAAGGCGTATTGCGCCATGCTATCATCCACGAACTTAATTATAAATACAAGCATTATTCTTATCAAGATGCTTCTTTCCGTGAATACGGCTATGGAGCTACTCAGGTAACAATTAAATAAATTTTGCGTTTTATATGAAACACGGACTTATAAAGGTTGCTGCAGCCATTCCTGCAGTGAAGGTTGCAGATACAAAGTTCAACCTTATAGAAACAGAGAAGCAGATTGCTGTTGCTGAAGATCAGGGCGTCGAGATTATAGTCTTCCCAGAGCTTTCGATGACGGGTTATACTTGTCAGGACCTTTTCCAGCAGCAGCTTCTTCTTGATGATACTGAGCAAACCGTCATTGAATTACTCGAATTTACTCGTCAGTTGGATATCACAGTCATTGTCGGTGCGCCAGTAGCTGTGGGAGCATTGCTCCTTAATTGCGCATTGGTCATCCAACAAGGAAAACTCTTAGGCATCGTAGCTAAGACCTTCCTACCTAATTACAGCGAGTTTTATGAGAAACGATGGTTTGCGTCTTCGCAAGACCTTCGTCCGCAGCATATTCTCTTTGCTGGTAATAATATTCTCGTGACGCCAGAGTTACAGATTTTCCGTACATCAGAGGGTGCAACCTTTGCCATTGAAATCTGTGAGGATGTATGGGCTCCAACGCCTCCAAGCAATCATCTTGCCTTGGCAGGTGCTGAGATTATCTTTAATCTTTCAACGAGTGATGAACTCATCGGAAAGCATGCTTACTTAAAGTCGCTCCTTGCTCAACAGAGTGCTCGTACCATTAGCGGATATGTTTATAGCAGTAGCGGTTTCGGTGAGAGTACGCAAGATGTTGTCTTTGGTGGCAATGCGCTGATTTTTGATAATGGCTCACTTGTAAAGCAATCAGAGCGTTTCCAGCTTGACCCACAGTTAGTTATTTCTGAAATTGACATTGAAAATTTACGTAGCGAACGCCGCACCAATAGCACCTTTGTCAACGCACAACGTCCTGTTGCTTCAGGATTAGCGGGTATCACTGGGCAGATTGGCGAACTCGCCTTACATGTTGATTGTCAGCCTCCACTCAATCCTCGTGAGTTTACACTGACACGAGAGTTCGACCAGCATCCTTTCATTCCTAAGTCAGAGAATATGCAGGATGCCTGCGATGAAATTTATAACATTCAGGTCAGCGGATTGGCAAAGAGATTAGTACATACTGATTGTAAATCAGCCATTATCGGCATCAGTGGTGGACTTGATTCCACGCTTGCCCTCCTTGTTGTTGTCAAAACCTTTGACAAGCTTGGGCTTGACCGTAAAGGCATCGTCGGTGTTACTATGCCAGGATTCGGAACATCGGGCCGAACCTATAAGAATGCTATGGCACTGATGGAAAATCTTGGTATTACAATTCGAGAGATTGATATTAAAGCCTCAGTTCTACAGCATTTTAAGGATATTGGTCATGACCCAGAGGTACATGATTCTACTTATGAGAATGCACAAGCACGTGAACGTACGCAGATTTTGATGGACCTCAGCAATCAGATGAACGGACTTGTCATCGGTACGGGTGACCTCAGCGAGTTGGCTTTGGGATGGTGTACCTATAATGGCGACCACATGAGCATGTACGCCGTGAATGCGGGTGTTCCAAAGACGCTGACACAATATCTTGTGCGCTATGCTGCCGATACGACTAAGGATGAGAACGTACGTCAGATATTGACCGACATCGTGGAAACACCTATCTCACCAGAGTTGAAGCCTGCTGATGCACAGGGAGATATTGCTCAGAAGACAGAAGACCTCGTTGGCCCTTACGAGCTTCACGACTTCTTCCTTTATTACGTTCTTCGTTGTGGTTTCCGCCCTTCAAAAATCTATTGGATGGCGCAGAATGCCTTCCGTGGAGTTTATCCAAATAGCGTCATTCTTCATTGGATGCGCATTTTCTTCCGTAGATTCTTCTCACAGCAATTCAAGCGTTCATGCTTGCCAGACGGACCAAAGGTGGGCAGTGTGAGCCTTTCACCACGTGGCGACTGGCGAATGCCATCAGATGCGATGTCAACCAACTGGCTCAATGAGTTGGAAGGACTGTCATGAAGCGAATAATCTTTCAACTTATCCTCATACTGATTCCTCTGTGCACATCTGCGCAGGGGAATCTGCCTTTACTTCCATTGCCTGTGCTCGAATTACTTCAATATCAGGTGCAGAAAGGGAAGCGGGCTGTTGCACCTTATCTTTTCAGTAAGTATGGGCTTAGGCAGATACCTGCAGAATTGGTGGTTGATGACTCTCGTCAGCTATGGGGTTGGCATGTCGGTCCTAACACGGATTTTGACCAATCAAAACAGCCTTTTTATAGACTCTTTACCAAGAAGGACAATTCAAGCCTTGCTGTCATTGACGATAGGGGAGGAGCGTTGCAAATCGTCTTTTGGGACAAGGGGTATTATCGTGCTTTGGTGTCTGGGCTTCAGTCGCATGGCTATCAGCTGCAGCAAGTCAAGCCAGCGAGCAATATCCTTCGATTTCAGCGTGAGGGCAGTTCTGTGATTGCTGACATAACAGTGTGGGCAGATTTGTATGTCGTAGAGCTTCACAGCTGATTTATGTTTAAAAACTTCACTGCTGATGATGTGCCTTTTTAGCTTCACAGCTGATGACGGTTTGTGTTGTTTTTCATTTCTTCCGCGGTCTTTCATATTGACCATACAAAGGTAACTATTTATTTTGAAGATTGCAAGAAAAGGGCGTGTTAAAAAGTGTTTTATTGCTTGTAAGCTGTTGTACACAAGTGTGTTATGGTCGTTGTGAGCAATTGTTCACCAACGCTTGGCACACTATTGCTATCATTTGTTTTCTTTATGCGTATAAGCCCTTTTTAAGCTTACTAAAAGCCATATCCGTAATATGTTTAGATATGCTTTGTCGGGTGAAAAGATAGGCTTAAAATATTTTTATCCCAAATCGTAACCATATTTTGTTTTATTATCGAACAGATTGATTCTTGATAGTAGAGCATCTTGGAGATTCTCTCCCTCGATTACAAAATTACAATTACAAATTACATTAAGGCCCATCAGGGTTTTCTTCTCTTGTATAGGGGGTGAAAACTGATAGTTTTAGAATGATAAATATAATAATTAGTAATATTATAAACTTTATTATAATATATAATATATATATTATATATTATAATAAAACTTTATCCTCTTAGCAGCTGAGTAGATACCCCGACCAACCTTAATGTAATTTGTAATTTGTAATTTGTAATTTGTAATTTTTGAGGGCAATATGTTTTGTGTTATTTAGTTTTCAAAGGGGATAATCATCTTGTAATTGTCAGGCTGTTGTTACTTATCAATTATTTCTAATCTCCATAAGTACAGCGTGTTAGCTTGTAAATAATATTTTTTCACACGTTTGAGATTTTGCATTTTTGATTATATTTTGTACCTTTACAGGTACTAAGGGGGCGAAGGCAATCACAAAAATCACAAATCACAAAATCATAATAAGTAATTTCAATACAAGAAAAATAAAGTCCCATATAATATAATACCTTATTAATAAATAATAATATATAATGTCTTTCATTGATATCAGTAAATACGGAAAAACCTTAATATGATTTGTGATTGTTGTGATTTGTGATTGCAATCTATTCAGGGGGGGAGCTTCGAACGGAAGGTTACGCAGAGGTAAGGAGGTCATTGACAGGTCTTTATGGCGCAAGTTGCAATAGTATGTATATTTTAAATGCCCATTTTATTGTTTTCAGAAAGATATTATTTATCTTTGTAATCAAATTGAGCAAATTATATCACCGACCATCTACGCCAGACTATCTTATGAGAAACGGACTACTTTTGTTGTTAATGTTGTTATTTTGCTGCAGTAATGTACATGCAAAAGATGACACAATCCCTGTTCAAGGCCGAGTGCTTGATAACATGACGGGAGCTGGAGTGCCAAGTGCCAAGGTTTACCTGATGACCTCAGACAGTGTTGTTATAGATAGCTTAATAGCCGCACCTGCAGAGGCTGGAGAATATGCGGGCTTCTATCAGTTTACAAATTTGACGAAGGTTGGGAATTATATCGTGCGGGCAAGTGCTGAGGGTTATGAGGACGGCTATATGCGCTTTGTGTTGAGGAGTAAGCGAGAGTTTTCTGTATTTGTAAAGTCAATACGATTGGCAAAGGCGCACGAATTGGCAGAAGTGACCGTAAAGGCTACAAAGGTCAAAATGGTTTTTGCGGGCGATACGATTGTCTATAATGCCGATGCGTTCAACCTTGCCGATGGTAGCATGCTGGACGCACTAATCAGCAGATTGCCAGGCGCACGGCTGACCAAAGAGGGGCTGATATTCGTGAATGGTAAGTATATCCAAAGTCTTTTAGTCAACGGACGGGAGTTTTTCAGCGGGAATCCTAAGTTGGCACTGGAGAATCTGCCAGCCTATACAGTCAATAAAATCAAGGTTTTCAACAAGTCGGGGGCGGCTTCGGTGGTGGCAGGACGTAATATGGACGACAAGAGCTATGTGATGGACGTAAGGCTGAAGAAGGAGTATGCCATCGGCTATATGGGTAACATTGAGGCAGGTGCGGGCTCGAAGAACAGATACAAGCTACGTGGTTTAGCCGTAAGATTCTCCGACAAAGAACGTGTCGGGATATTTGCTAACAACAACAATCTTAACAACAACCAGCGGGCAGCACTTAATGGCGAGTGGAGCCCACAAGATGTAGGGAGTGGATTACAGACGAATAAAAGCGTCGGTGCTCAATATATACGCTTTTTAGGAAATGACTTTTCTTGGTTTGAACTAAATAGTCTGTGGAATCATACAAACACAGACAACGAGTCTCTCTCCTCTAAACAGACTTTCTTGTATGGTGGAGACGCATATCAGCATAGCAGGTACAAGTCGTTAGGAAGTTCTGACAGTTGGGCAGCGGGTAGTGGTTTATATATTCAAAAAGACAAATATTATACGATTAATAATCTTTCCCTTTCCTATGCCCATAGCCATGACCTGAACAACAGCAATATCGAGACGTCTGACAATCAATCGTTGCTTAACCGTATGTTGTCGGCAAATAGCCTTGAATTGAAGAATATAGATTTAAATTTAAAAAATAGCAATGGAATAAGCCTCATAGCTGATATGATTAGGTGGGACTTCGGAATTACATATAACCGTAATACGCAAAAAACCTTCTCCTTGCAGGATTTGGAGTATCTGCAGCATGGTCAGCCCCGTGACTATCGTAATCAATACACAGACTGCCTTAATCAGAATCTCAATCTGACAGCAGGTACCAGTTATAATTGGGGTTTCAGGAATATATCCCTGCAGCCAGGCTATAATTACGCCTATTCTTACGTCAAAACGGATAATCCGCTCTATCGTCTCGACAAGATTTCTGGACGGGACAGCAGTTTGTTCGACAAATTACCTTCTTCCCTAAGCATCTTGTCTACTGTCCTTGATAGGGACAACAGTTATCACTTTACGCAGTATCAAAACAGTCATCGCTTTAACTTCGGTTATAGAAATCTGCGTAGTAAATTCCTAAAATGTGAGGTGTCTGTTGAACTGCCTATCCAGATAGCGCATGCCAAACTTTATTATCATCGTATGGGTCGGCACGATGTGTCTCGACATGGCGTATTCTTTGAACCTACTATAGGGTTGAGAAGTGAAACATGGGAGATAAATGCAAAGATGCATTCTAATTTCCCCGACCTAACAACGATGATTGATTATCGTGATGATAGAAATCCGATGAATGTAATATTAGGCAATTCGCAACTGCGCAATATTCATTATTATGACATAGAAGCTAACAAAACATTTAATGGAAAGGAGAATAACAAGCTAAGCATCAACATGGGCTATCATCAGACAGATAATGCCGTGGCTTATAGCCTTGTCTTTGATAAACAAACGGGTGTTTCAACCATTCAGCCCGTCAGTGTGAATGGTAACAGGCGATACGATTTAAGAATAGGATATATACATGCGTTGGATAAAGCGCGGAAATTGACGCTTGATAATCAAGCATCCTTCAAATATAATCATAGCGTTGATATGGCGATGGTGCAAGGAGCTGCGCAAAGTTCGTGGAGCATCGTTAATAACTGGAAGATAGGTAATGTCTTGAAACTTAATTATCGTCCAAATGATAACTATGAGTTCACGTTTCATAGCGGAGGTACATACTATCTGATTAAAAGCAAACGTGAGGGATTTAGTAATATTCATGCTGGAGATTATGATATAGGTATGAATATGCAGGTAACTTTGCCATGGAAACTGCAGTTGACCACCGACCTGACCATGTTTGCTCGTCGTGGTTATCAGCTCTCAGAGATAAACACTACTGATTGGATATGGAATGCACAGCTTAGCCGCAGCTTTATTGACAAGCGACTTTTAGTAACGTTGCAAGGCTTTGATATGCTTCGCCAGCTCTCTAATACTCAATATATAATGGACGCACAGGGTAGGACGGAAACATGGAATAATAGTATTCCCCGATATGTAATGTTGTCCTTGTCATGGAGATTTAACGTAAATCCAAAAAAGAAATAAAGCTCTTGAAATAATATGTCCTGATAACATTTTTTCGTTATAAGCCCTTTGTGGTATCAAAAAATGTTCGTATCTTTACACCTTGAAAAAGTACGAAAACGGCTCAGAAAGGAAATAAAGGCTATTGTGGGCAATTTTAGCCTTATGGAGATGAGCTCGTTAAAGTGATAGAAATTTATAACAGAAAAAATATATAATGGACGAAAATCAGACAATTGATCAGGACAGAATTATTAAGATCAACATCGAGGAGGAGATGAAAAGCTCCTACATCGACTACTCTATGTCGGTGATTGTGGCACGTGCCCTCCCTGATGTTCGTGACGGTTTTAAGCCTGTTCACCGCCGTATTCTCTTCGGTATGCGCGGTATCGGTAACTTTAGCAACCAGCCTTACAAGAAGTGCGCCCGCGTTGTCGGTGAGGTACTTGGTAAGTATCACCCACATGGTGACTTTTCTGTTTACGGTGCGCTTGTGCGTATGGGACAGGACTGGAATATGCGCTACAAGTTGGTTGATGGACAGGGTAACTTTGGTTCTGTCGATGGTGACTCTGCTGCTGCGATGCGTTATACTGAGTGCCGCCTCTCAAAGATGGGTGAGCACGTTATGGACGATATCGAGAAGGATACGGTTGACATGGTCAACAACTTCGACGATACGTTGCGCGAACCAGCTGTGATGCCTACAAAGATTCCTAACCTGCTTGTAAATGGTGGTAATGGTATTGCTGTGGGTATGGCAACAAATATCCCTACGCATAACCTTAGTGAGGTTATCGATGGATGTTGTGCTTATATTGATAATCCAGAGATATCTACTGATGGTTTGATGGAGTTTATTCCTGCTCCAGACTTCCCAACGGGTGCTTATATTTATGGTCTTCAAGGTGTTAAAGATGCCTATGAGACTGGTCGTGGTCGTGTCGTAATGCGTGCTAAGGCTGAGATTGAGAGCGATGAGAGCCACGATAAGATTGTTGTGACGGAGATTCCTTACGGAGTTAATAAGCAGCAACTTATAGAATATATTGCTGACCTCGTGAAGGAAGGTAAGCTTGAAGGTATCTCTAACGTAAATGACGAGACGGGCCGTCAGGGTATGCGTATCGTTGTTGACGTGAAGCGTGATGCGAATGCAAACGTCATTCTGAATAAGCTCTTTAAGATGACAGCCTTGCAGAGTTCTTTCTCTGTAAACTGTATTGCGTTGGTTGCTGGTCGTCCACGTTTGTTGAGTCTTCGTGAGTGCATTAAGTACTTCGTTGAGCATCGTCATGATGTAACTATCCGTCGTGCTCAGTTTGACCTTAAGAAGGCACAAGAACGCGCACATATCTTGGAGGCATTGATTAAGGCTTGTGACAATATTGATGAGGTTGTACGTATTATTCGTGCCAGCAAGACACCTTCTGAGGCTCAGAAGAACCTCGAGAAGCGTTTTGATTTCGATGAGCTTCAGTCAAAGGCAATCGTTGATATGCGTTTGTCACAGCTGACTGGTCTTCGTCTTGATCAGTTGCATCAGGAGTTTGAGGAATTGATGCAAACCATCAAGGACTTGCAGGAGATTCTTAATAATCCTGAGCGTTGCAAGGAGGTAATGAAGGAAGAGTTGCAGGAGGTTAAGGAGAAGTATGGCGATGTTCGTCGTACAGAGATTATCCCTGATGAGCATGAGTTTAATGCTGAGGATTTCTATCCTAATGACCCTGTTGTTATTACTATCAGCCACCTTGGTTATATCAAGCGCACACCGCTTGCAGACTTTAAGGAGCAGGCGCGTGGTGGTGTAGGCTCAAAGGGTGCTCGTACTCGTGAGAAGGACTTCACCGAATATATCTATCCAGCAACAATGCACCAGACAATGCTGTTCTTTACTCGTAAGGGACGCTGCTACTGGATGAAGTGTTATGACATCCCTGAGGGTGATAAGAACTCAAAGGGACGTGCTATCCAGAATATGCTCTCACTTGAGCCGGGCGATTCTGTTAACGCATTCTTGCGTATTCAGGGCTTGGACGATGATGACTTCCTCGATTCTCACTATGTAGTATTTGCAACAAAGCAGGGTATCGTTAAGAAGACTTCTCTCCGTGCTTACTCACGCCCTCGTACCAATGGTGTGATTGCTATTAATATCAATGAAGGTGATGAGGTAGTAGATGTTCGCTTGACAAATGGTCATAACGAACTTATCATTGCTGACCGCAATGGTCGTGCTTGCCGCTTCGATGAGGCAAATATCCGTACAATGGGCCGTGTTTCTACTGGTGTACGTGGTATGCGATTAGATGATGACGGACAGGACGAGGTTGTTGGCATGATTGTTGTAAATGACCCAGTCAAAGAGACCGTTATGGTTGTGTCAGAGGAGGGCTATGGCAAGCGTTCACAGGTAGAAGACTACCGATTGACTAATCGTGGCGGTAAGGGTGTTAAGACACTGAATATTACGGAGAAGACCGGTAAACTTGTTGCTATCAAGAACGTTACTGATGATAACGACTTGATGATTATCAACAAGAGCGGTATTGTTATTCGCATGTCAGTTGCTGAGTGCCGCGTTATGGGTCGTGCAACACAGGGTGTACGCCTTATTAACCTCGCAAAGAAGAACGATGTCATCGCATCTGTATGTAAGGTGATGAGTTCTGAGATGGAGTCAGAGGTTGAGGAAGAAAACAACGAAGAACTTCCAAACAACACTGAGAATATCAAGGGAGAGGTATCATCAGCAGATAACACTGAGGTAACACCAGTTGATTTCGAGTGAACGAGTTGACGAGTGAACGAGTTGATTAGTTGACAAGTTGCTTGTCTCAAAGCTCTTATAATCATCGGTAATCATAATTATGAATTATGAATTCTGAATTCTGAATTAACATAGAATTATAAATTCTGAATTAACATAGAATTATAAACCTTTTAATAAAGATCACTAATATGAAGAAGTTAATGTTCGCAGCATTGATGTTACTCAGTACATCTGCTGCATTCGCTGGTGACAGCGAGCCACTAAAGGCAATTCTTAAAGCACAGAGCTATGCAGAGGCTGCAGAGCTCGTAAAGGCTAACATTGGACAGCTTACAGACAATGCTGAGAAGGCAAAGGCTTATGACAAGCTCTATCAACTTGCTATGAAGAAGGTAAGTGCAGAGCAGGGTGTTCAGCTTGAGAACCAAACCAATCAGCAGATGGGTAAGGAAGGCAACAAGCCTGTTGACGAGAAAGGTCTCTACGAGGCTGTAGGTCAGGCTTTCGATGCTGCTGAGGAGATTGTTAAGTATGACAATATGCCTAACGCAAAGGGTAAGGTTAAGCCTAAGTACACAGGTATTGCTGATGAGCTCTATCCACTCCGTGCTCAGCTTATCAATGGTGGTATCTTCTATCAGGGTGCTAAGGATGATGCAAATGCTTATAAGTATCTTGCTCGCTACGTAGACTCTGCTGATGATCCAATGTTCTCAAAGTTTGATAAGTCTAAGGATGATAACTTGAATGAGATTGCTTACTTCGCAACCTATTATGCTTATCAGAATAAGGACTATAAGAAAGCTGAGAAATATGCTGAATACGCAGTAAAGAGCAAAGACCGTGGTAAGGATGCAAAGCAGTTGCAGTTGGCTATCATGGGTGCACAGCTTACAAATCGTCAGGACTCTGTTGCTTACGCAGACAAACTTGCTGCTATTTATGCTCAGGATCCAGAGAATGATGCTGTATTGACAACTTTGACATCAATCTATAGCTCACTTGGTATGCAGAACAAGGCAGAGGAAATCGTAAACGCTGCTCTTGCAAAGAATCCTAATAGCTATGGTGCGTTGGTAATGCTCGGTCAGTTCGCAAGCCAGAAGAAGGAATATGAGAAGGCTGCTGATTACCTTTCTAAGGCATTGGAATTGGTAAAGGATGATAATGCAAAGATTGCTATCAATGCATCTATTGGTCAGTGCTGGTTCTATAAGGCACAGGACCGTGTAGCATCTGTGAAGGGTGTATTGTCACCAGCTGCACGTGCTCAGTTTAACGAAGTTTACAACAAGGCTATTACATATCTTGAGGCTGCTAAGAACCTTGATGTAATGAAAGAGCAGAAGAGCTCATGGGCATACCCACTTTATGGTTGCTACTACTTTGTAAAGGGTGCTCAGGCTCCTGAGACATTGGAGGCTGCAGCTATTGCTGGTGTTCAGCAGTAAGTCGACTTTAATATTCCCCTCTTATATGAATTATTAAGTTAAGTCATATAAGAGGGGATTTTGTGTTACTAAATTATAGTTGATGAAAAAAGTACTCATACTGATTATTTCTATTGTTACAAGTTGGAATATCGCAGAGGCACAAGAAGCCTATCAGCAGGCAGAGTCTTATAACCGTCTTGCAAAAGATGCTTTCTCCCGTGTAGAGAAACGTTCGAATAGGGATTCTGTAGCCATTTTCAATGCTGTTGTTGATGGTGTGGAATATTCATTGAAAAGTGATGAATTTGACAGAATGCCTAATCGAAAGGGAAAAGTTAATCCTAAGTTTGAGGAGGAAAATAAGAATCGTCTTGCAGTTCTGCACCCAATGTTGATAGATGCTGGTAAATATTTCAGCAAAGGAAGTTATACGAGAAATGAAGGACTTGACGCCTTACAATTATATCTAAAAGCTCGTAAATCTCCATTGGTAAAGGATAATATTGACGAGTCTGGTGTTGCAGCTTATTACATTGCTTATTATTATTTAAAAGCACGTAACTTGGAAAAAGCTGATGAATATGCTGACATTGCTATGCAATACGATGAAACAGCACAAGCAGCAGCAGAAATTAAAGCTCAGTGCATGAATAGTAAGATGGTGACAGAGGAGGACTCCTTGCGTTACCTTTCCGTAATACAACGACTTTATCGCACAGATCCTACAAATGAGAAGTATTTTTCATGGATAATGAAGTTCTATCAAAATCCTACACGTAAGTTTAATATTGAAGACTTTATTGATAGAATTCTTGAGGAGAATACAAATTCAGCAGTGCCATGGATTCTTAAAGGTGAAATTGCCATGCATGCTGAACGTTGGGAAGAAGCAATAGATGCTTACAAGCAAGCTGACGAAATAGATCCAAGCAGTATTCCTGTTGCCTACAATATTGGTGTATGTCTGAATACTATTGGATTGGCTGCACGTGAGGATGTAGCTGAACGAAGAAAGAAGAAGGAAGTCGTTTCGGATGATGAGTATATGAAGTATTTTGCAGAAGCACGTACTTATCTTGAACGTGTGAGAGCAAAAGACCCCCGTAGAAATCGAGTAGACTGGGTAGGCCCTCTCTATTTGGATTATACTATATTAAACGACAAAATTAAGGCTGAAGAACTTGAACCTCTTGTAACAAATTTTAAAAAGTGAAGTCTATAAAATTATTTTTAATATACATCTGTCTGCTCTTCCCGCTTACTGGTGTTGCTCAGAAGAAGCAACTCCAGACTGTGCGCGATCAGATAAAGTCGGGAAAAGAACTCACAAAAGCAGAAAACACACTTCGTGGCTTGCTTGTTGATTCTGCATCTAAGAAGAATAGCAAAATCTGGCTTCTTCTCTGTGATGCTTTAACAAAGCAATATGAGCAGGGAAACGAAAAATTATATTTGAAACAAAAGTATGACACGGCGGCTCTCTTTTCTGTAACAAGAAAGCTGTATGATGTTATGTCACGTTTTGATTCTCTTGATGCTCAGCCAGATGCAAAAGGAAGGGTACGTGCTAAGTATAGAGCAAAACATGCAGCTTTCTTAAATTCAATCCGTCCTAATCTTTTTAATGGAGGCTCATATTTTGTCCATAAGAAAGACTATAAGACGGCTTTTGATTATTACACAGATTATTTGTTATCTGCAAATTATCCTCTCTTTGAAAGTTATGATTATATGCAGCGTGATGCTCTTATTCCACACGCAGCTTATTGGGCGATGTTTTGTGGTTATAAGTTGGGCGATGCTGATAAGATTATGCGTTTTAAAGACCAAGCGGAACGTGATACCTCAATGCTTAACTTTGTAAGGCAGTATGAAGCTGAAGCATATTTGGTTAAGAAGGATACAGCTATGTATGTAAAGTCATTGCAAGCAGGTTTTGAACAATATCCGAACTTTGCTTTCTTCTTTCCACGATTGGTTGAATATTATGCCAAGATTGGAGAGCATCAGAAGGCATTAGAAATAACAGACCGTGCATTGAAAGCTGATTCTACAAGTCTTTTGTTTAGATTTGCTAAAAGTACAGCACTGCTTAACCTCGGAAGATATAATGAGTGTATTGAAGTTTGTAAGCAGTTGATAAAAGATAATGACTCTTATGCAGATGCTTATTATAACATAGGACTTGCATATTTCAATCAGGCGATAGAATTAAACAAGGATAGGCAGAAGTATCGTGCAAATAAAGAAAAGATAATAACATTATATCAACGTTCTAAACCCTATATGGAGAAATACAGAGAGCTTGCTCCAACAGCAAAGAGCAAATGGTTAGCTCCTTTGTATACAATTTACCTTAATTTGAATTTGGGTAAGGAATTTGATGAAATTGATAAGTTGAGAAAGGAAAAATAAAGATGAACAACGATATTATTGGTAAACTTGGCATCACACTCAATGCAATGCAGGAGGCTACGGCTGATGCAGTGTTGCATACGGGTAAAGATGTTGTAGTAATGTCTCCAACAGGTTCTGGTAAGACTTATGCCTATCTTCTGCCATTAATTCAGCGGTTAGATGCTTCATCTGATGAGTTGCAAGCTGTTGTTTTAGTTCCAGGACGCGAGTTAGCATTACAGTCTGCTAACGTACTTAAAGATATGGGTAGCGGCTTGCGTTCTATGCCTTTATATGGTGGACGTCCGACGATGGAAGAACATCGTGTATTGAGAGATGTAAAACCTCAGATAGTTTTCGCAACCCCAGGACGTTTAAATGACCATCTTGACAAGTCAAACATCAATGCAGAAACAATTAAATGGCTTGTGATTGATGAATTTGATAAGTGTCTTGAGTTTGGGTTCCAAGATGAGATGATGAGTATTCTCTGTAAATTGCCTAAGATCGAAAGACGAATTCTTCTCTCAGCAACAGAGTCTGAGACAATTCCGAATTTTGTTTCGATGGGTAGAACTGTTCATTTGGATTATCGTACAGATGAAGAGAATATTCCTGATCGTATTCGTCTTTATACCGTTACAAGTCCTGAAAAAGATAAGCTTGAAGTGCTGAAAAGACTCTTACTTTCTTTGGGTGACAAGAGTAGTATTGTTTTCTTGAATTATCGTGACTCTGTTGAACGTACAGCCTTATTCTTAAAAGAGAATGGTTTTACCGTTAGTTGGTTCCATGGTGGTTTAGAGCAGCGTGAACGTGAAGCTGCCCTTTATCGTTTCTCTAATGGATCTGCACCAATACTTGTTAGTACAGACTTAGCTTCACGTGGATTGGATATTCCTGATGTTGATAATATCATACATTATCATTTCCCTGAAACTGAAGATAGCTACGTGCATAGAGTAGGGCGTACAGCACGTTGGGATAAGGAAGGACGAACCTTCTTTATTCTTGGACCAGAAGAACATCTACCAGAATATGTCAGCAATGAGCATGAAGAATATCAGATTCCAGCATCTTTACCTAAACCAGCTCAGCCACGTATGGCTACTATATATATAGGTAAAGGAAAGAAAGATAAAATTTCAAAAATGGATATCGTAGGCTTTCTTTGTAAAAAAGGAGGATTAAAATCTTCTGAGATTGGAAAGATAGATGTAAAGGATCGTTTTACTTATGTAGCGGTTTTACGCACAAAGATAAAAGAAATAATTTCATTGACTAAAGGTGAAAAAATAAAGGGTATTCGTACCGTTG
>ERZ772956.1388-NODE-1388-length-16605-cov-4.359698_pt1 | contig 16605 bp, 31 predicted proteins | sample MGYA00580683_ERZ772956 | MGnify/ENA primary metagenome ERZ772956 (study PRJEB29015, sample SAMEA2738077) | human oral metagenome | biome: human oral; feature: human-associated habitat; material: saliva | place: China | collected 2212 ... | reverse complement strand
TTCTGTGTGATGTCCGTAAACGGTAGGACTAAAAGACGATCCGATTGTCTCTAACGGTTTGATCAATCTTCCAAGTAACCAATTCATCTGACCGTGCGAGAATAACAAAAGAGTAATATTTGATATTTCTTCTTTCGTTAATTCAAACTTGAATTTTTCTTCCGCTGGTGGAAGTGCAATAGGTTGTAAGTTCATAATGAACGCCATCGCATTTCCGAATTGGCTTTGTGGAATTTGGTCGTATTTAGCAACCTTGAAGGCAGATTTTAACTGGCGGTAAATTTCTTGCCAGTGTAAACCTGTTCTATGGTGTGCCTGCTGTACTGCTGATTGGATCGCCTGTTGTTGTTCTGGTGTAATGGTATTTGGTAAAAGTGCGGTCGGTTTCTTGTGAAGATTTAAGAACGCACGTAATACGATTAAGTGGAATTTAGGACTAATCCACATCGCATAGGCAAGCATTAATTCTTCGCAAGCATAAGTGCCTTGCTTTGAGATATCAGAACCGCCACGAACCGTCTTTACTGCCGAAGTAGGAATTCCTACTTCGCTTTCGCTCTCTATTTCAGAGATTAATTCTTTGGTTTGTTGGTTTGATAAAAATAAGACAGGTTTATGCTTTTTCTCACCGCCACTTGCTCTATGTAGATCCGTTAGTGAATAAAGATTGTCTAATTGGCGAATTGAATTATTAAGAATTGTTAAGTTTGACATTTTTGTACCTTTCGTTTTAGTTTAGTTAGTCGTTCGCTTAGTGGGCGGACGGGCTTCAACTACCAACGAAAGATGGCGGAGCTTATTCCCTTTCGGTGTTTTATTTAGCTCTCTCGACCCGACCGTAAACGATCGATACCTAAATTTCAGGTACAAAAAAACCGCTTTTGGACGGGCGGATAACCGTCTTTCGTTTGTAGTGCGGTTATCTTAATCCGAAGTATAAGCGGTGTCAATGTAAATCAATTCTTTTCAATATCTTATCCAGTCACCCAACAAAACGCTTTCCACGCAACGCCAAGAAATAATCCTATTCCAGCTCCAGCCATTGCAATAACAAAAGCTCCAGTTAATAAATAAACTAGCCAATCTATAATTTTATCCATATTTACTCCAACATACCTTTCATAAAATCAAGCCATTTTTGAGCATCTTCTTTTGTGCGGAAACATTGACCGTTTTTAGCCGACTCTCTATCAAATTTAATGATTTCCATGTATTTAGGCATATATTCAACAGTTCTACCGCAAATATAGTAATACTCATCACCATCTTTCGGCTTAAACGGCTTAGGTAAATCCTCAATGCTAATCTGTTTCTTTGGTTCCTCATACATCCCGATTATGTCACCATTGGAATAGTCACTGGCTAGCGAGATTCGCCCATCAATCGACCAAGTTTGAACTGGCGCATGATTATGCATCATCCCAATTAAAGGATAATCAACTTTAAAATCAAGAATATGTGTGTCTTGTATATTCTTGAAAATATATGCCTTTTCTCCATTTCTCAACATCACAGGCTCGCCATTCAAGGCGGCTTTTAAGTCAAATTTCTTCATTTTCTTTCTCCATTAAAACAAAAGGCGTTCAATTGGAACGCCTATTGGATTTACTTGTTTAAATAATTAATCATTCTTTCCCCGATCCACTTAATAACCGGTACAGCCATACTATTGCCGATAGCTTTATAGCGCGGGCTATCTGGGCAATCTTCGGCGGGTTTATTGCGATACGGAATTTGTGTATAACTTGGAGGAAATCCCATTAGTTTTTCGCACTCGCTCGGAGTAAGCCATCGTAAGCCATTTTTTTCGCCGACAATGACCTCGCTATCGTTAAATCTCCGTCCGCTTTTAGCTGTAAGAGTAGGGGCAATCGCCTCACTTCGCGTTTCGCAAGATACGCAATCGCCTTTTTGCTCAAGTAATATCTGGGCGACACTTCGCGGTCTAGCACTTGCCACAACAAACACCCGGCGGCGTCGTTGGGCAACTCCGAAGTATTGAGCATCGAGGATTCGCCACGCGATAGTGCGGGCTGAATGCACATAACCAGAGTTTGTCCATCTTGCCCCTGCCGGTTGTAATGGCTCACGCTCTTGAGCCAATCCAGCCAAAAGGTGTCCGAATGCATTGTCCTTGGTGGATAGTACACCAGGAACGTTTTCCCACAACAAAACGCACGGCTGCTTACCGTCTTGGTATCTAACATAATCAATAGCCTCTAATATGTGTATTAAAGTTAACGTGAGATTTCCGCGCTCGTCATCAAGTGAGTTACGCAAGCCAGCGACCGAAAATGCTTGGCAAGGAGTTCCGCCAACAAGCACATCTGGCGCAGGGATTTCTCTGTTTATAATTTTTTGAGGTAAGGCGGTCATATCGCCAAGATTTGGCATATCAGGATAATGATAGGCAAGTACGGCGCACGGAAATGGCTCTATCTCAGAAAACCAAAGCGGCCTCATCAACCCTCGCCATGCTACACTTACCGCCTCAATCCCCGAACAGACTGAGCCGTAAGTTAGCATTTTTTATCACCTTTATACGGTTTTAAATCAACCACTGACAAAATATCAACCAAAGGCTCGCTTGTATTATCAAGGCTTTCAGCTAATTCCAACCGTCCGCCAAGTGTTGCGTAACCAATAATGTCTTGCCAATGGTCTGTTTCGTGTGAATTGCCGTTAAGAATTCTCACTAATTTTCCTGCTATCATTGTTAATGCGTAATACTGCACTCCATCAACGCATTGAACGTAACAGAGCCTTGAATAAAATCCCCGTGCGTATTTTTTTCGCTCTGTCAGAATATCTTCTGTTGTTGTCATTTCTATTCCTTGTTTTTATCTGTGTAATTAACTAACTCACGGATTTTCTCACGCACGAGTTCGATAGCCTTTTCTAAACTCCGTTCCTTTTCGTGTAATTCCGCTAATTCGTGTTCTGTTTGTTCTTTTTCCATAATTCACCCAAAAGAAAACCGCCTTACTTGGCGGTATCAATCATTTTTAATATTCAGCTTTGGCTTTCCATTGTGAGAAAGGTGTAGCCAGTTTTAAGGATGATATACGCCCCTTTGTCTTTCGGGCCTATGGTGTGAATATCATCAATATCAATACTTATTTCATCCATGCTATCTGCATCGGTTAAAGTTATTTTCTTTCCCATAAATCACCCAACCCTAGAACGGAATTCCATCGGAAAAGCCATCATCTTGTTCAGCCATAGCACTCAATGGCTCAGGTTTAGCCTTGCTTGGTTTAGCTTGTTTCGGCTCACCTTGGCGACCGCCTAGCATCTGTAAGTTATCGCCTTGAATTTCGGTAGTGTAACGGTCTTGTCCGTTATTATCTTGCCATTTACGGGTTTTTAATCGCCCCTCAATGTAAACCTGTGAGCCTTTGTGTAGATATTGGCCAGCAATCTCTGCCAATCTTCGGTAGAGTACAATTCTATGCCATTCTACTTGCTCTTTGCGTTCGCCAGTGTTTTTATCCGCCCAGCTTTCACTTGTCGCCACTGTGATGTTTGCAACCTGTTCACCGTTTGGCATTGTGCGAATTTCTGGGTCGTTTCCTAAATTGCCCACAATGATTACTTTATTAATTCCAGCCATTTTGTTGCTCCCTTATGCTTTTAAATTATTGATACATATGTCGTAGAATGAATTGTATTCGTCAATCAAATCAGGGTGATTTGTTTCAATCCACGGCATTTGTTTTGCGTAGCGTTCTTCAAGCTCTTTCTTATTACCACACTCTTTTAAACCATCTTTCAACTTGTCTAAAATTGATTTATTTTGAGTAGAATTCACATTCTGCTGGGTTGATTTTTGAGAGTGTTCTTGCGATTTTGTCTTTGAGGTTTCATCATCCACTGGTAAATCTTCACCTGCGTAGATGTAATGCCCAAGCCCACACATCGCAATAGCTTTCGCAAGGCATCGCATAACCGCCTTATTAATATCCATTGCATCAGGATTGATGATTGCTTTGTTTAAATGGTTCATCACGGGCAACCACATAAAACGACTAAACTGTTCATCGCCATCTTTAATGGTTAAAGTTACCGAAACCATTACAGAACCATCAGGTAGGATTCTATCTTGATGAATCTCGTAAACGCTTTCAGGGAAGTACTCCATAAGCACACCCCAAGCCCAAGCCCAAGAGAGATAGGTTAGAGCGAACTTGCCAGAGCCTTTTGTTTCTGTTTTGTCGTTCACGTTGATTTTGCTTAGTAAATCCCAGGCTCTATGTTGTAGAGATTGTTTTTTCTCGGCCATATCTACACCTCAAAATTCATTCGTTTATAAATCGCTCTCACTCGCTCAACATCTTTAGCGCAGTATTCAGCGACTTCATCAATACGACCATCTTGTACCGCTTGCCACACCTTAGAACCATCAATATCGCCTTTCTGCTCAATATTAAGTACTTGGCATAGTTTATTAAGACTAGGTTTTGATTCTCGGTTATATCCGCACCATTCACACATCGTGTCGTAAGTGTTTCTCTTGTCCATCTTGTAGTATGGTTTCACGCCGTTGATAATATAGCGTTGCCATAAGAACAATCCATCAAAGCTCGTTACGTTATGCCCAATAAAGACTGGAACAGTTTTACATCGGTTAGCTTGTTCTTTTAGCCAGTTATTAAATCGTGTCAGAATATCTTTCTCACGTCCTTTAACTTGCCAATCTTTGCGATAAAATGTAACTACTTCATCATCATTAATTGCCGCGCTAATCACCACAACTTCGCCAAAAGCACCATCTAAAGAGGTCTTATTAACTGCAAGCTCTTTGTTTTCTTCGAGCCATTTGTTAATCGTTTCTTCATTTTTGTAATTAGCTGGCGGCTTAAGGTTTTCACACACAAAATCTTGATGTTCTTTGTTTTGTGTGGGGATTGTTTCAATATCAATATAGATTTTCATTTTCTTCACCTAAAACGGGTTTTCTTCGTAATACAGTTCAATAATTTCACCAGCTCTTTGTGGATCGATAATTCCGCTCATTAGCCAATCTTGGAATTCATTCAATTTACGCTCTCTTTCTTCTTTGGCGGTTTCGTCTCTTTCTTTCTGGCTATTCGATGATGTAACCAAACCATTTTCATAATCCTTTTTATTTTGCTCTATGCGTTCTTCAGCAAGTGATTTGAGAATACTTATTCGCATTTCTTCAAAATCATTTCCAAGTGCGATAGCTTTCACAAAATCATCGTTTTCAAACGCTTTTTCGCTAAACTTCCAAAGTTCTTCGCTATCACCGTTTGATATATCTTCTTCGATACACTCAATTTCACGCTCTACCGCCTCGTTATACGCATCTTCAGCGCAACATCTACGGTCATAATCATTGAACGTTTTGCGCTCCCATTGTGCTTGTAGGCTTTCCATTTGATACACCTCTTATAATTTCGAAAAAGTTATTCACATCATCAAACTGAAAACCTTTAACTCGGCTACCGTTGATGATTAACGTTTTAGGTTGAGGAAGTTCGCCACGATATACCGCAGTCATAGCGGTTGCGTGATGAACGCCAAACATTTGTTTTAAATCCAAGAAGTTGAAGAAGTCTTTATCATCTTGTTTTGATTGTCTTTGATTTATGTAATTGGCAAATCTACCTAGAGACTTGGTCATTGATGGAGATAGGAATTTTCGTTTGCTAACAGATTTAGGAGGTTTGATTTTCTTCTCTTTATCTTTAGCCTTTGGTTTGTTATCGCCAATTAAGCGAAAGCGTGTTCCATACATAGCGTTGTAACGCTCAATATGTCTATTAATAAACATCACAGCGTTTTGCTTTGAGTGTTGTGGGTACGTTTTATGAATTAGGCGACCATTGACGAAGAAAGAGGCTTTAAATGCTCCATTCGTTTCTTCTATATCAACTCTACAAGCTTTTTTTTCTTTCATCGTCTAATTCCTTTTGTTTTTGTTTTGTATAGGCTAGAGCCTCTTGTTTAGCTGGCTCTGAAAGGTTTTGTTGATATTGCCCGTTTTCAGCAATCCACTGTATGCGAGCTTGTTCAAGCTCTAAGGCTGTCGGCTCGCTTGCTTGTGCTGTTGATACAACTACAACCATAAACACAAGGCAGATTGAAAGAATAGTTGCAATTACGTAAGCGGTAGTTTTAAGAAAATTGATTAATTTGTTCATAGTGTTACCTCGTATGGTTAGGAATATTGGTTAAAAAAATCCCTCCAACGCCAAAGTGTGAAAGCGAGTGGAGGGTATAACCAATTTAAAGGAGATTTTTGTAATTATGACTAACGCTGTTTCCAGCTAGAGCCGCTCTCGTTGTCAATTATTCATTCAAGGAGATTGGACGATGCTTTCGCACGTTTGAAAGCGGCTTTAGATGGAGGCTCTTTTGGGATTTGAACCAATTGTGTTATTTTCCAAGTTAGCATTAACTAATTCTATATTAGTGTTTTACAGGGTGTCGGTTTCCACAACCAACGAAACAAAGAGCCATTAAATACCTTTCTTTATACTTGTAAGGCTCAAGTCCTTATTGTCACCACAACACATAAGGAATATAATTTTCACAACCACAACACAATAAAGGAAAAATTATGAAAAATAATATCTTAGTTACTTATGATTTAAATAAGTCTGGTCAGAATTACGATGCACTCATTGAAAAAATTAAAACATTAGGTGCATGGGCAAAAGTCCAGCAATCTGTTTGGTATCTTCACACCTCTTATTCAGCTAATGAAGTTTTAAATCACCTAACCAAAGTGACTGATTTCAACGATTCTATTTTTGTTGCTAATATGAGCGATGCTTCTTGGAGAGGATTATCTGCCGAAGTACAGCAGTTTATTCAGGAGCAGTGGTGGAAATAGCTCCGCAACTCCCAGAACCTGTATTTTCTCCGTAACGATTAATTCGCTCAAATGCGAAAAAACATCTATCGGCAATTAATGCAGGTTCTAAACAACCGTTTTCAACCGCTCTTAATACAGCCCATTTGATTTGATCTTTATCTCTTTCAGAGAGGCTACTTTCTTTTTTCTCTTCCATTTTCAACCTCGTTTGGTTTATGTTTGCCATTTCAAAGCACACTTCTCTCTATCATTCGCAACGGTTTCACGGGCCATTGTGTCTCTGTACTTCAAATGTGCTTTAAAATGTGATATTGCGTTTAGCTTATCCCGCCGACTGGCCTCGTTTGTCATTTCCGCAATATCTCACACTCATTGGTGCAGGGCTTTTAATCTGCAACTGGCGATTTTCACAAATGGCATTTCACGAGTGTGTTTTTTTATCCAAATTGTCTAAAATTGTGATGATAGTCACTTACTTAACGAATATTTTTAGTTATTATTGCAATCAACCTTGCTATTTTTGAAAGCGGATTTTCTGGAATTTGTATTTCACATTTTAATTCGCCGTCATATATTGCTTGGGACATTGCCTTTATTTTTTCTTTGGCTTCTTCCTGGTTATTTGCGTAAACATCGCATGCCCATTTGGCGCCTTGGAAGTAATAATGGAATAAATACTTTTTCATTGAGGAACCCCTTATGAAATTTGAAACTTATGTGGACTCTCGCATTGAATGGCGATGGCGTCTAAAAGCGGATAACGGTAAAATCATTGCAGAAAGCGGGGAAGGCTATAAAAACTACACTGATTGCTTACACGCTATCAATTTGGTTAAATCTACAAACCAATCAACTCAGGTTGAAATCCTCACTTAACCATAAAGCTCCGAAAGGGGCTTTTTTTCATCACAATTTTTAAAGAGCGCTGAGATATTTATTTATGCATATCTCGTTTTGATGGGTGTATTATGTACCTATAGTACATTATAGTCAAGAACAAAAAGTACATATTTTAGATAAAATGTACCGTTTGTTCATAACAGGTTGATTTTCAAATAAATAAAATTTCAAGAAATGCGTTTGTTTGCTTATTTTTTACTCAATTAAAAAGTAAAGTTTGTGTTTTGAGGTGTGTTTTTGTGATTTTTGCGATGCTGATCGCAAATTTTGGTGGCGATAATTGGTTTAAATTGAGGTTGGTTTATTATGCCCCTGCCGATAAGGAGGGCGAATTATGAAAAAAGAGTTTAAAAAATGGCTAATCTCGCTGAATTGCGAAGGAATTAATAGCTTAGGGATTGATGAGATAGTGTCGCGAGTAGATGAAGAATTGAGGATTGTGCGCGCTAATGAGCAGGAGAAGATTGTGCTAGAGGAGTTGATTGCAGCGTTTAACGAGTAATAAAAACCGCCAGTGAGGCGGTTTATTGTGGTTGGTATGTCTCCGGCATCAGATCAAACCACGTTAGTGCGCGGTTTGGGTGCTTTTCATTGCTTGATTGATGAGATTTGTTAACGGGACGGCATTTGCTAATGTTGAGATGATCTGAATTTCTTCTTCTGCTTTATGTTCGTCAAAAAGTTCATCAGTGCGATTATCAACAATCACAGTAATATTTCGCCCGTTCAAATCGTTTCCACTGATCACATCCCCTGTTTTCCGCATAACGGCGCCGACAGCATTTGGAGTAGGGGTGATTGCGAGAATCAGTTGATTATCAAGTTGGAAATCAAATGAATAACTATGCCCAGAAATTCCATGCACTTTTGGGGCACGGATAAGTTGGGCGCTTGGCTTCCATAATCTTAAATAATGCTCCACTTCTTCGGCAAGCTCCACTGTTTCGGCAGGTAGCGCAAGCAGTTCTCTTTCGTAGTGCATGAGCGCACAAAGAGCGGAAACAAAATCGGCAATTGTTGTCGCAGCCTGATCAGGACGACAAAGTACGAAAATTTCACCGTCTTGTTCAAGTTGTACATTGGTTTTAGTGCCGTTAAGTTTTTCCTGAAAGCCACGCCAAGCGCGTTTATTTTCCAATAATCCCATGGTTCGGAAATGAAAAATAGATTCCGCTTCGTCAGTAATAAGTAACTTATCGCCGCACGGGAGTATATAAAATGATAACAGCGAATCATCAGACCAGCGGTGATATGTCTGTACAGCAATAGCTTCCTCGCCGCTTACCGTTTTCACTTGGTAGCAGTTGGAGAATGCTTGTGTCTGTAGCCATTGGCAGTCTAATTTAATCATGTTATTCACTTGGTTGTTTAAGTGGTTTGCCTGTATAGTCTAAATTAATTTTTTCACAAAAGAAAGTAAACCAACTTGTAATATCGTCAAGTTTATATTTAGGATTAATTTTAATCACCTGTTTCCCTATGTGTTCATGCGTGCCGTAGATTGGCATAATCCCGTTGTGGCTTGTCATCTTATGCTCTGCGGAGGTTTCTAATTGATAGGCTCTCAATTTCTCTTGCTGTTTACGCTTAAATAATGTTAATACCATCTTCCCTGAATCTGCAATTCGCTTGTGATATTTAAATTCAATTTGTATCACAGCGCCAGGAATTGTCCCGCCTAGTTCATCTTCGGCAGAATTTGGAACGAAATTTATTGACCGCCAAAGCGAGTTATTTGACTTTGTCCAATTGAGATCTTTTTGGTAAGCCTTCAATAAAGCAATAAATGCTTCCGCTTCTTTGTTTTCTAAACAAAATTTATGTTCATTTAGGATATTCATTTTTTACTCAATATTTACCATTACAATCCGTTAAACTCACATTGTCACGCAATACTATAACGTTTCAACACGCTCTCTTGCCACTCCAATAATCCGAATTTCTTGCTCTAACGAGCTTAATGTAGGAAACATTGTATTGAGTGGAACAAGCTCAAAGTGCGGTATGCCTTCTGGTGTTCTCGTACCAAGCTCTTTGTATTGTTTGAATGTAGCCTCATTATCTCCATTGATCGCGGCCACAAATTTTCCTGGTGTTGGCACAATATCAGGATCAATTAAAACTAAATCGCCCTCATTAAAACGAGGGAGCATAGATTTTCCTTCAATTCGTAAATAAAACGAATTGTCAGATGCGATCACTGTGCTTGGGATCATCTTGTAACCATCAAAGCCTTCAAGAGAGCTAATATCCGTCCATAGTCCAGCTTGGACTGCGCTTAATAAAGGGTAGGCTCTCTGCTTTTCGATTTTCTCAATAGAGGCATTCTTGTCGCCATAAGTTAGCCATTCTTTTGTTACACCCAAAAAATCAGCCAATACATAAATATTTGCTTGAGTTGGTAATGTCTCTGCGTTGAACCATTTACTCACGGCCTTTGGCGTTATTTTCAGTATATCTGCAATGATTTTACCTCTGCCTTTTTCTGGCAAGTTCTTTCTCTTACACGCAATGTCTAGCCGTGCGGCAAAGTCCTGTTTAATTTTTTCTTCAGTAATCATTTTTCCACCCTTGAACCTTTGGTTCAATTATAAATAAAACTTGAAGTACTTTCAGTTCTAGTTTACAATGTACTTTAAGTTCATTTAAAGAGGTTATATATGAAAAGCTTAAAACATATTATTGACTCTTTGGGTGCAGCTAAAGTGGCAGATTTATGCGGTATTTCTGTGCGTGCAGTTTACAAATGGCGCACATCAAATTCTCTGCCAAGAACTGAATATACAGGTGAAACCAGATATTCAGAAATTCTATCTCAAGCCTTGGAAAACGTTATTTCTGCGGAAGAGATTAGGAACTTTAGTAATCCCATTAAGTCATGTCCTGCGCTTAGCGCATGAATTTAATTTACCAATAGGCAAACGCAATGGCACGCAATGAATTAAACAAAGACGCAATGAAGATTGCGGATTTGATCTACAAGAAATCGTCCGAAAAGACGAACAGGGAGATAGCAGAAAAGATTGGGATTGACCCAAGTAACCTTGGCAGATTCCAAGCCAACTATCTCGAAATGGTGTGTGCTTATCTCGATGAAATTGGGTTAAGCGTACACGTAAAAGGGGATGCTTGCGTTATTCCGCAAGATGAACACAAGGCTTTAATCACTTTAGCAAAGAAAGCGATTGAAGAAATGGGGCAATAAAAAACCTCTGCGGTAACAGAGGTTAGTAATCAATCAATACGTATAGGAGTATTAAAAGATGGAACTATTATCACCGATGATGAGAAAAAACTCAAGTGTTTTGACAATGAGCAGTAGAGAGATTGCCGACTTAGTCGAATCTCGTCACGATTCAGTGAAAAGAACCATTGAACGCTTACAAGACAAGGGATTAATTCAACTTACACCAATGGTGGAAGTTAAAAATCATCTAGGACAAGTTGTCACAGAGTACCAATTAATTAAACGTGATACCTATGTTGTAGTTGCTCAATTATCACCAGAGTTCACAGCTCGATTAGTTGACCGTTGGCAAGAGTTAGAAAATAAACAAATGCCACAAATCCCTCAAACCTTATCAGAGGCTTTAAGACTTGCGGCAGACCAAGCGGAACAAATCGAAAAACAAAATCTACTACTTGAACAGCAACGCCCTAAAGTTGAATTTGTTCAGCGCTATGTAGAAGTTGGAACAACTAAATCACTTCGTGAGACAGCGAAAATTCTAAGAGTTCCAGAAAGAGCGATGATTGATTGCTTGGTTGATGACGGACTTTTATTTAGACAATCTGGAAATCTTTTACCTTACCAAAAATACCATGCCAAAGGCTTGTTTGATGTGAAAACTGGCACAACCGAACACGGTCACAATTACACTCAAACACGAGTTACCAGTAAAGGAATTGAATATATCGCATCTCGTTATGCTTCGGAGTTGATGTAATGAGTAATTTTGTCGTTAATTCTTTCCAGTTACCTAATTCAGTCATTGATGAGTTATTGGCTGATTTAACAGGTGCGGAATTGAAATGTTACTTATACGTTTTAAGAAAAACAAAGGGCTGGAACAAGGAAGAAGATGCTATTTCTGTGAGTCAGTTTATGAAAGTTACAGGATTGAGTAATCGAAAAGTTATAGATGCCTGTGAGCGACTTGTTGAATTAGGTTTGCTTGAGCAAAAAATCGGCTCAAACAAAACCAAAGTTTTCTCGGTGAAAGACTATAAAACATCAAGTAGTGAAGAAAGTTCACTAGTGAAGAAAGTTCACAGTGGTAGTGAAGAAAGTTCACTTTCAGTAGTGAAGAAAGTTCACACACAAAATAACAATATAAATAACACTACTAAAAATAACAATACTTCTTCGTCTGGAAAAAATTTCCAGCCGAGAACGAAAGCTAAAAAGAACGTTTTTTCTGATGATGATTTAAAGACTGCTGAATGGATATTTCACTTGATCAGAAAACTCAATCCTAGTTTTAAAGAACCGAAATTTGAATCTTGGGCAAACGATATAAGACTTATGCGTGAAAGAGATAACCGCACCCACAAAGATATTTGCGAGTTATTTCAGTGGGCTAATCAAGATAGATTTTGGTCAGTAAACATTTTAAGTCCGGCAACTCTTCGTGCTAAATGGGATCAACTCTCGATGAAACGCAATGCAGCAATGACAACGCCAACACGCAAAGAGACATTCCAAGAACGAAATTCAACCAACTGGGGAACGCCTGAAAAAATGGCAGAGGTATTCTGATGAATCAATTGACAACACAACAATCAAGCCAAAGACAAGTTCCAGATCAAGTGCGATTAATGATTGATCGTATCTTCACAAACTTAACCGCAAGCTGCCCGATTTTGTTAAGTGTGAGCGGTGAACAGTTGGAAACGTTAAAGCAACAATGGGTATTAGGCTTTGCCGAAAACGGGGTTAAAACGTTTGATCAAGTTAAGCGTGGAATGGCTGCTGCAAGAGCGAAAACAAATGGATATTTGCCAAGTGTAGGTGAGTTTATTTCTTGGTGTAATAACTACGACAACCATGAATTAGGACTGCCGACATTAGATGAATTAGAGTCAAGACTCCAAAAATACTTTGGTTATGCGAAAGAACCTTACAACTTCCCGTTCCGATCAAGAGCAGAGTATTACTTGCTAAAAACAATCTATGACGGTTACGGCAAAAAGAAATGGGAAGATTGCCAAAAGGCTATGCCAAAAATCCTTGCTGAAGTAGCCGAAAAAGTGAAAACAGGCTTTGAGTTTCCAGAGATTCCAGAGTTGATAGAGCAAAAGCCGAAAGCGATTAGCCCAGATGTTGCAAAAAATGGCATTGAAAAAATTAAAAAAATTATGAAAGGGGAAGTTTAAATGACAGAACAAAAATTTGATAAAGACACATGGCGCACACCTAAGTATTTTTTTAATTGGCTAGATTCTCGTTTTAGCTTTGTTGTTGATGGATGCGCTAACTATGAAAACAATTTATCCACTTTCCATATTGGGAAAGGTGGCATTTTTGAGGATTTTTTAGACTTCAATATCAACCAACTTGAATCAATCACATTTGGAAAGGCTGCAATCTATGTCAATCCGCCTTATTCAAATGTAACGCCGTTTATTGTTAGAGCTAAGGAGTTAAGAGATTCAGGACATACCGTTGTAATGCTGCTCAATAACGATAAATCAACGCAGTGGTATCAAAACCATATTCACAACGTTGCCAATGAGGTTATTGATATTACAGGTGGACGAATCGCATTTATCCATCCAGTAACAGGTAAGGAAATTAAAGGTAATAACAAAGGACAGATGGTTATTGTGTTTGATCCGTCGATGCAAGATTTTGTTATGCGTTCCGTAAGCCTTGATTTTGTTAAAAAGTGCGGTGGATATGGAGTTTAAGAAACAATTCTTCCTACGCTCAAACCAAGTGCGGTTGAATTGCCTTGAATTCATCAAAGAGCTGCCAACGGACGATAAAAATCCGTTGGTGGTAAAAATCCAACCGATGACACGCTCACTTGAACAGAATTCAAAACTGCACGCACTACTAAGCGATATCAGTAAACAATGCGAATTTAACGGTAAAAAGCGAGACATCGACATTTGGAAGATGATTATGGTGTCGGCTCACAAAATCGCAACAGGTGGATAAGCTGAAATGGTAATCGGGATTGAGGGCGAAGTAATTAATCTACGAGAAAGCACAGCTCAAATGAGCGTAAAACGATTAGCAAGCCTAATAGAGTATGTTCAAGCGTTTGGCGTAGAGAATGGCGTTAAGTTTAATGATAAATGGGAGTTTTAAACTATGAGAACGTTAATTTTTATTTTAATCATCGCTGGGTGTTTTGCTATTGGGTATTTATCAAAAGGCTCATTTGGTGTTTTATCTTTGCTTTTGAGCTTTTTATCTTTTGTTTTAGGTGTTGTTGTTTATGGCGATGTTGCATCTGAAAAGGCTTTAAATGGCGAGCTTTTAGAAGTGAAAAAGAAATACTACGAACTCAAATATATCAAGGATAAAGTCGAATGAGAGAAGAAATAGCCTTGTCAGTAGTTCTTTTTGTTGTTGTATTTGTGATTGTTTTGTTTATTAGCGTGGTGGATGATGAATAACAGAGAGCTTTGGATTTTAATTGCTGCATACACTTTCCTAGTGATTGGTGTGATTTTGATAACAGGTAAATGGTGGTAGCTATGAATAAACCTAAGGAATACAAATGCAAAGTATGTGGGTGTTACTTTGTGAAAACAATAAGCTCAACGCAAAAAGTCTGCTCGCCTAAATGTGCGATAGTTTTATCAAAAGAGCAGGCCGGAAAGAAACGAGAGAAACAGGATAAACAAGAGCGGTTAGAAACCAAAAAAAGAATGACCGCACTTAAACAAAAAATCAAAAGCCGCTCAGAGTGGTTAGATGATTTACAAAGCTGGGTGAATAAGTTTATCCGTTTGAGAGATAAGAATGAGCCTTGTATATCTTGCGGTCGTTATCATCAAGGACAATATCACGCAGGGCATTATCGGAGTCGTGGAGCTTGTCCAGAATTAAGGTTTAACGAGGACAACATCCACAAACAGTGCGCCCCTTGTAATAACCAGAAGAGCGGAAACACCATAGAGTACAGAATAAATCTAGTTAAGAAGATTGGAATTGAACGGGTAGAGTTTTTAGAGCGACAAGACCATCCGCCATTAAAGCTAACAATCGAAGAAATCAAAGAGCAAATTAAAATCTACAAGGCTAAATGCAAGGAGCTTGAGAATGACTTATAGTGTTGAGCGTATCTTAAAAAGATGGGGTAGCTGCTGGGGGCGTGACAGAATTGGCACAGAATATCCAAGCACAACGATTTCAATCCCCGTGCTGCCGACAGCGAGAAAGGCTTATATCAAGTTCTTAACCGATGACGAGTGTCTTAAAATTGAAAAGCAAATAATGAACCTCCACGATGATAATTTGTTGCAGTATCAAATTCTGATGGCTCTATATATTCAACAGGCAAGTGAAAGAGAAATCTGTAACGCTCTTAATATCTCGCCAGCTAAAATGTATCGTGAACGTGCGCAAGGTGTGAGATTTTTAAAAGGTGCGTTTATTGCAGCTAAAATCAAGTTTATGTTTTTAGGATAATAAGTGCGGCATTTAGCCGCATTAAATTTTATCAATTAGTAGCTTTATAAGCTCTGGCCTAGATATGTTTTTATCTCTACAAATGCTATCTAGTTTGTCTGCTAGATCTGGCGATAGTTTGAGAGATATTTGTTTATAGTTTTGTTTTGCGTATGCGTTTGCGTTTTGACTTATTGCTTTTTTTTGCTTATCACTTAATTTTTTGTATCCCATTATTTATCCTCTATTTTTATACAAGTCCAACCTTTCCACGCTCGACCGCTTGATGCAGCTTGTAATAACCCTGACGTAGCATTGCAATACTCGCCGCCAGTCCCACGTTTACCACCTTGTCTTTTAAAAATAACATCTTTTGGTAAAAATAGGTCGCCATTATCTCGCACAAACTGATATAAATTGCGCACAATAAAGATTTGATTACTTGGGCTAATAATGCGCCATTTTTTAGCGTGGATATTGGTTTCAAACTTGCCAGATATAGGACTTGCTTTTGCTGCTTCGGTTGCTAACGGTTGACTTACCCTTCCGCCAGCTGCGTTGTTAGGGTTTTTTAGTCCATTATCACTTCTTTTTGCCCTGCTTTTTGCTCTACCAGACTCACCTAATTGATAGCGTTTTTTAGCGACAGTGTTATAAGCCTTGCCAAGCCGCATTGCTAGTTCGCGATTATTTTTACTCCAGTCAACACCAACCCAGTCAATCTTGCTCATTTTCACCACTCGCCCAATACACACGGACGGCATCAAGCACGGCAAACTGTTGCGCTTGTGTCATCTCTGCTAATTTGTCATAAAGTGCTGTCAAATCTTGCGGTAAAGTGCCGTAGTGTGTGCGTAAGTCATCTGCCAAATCAAACGGCATTACAAGGCGAGTTAAATCACTGCCGGCATAGACATTGTATAACTCAACCCATTCTAATTTGGATAACTCTGGCTTTTCAGATTTTGCCAGGTGAGCTAATTGTTCAAAAGCATTGTTAATATGAGCAGAGTAGTTTTTGTTTTCGCCTTGCAAAGTGCGGTCCGTTATGTATAACTCAGCATTTTGTGAGATATGTATTGATTTTTTAGCCATGTAATACCTCATCCTAAATATAAGCCCCTTTCGGGGCTTGACATTAAATATAATATTCTGGATTTCTTTGTAGGTCAGCCAAAGTACATAGTAGATAACATCCGTACTCATTGGTGTTAGGCATTACACCCCAAACATGTAC